>Ga0255349_1000183_pt1 | contig 27708 bp, 24 predicted proteins | sample CBST25v15metaG_FD_189947 | JGI IMG/M metagenome (GOLD analysis project Ga0255349, IMG submission 189947) | Peat soil microbial communities from Stordalen Mire, Sweden - C.B.S.T-25.v15 | ecosystem: Environmental > Terrestrial > Soil > Wetlands > Peat | place: Sweden: Norrbotten County, Stordalen...
GAGCCGAGTCCGGCGTCCCCGTCCCTTTGCCCAACTCGATGGAGGGATCGCTGACCAGGCAGGCGCTGGGCAGCCCCGTGGCCACCAGGGAATCATCGGCGCCGATGGGCGCGTACTCGTCCGATCCGCCCACACCACTGCCTGAGTGGTATGTGGCCAACAGGCCCGGTACGGCGTCCTCCTCATCGCAGGGTTGGAAAAAGACCTGTTCCGCGACGGTGGTCAACGCGAGAAAAATCGCGGCGCAAGCAGCCAGAACGGCAATCCGCCGCCAGAGCCGGGCAGAATTCGCAGGCCAGACCGCCCCGGCGAAGAAGACTGCCATCGGCGCTTCCAGCACCACCAGCCAGCGCCATGGAAACTGCAGGAACCGGAGCTTCGGCAGCAAGTTCCAGAGCGGCAGCGAGACGGGGAACTGGAGGAACAGAATCACTACGGGGATAAGGGCAAGGGGAATCCACCATTGGCGCTGGCAGGGTAAACGACCGCGCAGCCAGCAGACCAGGAGACCGCAGAGGGCAACTGCGATCATGGCCACGGCGATGAGCGAGGCCTGGTGCAGCACGAAGTCATGAAAATTCAGGGCGGGGTCGGCATGACGTGCAAAGAGCCAACTGTTCTCGATCCTCTGGCCGAAATCGGCGGCTGCTTGCTGCAAATCGGCCCAATGCTGCTCCCATACTGCGGGAATCAGATAAATGGCGGCCAGCGCAACTCCCAGAGCGGCGCTGATCGCGGCACGGAGCACCGGGACCCATGATTTTTGAAGCAGGGCGGCAGCCAGCGCGACGGCGGCCAGCAGGTAGCCGGCCATGACCCCCAGCGGAGCGTTCGAGAGCCAGGCGCCAGCTACAACCAGCGCCAGGGGGGCGGTGGAACCGTCAAAGACTCGACGAACTGCCGAGCCTGATGGATTGCGATCTCTGAGGATCAACAGCAGCAGCAGCGGAATCCAGAAGCCGCCGGAAAGCTCTCCGAAGGCCGAGCGCTCGTAAGCGGTGAATAGGGCATAACCGGAAAACAGGGCCGCGCAGCCGGCCAGGGTTGCGGGACCGTCGGCAAGCGCCTGGCGTGCGAGCGCGCGGGTAGCCAAGCCTGTGGCGGCGAGCATCAGAAAGGTCAAGACCACCGGAACGAGCCCCCAGGGCAGGACCATTCCCAGGGCCGCGCCCAGCATCCAGGTCAGCGGGGGGTAAAAAACAAATCGCGGTTCGCCGGCGCCGAAGTTCGGGCTGGGCGTCCAGTGGGGGTAAAGGATTCCCTGGCGCCAACTGTTCTGCGCATCCAGCCAGGAGAGCAGGTGGAAGTCGAAGTCGTGACCGCAGGTGTTGCCGCGAAAGAACTGAGGCGCGATGGCCACGGCGGCGGCGAGCAGGATGATGGCTGGGCCGATGAAGCCCTTCAGACGGTCTGCGGAAGGCTGACTCATGGCAGCAGACGCAGCGTGTGCCGGGTCTGGGCGGCTACGGCTGCCGGGGTAAAGGGGAGCGCGAAGGTCGTCCCGCCGTACCAGTCGTTCCACTGGTCGCGGAAGTAAGGGCTGAGTGGGTCGCCGCTCTCGCCCAGCGTGATGTTCTCCGTGGAGCCGTCGATGTTGCTCCAGTCCATGGTGAATCGCTGCGATGGGCCGTGTTCGCCGTCGGCCTGCTTCACCGTGGTCGTGTCACCGCTGAAGGGCTGGGGTCCGGTTCCAGCCACGCGGCCGACAATCGGCAGAAACCGGGCCAGCGGATGCTCAATGTCGAGCACATGCCAGCTTCCGTAGGTCCATTCGGCCACGTCGGAGGGAGCTTTGCCGTCTTCCATGCCCTTGCGGACGGCTTCGGTCAGCAGCGCGTCCCAGTTCTTGTAGGCTGGCGGAAGCCAGTCGGGGTTGGCGTGCATGACGATCTCTTCCTCGGCAAAGCTCGACTCGGACCAGCGGTAGTCTTCGGCATCCTTGCCTAGCTTGGGCACGAGAATCAGCGGCCATAGGGCCATCCTCGTCTGGGTCACAATCGAAGCGGCGGCGGAGTCGGTGGTCAGGCGGCCATCCCAACTGCGCATCAGGTCGGCGGCCTTCTTCAGGCGGTCGTCTGCGCCGGGAGTGTGGTCGATGGCGTAGGCAAAGCGATGGCCCAGCTCCTGATCCACCTCGCTGTAGACGTCGTTTTGGACGGCCAGCATGTCTGCGGGCTTGAGCTGATCGCGGCCTTGCAGCATTTTGTAAATGCGCTCGGTGCGATAGGGGCCGGCCCATTCCAGCGTCAGCGGGTAGGGCGATTTGTCGGTGGTGACGCGGGAATTGGCTGTCGCCAGGAAACCCGATGGGGGATCGAAAGCGTTCGGCAGCAGGTCGAACGGGATGTATCTCGGACAGATCCCAGCACAGTCAATGTACCCCCATACAGAGCGCGTGTCGTTTGTGCCGTGAGGGAGAGGCACATCTGGTATGCCGACTCCACCTCCACGGATGGGCACCTTCCCGATCGCGTGATAAGCAATATGCCCTTGATCGTCGGAGTAAACCACATTTTGAGTTGGCCAATTCCATGCGCTTAGAGCGGCCGAAAACTCCGTCCAATTGGAAGCTGTATTGATTTCGTAGAGCGGAATCGCATTGAGCGCCGGATCATAGAGGGTCCACTTCAGCGAGATCGATCGCGTTTCTTTTGTAAGAAGGGGATTCAGCAGCGGCCCATGCGCTGTTGATCGAACATCGAGCTGCACGTCCTTGCTTCCGCGTACGTGAATTACTTCGTGGTCCACGGCAAGCGGCTTCCATTCGCCGTCGATGTCCTCAAAGTTGCCTTTGCCATCGAGCTTCTCGATGTAGAGATCCTGCACGTCGGCGTAGAGCGCCGTAAATCCCCAGGCGACGTGCTCGTTATGCCCGGCGATCACGAAAGGCATGCCGGGCAACGTAACGCCTGCTGCGTGAAAGCCCGGCGCCTTCAGATCGGCCATGAACCAGATGTTAGGCTCGGTGAGGCTGAGGTGCATATCGTTCGAAAGCATCGGCTTTCCGCTGGCGGTGTGACTTCCGGCGATGACCCAGTTGTTTGAGCCCAGCGTGCAGCCTTCGCAGGTGGAAAGGCCGAGCAATGCGTGGAGGGAACGCAGGTCCTCGCCGGAAGATGCCGGCTCAGCATTGAAAGGGCACGACTTCAGTCGTGCCGCAGATGCGGCAAAACATGCTCGGGCTTTAGCCCCTGAGGGAATCTTTGTTGAGTCATTGGCATTCCCTCGGGGGCTAAAGCCCGCCATCTCTATTTGCTCGACATCGGCACGTCTAAAGACGTGCCCTTTCAAAGCACCTTTCAAAGCTCCGTTCGAAGAGTCAACGCTTGCCTGGGTGTTGTCGTCGTCCTCGTCTTCGTTGGTTCCAGGCGGCGCGGGATGCGGCTGGCTCCAATCGATAACCTCGCCGGTGGGCGGATGATCGCGCCACGAGCCGACCGGGTAAAGATCGGCCTCCAACTTCGGATCGTGGAGATCGCGCGAAATCTCTTCGCGCGCCATCTTCGTATACCAATGGGTGTCGAGGTCCTGCACCATCATCAGGCCGATGGCGATGGAGTCCACGCCGGTCCACGGCTTGGGGCGATAAGCGAGCAGCTTGAACTCAGCCGGAAGCGAGTTCTGACTTCGCGCGATAAAGAGGTTGACGCCGCGGGCGTAGTCGTCGAGCCGTGCGCGATCGGCCGGGTCCAGGTTGGCGTAGATGCGCCGGGCGGTATTCCGAAACTGGAGGACCCGCTGGGCTTTATCGTGCTGCACGAACGATGGGCCGAGTACTTCCGCCAGCTCGCCGTTGGCATTGCGGCGGAATGCATCCATCTGCCACAGGCGATCCTGTGCGGTCACGTAGCCCTGAGCCACAAAGAGGTCGTCCAGCGTGGCCGCCTCGATATGAGGCACGCCGTGCGCATCGCGGCGGACGGTTACCGGAGCCGAGAGACCGGAAAGATGCAGGTCGCCGTCCAGAATCGGCAGAGCCGCCTTTTCCGCCCCGCGAAGCCAGAGCACTCCGGCGGCCGCGGCCAGCAGCGCGAGCGTCAGCAGGCTGGCGGCGGACCAAAGAAGAATCCGCAGCCAGCGCCGTCCGCGGACATGCGGCCCTGGCACAGCATAGTTTCGAGGCGTTTGGGCAAGAGGATCTGGAGCGTCGTTGGTAGGCATCGGTCATGAACAGGATACCTCCGCAGCGGCGCCGATGCCATGCAGTGCGCTGGGGCCGGGTCCAAAGGCTATCGGAAGGGAATCCGTCCATCCGGTTGGTTTGACGCCCTGGAGCTCACGCTTCGCAAAACTGGCCCATCATGGGGCCTGGGCAAAACGGTCTCCGCGCCGCCACGTGCCGAAATCCTTCGTCAGCTTGCACGACTGGAGCTTCCCGTTCTCGTGGAACTTGGCTCCGCCGCCGCGGCCGTCGGCGAAAAAGCCTCCACTCATGCAGGGAACTCCCTGCACCAACTGGTCTCCCGCAAGGTAACACTGCTTCAGCTTCCCGCTGGGATAAAACGCCGTAGCCGAGCCCTCGCTGGGTCCGAGCCAGCTACCGCCGGAGCATACATAGCCGAGTACAGGCGAATCGTGGCTCAGCATGAGATATTTCGGCTTGCCGTCCGGAAGCAGAGCGATGATGGAGCCGGAAGGCGCCTGGGCCTCACCGAATGCCGTCTCTCGCGAGACAGTACACCGGTTCAGATGCCCGTCCGCATAAAACCACGCGTACCCTTGCGCGCAAGCGTAGCCCTCGATCTCCGACGGTTGCTGGAGCGTACTGCGATGCAATTGAGGTTGGGGCTCGGTGCTGCCCGCAGCTTGCAGACCGCAGAACAAGAGCGCGAAAACGATGTCCTTCCTCATACCTTTCTCCTCTGCCGGAAATGCCGTTGGAGACGAAACGTCTCTGCTCCTGCCTAATTCGATGCAGCGTTCTTATGGGAATCTCTCAGTTCCTTGACGATCTGGCGCGTTCTTGAAGAGGCTTTCAATTGATCGAGCAGCAGGTCGGTGACATCCACTTTTTCCACCGAACTGCCGGCATAGGCCAACTCGGGCACGATAAGGACCACCTTCGACTGAGCGGCTACAGCCGGAAACACAGGCTGTAGCATCTCCAGAATTTTGGTGATCGGAGCCTCGCCGGCCAACTGTTTGTGGGCCAGTTCCTGGGAATCGCTGCCCCACTGATTCAGCTCAGCGATTTTCTTCCCGTCGTTTGCCTGCTTTGCCAGTTCCATCTCAGCGTGCTTCTCTTTCAGCTTCGCGGCCCAGAGCGGCGAGCCGTAGAAGGCTACAACGATCGATGCCTTGTCAAAGGTGCCCACCTTCACCGTCTGGGCCACGCCTGCTCGCGCGGCAACGAAGGAGGCCAGGGCAATCAAGGTCAACCTGAAAAATGCTTTCATTTCAGTTTCCTTTCCGTTTCGACAGCAATCCTGCCATGAGAAAGAGGAGACCTGGCGCTGCAACCAAGAAGGGAAACGGCCCCCGAGGCCACACTCCGGAGATGTGCCGAATCCAGGCATAAAACCCGATCAAGCATCCAATGGCGAAGATTCCTCCCCACATCTCACGAAACCAAGACACCGCTAATCCGACACAAACCCCAATCGGAAAGAGGGCCAGGCCGACCCAAGTCTTAAGGCCCAGTCGTGGACCTCCGCCTCCGATGCTTTCGCCGATAACGAACATGAGAATAAAAGCTACGCTGAGGGCGCCCCATACGCGAGCCGTCCAGCGCAATACGAGCGCTAAAGAATCCGTTGCCATAGGCTCCTCCTCAATATCATTGGGCTATTCCTTTCCGCGGAGTCTGTCCGCTAGCTCCACTATCGCAGCGCATGGACCGGAAAGGAGCTTCTCAATGTGTGATGAATGATTGAAGAAACTCTTCAGAGCACTTAAAAACGAACCGAATCACGGATTAACCGGTAAGAAGCGGCTTTGAACGGCCAGATGGGCGCCGACCTGGGCAGAGATCTCGCGCGCAGCCTGGCTCTGGGCATCTCCCAACTGCTGAACGGGATACTCATAGCTGTCCGACCAGACCAGTTTCGCGCTATGCACGTCCACCAGCCGCGATGTGATCCTGACACGATCTCCGACGTGTTGAATCGAGCCGTCGAGCACCAGGTCCATTCCCAGAACGCGGGCCATGAAGGCCGTCGAAAGCCGGGCGCGCTGATAGCTGTAGACCGTAGACGGCGAAAGTACGTGCACGCCTTCGATCTTTGACAGTCGCGCCGCCAGCAGCTCCGTCAAGCCGCGAGGAAACGCGCCGCAGTCCAACTCGGGGCTCCGGCACTCGAAAGGGATGACCGCGATGCTGGCGATGTGTTCGCCCGATGAAAGATAGCGCGACGGCCGGTAGAATTGCCAATAGACAAAACCCAAAATCACGCAGAGCAGACCTGCGGCCAGCAAAAACCGCCCCATGCGCCAAATCGATTGCGGCGTCGCTCTTGACCGCGATTCGATGTCGTTCTCCGGCCCGTCCTGCACAACGCTTCCCACAAACCGGTATCCACGCTTGGGAAGCGTTTCTATGTATTTGCCTGATTCGCTCTCGTCACCCAGCGCTTTGCGAAGCTGCGAAATGTTCCGTGCAAGCCCAATCTCTTCCACGGTTGTGTCCGGCCAGATCCCCGCCATGAGTTCGGCCTTTGCCACCACCCTTCCATGGTGCTCCAGCAGCACGCGAAGGGTCTCCGCCACTTTGGGAGCAAGCGGTACCACTGCTTCATCTCGAAAGAGAAGCCGTTGCCCGGAGTCGTAGCGAAACGGGCCGAAACGGTACACCGGATGATCAGTTTGACCCATGGCTCCCCGCTGGACCGCGATTGCAGAAGCGGATGTGCCACTCCGGCAATGGTCAAATCAGGCGAATCAAACAGCCAACATTTCCCTGCATCGATTTTATTTCTTTTCACGGAGCGATTGCACACAAAACAAGGGGCAGACCTGGACAGAATTGGAACCTTCACAGCAGTGATACGGGGCAAAATCACCTGTCCCCGCCAAAAAGCGCGATAGCTAAAAGGGCAAGCATAACGATGGTAAAAATCACGACCCCTTTCTGGCTTGGCCCATGCATCATTGGATAGCCCGGATAAGCTGGATAAGCAGGATCGCCTGGGTAAGTGCGCTCAGGAGAACTGATAGCCGTCAGGCGGAGCTTGATCAGCTTTCCTGGCTCCAGGTCTGTCAGCCGGATATTGAGTTCGTCGCCCCGATTCGTCCTATAGGAGCCGTACCTCACCTTCGTGATGGTCCCATTCACGGCCATTCCCGCCGGGAACACTGTGGCTCCGTTGACTACTACATCCCTGGTCACCGCAAACCGCACAGGCTCGCCAAGCGTTGCGTCCGCTGCCGAGAGCGAATCAAGCGTGGATAACTCGACTTGTGTCCCGTGTGCTGTGGCGATCAGGATTGGCTGAACCGTTGTTGCAACCGCCGCTGCCGGAGCTGGCTGTTGGGGGGCCTGTTGCTGAACGCCGGCGATAGTCTGCTGGGCCGCCAGCAGCGGGCAAAGACTTATACAAAGAACGGTTTGAAGCAAGGAACGGATCATCGCAACTCCTTCAAAAAACTTCCAGAGTCCGATGTTAGGGGGATTGTTTCGCCGGCTGAAGGCCGATTAGGACAGAATCAAGACTGTCCTAATGGCTACGCTAGAGCCGAATGCGGCTCTTCCTGGCGGCGCAGTTCAGCAAGCGTCGGCTCGTTGAGCAGGGTGAAGCGAAGCGGAAACACCCCCGCCGGCAAATCGAGGGCGGTGACTGAGTCGCAGACCACCCCAGCGGTAGTGTCCAGCCCGCGCTTCCACCCGGGGCGCACAGCATCGCGCACCAGCAGGCTTTCCGGGGCCAGGCCGGCGGCGATCAGCATGGTCTGGGCGATGCGCTGAAAATCTTTCCAGCGCGAGGCGATGCCCACCAGCAATCCTGGGGGAGTGGGCAGATAACGCTTGAGGTAGGCCTGCAGCTCGGGCGCCACGGGTTGCACATCGAGCACAGTGAGTTCTGTGCCGGAAGGCAGCAGCTTACGAACGCGCGCGGCCTTGCTGGGCAGAACCACGGGCATCGCGCTCTCAAGTCTGCCGCCGTGGGCGCATTCATCCGGCGCACAGCCGACGACTGGAAGCACGAGCTTCTGCTTCATCTCGTGGATGATGATGCGGCGCAGCTCCGGGTCGGGCTCGATCACCAGCCAGTGAGTCGGAGGCTCAACGGAGAGCCAGCGGCGGAGGCGAGATCGGACGAAAGCTTCAGGCGCGCCAAGCCTGCGCCCCTTTGCCGCCATTTCGCCGATGAGCTGATCGACCGCAATCTCCGGCGAGAGCGGGGCAGCGGGCCGGGTGGCCTGCACGTATACCCCACTGCCGTGACGGAACTCAAGCCAGCCCTCGCGTTCCAATTCGCGATAAGCGGCGCTGACCGTGTTGGCATGAATGCCGAACCTGCGCGCGAGTTCCCGCGTGCTGGGCAATCGCTGGCCGGGGAGCAACTCCTTGCAAAGAATGCCCAGCACGACCTGGGTGATCAACTGCTCGCGCAGTGAGACTTCGCCGGTACGGTTGAGCCAGAGTCGCATGGGATTATCCGGCCACCGGCTCGGGAACCGGTGCGTCGAGTCCCGTTGATTTTCCTCGTCCGTAGATCGCAATCAGCGCGACCAGGAGCAGCAGGATGATGCCCAGCACCAGCAGGCTGCCCTCGGGTCCGTCCGTGCCGCCGCTCCACAGCGCGTTGCCGGCCGGGCTCGTCGTCAGATAGTGGCCCTGGGGTTGAAAGCCGCTGTCCGCGGCGCCGTAGAAGTAGGTTTCCGCCCAGTCCCATGCCGCGTGGCAGCCAATGGCCCACCAGGCTGAACCGGTGACCCGCACGCTGACGCAGAAGACGAAGCCGATGGCCGCGGCGGCAAAGATGCCCACCCAGTTCTCTCCGATGTTGTTTGTATGGATGAAGCCGAAGAGGGTCGAGGTCACCCAGGCGGCCTGCCAGAAGCCGGAGCCGGGCTTCTTCTTCAGGTGCAGCAGAAGGCAGGGAACCAGCCCCAACAGGGCGATGACATAGACGCCCCAGATGGTGTTGCCGTTGACCATCGGCAGAGAGTCCATCCAGATGAAGGCGATAATGCCCGCGTTGCCCTGTGATCGCAATAGCAGGTCGAGACTGACGACCGCAATGACGGCGAGCGCCCACCAGAAGTTGATGCCCCTGGTGAGAGTGAACTGAAGAAAGCAGCGGAACATGCCCTCTTCTACACAGCCCACCAGGAGAAAGGCGATGGCCCACAGCGCGCCGAACTTGAGGATTGCAATTCCTGAGAGCGCGATGGGTCCAAAATGCAGCCATCCGCCCAAGGCGAGAGTCCCCACCAGCGCCGAAAGCGCCGCCAACCCGGCAGCCAGTCCAGAGACGAAGTGCAGCGGACGCCGCGGTCCAGTCAGGTTGTAGTCCAGAATCTTGCGCTGGTCCATGCGCGACAGAAGCACACCCGCCGCCACCATGGCCAGCAGCGGCACCAGCTCTTGAAAGATCGCCGCAGTGGGAGAGAAATCGAAACTCATTAGAGCGGGATAAGACCCAACGGCCACCGTCCCCAGAAGCCGGTTAAAGATGCGAAAAAGAATCACTGCAATCACCACCACCCAGGCGACCCGCAGGCCCTGGCTGCCGATGAAGATCCAGTGCAGACCGTGAAGCTCATTCGCATCATCGCCAGGGTCCCTGGGATCGAGTGGACCACGTCGATCCGCGGCAGCCTCGGCTGGCGGTGCTTCCGAGGGTGCGGGTTGCGTCTCCGGGCTTACCGGATTCATAGAGCCTCTTTCAAAATGAAACAGACTTGGGCGCGCTGAAGTGTGCTGATGGAAAGATACTCTACGCACGGACTCGTTGGGGAGTTCCGCGGTCAGAAGGATTCAGGCCATTCACGGGCGGCGTGCCAAATCCCCAGAATTTCGACAGATTGCTCCGAGACCTCATACACCACAATGTAGGGAGAACGGGGAACCACTGCTTCGCGGGTTCCATCAATGCGGCCCACGCGGCCGGAATATGGCATCTGGCCTAGTCGACGCGCCGTACCCAGAATTCTTCGACTGATGGTGATGGCCCCAGCGGAGCTTTCGCCTTGCAGGTATTCCAGGACTTCCTGAAGATAACGCACCGAGGCAGCGGACCAGAGGACCTTCATTGGGCTTTGCTTTGGGCCTTGTCTTGGGCCTGGTCTTGGGCTTTGCGCTCCCAATTACCAATCATGCGCACCACCTCTTCGTCGGTGAAGTACCTGCCGCTGCGCATATCTTCGCGCCCCTCCTCCACCATCGCGGCGAACCGCCGCTGCTCGCTGAGGTAGGTCTCCACCGCTTCATTGAGCAGGTAGCTGCGGTCGCGGTCCATGGATTTGGCGATCAGGTCCAGTTCGGCAACCTTCTCCGGGGCGATGCGGAAGCTGATGATGCGCGGAGTACTCATAATACAAAAGAATACGCCGTACTACACAATCCTGCAACGGTTTGGCGCGGCCGGTTCATCTGCCATCTCCGAAGGAAATGCCCAAACAGCCGGCGGAAAAGCGATTCGGAAAGCGCGGCGGAAGAGCGGTGAAACTGATGTTGCCGGTTTCTACTCGTCGCGCAAGGCCACCATGGGATCGATTCGAGCCGCACGCCGCGCGGGAATCCAGCTTGCCATCATCGCAATGCCCGCAATGAACGCGGTAATCGAACCGAATACGAGCGGGTCGTTCGGACTTACACCGTAAAGTAGATTCGCCACCCCGTGCGCCAGCGCGAACGCCAGCAGCAGGCCGGCGCACATTCCAAATCCGGTGAGCCATCCCGCCCGGCGCAGAATCATGCGCAATATGTCTGCGCGCTGGGCGCCCATGGCCAGCCGCACGCCGAACTCCCGGGCTCGCTCGCCAACCAGGTTGGCCATCACGCCGAAGATGCCAATGGCGGCCAGCAGCAACGCTACCAGGGCATCAAAGCCCAGCATCGCCGCCACAAAATACATGCCTGTCAGCCTTTCATTCATGAACTGCGCATAGGTCTGCACCGCATCCAACGGCAACTCAGGGTCAATTGCCGCAAGCGCCTTTCTTGCCGCTGGAGCCAGCGCCAGTGGATCGCCCTTCACGATCATCGAGTAGGTCATGCCGGCCTGGGGCAACTGCGCCACGTTCATGTACACAGCCGCCGGGCGCGCCTTCGTCCACAACGAATAGTCAGCCTCTTCAGCGACACCGACGATTGTGAGCCATGGGGTCTCTGCGGCGCTTCCGGTCATCATGCGAATGCGATGGCCCATCGGGCTTTCGCCGGGGAAGTAGCGCGCAACAAATGCGCGGCTTACAACGGCCACATTCTGCGCATGAAGATCGTCGCCTTTTTCAAACCCGCGCCCATCGATGATCGGGATTTGAAAGGCGCTGAAGTATCCAGCGCTCACCGGCAAGCGCAGCGCGCTTGGCGATTCGCCGCTTCTCTGCGGCCGATTCGCAATTTGGACGCCGTCCACCCAGCCCCAATCGCTGCGCGGGAGCGCAGTGGTCACCTCTGCATGTTCTACGCCGGGCAGAGTGCGGAGCCGGGCAAGGCTCTGGTCATACCATGTGGCCAGCTTCGCCGGAGTATCGTACCGCGTGACGGGCAGATGGACGTTGAATGTAAGCATCTGCGCCGGCCGGTACCGGTCAGCCAGGTGCAGCATCGCCAACATGCCTTTGCACATCAGAGCCGCGCCGATCACCAGGGCAACGGCAAGCGCGATCTGCGAAACCGCCAGGATGTTGCGAAGCTTGTGGCCGCGTCCCGAGCCCAGCACGGAACGCGAGCCCAATTTGAGTTGCTCCACAAGATTGATGCGCAGCGCTTGAAGAGCCGGCGCAAACCCGGAAACGATGCCCGCTACAATTGCCAGCAAGAGAGACAAGGCAAGTGCGCGACCGTTCAGCGAAATATTCGACCAGCCTGCCATGAATCGTGCCACGCGCTCCGGCATCGAGATCTCGCAAATGCGCATGTAGACCATTGCGAATATCAGGCCGCCTGCACCGCCAAGCAACCCCAGCAGAATATTCTCCGTGAGCAGTTGCCGCATCAGCCGCCAGCGGCCCGCGCCCAGTGCCGTGCGCATCGCAATCTCCGGACGTCTCGCAATCCCCCGTGCAAATTGCAGATTCGCGATATTCGCGCAGACCACCAGCAGAACAAAGAATGTGGCGCTCTGGACGAGGCTGAAATACAGATTCGTAAATTCGCCGTTGATGCCGGCCAGAAGAGAGTCGACCTTCACCGTCCACCCCTGATTCGTCGCCGGATACGCGTGCGACAGGTGGTCGGCGATCGTATTCAACTCGGCCTGGGCTTGCCCCGGAGAAACTCCCTGGCGCAGCCGCCCGATCACAAGATAATCGTGCGAACTGCGATTGCTGAGCTGCGTATCAGAAGGCGCAAAAGGCAGGAAGAAATCTGCCGTCGATGGATATTGCATCGTCTTTGGCATCACGCCGATCACCGTGTACGCCTGCTCATCCAGCTCAATCTGACGACCCAGCACCCCGGCATCGGAGCCGAAATGCGACTTCCAAAACGCATAGCTGAGCACCGTCACGCTGTTCCGGCCTGGTTGCGTCTCACTTTGATTGAACACCCGACCCATGAATGGGTTGGTCCGCATCACGCTGAAGAACGACGGGGAAATCAGCTCCGCATGCACGTGAGCGGCATCCCCAGCTCCGGTCAGGCTCATGTCCTGGTCGCTTTGAACAGCCAGTTCTTCGAATGCGCCGCTTTGCCGCTGCCAGTCCTCAAAGTTCGCCAGCGCAACCTGCTGGTCATCGCCGTGATTCTGCTGCTCAGAGATGGTAACCACGTGATTCAGTTCAGGCACGGCAAGTGGGCGCAGAACCACCGCATCCATGATGCTGAAGCCCCCCGTGTTCACGCCAATACCGATGGCCAGCGTGAGCACAGCTGTGATCGTGAAGCCAGGCGACTTCAACAACTGGCGTACCGCATACCGCAAATCCTGAAGCAGATCGTGCATGGAACCCTCCGCGCTCGCTGGAGATTTCTGGTCGAGTACGTACCCATGCTCAGAGCATTACTCCGGCCAAACCGCTTGGCCGGACCTCCGTTGATTGTAAACAGCTTAGATGGAAAACGATGTGTGCGGGGCGTGCTCAACCTGTTCGGAATCGGATCGAGCTGTTCGTAATTGAACACTCAGGCAGCTACAGAGCACGCAAAACCGTCCCCACCTTGACATAACCGGCCAAGCCCTTGATGCTTAACAGTTCAAGTTATTCAATTTTCAGCCACAAGGGAGAGCAGGTTTGCGGGTTCGCGTCTTCTATCACGACAAATGCTTTGACGGAGCTTGCTCAGCCTCGCTGTTCACGCGATTCCACCGGGAGTGCGTCGCTGCCGGAGCCAGCTATGAATATCACGGGCTGGTCCACCGCGCCGGCGCCCTCTTTGACGAGAGCGAATTCACCGGCGACGAGAACGCAATCGTCGACTTCAAATACTCGGCCTCGCCCAGGATTACCTGGTGGTTCGACCATCATTTGTCGGCTTTTCTAACTCCTCAGGATCACCAGAGTTTCCTCGACTGCCAGAAAGACCCGGTCTGCGGCGCGCATAAGTTCTTTGACCCCCATTACACTTCCTGCACCAGCTTTCTGGCGCACATTGCCTCGACGCGCTACGGCTTCGACACGGCGCCGGTCGCGGAGCTGATTCATTGGGCCAATATTGTGGACGGAGCGCAATATGAGAGCCCCGAGTCGGCCGTGGAAATGGCCGCTCCGGCCATGAAGCTCACGCTGATCATCGAGTCCACCCAGGACCCGGAGTTTATTCCACGGCTGATCCCGCTGCTCACCGAGATGCCGCTGGCCGAGGTGCTCAGCCAGCACTTTGTGGCCAGCCTGCTGGAGCCGCTGCTTGAGCGCCATCTACAATCGCTGGAACTGATCCGCGGCCGCGCCGAAGAACGCGACGGCACCATCTTCTTCGATATTACCGACCATCCGCTGGAAGGCTTCAACAAGTTCATCCCTTACTATCTCTACCCCAACGCCACTTACTCGATCGGCCTGTCCAAGTCCAGCTTTCGCACCAAGGTGGCCGTGGGCTCGAACCCATGGACCAAGGCCGATCCGGCGAAGATGGTGAACCTGGCGCAAATATGCGAGCGCTACGGCGGCGGCGGCCATGCCCGCGTGGGCGCAATCAGCTTCAAGCCCGACCAGGAAGAGAAGGCGCGTGCGGCAGCCGCGGAAATCGTTGCGGAGCTGAGGGCGACGAACCCGTTCGCCTGAGGCGGGCTGACTCTCTAAAAGTGTCACAACAGTCCCACGGGCTTGCTGCAACTCGGGCGTACACTGTACGCGCAGTTGGCAATCTGCTGCCAAGACTCTCCTTTTGAAAGCGCAGGGGAACCTATTGAAGAATGTGGTCCAAGCGTCAGTCTTGAGTCTGTTCGTGGCTGCCTCAATGGCATCCGCCCAGACCGGGCCCCTTGCCAATGGGTACATCTACACGTTCGCAGGCGACGGCGTCCCTGGTTACAGCGGGGATGGAGGACCGGCCACCAGCGCGGGACTTTTCCAGCCCTCCGATGCAGCTTTGGATGCTGCCGGAAACATCTACATCGCGGATACTTACAACAATCGAATTCGCAAGGTGGAAGCGGCAACGGGCATGATCGCCACGATTGCCGGGAATGGAACTCAAGGCTATAGCGGAGACGGAGGACCGGCGACCAGCGCCGAATTTTGTCTGCCCAGTGGGATTGTCCTCGATGCCGCCGGTAATCTTTATATTGCGGATTGGTGCAATAACCGCATACGGAAGGTAGATGCGCTGACAGGCATCATCACAACTTTCGCCGGCGGCGGCGTCGGCGGAGACGGTGGGCCGGCGACAAACGCCGGAATTGAAGCCCCTTTTTCACCGGCTTTGGATTCTTCCGGAAATCTTTATTTTGGTGATCTCGGCAATGATCGTGTTCGCAAGGTGGACGCCACCACAGGCATCATCACCACGGTCGCAGGCGACGGAATCTTCAGCTACAGCGGCGACGGAGGGCCAGCCACCAGTGCGGAACTTTACTTTCCCTATGGAGTGGCCCTCGACGCTGCTGGAAATCTGTATATCGCAGATCACTAGTGTCCGGCTAAAATCGGATCACCCGCTGTAACCATCACATATTAGACGCGATAGCGGATAACTCGCATTTTTCGATTTGAAACCGATGGCAACAGGATCGGGGGCTGGCCTTGAGTGGCCGCGGGCAGCGCGGATTGCCGACAATGAGGGGTGAATGCCGGACAAACCGTCTTCTCCCAACTCCTGGATCACCTGCCCTCCTACGAGTTTCAGAAGTGCGTAGATCGTTATTGTGGCGATGCGCACCATCGGGGCTTCTCTTGCCGCGACCAGTACTTGGCCATGGCCTTTGCACAGTTGACCTATCGCGAGAGTCTGCGCGACATCGAAGCCTGCCTGGGCGCAATGCGCGGCAAGTTGTACCACATGGGCTTTCGTGGGCGGGTAACGCGCTCCACGCTGGGAGATGCCAACGAGGCGCACGATTGGCGCATCTTTGCCGACTTCGCCCTTGTGCTGATCGCCATGGCACGGCCACTGTATGCCGACGATCCTCTCGGCGTGGACCTCGTTCAAGCCCTTTATGCACTGGATTCGACGACGATCGATCTTTGTCTGTCGGTCTTCCCGTGGGCCAAATTCCGCAAGCACAAAGGCGCGGTGAAGATGCACACGTTGCTCGACCTGCGCGGCAACATCCCCACCTTCATTCGCATTACTGACGGCAAGGTGCATGACGTCAAAATCCTCGACGAGTTACTGATTGAGGCTGGAGCCTTCTATGTGATGGATCGAGGTTACATCGATTTCGAGCGGCTTCATTCTTTCACGCTCGAGTTAGCCTTCTTCGTGGTGCGCACCAAGGAGAACGTGCTGCTCCAGCGCCGCTATTCGCATCCGGTGGACAAAAGCACGGGCGTGCGCTCGGACCAGACCGTCGTTCTGGCCACCGTCGGATCGGCCTCGGCATATCCGGAACCGCTGCGCCGCGTGAGTTACTTCGATGCCGTCACTGGCAAGCGATTGGTGTTTCTGACCAACAACTTCATGCTGCCCGCACTGACCATAGCGCAAATCTACAAGCAGCGCTGGCAGGTGGAGCTTTTCTTCGAGAATACGACATGGTGCACTCCTTCGTATGTCATTTGATTTCAAAGAGACACTGTGATGAATCGGGCGGTGATGGGGGTGTTGCTCGGTTCCTTTCGTCGCTGTATCGCTCGACGCCTTCTCTGCACAAGACCCACGGTGCATTCACACATGCTTGCGTAGCTGGCAACTGATTCAATTGAATCAGGCGGAAGATGGTCGTCGGGGTGACTCCGAGGACATCGGCGACTTCACGGACAGACATTTCGCCACGAGCCTGTCGTTCTCCCTCACTATAGACCGGAATGCCATGATGGTTGCGCACCGAACAGACACGGATTGGCGTCCAGATTTGTCCGTGTGCCGTGCGGCGTTGATTCTTATTCAGGATCGATGCGATCCGTGCGTCGGATTGGATTCGCGCCAGTTTGCGAACGGTCTCCACAAGATCATGGTCGGTGGCATAGCGATGCTGTCCGGTCTGAAGCTTGGGAAACTCCACCTGCGTGTGATCTCCGCCTTGCCAGTGCAACACGAGGCGTATCGTCTCGCCCTCAGAAGTGGCGGTGATATCCTTCAGTGCGATGCGAAGCAGGCGCTTCTTGTATTCTGGCGAGTTGTGGGGATTGTCCCATAGTCTGGGGATATCGCGTGCGAAGTCCAGCAGTTCGCGCTTCTGAGCGTCGGTGATGGGGTGTTCACGATCGTCTTCGAGTACTGCGAGTTCACCTTCAAGCTCAGCTTCCGCAGCCAGTGCTTTGTTCCAGCGACGTTCAAGTTCCGTAGCAACGAGCCGATTCGAGGGATCCACCGCATCATATTGGCGACGCGCATGGGTCACTTCATAGCGCGCTTGTTTCAGCGCCAACTCCTTCTGATGAATGCGCCCGTCGCTGGCATTATCGAGTGCGGCGATCGCGGCCATTGCCGCATCGATGCCCAACGGCGTCAGGCATTGCAGCAACTGCTCCGATACCAGGCGATCGGCGCGCAATCCGCCGAACAGCACACAGGAGGTTTGATTGGGATTCAGGGCGTGACCGGAACACTGATATCGGATGACATGCGGACGAGGATATTGCGCCAACAACTTGGCGCCACAGTGACCACAGCGAAGCAACCCGGCGAGCAGAGCCTCGCCGTGCTGAACTGCTCCGCGCAAAGCGTAGCTCTTAGCGTTTTCGTTGTGGGCAATCATCGTTTGATTGCTTTGATACACGTCCCAATCAATGTAACCCTCATGATGATTCAAAATCAATACCGCCCAGTCTTCACGGCGGCGCCTCACCTGCCGCTGAACCTTCTGGCCTGCTTCCAAGCGCGTTATCACCTTGCTCTTTCCATACGCGTATGCGCCGGCATAGACCGGGTTCCTCAACACGCTGAGAACTGAGTGGTATCGGGCGGACAGCCAAACGATCTCGCCTGCTTCTCTTGAGCCCCGAGCAACCGGCAACTGAATCTGCTGCCGATCCAGCCAGAAATAGACCTGCCGCACGCTGCCCAATTCCGCAAACTTGCGAAAGATCAGATCAATGGTGGACTGAATCCGAGCGTCCGGATCCTTTTCTATCCGGTCGTCCGCTCCCTTGATGTACCCGATCGCAACCCGTTGAACCAAGGCGCCCCGCTGCGCCTTCTGCCGCAGTGCTGCTTGACCTCGCTCGCGGAAATTGGCAACTTCCATTTCACTGATCGTGCCTTTCATGCCGAGCAACAATCGATCATTCGGAAGTCTGGGGTCGTACACAGCTTCAGCATCAATCAGCAGCGCGCCAACCACGCTGCAAAACTCCAGCAGGGTATGCCAGTCCCGGCCGTTACGCGCCAAGCGTGACGCCTCGATGCTGAACACGGCGCCAACCTGACCATCGCAGAGCGCACGAAGCAGACGTTCAAAACCTGGGCGGCGCGTTCCCGATCCTGACATTCCCAGATCCTCATCAATTACTTCGATGTCTTCCCAGCCCAGGTTACGGGCATGATCGACTAAGGCATATTGACGGCGTTGGCTCTCAAGGTTATGCCGCACTTGATCCGGTGTCGATTGACGAACGTAAACACAGGCCCGCCGGACAAAATGATCAGCGGTGATCTTGTTCATCGCTGACCTCCATGCGGATTGTCCTGGCCTGCACTTGCATCCACTGAACAAGTGTCTGGCGTAGTTGCTCCTTCACTTCCAGCGGGAGTCGTACGCCGAGAGCGGGGAGAGGTTCTTCGAAGAGTTGTCGTTGTTGTCTTATCCTGAGCTGCGGCATCCTGATCCTCCTGGTGCTCATTGTGCACAAAAGAGGAACAGTTGGTCACAGCCGCGTTGCGTAATCCAAGAAGCACCTTAACCGGCAGACAAGCCATGGATACAAGCCTTACATTCGCTGCGTCTGGACGAGTCATCCATTCGGGAATCGCCAGCGGTCTGCTGTCCGCTCGCCGCACGACGTAGAACGCTTCGCCGACACGCTCGTACAGCCGGATCACAGGCAGGCTCTGCCTGCACAACGGGTGGAAAGGATAGAAGATTGTGACTTCGTCTGGGCGATGTTGATGGGCAGTATGTCGCCCTGTTGTTCAAATGGATCAAGCAACACCTGCGAATCAAGGCGTTCTACGGAACCAGCGAGAACGCCGTAAAGACCCAAATCTGGATCGCAGTGAGCGTGTATGTTCTGGTCGCCATCGTGCGCAAACGGCTCGGCTTGAAGCCCAGCCTCTACCAAATCCTACAGATTCTCAGCCTAACTCAATTCGAGAAAACGCCCATTTTACAGGCACTTCAGGCGCCCAATTCCGATACTGATTTAGACGATATTGACAACCAGTTGATTCTGTTCGACTTGTAGCCGGACACTAGTGATCGCAGATACATACAATAGCCGGGTGCGGAAGGTAGCAGCAGCGACGGGCATCATTACGACCATCGCCGGTAATGGGATCCAAGGCTACGGCGGGGACGGCGGACCGGCGATAAATGCGGAACTGTGGTCTCCGTGGGCAGTAACGCTGGATACATCAGGAAATCTCTACTTCGCGGATGCCAACAATAACCGCGTTCGACTTGTGAATGCGGCCACGGGCATCATCACCACTTACGCCGGCGATGGAACAGAAGGCTTTAGCGGAGACGGCGGCCCGGCAGTCGATGCCGCACTGTCAGAACCAGCCGGACTAGCGTTAGATGCCAAAGGAAGCCTCTACATCGCGGACCCGGACAACAGTCGCATCCGCGTCGTTCGCCAGGGTACTCTTGTCGCGACCACGACGACTCTGATCGCTGTTCCAACGACTTTGACGGTTGGCCAGACGCTGACGCTGACTGCCACGGTAACTGCAGCAAGCGGCAGCGGACCGGCAGGATCAGTATTGTTCTACGATGGGACCGTTCCCCTGGGCACCGCTAACCTGAATAGCAGCGGCGTGGCGACATTGACGTTAACACCGGCAGCAGGAAGCTACTCCATCACTGCAAGCTATGGCGGTTCTTCGAGCGATGCGCCCTCACAGTCCGCCCCGCCGGTCTCTGTCACGGTGAATGGCATTGCAACCGCCACGAGCCTCTCCGCTTCCGCAACTGACTTGACATTTGGCCAGCCCCTGACGCTAACTGCCACAGTAACGCCAGCCAGCGGCGCTGTTCCCGCAGGAACGGTGACCTTCTTCAACGGAGCCGCCTCATTGGGCAGCGCAGCATTGAACGCCGGCGCCGTGGCGACATTGACGTTAACACCGGCAGCAGGAAGCTATTCCATCACCGCGAGCTACGGAGGCAGTGCCACCGACGACGCGTCAATCTCCTCCGTTGTTCAGGTTATTGTGTCGGGTAGTTCGCCGAATTCGCCAAACATCTACACCTACGCGGGAAACGGCATTCACGGTTTCAGCGGGGACGGGGGACCGGCGCTGAGCGCTGAACTCTGGTGGCCAAGCGGAGAAGCGATAGACTCGGCGGGCAATCTCTATTTTGCCGATGTTGTGAACTGTGCGATTCGCAAGGTGGCAGCGGCAACCGGGATCATTACCACAATATCTGGCGATGGGAAGGTGGGTTACCAGGGAGATGGGGGTCCGGCAATCGATGCCGAGTTCAGCTCTCCGCAGGGTGTCACGCTGGACGCTGCAGGGAACATCTACATCCCCGACGATCTGAACAACCGCGTGCGCAAGATTGATGCGGTCACGGGGCTGATCACCACCGTCGCGGGCAATGGCACGCCAGGATACGGCGGGGACGGCGGCCCTGCTACGGCCGCTGAATTGCACTTCGTCACGGGGGTGGTCTCGGATGCCGCCGGAGATTTGTATATTTCAGACTTGGACAATAATCGCATTCGCAGAGTGGATGCGGCTACGGGGATCATTACCACCGTCGCGGGGAACGGAGGGTTCGGTTTTAGCGGAGACGGTGGGCCTGCCGCGAACGCCACCGTCTGGGCGCCTTACGGAGTTGGTTTGGATGGCGCAGGAAACTTATACATCATGGATAACGGCAATAACCGGCTGCGCAAGGTAGATAAGACGACCGGGATCATCACTACGGTCGCTGGAAACGGTACGCAGGGCTACGGAGGAGATGGCGGCCCTGCGACGAGCGCAAGCCTTAATTCTCCTTATGGCGATGTTGTGGTCGATTCCGCTGGAGATGTCTATTTTGAAGACTCTTTGAACAACCGGATTCGCAGAGTTGATGGAACGACGGGTACCATTTCCACCTTCGCTGGCGATGGGGTAGCCGGATATGGCGGAGATGGCGGACCTGCGAACCTTGCAGAATTGCAGAGTCCCAGTGGCGTGGTTCAGGACAGCTCTGGAAATCTCTATGTGGCAGATACCTTCAACATGCGTATCCGCATTGTCGGCGCTCTTTCCATTCCATCCCTCGTTGCAACCACCACCACTCTTACCGCGTCTGCAACCACATTGACCTTCGGCCAGACTCTCACCCTGACGGCCACGGTTGCGGCGGCAAGCGGAGGAACGCCGACAGGAACGGTAACCTTCCTCAACGGAACAACATCTCTTGGAACCGCACCATTGAACGGCAGCGGCGTGGGTTCGCTTGTGTTGACGCCTCCAGTCGGCGTCTACTCCCTAACTGCCAGTTATGGCGGCTCATCGAGCGACAGCGCCTCAGTCTCATCGCCGCCGATCACGGTAACTGTGACAAGCACGGCAACGACCACAACTCTTACCCCATCCCTCAACCCGGCTCCCTTTGGAGCTAGCGTGACCTTCACCGCCGCCGTCGTAAGTTCAGCGGGAATACCTGCGGGGACCGTCTCCTTCTATGACGGCCCTTCCTTGCTCGCGACCTCAACCCTTGCGTCGGGAGCAGCCACTTATTCCACCAGCTCACTCAGCGTGGGTTTGCATAACATGACCGCTGTCTATGCGGGCGCAGTGGGATACTCTCCAAGCACGTCGAATACTTTGGCCGAAGTGATCTCCGCCGCGGATTTCAGCATCTCTGCCGCGCCGGGTTCGCAATCCGTGTACACCGGGGAAGCGGCATCCTACGCAGTTGCCGTCACGCCCGGCACAGGCTTCGATTTACCAGTTGCTCTCAGTTGCTCTCAATTGCCGGCAAATACCACATGCACCTTCTCCCCGGCAACCGTCACCGGTGGCAGCGGAAGCTCGGCGCTAATGGTGCAGACCACCGCGCCCAGCCCTCCCGCTGCTGCCTTCGTGTTCTCCACCAAGATTCGAGTTACCGCGCTGGCCGGCCTTTTGCTGCTCTTCATTCCCCGACGCTTGCGCCGCCGAATCGGCCGGCCGATGCTTCTCCTGATCTTCGCGCTCCTCGCCGTAGGGGCGGCAATGGCGGGATGCAGCGCGCCTGGTCTGCTGACTGGAGGAACGCCGGTGGGCGCCCAAACCATCACCTTGACCGGGGCCGCAACCAACGGATCCCAAACCCTTACCCATGCAACGACAATGACTTTGAACGTGAAGTCGCTGTTCTAACCGGTACGATTCCGGTTTTACGAGACAGGTCGATGCTTACCTCAAAGATGAATATCAATCTTGCTCATGCGGACCGTAGCCGAGCGGGCGCTCCCCTTCGATCCTCTGACGCCCAATGCTGAGACCGTGGAAGCCATGAAGGCCGCGCGCCGGGGCGAACTGGTCAAGATAGGGAGCGTCGAAAATCTTCTGGTCGGCCTTAACAAGGGCGATTAGGTGTAGCTGTCGCGATTCGTATGATTACACTTTGGCGTGCAGGCTGGGCCAGTCGGGGCGGCGGTGGTGCATGAACGCTAAGACGCCTTCCTCGAAATCCTCGGTGGAGCGCTGCTGCGCGTTGGCCTCAATGGCGTCTTCAATCTCCTCGTCGAGCCTGCGCTTGGCGTGCTTTGACAGCAGCCGCTTGACCGCCTGCATGGCCTGGGGGCTGTTCAGCAGCAGCGTCTGGGCCAGCGCGTGGGCGGATGGCAGCAGATCGTTCTGCTCCACAATCTGGGTCACCAGCCCCAGTTGCAGTGCTTCCTGAGCCTTCAGGATCCTCCCCGACAGCAACAACTCGCGGGTGCGCAACTCGCCCACCTGGCGCATCAAAAATGAAGCCACAATGGCCGGGATAAATCCCACGCGGACCTCGGTATAGCCAAACTTGGCCTCCGGAGCCGCGAGCGTGAAGTCGGGGATGGTGGCCAGGGCCATGCCGCCGGCGATGGCCGGGCCGTTGACCGCCGCAATGGTCGGCTTGGGAAAGTCGTAGAGGGTGCGCAGCACGACGGCCATGTTCTCCGAGTCGCGGCGATGCTCCTGCGGGGTGCGGGCGTTCATGGTTTCCAGGTGCTCCATGTCCAGGCCGGCGCAAAAGGCCGGACCGGCCCCCGTCAGGATGACGACGCCACAGTCGCAGGTCTCGGCCTCGCGGAGGGCCACTGTAAGCTCCTCAATCAGCGCCGGGCTCATGGCATTGCGCTTGTCGGGCCGGTTCAGGGTAATGGTTTTTACCCCATTGGCGGATTCCGTCAGAATGTTGTTGAAGCGGGTCATCCAGATCTCCTTCCGCATTCGGACCGCGGATCGATTCCGAAGCGGAACTGCCTATCGTAGCGCATCCTTCGCATCCAGTGCGAGTGATTCAAGTCACGGGACAGAGCCGACGCATATAAATTGCAGCCTGAGCCAAGCTTTTAGGCACTTATAGGCCCGCGTTCTACCTGATCGCCCCGCTCACCAGCAACAGCAGCGCCCCGGCCAGAAGGTGAAGGCAGGCGATTCGTCCGATTACGGCGAGAGGCCTGACCTTGCCCTTGATGATGCACTTGGCGAAGAATCCCTCAAGGGGATACTCGGCGTAGAGCATGAACTGCGGCAAGGCGGCCGCCAGGTGGCTGCCAAGGTGCAGTTCCGGGCGTCCGCACAGAACAACGAAGGGGAACACCAGTCCCATTCCCCATGGCCAGAACAGGAGGTTGAGCATCTCCTTCAACTCCGGGGCGATGCTGGCCACCACCAGCCCCGCGAAAACCGGCCAGAAACGAACCCAATACTGCCGGGTCAGCTTGCGTCTCTCCGCCTCAAGCCGGCGGTGCAACCGGGCAAGTGCAGCCTCCATCTCCATCTTCCAGATCGTTTCGATGTAGGCGAGGGAGTACCCCGGAGTACCCGGCGCAGGAGCATTCTTGCCGAGTTTGATTGCGGGCTTGTTCGGCGTCGTGTCAGGCCGCGGTGCAGTGGGCGGATTGTGTTCCTGCGTCAGAATCGTCGTCGACTTCGATTCCCCATGGAGGCGGTAGGACTTCGTTCTCCTTGAGGCTAAACTCCCATTCCGCCGGCAACAATCCCACCTTTGAGCCAAGATGCTCTCTGTCCCAGAGAGGAGATTCGGAGGCCGGGCCTTTCAAAGCCTGTGCAGATTGGTTCCCAGGATCTGCGTCAGTTCGGAGGTTTCGCCGCGCATCGCGGCAAGGTCGCGTGCATGGTAAAGCCGCTGCCGTAGTTCCGCTGTCTGAGCTGTCGGAGCCCAGTCGAGCCGATGGCCTGCCGATTGAGCAATGTCAGGCGTAAAAGCCCTGAGGGTCCTTGAGTTTCCATCCCGAAAGGCGTGAATGGGATCGAGTTCGCTGTAGTAATAAGCGAGCCGCTTGGCGATGGCCTCGGTATCGAGGCCCACCAGGCAATTCTCGGCATTCAGAGCCGCAAAGGTATTCGCGAGGGCAGCGGGAACATTGTGAGAGGGCCCGTAGGCGACCACGAAGCCTGATGGGCGGGTTTTAGCCATCATGCCCATGTCTTTGCGGAGTTCGCCGGCCCACGGGTACACATTGCCAAAGATGCGGCGGTGCGTCTCCTGCAAGCGGCGGGTGTCGAGCGGGCCTGCGATGGAATGGCTTTTCAGCCCTGCGCTGGCCAGGAGTACTGCGTCCGCCTCAAACTTGTTCAATTCGGCCTGCGTGCGATAGTCGCCCCTGTTGATGAGAACGTCCGTGCCAGGGTAACAGTACGGATCGTTGGGGAAGGGACTCACGCGATCTTGGAAGCAGCAGGCATGTAGTGGGCGCACAATTCAGCGTCGGCCTGCTCGATCGAAATCTCGCCGCCAAGAACGCGTTGTTTCAGCGATAGGCCAAAAGCGGTGGGCTTCAGCCCCTCGAGGAGCAGGCTGGCTTCGCCTTCGGCAAACCCGTGTTCCAGCTTTTCCTTTTCGTCCGGTACCAGCATGGGGAGCCTCCGCATTACCGGTCGTTTCGACGGACTCAGCCTGGAACCATTTTATCATTGCTCATTTTTTGCCTGTGCCGGGTCCCAGGCCGCACAACCGAAATTCGTGCTGGATACAACGGACTGCTGCCCCCAGTGCAACGCTATTCAGCCGTCGGCGGGCTTCCGAACTCACAATTTACCGCGACCCCTGATTCAATCGAATTCCGCGACAGGAAACGCTATTGACTGAGCCTCTTGCAAAATTGCCTTCAGGCTATCGATTGTGTCAGGGCACGACTTCAGTCGTGCCGCAAATGGCCAATTTAGATTCCGGCTTTAGCCGCTGCGGAATTGCAAATTACTGAAAACAAAACCGCAGGGGCTAAAGCCCAACATGATTTTGTTGCTCTTCCGGCACGACTGAAGTCGTGCCCTGACACTTTTTGCAGTCTCAATGGAATTTTGCAAGAGGCTCTATGAATTGGACAATCGTCATCATCGCCGTGGCCGCGTTGGCGGTCTTTTTTCTGTTGAAGCGCTCCGGCCAAATCTCGTCAAAGGACGCACAAGCCCTGTTGAGGAACGGAGCTTTGGTGATCGACGTTCGGAGCGCTGGGGAATACAGCTCCGGCCATTTGCCAAGGGCGATCAATCTTCCGCTTGACGACATCGAAGTGAGCTTGCCGCGCCGGGTCAGGGATAAGAACCAGGCGCTTCTGCTGCACTGCCAGAGCGGGATGCGGAGCGGTGTGGCCAAGAAGAAGTTGAAGGCTCTGGGTTACGCAAATGCGTTCAACCTGGGCTCTTATGGGCGGGCGGCGCAGATCGTTGACGGCGCGTAGGGCCTCGAGCGTTGTCTCCCAGGCCTCCTAAGCAACTTCTTGTAAGTTGTTTAGAATCATCCATCGGCCAAAGCCGGTTTCCTGCTCAAAGGCGAGATCTGGGGCACCCTGCCCTCCTGTCTCGCTGCAAAATTCGTCGGGGATTCTCTTCGCGTTCAGGGCATCGGCTGCGGGCGTGACTTCGATGTAATCGAGGGCGGCGGGGTCGTTTTTGTCGGGAGTGCCTTCGACCTTGAGGACGTCGCCTGGCTTCAGGGCTATGTTGGGAACGGTGCGGCGGGTGGAGTTGTCGCCGTTGGGGCGGCGTGAAGGTAGAGTTGCGTCGGCTGGCCAGGTGGCGGCGGGTTGGCCGTTGATTTTGAGAGTGAACCGGGCTATGCCGCCCTGCAGATCGAAGTATTGGACGGCGATGTTGAAGCGGCCAGTTGGGCCGGGGTAGGTCCACTCGGCGGAGCAGGCCGGCGTTCCCTCAGGGGCTAAAGCGCCCGTTGATTCCTTGGCATCTACGGCACGACTGAAGTCGTGCTCTGACACAGACTCTTGCTTCACCGCAGGCTGTGAAGTCGTGCCCTGACTCTCGCTCATCTTTGGAAGTGAGCAGGAGACGGCTTTGCCTCCGCTTGCGTCTTCCCAGGGGGTGATGTCGATGACTTTGTAGCCGGTGAGGCGGGCGTCTTCGGCTTCCAGGCGGCCGGGATAATGGCCGGCGCGGGCGTTCTCGTAAATGCGGTCGTCGGGGATGCCGCTGAGCTTGAGGAAATATTGCACGATGGCGTCGCGCCAGACGATGGCGTGGCCGGCCTGGTATTCGAGGCGGGCGCGGACGTCTTCGTAGAGCTTGGCGTCGATGCGGCTCTTGATTGAGGCCCATTCGTTTACGAGTTCAGCCGCTTGCGCGGCGCCCTCGTAGTGACTGTCGTAGATGTACTGAATGACGGTTTTGCCGTCGTGCAGGCGGTAGGTGTAGGGGACATGGTGGAAGAAGAGGAGCAGGTTGTCGGGAGTTGTCTCAAGGGACTCGTAGATCTTGGCGACCTCGGGCGGATATTGGCCGGTGTAGCCGGTTCCAGTGGCGACGGAGCGATCCATGCCGATGCCCAGGTGGTCGTCGCGGTGCCACTGGCCCCAGCCATTGTTTTCGCTGGATTCGATGTTGGGACCGTAGTGGCTGCCGGTGATGTCGGTGAGGGTTTGCGTGCCGAGGGGGCCGGTGTAGTGCTCATAGGCCGGCCAGGACTGCATGAGCATTTTTACGACAGTGCTGACCACTTCGGGATCGGTACCGATGGTCTGGCGGGTCCACTCAGCGGCGATGTCTGCGGGATCGAGATTCGGGTTCCAGGCCAGGCGGCCAAAGGCGTAGAGGTTGGCCATGGCCAGCGGGGAGCCGAGCCAGGCTGTTTGACCAACCCCGGCGACTCCGACCATTCCGCCGAGAGGCTGATGGAAGGATTTGCCGGCGAGGATTTCTTTGACGGGCGTGGATTTGCCGTCCGCGCGGAGATCGAAGTCGAGAACCTGCTTCCACATGGGGGCGAGATAGACGAGGTGCCGCTGTTGGCCGGTGTACTCCTGGGTGATTTGGACTTCCATGGCCTGGCTGGTGTGCTCGAGGCCGGCGAAGAGCGGGGAGACGGGCTCGCGCGCCTGGAAGTCGATGGGGCCTTCCTTTGTCTGGACGATGACGTTGGGTGCGAAGCTGCCGTCGAGGGGGTGGAAGATGTCGTAGGCGGCGCGGGCTCGGTCGGCCTTGGGGTCACGCCAGTCGGCGTGGTGGTTGTAGACGAAGGCGCGGTAGAGGACCACGCCGCCATGGGGTTGGAGGGCGTTGGCGAGCAGATTGGCTGCGTCGGCGGGGGTGCGGCCGTAGCTGGCGGGGCCGGGCTGGCCTTCGGAATCGGCTTTGACGGTGAAGCCGGCGAAGTCGGGGATGAGAGCGTAAATCTCGTTGACTTTGGCGATCCACCAGGCTTTGACTGCGGGGTCGAGGGGATCGTAAGT
>Ga0255349_1000193_pt1 | contig 27058 bp, 28 predicted proteins | sample CBST25v15metaG_FD_189947 | JGI IMG/M metagenome (GOLD analysis project Ga0255349, IMG submission 189947) | Peat soil microbial communities from Stordalen Mire, Sweden - C.B.S.T-25.v15 | ecosystem: Environmental > Terrestrial > Soil > Wetlands > Peat | place: Sweden: Norrbotten County, Stordalen...
TCGATCCGCCCACCGTGGACATTACCGGACGCATGTTGGAGATGCTGGCTGGCTACGGCTATACGCGCGAGGATAAACGCGTCGAAAAGGCCATCCGCTTCATCTTCCGGGAGCAGGAGCAGGACGGAAGCTGGTTTGGCCGCTGGGGCGTGAACTACATCTACGGAACATTTCTCGTCCTGCGCGGGCTGGACGCCATCGGCGTCGATCATCTCGAGCCGCAAATTCAACAGGCAGCCGAGTGGATTCGCATGGTACAGAATGCCGACGGCGGATGGGGCGAGACCTGCGGCAGCTACGACGATCCGAATAAGCGCGGCGTGGGTGTCAGCACGCCTTCGCAGACCGCCTGGGCGCTCTTGGGCCTGCTGGCTGCGGGCGACGACCGCTCCGATTCGATTGCCAAGGGCGTGCGCTGGCTGCTCACCCGCCAGCAACCGGACGGCCGTTGGGACGAATCAATGCAGGAGGGCGAGGGCGAGGTCCGGCAGAGCATCATCACTGGAACAGGTTTCCCCAGGGTCTTTTATTTGGCCTACACCATGTATCGCCAATACTTCCCGCTAATGGCTTTGACCAGCTACCAGCGGACAATGGAACGCGCCTCATAACGAGGCTGGAGGTTGATTTCAAAGATGGCTATTCCTATTTCCCAGGTGGGCACGGTTGCCGCCTATGTGCTGAAGAAGAAGCTCGCCGGCGTCAAGCGCTATCCCCTGGTGCTGATGCTCGAGCCGCTCTTCCGTTGCAGCCTGGCCTGCGCCGGATGCGGCAAGGTGCAGTATCCGCCGCACATTCTCAAAAAGCAGCTTACGCCCGAGGAGTGCTTTGCCGCAGTGGAAGAGTGCGGCGCGCCCATGGTCTCGATTCCGGGCGGCGAGCCGCTGCTGCATCCGCAGATCGTCGAGATCGTCAATGGGCTGATTGCGCGCAAGAAGTACATCTACCTCTGCACCAACGCGCTCGAACTCAAGAAGAAGCTGCCGGAGTTCACGCCGTCGAAGTACCTCACCTTCTCGGTGCATCTCGACGGCCAGCGCGAGCACCACGACTTCTCCGTCTGCCGCGAGGGCGGCTATGACATCGCCACCGAGGGCATCCGCGAGGCCGTCCAACGCGGCTTCCGCGTCACCACTAACGCCACCTTCTTCGATGGCACTGACCCCAACAGTGTCCGCGCCTTCTTCGATGAGGTAATGGGGATGGGCGTCGAGGGCATCATCCTCTCGCCCGGCTATAGCTACGACAAGGCCCCCGATCAGCATCACTTCATGGGCCGCGCACGCGTGCGTCGCCTCTTCCGCGCCATTCTCTCCAACCGTAAACCAACCTGGAAGTTTAATATGTCGCCGCTTTTCCTGGAATTCCTGATGGGCGAGCGCAATTATGAGTGCGTTCCGTGGGGAATGCCGACTTATAACATCTTCGGCTGGCAGAAGCCCTGCTATTTGCTGCAGGAGGGCTACGCGGAGAGCTTCAAGGAGTTGCTGGAGACAACGGAATGGAAAGACTACGGAGTCGCCAGCGGCAATCCCAAGTGCGCCAACTGCATGGTCAGTTGCGGCTATGAGACGCCGGCTATCATTGAAGGCTTTGGTTCGTGGAAGGGATTTCTGGCCATGGCGCGCGGCAACTTCAGAAAATATCCGAATGCGGATGCGATGAAAATCTACAACGATGCCGCGCCGCATGGGTCGGCTGAGCTGGTGCAGATCGAGCAACCGGAGCGCGCTTTGGAGGAAACCAACGCATGACCGCTGAAGTGCAGAAATACACACTGGAACAAGTAGAGGCGCTGGAGCTGGCTCCCGGCGCGGAACACGAAGATCTGGAAGGCTGGGTTCCCAAGCTGGCCACGGACGCCGACCTGCGCGACGCGCTTGGAAAAGCGCTCGACTATCGCGGCGACGTGACGCTGACTCTCAAGTCAGGCGAGCGCATCGTGGCTTTTGTTTTTAATTGCAAGTCCGGTCCCACGCTGGCTGACTCCTGGGTGCAGTACTACACGCCCACGGCTCCGGAGAAGCGCAAAGTGGGCTACGCGGAGATCGCCAGCATTGAATTCACTGGCAAAGACCGCGCCGCCGGCAAGCACTGGGAAGACTGGGTCAAAAAATACAACGAAAAAAAAGCTGCCGGCGAAACCAATATCGGTCTCGCGCCTGATAAGCTGGACTAAAATCTGCGAGTCTGGCGCAGAAAGACAGTGCCCGTATGAATACACCTCAGCCCAGCTTTCGCATCCTTGGCTTCGCCTTTCTTCTCCAATTCTTTGCCTCGCTCGCTGGCGGCCTCATTCTCATGATGGGCCTCGGTGTTCCCGGCGACACCGCCGCCGCCCTTCTTCGCATCGCTGCTCGTCCCTGGCTTCTCCGCGTCGACATCCTCGACGAGATGGTCGCTGTCGCCGGTGTCATCTGGCTCGGCGTGCTCCTTTACGAGGCTCTTCGCGCCTATGGCCGTGTCTCCGCACTTACCGCTTGCGCCCTCTACTTCCTTGAGGCGGTGCTCGGCGCCGTCAGCCGCCTCGCCGCCTTCCCGCTTCTCGCCATCTCCAGCCAATTCGCCGCCACGCCCTCCGCGTCTCTTCTCGCCGAGGCGGATCGCGCCCTCGCTTCCATGAACTTCGGCTACACGCTCCTCTTGCTTGCCTTTTGTCCCGGCGCCATCCTCTTCTACTGGCTCCTCTTCAAGTCGCGCATCGTTCCTCGCGCTCTTTCACTCTGGGGACTCATCACGGTCATCCCCGTCTTCTTCGCTACCTTTCTCTCCGTTCTTGGCATCAACTTAGGGTTCTTCATCGTTGTTCCCTATATCCCCTTTGAATTCGTCATCGGCCTCTGGATTCTCATCAAGGGCGTAAAAACCACTCCTGTCCAGATATGAGATCAATCTTGATATATTAGTCTGAGAGATGCGCAATGGAAGAGGGCATCGAGGGTGAGAAATTACCGGAACAATCAACTGGAACAACTGAAGCCGATGCGGAGGGTGAAGTGTCTGGATTGATGCCCGCACCAGAGCACGGCCACGGCCACGAGCATAAGACCGGCATTCCCTGGCTGGATGGGATCGTCGCTGTCAGCGTAATCTTCATCTCTCTCTTGTCGCTGGCGATCTCCATCGAGCACGGCAGAAGCATGGAGCGCATGGTGGAGCAAAACCAGAAGCTGGTCGTGGCCAGTACTCTGCCCATCCTTACAATTTTCGGACGCCAGTTCGACGACTCCGGCAAGCCGATGCTTCAAGTGACCCTCAACAACAGTGGCGTTGGACCGGCCCTTATTGATCGGTTTGAGGTGCGCTACAAGGGCGTCCTCTATACCGATGAGGGTGCGCTCCTGCGTGCCTGCTGCGCCGAGGCTTATCTCAAGTCCAAGAAGAGCGGACACCCGCAAGTTTTCTATTCCAATATTTCCGGACTCATTCTTTCGGCTCGCCAGGATTTCTATCCCATAACCATCAAGCCGGATAAAGACGGCCTCGATCTCTACAACGCATTCAATCGAGTTAGGGATGGCGACGATCTGACCTATCATGCCTGCTATTGTTCAGTGCTGAATGAATGCTGGGAGACCAACTTCGACCACAAGCGCCCGCAGCCGGTGAAAGAGTGCAAGGTGCCGCCGGGAGAAAAGCTCTGGTAGGGCTTGACAGGTGAAGTATGCGAGACGACCGCCAATTGAAGGATCTGGCCGGCGTGGGAGCGGCGACGATCTCCGACCTGCGAATCCTCGATATTCACTCGGTAGAAGAGTTATCGCTGCAAAACGGCGATGAGCTTTATGACAGGCTTTGTCAGCGGACCGGCAAGCAGCATGACATCTGCTGCCTCGATGTCTTCCGCTGCGCAGTCGCGCAGGCCCGCGATCCTCACCTGCCCGTCGAGCAGAAGAACTGGTGGTATTGGACCGCGCTGCGGAAACGTCAGCAATCCATCGTAAACTGAACTCTGACCATGAAAATCTTTCTCACTGGCGCGACTGGATTTGTAGGCCACCACGTGGCCCGCGCGCTCGCCGACTCTGGCGCCAAGCTTCGCCTTCTCGTCCGCAAAACCAGCAACCTGGCCAACCTCGAAGGCATCGACGGCGAAACCGAAGTCGGCGATCTGTCCAATCCTGCCTCGTATGCATCCGCCCTCAAAGGCTGCGATGCAGTCGTCCATGTTGCCGCCGACTACCGTCTCTGGATTCCCGACCCTGAAGCCATGTATCGCGCCAACGTCGATGGCACGCGCGACCTGCTCAAGCTGGCCCGCGATGCCGGCGTCAAGCGATTTGTCTACACCTCCAGCGTAGCCACCATGCACTTCCATCGCGACGGCACGGTCATCAACGAAGACACGCCGGTTTCGTTGCGCGATATGGTCGGCCACTATAAGCGCTCCAAGTTTCTCGCCGAGCAGCAGGCCATCGCGGCCGCCGAGGATGGCCAGCGCGTCATCATCCTCAACCCCACCACGCCCATCGGCCCCAACGACTCCAAACCCACGCCCACCGGTCAAATCTTCGTGGACTTTCTCAACGGCCGCTTTCCCGCCTACATGGACACCGGGATGAATCTGGTCGATGTGGCCGAGGTCGCCCGCGCTCACGTCTCCGCGCTGACAAAAGGCCAGTCCGGCCATCGCTACATTCTGGGCGGCGAAAACCTCACCCTAAAGCAGATTCTCGACAAGATGGCCGCGATTACCGGCCTTCCGTCGCCCACGGTGGAGATTCCCTTTGCCGTCGCGGCGACCTATGCGTTTTTTGAGGAGTGGATCACCGGCCGCATTCGCAAGCGCGAACCGCGCGCCACTCTTGAAGAGGTGCGCATGGGCCGCAAGAAGATGTACGCCTCGAGCGCCCACGCGCAGCAGGAACTCGGCTTCCGCATCCTGCCCGTCAACCCCGCCATGAAGGCCGCGATAGAGTGGTTCCAATCCAATGGTTACGCGCCCAGAGTCCTGAAATGACCCGCATCGCCATCATCGCCGCCATGCCCGCCGAACTGAAACCGCTCACCCGTGGCTGGCGTCACGAGCGTTCGAACGGCGTCCATCTCTGGCGCTTCCGCTCCGGGGACAACGAGTGGATTGCCGCCTGCGCCGGAGCCGGCGTCGATGCGGCCACGCGCGCCTTTGCCGAGGCCGAGAAATCCGGCCCTATAGACGAAGTCATCTCCACCGGCTGGGCAGGCGCCTTGCGCGAGGAGTTTTTGCTGGGCCAGGCCTACGATGTCTCCACAGTTATTGACGCCCGCACCGGAGAGCGCTTTGTGGCCACCTGTCCCCCAAATGATTGTTGCCTCGTGACCAGTTCGCGTGTCGCCGGCGCAGGCGAAAAGAAGCGCCTAGCCTCCACGTACGATGCCACTCTTGTCGATATGGAGGCCGCAGGGGTTGCGCGGCTGGCCAAGATGCGCGGCGTCCCATTTTATTGCGTGAAGGGAATCAGCGACGGACCCTCCGACCAACTGCCTGATTTCAATAGTTTTATTTCGCCAAACGGTCAGTTTAAGCTGGCGCGGTTCGTGGTTTTCGCGGTTCTCCGCCCCTCGAACTGGCCCGCACTCATGCGAATGGGCGAAAATAGTAAGAAGGCTGCTCGCAACATTGCGCAGTCTCTGCAAAATCTTCTGAATGAACGAGGGTCCGCACTCAAGCGCAATGACCACACAAACAACCAAAGCTGAATCACGGCCCGATCTGCCGATTTCGCCGGCAATCCCCGCAACCATGCGGGCCGTAGTCTATCGTGGCGTCAACGACATGCGCCTCGAAACCGTGCCCGTTCCGCAAATCGGCCCCGGCGAACTGCTGGTCAAGATCGCCACCTGCGGCGTCTGCGGCACCGACTTGAAGAAAATTCACACCGGCTCGCACTCCGCCCCGCGCATCTTCGGCCACGAGATGGCCGGAACCATCGTTCAACTCGGCGACGGCGTCTCAAAATTCCGCATCGGCGAGCGTGTGATGGTCCACCATCACGTTCCCTGCGGCCAGTGCTACTACTGTCGCAAGCAGACTTTTGCGCAATGCGCGGTTTACAAAAAAGTGGGCGCGACGGCAGGCTTCGAGCCTTCAGGCGGCGGCTTCTCTGAGTACATTCGCGTCATGGACTGGATCGTCGAACTTGGCGGTGTGGTGCGCATTCCCGACGGCGTGCCCTTTGAGCAAGCGTCCTTCATGGAGCCGGTGAACACCGTCCTGAAGGGCGTAAAGCTGCTCAACCTGGCAGCGGATGAGACCGCGCTGGTCATCGGCCAAGGCCCCATCGGCCTGATGCTGGCAGCGCTCTCGCGCCGCACGGGAGCACGCGTGCTCACCTCGGATTTATATCCTGAGCGCCATGCCATCGCCGCGAAATTTGGACTGCATGAGCCTATTCACGCTGGCACGGAAGACGTCGTCGAGCGCACGCTGGCGGCAACCGAAGGCCGAGGCGCTGACGCGGTGATTCTGGCCGTGGGCGTCGATGCGCTCATCAAGACCGCCATGGCCGCGGTACGTCCCGGTGGCAAGGTCATGCTCTTTGCCCAGACCCAGCACGGCGTAGCCAACTTCGATCCCGGCGCGGTCTGCATGGACGAGAAGAGCCTCATCGGTTCTTACTCCGCCTCTGCCGCCATTCTTGACGAGGTAGCAGGTCTGGTTCTCGGCGGCTATCGCAGCGGATTCGATTTGACTCAACTGATCTCGCACCGCTTTCCGCTGGAAGAAGCGGTTCATGCCATCGAGGTCGCTTCTCATCCCCAGGCCGACTCCATGAAGATTATGATTGAACCTGTGCCTGGCGCAGGAGCCGAATAGGAGGAGTCCGATGGCGAACACCGTAAAGGACGTGATCCTCCGGGGCCGCAAAACAGTCGAGACTGTTGTCGAAGAAAGCCGCAAAAAAGTCGAGAACGTCGTCGAGGGGGGCCTGAACACAGTTGAGACGGTCGTTGGCGTAGGCCTGAATACAGTCGAGACGGTGGTTGTCGAGGGCCGCAAGAAGGTCGAATCCGCTGTCCACCAAGGCCGCGTGACCGTCGAGAATGTGCTTCTTCACGGCCGCACGACAATGAAGGCCGCGGTCCTTCACGGACGCGAGGATGTTCGCATCGAGGCCGTGCCGGTTCCCGAGGCCGGGCCCGGTGAGCTGATCGTCAGCGTCGGCGCGGCGCTCACCTGCGGCACTGACCTGAAGGTCTTCCGCCGTGGCTATCATGCGCGCATGATCGTGCCTCCGGCCCTCTTTGGCCATGAGCTGGCAGGAACCGTTGTCGAGGCCGGCGAGGGAGTCACGGGCTTTGTCTCCGGTGACCGCGTGGTCGCGCTCAACTCCGCTCCCTGCGGCCAGTGTTATTTCTGCGCGCGCGGTCAGGAGAATCTCTGCGACGATCTGCTCTTCAATAACGGCGCCTACGCTGAGTTCATTCGCATTCCGGCCCGCATTGTGGCCAAGAATACCCTTCACATCCCGAGCCACGTGCCGTTGGAACATGCGGCGCTCACTGAGCCGCTGGCCTGCGCGGTTCATGGTTTTGAGGACTCGAATCCGCATCCCGGCGATACGGTGGCCGTTATCGGCGGCGGCCCGCTGGGCTTGATGATTCTGCACGTGGCGGCTCTGGCCGGCTGTAATGTGATAGCCATCGTCAAGCACGACGGGCAGGTCGAGGCCGCACGTCAGTTGGGCGCAGCCCACGTGGTGCAGACCACCAACATTCGCACGGCCATCCGTGAAACCCGCGCGCTGACCGAGAAGGATCGTGGCGTGGACATCGCCATTGAGGCCGTTGGCGTGCCCGAATCATGGGAAGAAGCGGTCGAAATGGTGCGCAAGGGCGGGACCGTGAATTTCTTCGGCGGATGCGCCGTGGGCACTCGCGTCACGCTCGACACCAATCGCATCCACTACTCCGACATCACCATGCATGCCACCTTTCACCACACTCCGGTCATCTGCCGCAAGGCGCTCGATCTGATTGCCAGCGGGCGTTTCCAGGCAGCAGCCTTTATCACCGGCCACGCTCACCTTTACGAACTCAACCGCGTCTTTGAGAAGCTGATGAACCGTGGCAGCGAAATCAAGACTGCCATTGTGCCCTGAGGCGAAATGAAGACAACGGAGACAGCTGAACCGAAGAACGAGGCGCCCGGCAAGAATGCGCTGCCTCAGGACGAGTTGCTTGCCCGCGGCTGGGCAGCGCTGCCCGCCGATTATCGCATTCCTGACGTCGCGCCCACGCTCGAAGAGGCTCAGGCCTGGTGCAAACAGCTGGCCGAGTCGCACTATGAGAACTTCCACGTAGCATCGTGGTTTCTGCCCAAGGATCTGCGCCCGCATTTTCACTCCATCTACGCCTATTGCCGCGTCTCCGACGACCTGGGCGACGAAGTGGGCGACCCCGCGCAAGCTCTTGCCCTGCTTGATCTCTGGGGCCGCGAACTGGATGCGTGTTACGCAGGCCGCACGCGTCATCCCGTCTTTGTCGCGCTGGCCGAAACCATCCGCGACTGCTCCATTCCCAAGGAGCCGTTTGCCGATCTGCTCGTTGCCTTTCGCCAGGATCAGAAAGTCACCCGCTTCAACACCATTGACGACGTTCTGGCCTACTGCCGCTACTCGGCTAATCCCGTTGGCCGTCTGGTGCTCTATGCCTGCGGCGAGTCGAATGAAGAGAACAACCGCCTTTCCGACGCGACCTGTACCGCGTTGCAGTTGGCGAACTTCTGGCAGGATGTGCGCGAGGACTACGCCCGCGGCCGCATCTATATTCCAAAAAACGATATGGATGTCTTTCGCGTCAGCGAAGCGCAGATTGCCGAAGGCATCGTCACGCCGGAGTTTCGCGGCCTGATGCGCTGCGAGGTAGATTATGCCCGCTCGCTCTTCGAAGAAGGGCTTCCGCTGATCGGCAACGTCTCTCGCGACCTGGCGCTGGATCTGGATCTGTTCAGCCGCGGCGGCCTGGAGGTTCTGCGCGCCATCGAGCGGCAAGACTACGACGTGCTCACCGCGCGGCCGGCCATCTCGAAGAGCAGGAAACTGGCGCTGGTTCTGCGCGCCGTCAGCGGCAAGCTGCTGCCCTTTCTGCGCCTCCGCAGCCGGATCTGAGGGAAGGCGTGACCCAAGAAATCACAACGGACGCGCTCACGCTGGCCAAGGCCTACGCGGCCTGCCGCGCCATCGCGCGCCGCGAGGCAAAGAACTTCTACTACGCCTTCGTAGCGCTGCCCACCCCGCGCCGCAACGCCATCTGCGCCATCTACGCTTTCATGCGCCGCGCCGACGATCTGGCCGATGACGAATCTCTCTCCCGCGACGAGCGCCGCCGCCGTTTAGCCGCGTGGCTGGCAGAGTGGCGCGCGGTCTGTCATGGCGGCTTCACGGCCGATTTGGTTTTTCTTGCCGTGCGCGATTGCACCGCACGCTTCCAAATTCCTCTCGAACTTCTGGATGAACTGGTGGCAGGCGTGACCATGGACCTCGAAGAGGCCGCGACGGACTCACCCGACACCTATTCCACCTTTGCCGATCTCTACCGCTACTGTTATCTTGTGGCCTCAGTAGTCGGTCTGGTCTGCATCCGCATCTTCGGGTACTCCGACCCACGCGCCGAGAAGCTAGCCGAAGAAACGGGCATCGCTTTCCAACTCACTAACATTCTGCGCGACGTGGCCGAGGACGCGAGCCGCAATCGCGTTTATCTTCCGCTGGAAGATTTGGCGGCTCACAACGTAACGCTCGATTCGCTGCTGCATCACGCGCCAGGCGCGCCGCCCACCGCAAACGAACGTGCACTGCTTGCGGCCATCGCCCGGCGCGCGGAGGGGTTCTATCAATCCGCTGAAGCGCTGCTGCCCTTGATTGACCGCGAGAGCCGTCCTGCGCTGTGGGTTCTGGTTTCCATTTATCACGGTCTGCTCGGGCGCATTGAAGAGGCGGATTATGATGTCTTTTCACGCCGCGCCAGCGTGCCAACGCCGCAAAAACTCGGCATTCTGATTGTTGGTTTTGCTCGGATGGGTCTTGCGCGACTATCTGTTTGACAAAGGCTTCTAGTTGGTTGATTCTTCGCAAAAATCGAAGACGACGATCACCGTCATCGGCGCGGGTGTGGCCGGAATGAGCGCGGCTTGCGCCTTGGCTGAAGCCGGCTTTCGCGTGCAACTGGTCGAGCGCCGCGGCTATCTCGGCGGGCGGGCCAGCTCTTATCTGCATCCGGGCGTGAATGAAGTCATCGACAATTGCCAGCACGTGCTCTTCGGCTGTTGCACGAATCTTATCGGCTTCTACCGCCGCATCGGCGTCGCGGACCGCATTCATTGGACCCACGAAATGACGATGATCGAGCCGGGCGGGCGCCGGTCGCGGCTGGGGCCGTTCAAGCTTGGTCCGTTCAGTTTGCCGGCGCCGTTGCATGGCGCACCCAGCTTTCTCAGTGCAAAGTCTCTCACCTTCGCCGACAAAATTTCGCTGGGCCGCGCCATGCGGGCGATGATGAAGCCCGGCGCGCTCATCGACACGCATGAGTCTCTCGCCGCCTGGCTCCGCCGGCACAAGCAAACCGAAGGAGCGGTGAATCGCTTTTGGCGGCTGGTAATTGCCAGCGCATTGAATGCGGAGCTTGATTCGATTGCCGTGCCCTATGCGGCCAAAGTGATTCGCGAGCTGTTTTTGAATTCAGCCGAGGCGGGCAGCATGGGAATGAGCAGAGTTCCTCTCGGCGAACTTTACGCAGGCGTCACGCCTTTCATCGAGCAGCGCGGCGGCCGTGTGCTGTTAAGCGCGTTCGTCGAAGGCGCGGCCTGGAATGAAGAGACTTCGCAATGGCTGATTTGTACGCGCAACGGAGAGCTGCTTTCCGATTACGTCATTCTGGCGTTGCCGTTTGAAGCAACCCAGAAGTTATTGCCGCATCTGCCCGCCGAGGAAGGCGCGGAGAAGCTAGCCCGGCAGATTGAGCGCCATGAGCATTGGCCTATTTGCAGCGTGCATCTGTGGTTCGACCGCGAGATTACCAGCCTCGAACACGCGGTGTTGCTGGACCGCGAGATTCATTGGATGTACAACCAGTCGAAGCTGCAAGGACGCGGCGGTAATTACATAGAATTGGTAGTCAGCGCCACGCGCTCCTTTGCGGCCCTGCCGCGTGAGGCTGCGATCAAGCAGGCGCTCACGGAACTGGCGGAGTTTTTCCCGCGTGTAAAGGAAGCGAAGCTGGTGAAAGTCGCGCTCATCAAGGAAGTGAATGCGACCTTTGGCGTCGCTCCGGGGATAGATTCAGCGCGGCCCGCGGCCCTCTCGCCCTGGCCGAATCTCTTTCTTGCGGGCGACTGGGTGCAGACCGGCTGGCCTTCGACGATGGAGAGCGCGGCTCGCTCCGGGCATCTGGCGGCCGAAGCGCTTGGGATGGAAGCCGAAGAGCCGCTCAAGTGCTATGAGCGCGATATGAAACCGCGGGGACTGATGCGTTTCTTCAGTTGATAGCCTGAGGGATTGCTTAAGGAAGTTCACAGTTCCACAGTTTCACAGTAAATAGGGGGGAGGGGGGGGCTATAAAATGCGGAACAGGGAGTCGGGAATAATAAACGCCCGGCCTCTGGTCATGTTTCACTCTTTGATTGTGCGCCAATTGAGGGAAACTCTCTGCAAAGCGGGTGCAAATTCCGCTGCGTGCGGGAAATCCTGCTGTCGTCAGCATTTTTCAATGCGCCAAAAAATAAACCCCAATGCAGATCAGCACGGCGGCTGTCCAGCGGCGGCGATCCACATTTTCTTTCAGAAAGAGCTTGGCGGCGATGGCGTTGGTGACCACCGTCAGCGAAGCCGTGGCCGGCCCCGCCAGGCCAAGGTTCATATGATTCAGGGTGAAGAGCAGCGCGAAGAAGGCCACAGCCATAAAAAAGACGCCGGCAAAGAAGAGTGGGCTGGTCAGCACAGCCACAATCGCGCCCTTCAGCCCGGAGTGAGCACGAATCTCGTCCAGATCGCCAATCGATTTCATTGCCGCTGCCGTCAGCACCTCGCCAGCCGTGGAGCTGAGAACAACGGCAGCAATCATCGCTGTGACTGCCCAGAAGCTGGCGGAAAGAACGGGAAGGGAAGTGAAATTCATTGCGGCGCGCCTTTCTCAACCAGCGTCTCAAGCGGCGCGGAATCGCTGAGAGCGGGTCGAACGGTGCGCGACGGACCAGGCGCGACAAAGGCAACGCCCAGGGTAATCAGCGCGACACCCAGCCAGCGCTGAAAAGAGACTTGCTCATGCAGGCAGAAATGCGAGAGCAATTCGACTACCACGTTGCCCCACGCCGTGGCCAGCATCACGTAACTCAGGTCGGCCCAGGAAAGCGCGGTCAGATAGCTGGCGAAAAAACCGATCAACAGTGCAATCCCCAACCCAACCCAGGGTGTAAAGACCGCCGCAAACAGCGAGAAGGGATGCGCCAGAGAGAGTTCCGGAAGGCTCGTCATGCCCTTGGCAAGGCATGCATTGCCAAGCGGCGCGCAAACCGAAACCAGGATCAAAATCATGGATTGATAGAGCGACAATTTTTGATGAGCCATGAGTATTTCGGTCCTGACAATTGGACGCAGATTAAGGTCTTTTGCACCCCACCCTTCGCAAAGCGCGCGAAGGGTGGGGTGCTTATCAATTGTGTGCGTCTATGCCTTTGCCGTGGCGGCTGAATCGGTCGGTTTGCTGCGCGCCGTCTTCACCATCTGGTTGCGTTGCGAGCGCAGTTTCATGAACGCCTTGGCCTCGACATAAAGCCGCGGCAGATCGCGATTCACAAACGCTTTCCAGACCACGCGGAAGGCCGCCTTGGGCCGGAAGTAATATTCGTCGTAGAAGCGATGCACCATCTCAAGAACGTAATCCGTGGGCAGGCCGGGATATTCGATGTGCGCCATCTGGTGGCCGCCCTCGTCGCTCATGGCAGTGGCGTTCTTGATGAATCCGTTGGCCTTGGCGTAGTCGTAAAACTCGGTGCCGGGAAATGCGTGGGCGATAGAAACCTGAATGGTTTCCACGTCCAGCGTCTTGGCGAAGTTGATGGTGTTGCGGATCGATTCTTTCGTCTCGCCGGGCAACCCCAGCACAAAATCTCCGTGAATGGCCAGGCCCAGGTCATGGCAGTCCTTGGCGAAATCGCGCGCGCGCTCCACAGTAGCGCCCTTCTTGATGTTTTTGAGAATCTGCGGATCGCCAGACTCGAAGCCCACGATGAGCAGTCGGCAGCCAGCCTCTTTCATCGCTTTCAGCGTTTCGCGGTCGGTGGTCACGCGCGATGTGCAACTCCAAGTCAGGCCCAGCGGCTTCAGCTTGGCGCACAGCTCGACGGTGCGCTGCTTCTGAATGTTGAAGGTATCGTCGTCAAAAAAGAACTCCTTCACATCGGGAAAGTTCTGCTTGGCCCAGGCCAACTCGGCGGCCACATCATCGGTAGACCGCTTGCGCCATGCATGTCCGCTGAGCGTCTGCGGCCACAGGCAGAAGGTGCATTGCGCCGGGCAGCCGCGCGTGGAGTAGAGCGCGATAAATGGATGCAGCAGAAAAGGCACGTTGTAGCGCGTTACGTCGATGTCGCGCTTGTAGATTTTAGTGGCCCAGGGCATCGCGTCCAGGTCTTCCACCTGCGGGCGGTCGGGGTTGTGCACCACCTTGCCGCCAAGTTTGTAGCTGATGCCAAGAATCTCGTTGAGCGGCTTGCCTTGGGCAAACTCCACCACCGAGTAGTCAAACTCGCGGCGGCAGATGAAGTCCAGCTCCGGGCATTCGTTCAGCGCGCGATCCGGGTCCGTCGTTACCGGCGGCCCGACAAAGGCTATGCGAATCGAAGGATTGGCCTTTTTGATGGCCTCGGCCAACAACTGGTCGCTCCTCCAGCCAATTGTCGAGGTAAAGAGCACCAGAAACTCATAATCTTTGCAGATCTGGATGGTTTCTTGCGCGGAAACGTGATGCGGGGAAGCATCAAGCAGGCGTGAACCCTCCAGCAGCCCGGCCGGGTACGTCAGCCACACCGGGTACCAGTACGATTCAATCTCGCGCGTTGCCGGCCAGCGCGAGCTCGCGCCACCGTCAAACTTCTCGAACGAGGGCGGGTTCAGGAACAGCGTTTTTAAAGGCATTGTCATCCCCTCTATTCTAACATTTCGGCATTTTTTGGGTTCCCGGCGGGGTCTTGCGGGGGAATTTCTTCCGCCGGGCTTACTTTGCGTGCAATTCGCCCAGCCAGTCTTCCATGTGGCCGAGTGCGCGCAGCAAGCTTAGCCGCGCTTTGGCCAGGTCGAATCCCGCGTCCTGCGAGTCCTGGAATTTCTGGCGCTCGTCAATTCGCGCCAGTTGCTCCGCCTTGGGGCTCAATTGCGGCTGCGCGCCCGGCCCGCTTTCCAAGCCGTTGCCCAGTTCCAGTTGTGCCAGCACGGACTTGAGTTGCTCATCGGCGATTTGCTGTTTCAACGCCGCAATCTCCGCCAGTGTATCCAGCTCGCGCAGGCTGCCGGTAAGCGTGGAAATCTGAATCTCGGTCTGTCTTTGCGCCTGTTCTGCTTCCACTGTGGCGCGCAGCGCATCGGCAGCAGACCCTCTGGCTTTGGCGCTGTGGATCAGGTCGAAAAGTGGGACCTGAATCGAGAATCCCGAACTGAAGTTGTTGGTCGGGATTGGGTGGGCGGGGTTGTAGTACGCGTTGAAATCATTCAGAATCGTGGTATTGCGGATGTATTGACCGCCGAAGCCGAGTTGGGGGATGTAATCGCTCAATCGATCTCCCCGCGCGGCCTTTTGCTTGGAGAGTGCAAGCATCTCGGCCGATTGAACAGCCGCGGTGACGTGTGCGGCACCCCCCGCTTTCACTTCCGGAATCTCCGGAATACTGGCGTGATCCGGTGTGATGGAACCAACTGGCAGCCCGGTAAGTGCCGCAAGCTGCTTGGTAAGGGTAGCGGCGCGCGTCTCCAGGTGCAGTCTCTGAAGCTTGAGCTCGGCCGCCCTCAGCCGCGCTTGCAAGAGCTCGCTGAGCGGATCTACGCCAGCCTCGGCGCGTTCCTGCTCGATGGCCACCAACCGGTCCGCAAAGCTCTCCTGCTGCCGCGCGGCTGCCAATTCGGTGTTTACCGTATCCAGCTCGATGTAGGCTGTTGAGGCATCCAGCGCCACCTGCTCGCGGGCATCTTTCAGGCTCAGTGTTGCGGCTTGAACACCGGCGCGTGCCGCTGCAATGTAGTGATTTTGAGGAAGGCTGAAGACCATGGACTGCACTGTAGCGCTCACAATCGACGGCACGCCCCCGGTGAAGCCCACATCGGGGAATGCCGGAAGCCCTGAACCCAAGGTCAAACTAGGCACAAAAGCATCTTTAGACTCCGACAGCGCCGCGTTGGCTTTTTGCAGATCGGCCCCGGCCAGCCTGACCACGCTCGAATTGCGCTGCGCCAGGTCCACCACCGTGGCCAGCGAGACCTGCGCCGAAACCAGCGCCGGCGCGCTCGCCATCGTCATGCCGATAAGCATCAGCGCCAAGCACTTCAGCGGATTTTGTCCGTTCATCACGTGCGCTCAACCCTTCAGTACTTCAGATCCTGTGCCGGTTTGTATTCCTGCGCCATGGCCAGAGCGGCTGCTCGTTCCCGGCTGCCTGCCGCCGCGTCTCCCAATTGCTTCTTCAATTGGGCCAGCCACACATGTGCCACAAACGCCGGCGCTTCTTCTGTCCTGGCGTTGCCGCCGAGATAGCTCTCAAGCATTCTCGCTGCCCGCGCGGGGTCGCGGCCGGTTTCCCGCAACAGGGAAGCCCCGTTGTACAGCGCCACGCCCGCCTGCTTGTCCCGCTGCGCCGCGTTCTCTCCGCTGCGCACAGCGGACTCCATCTCTGTCCAGCGCTCGCGTCCGCGATAAAAGCTCGCCAGCGTCATCCACTGGTTAGCCGGATGCGCGGAGGCCGCTATCGCTTGTTTCAACTCCCGCTCCGCCGTGCCGTAGTCCTTGCGCTGCTCGGCGATGCGGCCGCGCAGCTCGTGGGCGCGCGCGGGGTCAATTCTGTCCAGTTCCGCGGCCACCATCTCGGACTTGTTGATGCCGCCGCCCACCACACCCGGCGCGGAATAGTAAAACTCGCCCAGGTCGGCCAGCGCACTGGCATTCCGGGGATTCAGCCGGACGGCCTCTTCAAATTCAGTTCTTACTCGCTTGGCCAGCGAATACGCATTCAGAAACGTCGCCCTGCGTGCCTTCTCGCCCAACGCGCGCGCCAACCACATGTGATCGTCCGAACTCTGCCCGTCCAGCTTTACCGCCTGCTCGCAGTCGTTCGCGGCTTTATCCCATCGCTCCAGCGTATATTCCACGCGGCATCTCAGGTTGTAGGCTTCGGCTTCGCCGCCCGGTTGGGCCAGCGGTTCCAGCAGAGCCAGCGCCTTGTCCGCCTCGCCGGCCTGCAAGGCTGCTTTGGCCTGGGCAAGCTGCTTTCCCTGGCCCACAGCGGGCATCGAAAGAGCCAGGGCTGCCGCCAGAGCCAGCCCCATCGGTATGAGCCCTGCCAATGCCTTCACCGCACAACCTTGATTGGAACGCCCTCCTGCAAGGGCTGCCCGCTTAACGTTCCGGTTGCCACCAGGTCTCCACTCGCAAGTCCGGAGAGAATGGCCACCTGGGTCAGATTGATGGTTCCGGTCGTCACATAGGTTCTCTGCAAGCCGCCCTTTACCACCTTGAAGACATAAGGCCTGCCATTCTCCAGGCGCAGTGCTTCGCGCGGCACGCTCAGGGAGTTGGGTTCGCTGGAGAGGGTCACCGTCACGTTCACGTTGGTGTCCGGCAGCAGTTCGCCGTCCGCATCGTCAATCTTCACCAGCACCTCGCCCACGCTGCGTGTACCCAGGTTGATAACTGTCACCGGCGTGCGCTCAATGTGTCCGTTCCAGATGCGGCCCGGCTTGGCGTCCCATTTGATTTGGATCTTTTGGCCAACCGCAAGGCGCCCAATCTCCGGCTCGTCAAAGTAGGCTCGCACCCGCTCGTGGTGCAGATCGGCCAACTGCAGCAGCAGCTTTCCTTCCTCGACAAAGTCTGTGGCTCTCGCATCCAGGCTATAGACGGTTCCCGCCACCGGAGCGCGTACCACCGTTTGCGCCACCACCTGCCGCATCGCCGCCCGGTTGGCTTCCGCGTCCGCCAGCGCCGCCCGCGCACGTTCTATCTCCGCGTGCGAATAGCGGCTGTTCTGGCTCTGGTCCAATGCCCGCAAATTCACTTCCGCCGCATCCAGCCGCTGCCGCGCCGCAGCCACCTCGCTGGACGACGCCGCCCCGGTCGAGTTGAGCTTGGTCAGCGCGTCCAAATCTCGGCGCGCATTATCGCGTTCCAAACGCTGGCGCAACACATCGGCCGCCGTCGCCTGGCGCTCCTGCTGGGTTCCGTTCTGGGTCACCGCCTCCAGTGCGGCCTGTGCGGCCCTCACGCCGCTCTCCGTTGTGGCTTCGCGGGCGCGCGCCTCCACATCGTCCAGCACCAGCAGCACCTTGCCCGCTGCAACCTGGTCGCCCGGCTGCACATACACCGCCTTGACCGTGGTCGCAATCGGGCTGTGAACCTCGAAATTGGCCTCCGGCTCGACACGGCCGTTGGTGCTGATGGTGCTCACCAGTTGCACGTCTGCCGCCGCGGCTACACGCACTTGCAGTTGGTCCCTCGTCAGGGCGCGCACCGCGAAAAAGACGACAATCAGGAGGACGGCCAAACCCCTCCAAATCCACAGCCGGACCGTTTGCTTTCTTTCTTGATTCATTCAGTCAACCAGAGACAGTATATAGGACTCAGAAACCGGCCCAAAGGCGCAAAGACTGTCAGAAGGAGAGAAATGCAGTCGGTCATCGCCGAAGGTCTGACCTCTAATCCATGCTTCCCGAATTGGAAGTCGGACACTTGGCCTCGTACAATCGAAACCATGGCTTCAGAACCGCGCTACACTGACGATCACGCAAAAGCCGGCCTCGATTTCTCGTTTCCCGCCATCGAAACGTGGCAAAACCAGTTTCCCGGCTACGAAATCCTTATCGACGACCCGGAGCTTACCTCCGTCTGTCCCAAAACCGGCCTGCCCGACTTCGGCCTCCTCACCATCCGCTACATGCCCCGCCAGCGTTGCCTCGAACTGAAATCGCTCAAGGAGTATCTGTTCAGCTACCGTAATCTCGGCATCTTCCAGGAGAACATCGTCAACCAGGTGCTGGAAGACGTGGTCAAGGCCTGCGACCCGGTCTGGGCCGTGGTTCGAGGCGAATTCCGTCCGCGCGGCGGCATCGGCACGACCGTCGAAGCGCGCTGGCCACGACCCGAAAAGTAGATGCGCACCGCTGTCCAGCCCGTTCGCCCTCGCATCAGCCCCGCCGTCGCGACGCTGTCGCTGCTCATCGCCCTCAATCTGCTCAACTACATCGATCGCTATATTCTGCCCGGCGAACTCTCGCTGGTCAAAAGCGAGTTTCACTCCACCGATCACCAGATGGGCGCGCTCACCACTGCTCTATTCATCTTCTACATGCTCGCCGCGCCTTTGTCCGGTTGGCTGGGCGACCGTTTGAACAAGAAGCAACTGCTTGTCTGTGGAGTAGCTCTCTGTGTCATGGCCGCCCTGGCCCTTCACGGCAACTGGATGCTCTTCTTCCAACTCGGCGCGCTGGCGGTCGTTTTGCTCCTCGCATATATTTGGTTTCAGCCTGCGGCCGCGCGGCTTCCTGACCGTTCCTCGCGCAAGGCGCTCATCATCTTTGGCGCCATTCTCTGGAGCCTGGCCACCCTGGCCACCGTCTGGGTTCACGACTATTGGACCTTCTATATCCGCCAGGCTTTCGTCGGGATCGGCGAGGCCACATTCGGCATCTTTGCTCCCGCCATCCTGGCCGATTTCTATCCCGAGCGTGAGCGCAATCGCATCCTCTCCATCTTTTACACGGCGATTCCCGTTGGCGCAGCCCTCGGCTATCTGGCGGGTGGTGAGATGGGCACGCTCTGGGGTTGGCGCGCGCCGTTCCTTGTCTGCGCCATCCCCGGACTGATTATTGCAGTGTTGTATGGCCTCTGGGGCCACGAGCCCGAGCGCGGCGCGAGCGACAGCATGGAGCAGACCGCTAACACCACCACTTTTTTAGGCCTTTTCCGCAACCCTGCCTATCTCTCGGCCACCTTCGGTCTGGCAATGCTCACCTTCGCCATGGGCGGCATCTCGGCCTGGGTGCCTGAATTCCTGCACCGCTCCGCCGGGCTTTCTGTCGCCCGGTCTAGTCTGGTCGTGGGCGCCATCACAGTCGTCGACGGCATTCTGGGAACCCTGGTCGGAGGCTGGATCGCCCAGCGCTGGCTGCGCACCGACCACCGCGCGCTCTACCTCCTCTCCTTCTGGAGCGTCGCTCTCACTTTGCCCTTCGGGATTCTGCTCTTCTTCGGCCCGCCTGCCTGGGCCATCCCATCCCTGCTCGCAGCCGAGTTCTTCCTCTTCCTCAACACGGGGCCGCTCAACGCCGCCATCGTCAACTCCGTCTCCGCGCCGGTTCGCGCCACGGCCATCGGCCTCAACTTCTTCAGCATCCATTGCTTCGGCGATACATTTTCCCCGCAGATCATCGGCGCCATCTCCGACCACTCCAACCTGAGCATCGGCCTCGGCTCGACCCTCATCTTTCTGGTCGTCTCCTGCGCGATTTTATGGAATGGCGCGCGCCATGCTCCGCCGCTGGAAGATGTAAACATCTCGGTGCTCTGAGCGATTGCTGAAGCCGGGTGCCCCACCCTCACCGCAACGGGGTCCTCATGGACAGGTCTTCGTTCGCGGGGTGTTCGTCTTTGTTTTTGCGGCTGGGGTCGGAGACGACGAAGCCCCGTGCCCCATCCATGCGACTTGTTTCTGTCGCATGGGTGGGAGAGCGCATATTTCACTTTACCGTTGCAACGTCTCTTTATCCCTGGTATTCATAAATGCCCGCCGTCCACCCTGCGACCTCAGGTTGGGGTCGTTGATCGCCGGCCGGCTCTCATCCGCGCTGAATCCGCGCGCCAACAGTGGATTGGGTCTGAACTTCGGTGGGCCACCGTAGAACTGCCTTGCATGGCTCAATACCATCCCCGCCCGCCCGTGCATTGGCCGCACAATCCCCCGAATCTGCACGTTCATGTTGCGGTACTTGGCCAGTTCGCCCACCTCCTCGCGATCCTCCCTCAGGCTCACGATGGTGAACTTGCACTTTTCGTCTGTCGTATCCGGCGCGCACACGTCCAGAAACCGCGTCCCATCCGGCAATGCGACCACGTCATAAACGTGCGCGGTCACGCAGACATCCTTGTTCACAAGTGTGGTCGCTTCATCGGCTGTCACGCACGGCTTCTGCTTGCCGGCAAACGCCAGCATTGGCAAAATCGCAAGAAAAAACGCAACACATCCCACTCTGCGCAGAACCACGGCAAATCTCCAAAGAGGATTTCCGCAATCCTAACGCGAATTGGCCGGGAAGGGAAGCGTATTACGGCAGAGGCGAAATAGCGTCCGGAAAATCAATTGAAATGGCAATCGAGATAAGAGTCCATCGTTACCCAAACAGTTGTCTCCACGTCAACAGCTTTGCCATTCAGCAGATAGGGCTTGTATTTGTATTTTCGAACTGAATCGAGGACCGGCTTGCTCAGCATTGCTGGACCGGAGACGACTTTTGGATGAAGGACATTCCCATTCTTATCAATCTCAATTCCGATTACAACCGTGGCCTTGATGCGAGGCGGCATTGCCATACGTGGACAAACCACGTTAGCTTTGTGGACGAGCCGCTTTTCCGCGACTCCCGACGAAATTTGAATCTCGAATTGCTGCTGCGTATTTGGCCTTGCGTTCGCCTGCGCAAGCAGACCGGGCGCGAGAATCGCAGATAGAAGAAAGAAACATGCCGAAGTATTCATGGCAAGCGATTTTACGCCCCATCGATCAGGAGTGGTAATAGCAGCCATATGCGCCAGCCGCGCTCTACGCCCGCTGCCCGTAATGGCTCTCCACGTAGCTGTCCAGTATCTGCTTGAAGTCAGCCACAATCGTATCGCCGTGCAGCGTCTTCAAGAGTTTTCCATCCATATAAACCGGCGCTTTCGGCTCCTCAAACGTCCCCGGCAAACTGATTCCCAGATTGGCGTGTTTTGACTCGCCCGGCCCGTTGACCACGCAGCCCATCACCGCCAGCTTCAGCTCCTCCACGCCCGCATACTTCTTTCGCCACTCCGGCATCGAGACGCGCAGGTAGCTCTGAATCTGTTCGGCCAGCTCCTGGAAATACGTGCTCGTCGTGCGCCCGCACCCTGGGCAACTCGTTACCTGTGGCATAAAGCTGCGAATCCCCAGCGATTGCAAAACTTGTTGCGCGGCCTGCACTTCTTCAGTCCGGTCGCCGCCCGGCTTCGGCGTCAAACTCACGCGAATCGTATCGCCGATCCCGGCTAACAAAAGCGGCGCAAGTCCCGCCGTCGAAGCAATCAGCCCCTTTGTTCCCATCCCCGCCTCGGTCAGCCCGAGATGCAGAGGATACTCGCAACGTGCGGCAAGGTTGGTGTACACGTCGATCAGATCGCGCACTCCGCTCACCTTGGCCGACAGAATAATCTGGTCGCTTCGTAGCCCGTAGTGTTCAGCAGCGGCGGCGGAGTCCAGCGCGCTCCGCACCATGGCCTCCATCATCACCTCGCGCGCCGGCAGCGGCTGCGGTAGGCGGCTGTTCTCGTCCATCATGCGCGTCAGTAAAGACTGGTCCAAAGATCCCCAGTTCACGCCGATGCGCACCGGCTTCTGGTTCTCGACGGCGCACTCCACCATCACCTGAAAATTGTCGTTATCCTTCTTGCCAATCGACGCGTTGCCCGGATTGATTCTGTACTTGGCCAGCGCACGAGCCGTCGCGGGAAATTTCTTAAGCAGCAGATGGCCGTTGTAGTGGAAGTCGCCCACAATCGGCACCGTCAAGCCGCGCTTCTCCAAGCCTTCCACAACATACGGAACAGCCGCCGCAGCATCCTCGTTGTTCACCGTGACACGAACAATCTCCGACCCCGCCAGCGCCAGCGCCGCTACCTGTTCGATGGTGCCCGCTATGTCCGCCGTGTCGGTGTTGGTCATCGATTGCACGACGACCGGAACTTCCCAACCCACGCAAACCTGTCCGATCTTTACCGTTCCCGTTTTCCTGCGCCGAATCTCAGCCATACTTACATTTTACCCTTAGACTCGCCAACTTGCTAACTTGCTATCCCCGCGAAGCGAGGGCTAACTTGCCGCTTTTGTCAAGATACTGAATCCAATTCGGCCTCTCACTGCTTGTTCACATCCACGTAATAAAGGTCCGTAGCGACCTGGAACTCATCCTTACTCAGCTGCGTCTTCATCCACTGCCATTTTGTCGTCGGATGAATGATCTGCCACGCTTCCGGCTTGCCCACGCGCACCGGCATGGCAAAGTTATCATCATCAGCGCGCCACTTATACATCACCATCCCCGGCTCTTCGCCAAACAATAACTCCAGCCGCGGAATCTGCGCATGGCGCAAGTATTGGTTGAAGATCGGCGTCAGGTTCATTCCCGTGTGCTGGTTGAAATACGCCACCACGTCTTCGGTCATGATGTTTTGATATTTGAAGTGCTGATAAAAATCGTGCAACAGTGCGTTCCATTTTGCATCGTCGTTCACTACGCTGCGCAGCGTATTGATCATCAGCGCGCCCTTGAAGTACTGATCTTCGTCAGGCTCTTCATTCACCCCGCGCTCAGCGATGATAGGCTGCATGTTCCTCGCCTTCGGTTTGTCGCCGTTCAAATACTTGATAGCATCGGCTTTGCCCCAGCGGTGTTCCACATACAGGCTCTCAAGATAAGTCGTCCATCCCTCGTGAATCCACATATCCGCCGGGTCGGCGGCCGTGATGCTGTTGCCGAACCACTCGTGCCCGCTCTCGTGAATGATGATGAAATCGAAGCGAAGGCTGATTCCTGTGCCCGTCCAGTCGCGGCCCATGTATCCGTTCGTGAACCCGTTGCCATAAGCCACCGCGCTCTGATGTTCCATGCCCAGGTAAGGCACTTCGACCAGCTTGTAACCATCCCTCTCGAAGGGATACTCGCCGAAGTAATGTTGAAACGCCTCCAGCATCCCTTTAGCTTGCACAAACTGTACCTTTGCTTTATCCAAATCCTCCGGCAATACATAGAAGTCCAGCGGTAACTCGCCTAACTTATCGGAAAAGTGAACATAACTCCCGATATTCAGCGCAACATCGTAGTTATTAATCGGATAACTGACGTGCCAATCCCAGCGTGTATAACCGTCGCCCAGGTCGGTCTTGCCCACAAACTTGCCATTCGATACATCCACCAAGCCGTTGGGGATGGCGACGCTGATGTCCATGCTCTCCACTTCATCGCGCCACTGGTCCTTGTCCGGCCACCAGATGCTCGCGCCGTCTCCCTCGCAAGCAGTATTAATCCACACGCGTCCAGCCGGGTCTTTCTTGAAGGTCATCCCTCCAAAGCGGCCAATCTCCTCTGGATGTCCCGAGTAATAGAAATCGATGGTGTAAACCTGTCCCGCGTGCAGCGTCTGCGGAAAATCCACAAAGACCGCACCTGAGTCGCGCTCGTACTTGAGCGCAGTCGAACCCATACGAATCTTGTCGATATTGAATGTATCGCGCAGATCAAGCTGAATACGCGTGCTGTCGGCGAGCATCTTGAAGCGAATGGTATTCTTCCCGCTGATGAACTGTTTCTCTGGATCGACGCGAATATCCAAGTGGTAATACAGCAGGTCGTTGTTAGCGCGATAAGGCCCGTAAGCTCCGCGCAGCATCGCAGCCCGCGTAGGCGCAGGAACCACCGTGTCACTCTGCTTTGCGATTGTCTTCCGCGCGGCGGCAGAATTAGCTGTAGTTGTGGTAGTGGGCGCAGATGTCTGGCTCGGAGCTTGTTGTGCGGTCTGTGCAGAGAGTGAAGCCGAAGTGAATGCAGCGAGCGTCAGCAGTCCACACGCAAAAGCACGAAAGCGAAGAAATCGCATAGAATTATCCTGTTCCCTATTCCCTGTTTCTAAATCAATTCCACGCCCCACAGATCATGCAGGTGCAGCACTCCTTCAACCTTGTCCCCAGCATCCACTACCACCAGCGAAGTAATCTTTCGCTCCTCGAGAATCGCCAGCGCCGTGGCGCCAAGCTCCTCCGCGCCAATTGTCCTTGGATGCGCATTCATCGCCTCGCCAGCGGTCTTGCTCAACGCCGCGCCGCCCTCGCGCTCCAGCAATCTCCGCAAATCGCCGTCGCTGATTACGCCACGCAGCTGGCCATGTTCTTGTACGGTCGTCACTCCCAATTTCTTCGACGACATCTCGTAGATCACATCGGTCATGGGAGTCGCGGGCGCAACCACAGGCACTTCATCGCCCGCGTGCATCAGGTCGCGAACCTTTGCCAGTTGTTTGCCCAGCTTGCCGCCGGGATGCAACTCGGCGAAATCTTCCGCACGAAATCCCTTCCGCAAACTCACTGCGATGGCCAGCGCGTCGCCCAGCGCCAGCATCGCGGTAGTCGATGCAGTCGGCGCCAGGTTCAGCCCGCAAGCCTCGCGCTCCACACCGCAATCGAGAGCCACGTCGCTGGCCTTCGCCAGAGTCGAGTTCAGATCGCAGCAGAAGCTCACCAGCGCGTCGCCCTTGCGTTTCAGCGTGGCCAGCAGGCGCAATATCTCCTCAGTCTCGCCGCTGGCCGAGAGAGCCACCACGACGTCGTCCGCCATCAATACGCCCAGATCGCCATGCACCGCCTCGGCCGGATGGAGAAACAACGCCGGCGAGCCAGTGGAGCTGAGCGTGGCGGCAATCTTCTGCGCAATGATTCCGCTCTTGCCCATTCCTGTGACCACCACGCGCCCGCGCTCCTCGCCGCAGCGCAAAATCAGCTCAACGGCGCGGTCGAACGCGGCGGCCATTGGCCCTTCGAGGCGCGCGGCCAGGGCTTCCAGAGCCGCCGCCTCGGTACGCACCAAAGCTGCCGGCGCAAGCGCGCGGCCCGATTCATGATTGACGTCAAGGAGCGGCTGTTTTCGGTTGTCATTCATCGGTTATTGATGGTATCAGTTTCGCCTCGTATGCAGTTGGCCCGTACAATATAAATCGAAGAGGCGAATCCCCGTGAAGCGCAATACATTGGTCATCTCTGCCGTTCTGTTCATTCTGGCCGCCTTTGCGTGGGCCGGCTGGGCCAACTGGGAATATCGCAAGCAGGCCGCCGAGCGGCTACTGGCCTCGACCGCGCAGGCCGAACTGGTTCCCGCCACAGGCGACAGCGGCAGCCCGCTCCAGTTTCTGCCCGCGCTCCTCGGCAAGCCCGCACCGGCCTTCACCCTCGAAGACCTAAGCGGCAAAAAGGTCTCGCTGTCTAGCTACAAGGGCAAGGCGTTGGTAATTAATTTCTGGGCCACCTGGTGCGCGCCGTGCAAGCTTGAGACGCCCTGGCTCGTCGAGTTGCGCAACCAGTACGCCGCGCAAGGGTTTGAGGTGCTGGGCATCTCCGCGGATGACATTGACCGCGGCGACCCGCAGAAGCTGAGCGAAGAAAAGCGCGCAATCGGTCGCTTCGTTGAACAGATGCACATTCCCTATCCGGTGCTGATTGACGCTGACTCCATCGGCCGGCCCTATGGCGGACTCGATGACTTGCCCACTTCGTTCTTTGTAGACCGCGATGGAATCGTGATCTCCGCGCAGGTGGGACTGACTTCAAAAGATGAGACCGAACGCAATATAAAAAAGGCACTGGGGATTGTGAAGTAGCGGTGTGACCGAGTTAGCGAAATTCGCGCCACTATGACGAGGAAAGATTGATGATTGCGCGTAGAACCGGAATGTATATTGCACTCATGTCAGCTCTAACGTTTTCCTTCGCGCTGGCGCAAACGCAGCGGCCATTGCTCGATGAAGCTTCTCGCTCTTCCGCGAAGCCTGCGGCCGTCGCATATCTTTACCCCGAGCAAATTACGGTGCCCGCCGGAAAGCCAACCGCAATCGGACTGCACTTTCGCATTGCGCCGGGGCTGCACATCAACTCGCACACGCCCAGAGAAGACGAGCTCATCCCCACAGTTTTCTCGATTCCCGATGGCTCCGGTGTGCGTCTGGAAGCGGCCACCTACCCGCCCGGCGCGGACTTTACGCTTCCCCTCGATCCCAAAACAAAGCTCAGCGTCTACACTGGCGAGTTCATCATTCAGGCGCGCGTTGTGGCCGCGTCAGGCGAGCACCTGGTCGAAGCGAGGCTCCACTATCAGGCCTGCGACAACAACGCCTGCATGCCGCCCAAAACCATCACAGCAGCGATCGATGTAATCGGGAAGTAAGCTCGCCAATTCTGTCGCAACTCGCGTAATTTCCCATCATCCTGCTATGGTGTTGCGGAGAGGCTTTTTCATGAGAACGGGAATGAAAGCGGCGTGTATCCTTACGATTGCAGTTCTGGCGACAGTGGTTTCCGCTCCACTCCTTGCCGACTCTTTGACAGCTAAAACCGCGCAAGGCAAGGCGCATGGCAAGACTATCAACAACGGCAAGGTAAAGGCGTTTCTCGGCCTGCCGTATGCTGCCGCGCCAGTCGGGGATCTGCGCTGGAAGGCGCCCCAGCCACCGGCGAAGTGGAACGGCGGGCGCGATGCCACCAGCTACGGCGCGCACTGCGCACAGAATCACGTCTACGACGACCTGGTCTTTGAAGACAGCGGCCAAAGCGAGGATTGCCTTTTTCTGAACGTCTACGCGCCTGCCTCATCCCAGGCGAAGAGCAAACTGCCCGTGATGTTCTGGATTCATGGAGGCGGATACTACGCCGGCGCCAGCTCCGAGCCGCGACACAACGGCGACTTTCTGCCTCTCAAGGGCGTGGTGCTGGTCACCATCAACTACCGGCTGGGCGTCTTCGGCTTTCTGGCCACGGCAGACCTGGCGAAAGAGGCCAACGGTGCGGCAGGGAACTACGGCCTGCTCGATATGGTGGCTGCGCTCCAGTGGGTCA
>Ga0255349_1000196_pt1 | contig 27040 bp, 19 predicted proteins | sample CBST25v15metaG_FD_189947 | JGI IMG/M metagenome (GOLD analysis project Ga0255349, IMG submission 189947) | Peat soil microbial communities from Stordalen Mire, Sweden - C.B.S.T-25.v15 | ecosystem: Environmental > Terrestrial > Soil > Wetlands > Peat | place: Sweden: Norrbotten County, Stordalen...
TACACGTGAAAAATGCGCCCCATTCGCCTCAAACCTCCATCCCGGCCCCGCAGCCCGTGCCCATGCTCGATCTCAAGCGGCAGTACCGGCCACTCCACCAGGAACTTCTGAACGCGGTCGAAGCAGTGCTCGAGACGCAGCAGTTCATTCTGGGAGAGCCGGTGGCCGCCTTCGAGCGGGCCGCGGCGGCCAAGTTGGGCGTGGCTCATGCCGTGGGCTCATCCTCGGGCACCGACGCTCTGTGGCTGGCGCTGGCCTCGGCCGGCATCGGCCGGGGCGACGCGGTCGTCACCACCCCTTTCAGCTTCTTCGCCTCGGTCAGCGCCATTCTGCGCGCCGGGGCCACGCCTCTGCTCGCCGACATCGATGCCGCCACCTTCAACCTGGACCCGGCGGCCGTGGAAACCGTCCTCGAAGGCCCGCAAGGCGCATCGGTCCGCGCGATTCTGCCGGTTCATCTCTACGGCCAGGCTGCCGACTTCACGGCTTTCGGGCGCATTGCACGAGAGCGCGGATTGAAGCTCGTCGAAGACGCCGCCCAGGCCTGGGGCTCCGAGTGGCAGGGAGTGAAAGCGGGAGGGCTCGGCGATGCGGCCGCCTTCAGCTTCTATCCCACGAAAAACCTGAGCGCGGCGGGCGACGCGGGCATGGTCGCCACTCGTTCCGATGAGATTGCCGAGCGGGCGCGGGCGCTGCGCCAGCACGGCATGCGCCGCCGCTACTATCACGACGAGGTGGGCTGGAACACCCGCATGGACGGCTTCCAGGGCGCCATCCTCACGGTCAAGCTCAAGTACATCGACGGCTGGCTTCAGGCGCGGCACACCGTCGCCCGGCGCTATCACGCGCTCTTCCATGCGGCCGGGCTGGCGGAAGCCGGGCTTTACCCCGTCCACGGCGTCGTGCTTCCGCAAGAGGTGCGGAGCACCCGCCACACCTGGCATCAATACGTGATCCGCACCCCCCGCCGCGACCAGCTGCGGGAGTTTCTCTCCAGCCGCAAGATCGGCTCGGAGATTTACTACCCCGTTCCGCTGCATCTGCAGCAGGCATTGAAGAGTCTGGGCTACGGCGAGGGAAGTTTTCCGGAAGCGGAGCGCGCGGCGCGCGAGGTTCTGGCCCTGCCCATCTTCCCCGAACTGCGCGAAGACGAGCAGCAGACGGTGGTCGGCGCGATTGCGGAGTTTCTGCGATAAGCAGAATTTGCCCTCAGTTGCCTGTGGTGGAAGTCCGTGTTTGAAAGCGCACGGCTTCAGCCCCTGACGGAACGCGTCCGCCTCTATCCTAATGAAGAAATTCGCTCTGCTTGAAGGGTACGGGCTTTAGCCCGTACATCATGCTGGCAATCTCAAGGCGGGCTTCAGTACCGTGACTTGGTGAATTCGTAATTTAGTCGCAACAGTTTGGGTGCCCCAGGTCTCGCTTTTGAGACCTGGGAAACGACGAAATTACGCGGTCGAAGGACTAGCATCTGACGAGCTACAACTCAAGATTTTCGACTTGCGCCGCAAACCCTCAGCCCTTGCGCCGGTAGAGCACCTGAAACTCGTAGCCTGAATTGGGCGGGAACAGGCCCGCCACGTGGCGCAGCCGCTCGGCCAGCGCGGGAGCGGCCAGCAGCGGATAATCGCGCTCGCGCAGGTCGTGGTAGTCGAAATCGACCGCCAGAGACAGAATGTAGATCGCCAGCGAGTCGGAAAAGGCTGCCTCGAAGTAGAAACTGCGGGCGCGCTCGTCGATGCTCTTCTGGTTGTTGCGGCTGTCCTGCGCGCGACGCCGGGTTTCCCATGCGTCCTGGCTGGTTTCTCCGCGCACCTGGGCCTCGGCCTGCGACCAGACCAGCGACGAAAAGCTCTCCGGAACTCCCGCCGCCTCCACAAAGTTGTGGGCGATGTTGATGAAAAACTCGAAGGCCAGGCCGAAGCGGTCCTCGACCAGCCGCGTCGAAAGAAAGACCGCCTCGGTCGAGCCGAAGACGGCGTTGCGGTGGCAGATGGCGCGGTCGCCCAAATCGACGCCGTAAGCCGGGGCGATCATCGTCTCGTCGGTGTCGGCAATGGCCAGCGGAACAAAGTAATAGGCCCGCTGTTCGAGCGCGGCCGAGAGCGTGACCGGAACGGCGCCCACCAGCCGCTCCAGGTCGGCGTCGGAGACGCGCGTTTCGCCCCACATCGCGTAGTGAATTCCGTTGGGCGCCTGGAGCATGGTCACTTGCGTGGCCACCTTCTCCGCGTGCCAAAGTTCGGTTTGTGCGCTGCTCGCCATGAAACAGTATTTTAGACTACGGGGGCGCAGGCAAGACGCCATCGGCATCGCGCCAGCCCACAAAGCGGCGATTTATAATCCAGACGAGCGCTTGAGCCCCCACGCCACGCGCTTGTCTGGAGCCATGAATGACGTTCGATATCCAGGAAATCCTGGGTTTACTCCCTCACCGCTACCCGTTTCTGTTGATTGACAGAGTCGTCGAGTTCGAGCGCACCAAGCGGCTGGTAGCCATCAAGAATGTAACCATCAACGAGCCTTTTTTCCAGGGCCACTTCCCCGGCTATCCCATCATGCCGGGCGTACTGGTGATCGAAGCCATGGCCCAGGCCGGCGCCGTGCTCATGATGAGCGAAATTGCCGACCGGGAGAAGAAGCTGGCCGTCTTCACCGGCATCGAGCGCGCCAAGTTCCGCCGCCCGGTGACTCCGGGAGATCAGTTGCGCATCGAGGTCGATGTGCTCTCGCTCAAGAGCCGCGTCGGGCGCATGGAGGCCAAGGCCTTTGTGGACGGCAAGCTGGTCTGCCAGGCCACGCTCACCTGCCAGATCGTACCCAAGGCCCGCGAAGCTGCGCCAGCCCGCGAAGCTGCGCCAGCCTCGAGTGATGCCGATGCCGATGCCAACAAAGCCGAGGCCGAAGCCGGGCAGGAGACTGCGCTGTGAGCCTCCACGCCAGCGCCGCCGTCGCCGCCAACGCCATGATCGCGCCCGGTGCCGTCGTTCCCGCCTCCTGCCGCATCGGCCCCTTCTGCACCATCGGCCCCGAGGTGGTGCTGGGCGAGGATTGCACGCTCATCTCGCACGTGGTGCTCGACGGCCGCACCCGCATCGGCGCGCGCAACGTCTTTCATCCCTTCTGCGCCATCGGTGTTGCCCCGCAGGATCTGAAGTACGCCGGCGAGCCCACCGAACTGGAGATCGGCGACTCGAACACCATCCGCGAGAGCGTCACCATCAGCCGCGGCACCACCAAGGGCGGCGGCGTCACCCGTCTGGGCTCGAACAACCTGCTCATGGCTTACGCGCACATCGGCCACGACAGCCAGGTGGGGAGCCACTGCATCCTGGCCAACTGCGCCACCCTCGCCGGGCACGTGGTGATCGAGGACTACGCCAGCGTGGGCGCCTTCTGCCCGGTCCACCAGTTCTGCACCGTGGGCCAATACGCCTTCATCGGCGGCGGGACCATCGTCACCCAGGATGTACTGCCCTTTTCGCTCACCTCGGCGCGGCGCGAGAACAAGGCCTTCGGCATCAACAAGGTCGGCCTCGCGCGGCGCGGCTTCTCGCCGGAGCGGATGGGAACGCTCCAGAAAGCCTTCCGTTTCCTGCTGGCCGCCAAGCTGAACACCACCCAGGCTCTCGAACAGATCAAGGAGCTCGAAGGCGAGGACGCGGCCCTGCTCGCAGCCTTCATCGAGCGCAGTGAGCGCGGGGTCATCAAGTAATGGAGCTTCGATCCGCCTCGGTTCCGTCTTTCCCGGAGGGAGCGGACGAAAATATCCCAGGCTGGAGCGCAGGGCTATTCTCGATTCTCCCTCCGGGAGAAATAGGCCCGACCGAAGACGCGCACTCGCAGGTGCTACCCACGAGGCAGACCGCATGAAACTCGGCCTCATCGCCGGCAACGGCCGCTTTCCGTTTCTGCTTCTCGATGCGGCGCGGGCGCAGGGACTCGCCGTCGTGGTCGCGGCCATTCGCGAGGAGACCGACCCGGAGATCGATCAGCGCGCGGCTGAAGATGATGGCATCACCGTTCATTGGCTCTCGCTGGGCGAGCTGACGCGCTTGATCGAAACCTTCCACAAAGAAGGCGTCGAGAAGGCGGTCATGGCTGGCCAGGTGAAGCACAAGCAGATTTTCTCGAGCATCCGCCCCGACTGGCGGCTGGCCAAACTGCTGCTCAACCTGCGCACGCGCTCGACCGACATGCTGCTGGGCGCGGTGGCCAAGGTGCTGGGCGATGAAGGCATCGAACTCATCAGCTCGACCGCGTTTCTTGAGCCTCTGCTGGCCGCAGAAGGCGTGCTGACCGAGGCCGTGCAGGGCGGACGCGCCCCCGACGAGCAGGAGCGCAGGAACATCGACTACGGCCTGGGCGTGGCTCGCGCCGTGGCCGGCTTCGACATCGGCCAGACCGTGGTCGTGGCCGCACAGGCCTGCGTCGCCGTCGAGGCGATGGAAGGCACGGACGCGGCCATCGAACGCGCTGGAAACTTGATGCAATCGCTCGAAGACGACGAGGAAAATCCAGCCTCCACGCTCGAACGCCGCCTAACCGTCGTCAAGGTGGCCAAGCCGAATCAGGATATGCGCTTCGATGTGCCGGTCGTCGGCATCGCGACGATTGAGGCCATGATCCGCGCCGGCGCCAGTTGCCTTTCCATCGAGGCCGGCCGCACCCTGCTCTTCGATCGCGACCGGCTGATCGAGCGCGCCGCCCAAAAAGACATTGCCATCGTGGCCACTCCGCGCAGATACTGATGATCACCGGGGAATGAAAATTGGAAGTCCGGCGGTTGTGCTTCCCGCTCGCAGTTCATCGCCGCTCCAGATTGCCAAAAGAAATTCCCGTTACAACCCAGCCGGTTCATCGAGAGTGACATGCACAGGCGCGCCTCTTCCCCCATTGGCTCGTCAACCCAGGAGGTTATTCGTGAGACTCTTTCTCTTTGTTGCCCTTGCCGCGGCCCTTGCGATCGCGGCTTCCATCGCCACCGTTCACGCGGCCAATCAGACGATGCCCGCCGCCGGGCAGCTTGCGCCCACCTTCACTCTCCCCTCGCAGGACGGCTCGCAGATTTCTCTTGCGGAGTATCGCGGCAAATGGGTCGTGCTCTACTTCTATCCCAAGGACATGACCTCGGGCTGCACCATCGAAGCGCATAACTTCCAGCGCGACCTGCCCCAGTTCGAGGCCCGGAACGCGGTCATCCTGGGCGTCAGCGAAGACACGCCCGGCAGCCACCAGCAGTTCTGCACCAAGGAAGGGCTGACCTTCCGCCTGCTGGCCGACACCCAGCACCAGGTCGCCGCGGCCTATGGTTCGCTGGGCAGCTTTGCGGGCTTCAAAATCGCCAACCGCAACACCTTTCTGATCGATCCCACGGGCAAGATCGTCCAGGTGTGGACCAAGGTCAATCCATCCACCGCCTCGACCGTGGTGCTGGCCGCCCTTCCCGCTTCCGTCAGCGCCGTCGTGCCTGCCGCGCAGAATGAATCCGACAAACCGTTCTGAGCGCAGGCTATAGCATTTTCGGAATTGGTGTAGACCGAAAGCACGCACTCAAGTGGCTTTTTCCTCAAGAAAAAGCCACCCTTCACGGCTCTCAAAAAGTCTATATGTATTCCGAAAATGCTCTAACTCTGTGCATCTTCCCTCGAACGCAACAGCAAAGGAGAAACCATGACCCTTCCCATCGAGCCCGACGAGAACTCTGTCAAGCCTCCCACCACCGAAGGCCTGTCCGTCAAACCGCCCGTGACGCAGAACCTGTCCGTGAAGCCACCCGTCACACAGACCCTGTCCGTCAAACCGCCCACCACAGAAGACCGCTCCGTCAAGCCACCCGAATAACAGCGGCTCCATAACAGCGGCTCCGCGGGCGCGGCCTCCAGAAAGCGAATTTTCCGCATCGCGCCACCGTCCTCCAGACGCAAAAAAGCCCGGCGTGAGCCGGGCCTTTTTGCTTGCCTTGTACTGCAGGTTGCCGCTGCTACTTGGTTGCCTTCTTCGCAGGGGCCTTCTTGGCAACTGCCTTCTTCGCAGGAGCCTTCTTGGCAGGAGCCTTTGTCGCAACTGCCTTCTTGGCAACTGCCTTCTTCGCAGGAGCCTTCTTGGCAACTGCCTTCTTCGCCGGGGCCTTCTTGGCAACTGCTTTCTTCACTGCTGCCTTCTTGGCGGGCGCCTTCTTTGCTACTTTCTTGACTGCCAACGGTTTACCTCGTTTGGTGATTTTGCTGGCGCTTTTTCCGGCCGCGGCCTTCTTGGCCACAACCTTTCCGCCCTTCACGCCAGGACTGCTCTTTTTTGCGGCGGATTTCTTTGCGGCCTTCTTGGCGACAGCCTTTTTCCCCGTTGTTCTGGGCGCTGCCGCCTTGCTGGCCGGAACCTGCTTCGCTGAAACTTTCTTGGCCGGAGACTTCTTTTGGGAAGCCGCCTTGGCCGGAGACTTCCTAGCCGTCGACTTCCTCTTCGCGGCCTTTCTTCTGGCCGGCGTCGGCGCGGGCTCTTCCGAGATAATGATGATCATCTCTTCAGCCACACCTTCTGCATCGCTCGGGAAAGTAACCAGGTCGAGGCTTTCCACTTCCTCGACTTCTTCATCTTCTTCAAAGTCGTCGTGATCGTGATCAAGCTCTGACGACCCGGCATTCGCTTCGCCGTCGCTCGTCGCGTACATGCTGAACACTTCTTCCATTCCATTGCCTCCAGCTGCTCGCCGCTGCATTGCTTTGCGCTTGCCTTTTCACGTCAGCGGAAAAAACATACTCCGCCCTCGCAAGCCATTGTAGCAATAGCTTGCACGCAAACACCCTCAAATGACAAGTACGTAATCGGGTCCCAGGCAATTTTATTTGCATGCCCGAGTTCCAGCTTGGGCTCAGCGTCTGTGCGCGGTGGATTTCCGGGCGCTCTTTGTCCTGCTTTTCTTCTCGCCGGCTGTGCGCCCGGAGCTGTGCGCGCGTCCGCTCTCGGCTGCCGATGAACTGTGCGTATGTCTGTTCCCGGCTGCCGATGAGCCGTGCGCATATTTCTTCCCGGCTGCCGATGACCTTCGCCCGCGTCTGCTGCCGGCTTCCGGCGATGCGTGCCTTTTGCGCGCGCCCGCGGCCGTTGAGCTGGCCTCGCGACCCGCGGCCCGCGCAGTGTTTCGCGAACTCGCGCGCGATCGAGAGCTGCCGTAGCGATGAACGCTGACTGCCCGGTCCGGCGTGCTCGCGGGATCGGACACACGCAGTCTGCTGCCGGGGCGCACGTGAATGCCCGAGATTCCGTTCCAGCGGCGCAAATCGCTCAGCGAGACGCCAAAGCGGTCGGCGATGGTCACCAGCGTCTCGCCCCTGCGAACCGTATGAGCAAGCGCACTGGCCGGCGGCGCCGAAACCGGATGCGTCGGAACCACCAGCCCTTCGACTCCATCGAGGCTGGCGCTCCCGCCCAGTTGATTGGCCGCGGCCAGCTCGTCCACCGATGCGCGATACGCGCGCGCCACCGACTCCAGCGTGTCGCCGGGGGCCACGCGGTGATAGCGCCATTCATCGCGCTTGTCTTCGGGAATCTGGGCAATGCGCTGCTCGAAGATAGCCGCCGTGCCGGCCGGCAAATGCAGATCGAACGATGTATCGGGCGGCGTAACCGCGCGCAGAAGGCTTGGATTCAGCGCCACCAGCTCTTCCTCCGGCGCTCCCACCAGATCTGAAACCAGGTTCAGATCGACCTGATAATTGATGGTCGCCGTATCCGTCAACACCGGCGGATCGAGCGTAATATCGTTGAACCCATACTGCGCGGGATGATTCGCGATGATGATGGCGGCCAGGATTTCCGGCACATAGTTCTGCGTCTCGGCAGGAAGATTGTGGCGCCTGTAGAGCTCCCAGAAGTCGGCGTAGCCGGTCTTCTCCACCGCGCGCTGCACATTGCCCGCGCCCCAGTTGTAGCCGGCCATGGCCAAATACCAGTCGCCCAGCTGGTTATGAATGAACTTCATGTAGCGGGCGTATGCGCGCGTCGATTTTTCCGGGTCGAAGCGCTCATCCACATACTGATTGCGAACCAGGCCATAGTTGCCCTGCGGCATGAACTGCCACATTCCGCCGGCCCCTGATTGAGAATTGCGGGCCCGCGGCTGAAAGCCCGACTCGGCCACCGCCAGATAGATCAGATCCTGCGGCACGCCCTCTTCGGCCATCACCCGCTCGATCATCGCCTTGTAGCGGCCAGCGCGCTCGAACGAGTGCAGCAGCGTGTTGTGACCGCGCTCGGTGTTGGAAAAGAAATTGATGTAGGTGGCCACGTAGTCGTTCACCACCAGCGGCAGATCGGACTTGGTGGTGGCCAGATCGGCCTGCGCCTTGGCCACAATCGTCGGGTTGGCCGCGAAGGTCACCTCGCTGGCCGCCTCGCCCGGCGTCGGCTCTTCCTTGGACACAAAGCCGTTGCCCTGTTTGAGAGCTTCCATCTCCAGCCCGTTAACCCCATCCACGATGCGGTTGAACTCGTCCTGCAACTCGGCATCGTTCCGGATGTCGAGGCCGCTCGAGAGCATCAGGTCCACGGCGCGATCGAACTCCACCTTGGCCTCGGGCAACTTTCCCTTGCGGTAGTCGGCATTGCCGCGGGCATAGGCCTGCTCCACCTGCTGGATGAGCGCACGCACCCTCTTCTGCCCAGGGGTATGCGCAGGCGTCGCCGAAGCGGTCATCTGCGCGGTGGATGCCGGTTCTGCCGCACCAGGCTTGAGCGCGGGCGCGGTGGCCTGGGGCTGCGCGCCCTCGGGGCCGCCCGCAGGCGAAGTAGGACCGCAACCCGCCAGCGAAAAAACCAGCGCGGCGCAACCGAAGAGTCTAGAGCGAAGAATCTTGCGAATCTGCATGAGGATTACTGTTGCCCGCCACTCAAGGACTGCGAAGGGCACTATGCCGATGATAAGCTATGCCATGGAGGCATGTGCGCGGAAGGGCCGCGAAATGCCTCTTTCGCCAACCCCCATGGACGCACGCTTCCTAAGAAATTTTGCGATCATCGCCCACATCGACCACGGCAAGTCGACGCTGAGCGACCGTCTGCTCGAATTCACCGGCTCGGTGACCGGCCGCGAGATGCAGGCCCAGATCCTGGACGACATGGACCTCGAACGCGAGCGCGGCATCACCATCAAGGCCCACGCCGTGCGCATGATGTACAAGGCCCACGACGGCAACACCTACCAGCTCAATCTCATCGACACTCCCGGCCACGTGGATTTCAGCTACGAGGTGTCCCGTTCGCTGGCCTCCTGCGAGGGCGCGCTGCTGGTGGTGGACGCCTCGCAGGGCGTGGAGGCGCAGACCCTCGCCAATGCCTATCTGGCCATCAACCACGGCCTGGAAATCATTCCTGTTATTAATAAAATCGACCTGCCCTCGGCCGACATCCTGCGCACCCAGGAAGCCATCGAAAAAGCCGTGGGCCTCGACGCCACCGACGCCATCCCGGTCAGCGCCAAGACCGGCCAGGGCGTCGCCGATGTCCTCGAAGCCATCGTCCACCGCCTGCCACCGCCGACGGGCGACCCCGACGCTCCGCTCCAGGCCTTGATCTTCGACTCCTGGTTCGACGCCTATCGCGGCGTCATCGTGCTGGTGCGCGTCATGCAGGGCACCCTGCGCAAAGGACAGCGCATCCGCTTCATGTCGAATTCCAAGACGTTTGAAGTCGAGTCGATGGGTGTTTTAATGCCCAAGCCGGTCGAGATCGGCGAACTGCTCGCCGGCGAGGTCGGTTTTTTCGCAGCCACCATCAAGACCGTCTCGGACACCAAGATCGGCGACACCGTCACCGACGACCTGCGCCCCGCCGCGGCTCAACTGCCCGGCTTTGAAGACATCAAGCCCATGGTCTTCGCCGGCATCTATACCGTGGACTCGCACGAGCACACGCTGTTGCGCGACGCCCTCGAAAAACTTCGCCTCAACGATTCCTCGTTCTTTTTCGAACCGGAAAGTTCGGTGGCGCTGGGCTTCGGCTTCCGTTGCGGCTTTCTGGGCCTGCTGCACATGGAGATCATCCAGGAGCGGCTGGAGCGCGAGTACCAGCTGGACCTGATCACCACCGCTCCCGGCGTCCGCTACCACATCACGCTCACCGACGGCAGCGTGCTCGAAGTGGACAACCCCTCGCGCTGGCCCGAGCCGACCAATATCGACACTGTCCGCGAGCCGGTTATCACCGCCAAGATTCTCACCAACGAGGAATACGTGGGCGGCATCCTCAAGCTGGTCGAAGAAAAGCGCGGCCGGCAGGTGAACTTCGAGTACGTCACGCCCACCCGCGTCCTGCTCACCTACGAACTGCCGCTCAACGAGATCGTCCTCGACTTCTACGACCGCCTCAAGTCCATCTCGCGCGGCTACGCGTCCTTGGATTATCAGTTGGCCGGCGAGTGGGTCTCGCCCATGGTCAAGCTCGACATTCTCGTCAGCGGCGAGCCGGTCGACGCGCTCTCCATCATCGTGCACAAGGACTTTGCCTACGAACGAGGCCGGGCGCTGGTCTCGAAGATGCGCGAACTGATCCCCCGCCAACAGTTCGAGGTGGCCATTCAAGCCGCCATCGGCGCCAAGGTCATCTCCCGCGAGACGGTTAGCCCGCTACGCAAGAATGTGCTGGCCAAGTGCTACGGCGGCGACATCAGCCGCAAGCGCAAGCTCCTCGAGAAGCAGAAGGAAGGCAAAAAGCGCATGAAGCGCATCGGCAAGGTGGACATCCCCCAGGAAGCCTTCCTGGCCGTGCTGCGCATCGGCGAGGATGCGCAGAAGTAATCACACTCCTGTAATCCATCTCACCCCTTGTTTTGTTACCAGACGTTCATCGGGAATTGTGGGAAAGTCACAAAACCGGTACGTGAGCCTGCGCGCGCTCCATTCGCACGGAGGAACGATTTGATTCGCCAATTATTATCTGATAAATAAGAACTTACAGCCCCTACCAGAATCTATCCCGAGCTGGCAAGAGAAGAATTTTGGACACTTTTACGGAATCGCCAGAAGAATTCCACAATTTTTTCCACAGAAAAGAGATCCAAAAGGAGCATTGCGCCCGCGTGAAAAGTAATCGATGGTTTTGCTCCCGATCAAAAACACAAGACCCCGCCATGGCGGGGTCTTGTGGACCTTCGATCCGCGAAGTTCTCAGTGCGCGCGCGGCGCTTGAGCGTGCGGTGCTTCAGCCGGCTGGGCCGGCGGGGCGGGCACACCCGACTTCAGGTTGTATGCCTCGATGACCTGCTTGGTGATATTGCTCGAATCGCTGGCATAGAGCACCGGATTCTGCTGCTGGGCAACGTCCAGCACCAGCGTGTACCCATGCTGCTTGGCGTAGCTGGCCAGAACGTCATAGACCTTCGACGCCAGGGTGTTGTACATATCCTGCATCTGCTGCTGAAAGTCGGTTTGGGCGTCTTCTGCCGAACGCTGCAGTTCCTTCTTCTTGTCGTCGATTGTCCGGGCGCGGTTGGCGCGTTCGGTGTCGCTCAGAGTGTCTCCCTGCGCCTGCAGTTGCTTCGTCAGGGTATCGATCTGATCGCTCAGGGTCTTCAGCTGCTGGCGCTTGGGTTCGAACTTGCGCTGCAGATCGGCGAAGTTGCGCTGGCCCTCGTTGGTTTGGGCCACGGCAACCTGGAAGGCGATGACGGCAATTTTTGCCGGTCCCGCAGGCGCCTCAACGGCGGAGGCAGGCGTAGTTTGGGCGGCGGCGCTCAGGGCAAAACCCGAGGCCAGCATAAGAACAAGTGCAAGCGAGCGCTTCATGCGAATGGAAAGCTCCTTCGGAATTCCTGTGGATCTGGCCGCGTTTGGACGCGATAACTTCTCTCCGCCTTCTGAAAAACCTCGCGGTTCTTGATTGCGACTCGACACCATTTGGAGTAGAGACAAAAAAAAGACGCGCAAGCAGCCGTCAGCAGGAACTAGTCGGATTATAGGTGTGCCGGCTGGAAGCGTCAAACCGCAAAACCCGGATTCAGAGCCGATTTTCGTCTCTTCCAGGGAAGAGAAAGGCCGCCGTCGCTCGATCCGCTCCTCAGTCCGGCGCAGCGCATCTGGCCCAGCGTACTCGGCTGACCCGCTCCCTCGGTTCGCTTTTCCCGCGCGTGTCAGGGCACGCATCTGGGCGCGCCCCGCAGCCCACTCCCGGCCTGAAACCGCGGCCTTTTTACCCTCTCCGGGCGCGAACGGCGGCTGCCAACTCGCCCAGCAGCGCGTGCGTGTCCGCCCAGTCGATGCAGCCGTCGGTAATGCTCTGGCCATAGACCAGCGGCAGCCCCACGGCAAGATTGCCAAGCGGCTGCGAGCCCGCCACCAGGTTGCTCTCGAACATCACGCCCAGAATGCGGCTGTCGCCGGAGGCGATCTGGGCGGCCACATCGTGGCAGACGATCGCCTGGCGGCGGTAATCCTTGCCGCTGTTGGCGTGCGAAAAGTCGATCATGATGCGCGCCGGAAGACCGGCCTTTTCCATCTGCGCCGCCGTTTGCGCCACACTCTCGGCCGTGTAGTTCACCGTCTTGCGTCCTCCGCGCAGGATGATGTGACAATCCGGATTTCCCGTGGTCACGAAGATCGCCGACTGGCCAAACTTGGTGTGCCCCAGAAAGGTGTGCGAGTGCGCGGCGGAGAGAATCGCGTCGATGGCAATCTGCGTGTCGCCCGATGTCCCGTTCTTGAAGCCCACCGCGCAGGAGACTCCGGAGACCAGTTGGCGGTGAACCTGGCTCTCGGTGGTCCGCGCGCCGATGGCCCCCCAGCTGACCAGCCCGGCGACGTACTGGGGCGAAATCATGTCCAGAAATTCGGTTCCCGCGGGCACGCCCATCTCGGCCAGGTCCAGCAGCAGGTTGCGCGCCAGGCGCAGCCCGTCGTTGATCTTGTAGGACTGGTCAAGGTAGGGGTCGTTGATCAGCCCCTTCCATCCGATCGTGGTGCGGGGCTTCTCGAAGTAGACCCGCATGACAATGCGCAGGTCGGCGGAAAACTCCTCGCTCGCCGCCTTGAGCAGCCCCGCATACTCGCGCGCCGCCTTGGTGTCGTGGATCGAGCAGGGGCCGACGAGAACCAGCAGCCGCGTGTCGCATCCCGCCAGAATCTCCGAGATTTCCTTGCGGGCATTGAAGATCGTGGCCGAGGCAGCTTCGGTGACGGGGCGTTCTTCCTCCAGGAATACAGGGGGGAGAACGACTTTGGTCCATTGGATGCGAAGGTCTTCGGTGGTGTGGAACATGGCTCGTCTCCTGGCGGCGTGCGTCCCGGTCCGGGCAGCGAACAGGGTTGAGATCGGCACGATCCTATCTAAGAATTTATCAGCTTGAGGCAAAAGCGCAGCGCCTGATATTCAGTTTCCTTCCGCGCAGTTTCCCGCCCGCGCGAAAGTTCATCGCAGGCTCTTCATCACAGGCTCTGGTACTGCGAATTGGTGACTTCGTAATTTCACCACAACAGTTTGGGTGCCCCAGGTCCGGGGTCCCCATGGACAGGTCTTCGTCCGTGGGGTGGAGGTCTCGCTTTTGAGACCTGGGAAACGACTAAATTGCGCGGTCAATGGACCAGAACACGCGCAGATCACCCGGCCGGCTGAATCCGAGCGGCTGAAACTTCACTCTCAGCCGCCCGCGCCAGCCCAACGCCGCGACCGAGCGGATTTCCGCCCGCCCGCGTCTTTCTTGAGAAGCGATCGAAAGGCCGGTGCGCGCTCTGCCTCCCGGCTGCCCGTCGCCAGCGAAGCAGCGAGACAGGATCGAGCAGCGAGACAGGATGCGCGCCCAAGCGATACCCTGTCAGCAGGTGCTCGATGAAGACGGCGGAGCCCTGAGCAGCGGGCAGCCTTGAGCGGCACGAGCAGCCTTGAGCGGCACGAGCAGCCTTGAGCGGCACGAGCAGCCTTGAGCGGCACGAGCAGCCTTGAGCGGCACGAAAGGAACGGCAATGAGGATGGGAAGATGGGCATGGTCGATGCTGGCGGTGACGCCGTTTCTGGCCGGTTGCGGAAATTTCTGGCAGGCGCCGAGCGCCACAAGCAGCACCGGCTTCACCCTGACCAATAGCGGCAACCTCACCGTGAGCCCCGGCGCGACCAGCGGCAACACTGCAACCATTACCGTGACGCCGGGGAGTTCGTTTACCGGCACGGTTACGCTGACTTGCGCGGTGACTGCGCCTACGGGCGCTACCAGTCCCACGACCTGCAGCCTTTCTTCCTCTTCGCTTACCTTCAGCAGCACGACTGCGCAAACCTCCACTCTGACCGCGACCACTACGTCCACGACGACCCTCGGAGCTTACGAGGTTGCGGTTACCGGCGTCTCGGGCAGTGTTGCCGAGACCACCACCGTTTGCGTTGAAGTGGGCTCAGGCAGTTGTAGCGCCCCGGCCAGCACCAGCGGCTATTTCTATATTCTGGACCAGACGACCAGCCATGTGATCGCCTACTCTATCGACGCCGGAGCGCTCACCGAGCTGGCCTCTTACGCCTCGCCTGCCGCTCCTCTGGCCATCGCCGTGGCGCCGAATAATGACTTTCTCTACGTGAGCACGCTCGACGGCATTTACCTCTACTCCATCTCCAGCGGAGCATTGACCTTGGCGAACGGGACGCCCATCACCACCGATCCGGCCACGGCCATGGCGGTGGACACGACCGATTCCTGGCTGGTGGAGGCCTCCGGCGCGGGCTATCTCAACGCCATCCCGATCAACTCTTCCACGGGCGAACTCAGCTCCTCATGCGGCTCCTGTCACGTTCCGCTCGCCGGCATCTCGATCAATCAGCTAGCGATTTCGCCCAACAATAAATACATTTTTGTTGCCGCGGGATCGAGCAACACTGCGGCGTTTGGCTTCACCGCGGCCAACAGCAGCGACCCGTTCGGCTCCGCTGCCTACACCACCATCACGCGAGAGAATTCCGCCGGCTCCGCTGTCTCGGTGGCCGTGGACCCCAGCACCCGCATGCTGTACGTGGGCGAGACCGCCGCTCTCAGCTCCGGCGGCGGACTGCGCGCCTTCACCATCGGTTCCAGCGGCGGGCTGACCGAGATATCCGGCTCCCCGTTTGCCAGCGGCGGCTCGGGCCCTCATGCGATTCTTCCCAAATCCACCGGCGATTACGTCTATGTCGCAAACTGGAACAGCACTTCGGCCGGCAATATCACTGGCTTCTCAGTCGCGACGAGCGGCTCCACCTACTCGCTGACCAATCTCAACAACTCGGTCGCCACCGGAGATGAACCCGTGGCCCTGGCCGAAGACAGCACCGAGCAATTCGTGCTGGCTGTCAGCGCCCTCGGCAACCCCTACTTCGACGCTTATACCTTCGACGCCACCACCAGTGGCCAGTTGGACACCACGATCACCTCGTCGGTCTTTGCGGCATCCGGCCTTGGCGCCCAGAATTATTGATGCCAACCCCGCCCCGGACCGGCAATCGGCGGGCAGAGAACTGCTGCGCGGAAACGAACTTTACCTTTCCGCGCAGGGTGCTATCCTCAGGAAGAATGCTCCTGGCAATGCTGCTGCAACCTTTCATCTCATTCGTCTCCTCCCCGCGACGTTCCAAGGCTCCCGTCCTCTCCCTGCTGCTGCTGTGTTTTCTTATGCTCCCTTCAGGCTGCAGCCGTTTCCGCCTCGAGCATCACGATATGGTGTACGTCTCGGCGCGGCGGATGATGCTGCGCGACCGCGTGGCCGCCGTCTCGGAGCGCGTGGCCCAGGTGGTCAACGGCCAGCCGCTCGAAGTCCTCGAACACGGCCGCCGCTTTCTCAAAGTGAAGACCGCGAATAATCAGATTGGCTGGATTGAGGAGCGGGCGGTCATCGACGCCAAGACGCACGAAGCGTTTCTTCAGCTAGCCCGCCAGCACAAGGACGATCCGGTAGTGGCGACCGCGATCCTGAACAACGACCTCTATATGCATCTTTTGCCCGGCCGGCAGACGGACCGGTTTTATCTTCTGGCCGGCAACTCCAGCGTTCAGCTTCTGGCCCGCGCCTCGGTCCCCAAGGTGACAGCCAATACGAGAGCTCAGGCGCCCGCCAAGGCCGCCGCGCAGACTCCCGGCCAGTCTCTGCCTCAACCGCCTCCGCTCGAGGATTGGTGGCTGGCGCGCGACGCCCAGGGTGACACCGGGTGGCTGCTGGCCTGGGATGTGAATGTGGATGTGCCCGACGCAATTGGCATCTATGCCGAGGGCCAGCGCTTCGTAGGGTCCTACCTGCTCAACAAGGTCTTCGACCCCGAGGCTTCCACGCCCGGCCACGAAGTTCCCCAGTATGTGACCGTGCTTGCTCCGCCCAAATCCGGCTTGCCCTTCGATTTCGATCAGGTGCGCGTCTTCACCTGGAGCCTGCGCCATCATCGCTACGAGACCGCCTTCCGGCTGCACCCCATTGAAGGCTATCTTCCGGTGCGGGTCACCACGGAGCCCGCACCGGGCGGCAGCGTGCCCGCCTTCAGCTTCCAGATCGCCGGCAGCCCCAACCTGAACACCGATCCGGCCACCGGCATCACCCGCCCCGCCGCGCCGCGCACCATCGCATACAAGATGGTCGATACGCAGGTTCTTCGCACCGGCTCCGACCTCGGCCCCATCTCCACCGGCCGTCCGGAGGATGCAAACAAGCCCCATTCCGCCAAGCCCGCAAAAAAACATCGCAGGCGCTAGCGCCTTTCCCGTTTGTTTTTGTACCAACTCTGGGTGCCCCAGGTCCCGCCTTTGGGACCTGGGATGGTGGGAACCCAAAGTTCGGAATCAAGCGGTCGGAGACCAGAGTCTTTAACCGCTTGATGTTGCACCCATGCGGGTGCCCCATCCTTGCGGCGTACTTGTTCTTGCCGCAAGGGTGGGAAGGCACAACTCTACGCGGTCAGTGGCCGGGTGCCCCCCTCGCCGCGTTCTTGTTTTTGCGGCCGGGGTGGGATACAAGAAACCCGCTCTACAGCAATCGAAGAAATGCTTTAAGAACTTGTTGAAACACTTCCGTCAGGTGAAGGGTACGGGCTTTAGCTGGAGGGTACGGGCTTTAGCTGGAGGGTACGGGCTTTAGCCCGTACATAATCGCTGCAAAATCAGAGGGGCTTTAGCCCCTGAGGGAATGCCGGTCCACCGGTCTCAACCTCTCCAAGGCGCTGAAAATGGATTCAATCATTGAGACAAGCCACTAGAGCCTGTTATTAACTTTCCCGCAGGCGCGAAAGTTAATAACAGGCTCTAGTACCGTGACCGCGTGATTTGGTAACTGTATGAATGGAACGCCGGCCTCCTGGCCGGCTCAAGTGCGGGCGTCCTCGCCCGCACTTGTCGACGATGAATGACCAATTCATGCGGTCTAAACACTAGCTCCCCCCTCGAGCGCAGTAACTTCTAAAGACAGTCGCATACGGGAAGATTTTCCGCGATAGGAATGGTTATCGCCAAGATTTACACAGAAGCCAAATATTCGTGAATTATTGATCTATATCTCATCGTCTTTTCTTGATTACCGCTCAAAATTTATTGTAAGTTTCAACATTTTGCGCCGGCGGCCTTGTCTGATACGCCCTGCGCACGGTGTGCCCGGCGGTTTTGTTTTTATGCCCGGCGGAAATCAGGGGCGCTGATCCAGAAAAAATCAGCGCATTCGTTCACTCGTATGCCGTTCAAGATTCGCAGTGCGATATCCAAGAAAGGGTACTTCATGATTCGAGGCCATTTCCCGTCCAAATTGATCTATCTTGCGCTTTTCGGAGCTGTAGCAGTCGCGGCGCAACAGCCGGCTGCTCAACTCGCTGCCGCGCCTGCTGCCGCGCTTGCTGCCGAAGAGCAGCCAAAGATCACCGACACAGAAACCGTCGTGGTGACCGCTTCGGGCACGTTCCGCGACCAGCAGGAGTTGCAGTCTCCCGTGCTTCTGGAGGAAGCGCCCGGAACCAGCCCCATCGAAAGCCTGGCGAAGCTTCCCAGCGTCAATTTCCAGGCTGCCGACCCCTACGGATCTTATGAGTGGGCAGTGCGCATCTCGGTGCGCGGCTTCAACCAGAATCAGCTCGGCTTCACGCTCGACGACATTCCGCTGGGCGACATGTCCTATGGCAACTGGAACGGGCTGCACATCAGCCGCGCCATCATCGATGAAAACATCGGCCGCATTGTTCTTTCGCAGGGCACCGGCTCGCTCGAGACAGCTTCGAACAGCAACCTGGGCGGAACCATTCAGTTCTACTCCGCCGACCCCTCGGACAAGCGCAGCATGACGTTGAGCCAGACCATCGGCAGTTGGAATATGTATCGCACGTACGGGCGCTTTGAGAGCGGCCTGCTCGGCGGAAACACCAAGTTCTACATCAGTGGGGCGATGAATTTCGCCGATAAGTGGAGAGGCCATGGCGACATCGGCCAGAACTACTGGCAGGCCAACGGCAAGCTGGTTCACTATGTCGGCAACAACGGCGTGCTCTCGATCTACGCCGATTACTCCAACCGCCGCGAGGTCGATTACCAGGACGACAATAAGGTCTGGGTGCAGAAGCTGGGCTACAACTGGGATAACTACGGCAACTGGGGGCAGGCGATTCAGGCGGCTTATGCCTGCGATGGCGTAGGCAGTTACCCCGGAGCGGTGGCCAACCTTCCTTCCGGCGACGATCCCTGCGACGCCGGCTACTACGGCGGCGCGGGCCTGCGCAAGGACGTGCTGGGCGGCATCAGCTACAAGCAGGCGCTCAACGACCACTGGACCATGAAGCTGACCGGCTATGGACACCGCAACGACGGCCGGGGCCTGTGGTTTACCCCCTATGTTCCGACTTATACCGACATCTACACCGACAGTTACTCGTCCTTTGTTTCGCCCATCACGGAGCGCACCTCGGAGTACGCCATCACCCGCGGCGGCGTGCTCGGCTCGCTGGCCTACGAATCTGGAAAGAACAAGGTGGAAGGCGGCGTGTGGTTTGAAGGCGAACGCTGGAATCTGGCGCGGCGCTACTATGCCACCAGCACGACCAGCCCGATGCACTCGCTCTATGACTTCCCCTCCGACCCGATGTTCACCCAGTGGGAGTATGTCTTCAACACCATCGTCTATCAGATTCACCTGCAGGATCAGTACAAGGTGAATAACAAGCTGGCTCTCTCGGCCGGCTTCAAGACAGTGGAAACCACGACCGATGGCGAGCTCTCCGCCGCTTTCCTGTCGAACCCGCCGGTCATGGCCGATCCCAAGTTGCAGGGCGGGCTTGGCTACTATGCCGGAAAGTACGCACAGGGACAGCACACCTCGGGCAAGCCCTTCCTGCCGCAGTTTGGGGCTAACTACAAGTTAGACAAGAGCAGCGAAATCTTCGGCGATGTAGCCTACAACGTCCGCGCCTACCAGCCCGGCGGCTACGGCTACGGCGCCTCGCCGTGGAACACGACTCAGCAGGGCTTCGATTCGGTCAAGTCCACGCTCAAGCCTGAAACCTCCTGGACCGAGGAGGCCGGCTACCGATTCAACGCGCACGCGGCAGCGGCGCAGGTGAGCCTTTTCCACGTCAACTACCAAAACCGCCTGCTGGCCTTCTCGCAAGGGCCTGGCATCGCCGGTGACGCATCGATTCTGGGCAATGCCGGCGGCGTAACCACCAACGGCGTCGATGCCGCCATCACCATCCCGCTGGGAACCCGGTTCTCGCTCTACAACGCCGGCACCTGGAGCAAGTCCAACTACAACGACAACGTGATTTATTCCAGTACCGCCACATGCCCGAACGGTGAGGCCCCCATCAACAGCGAATGCACTTATTACACCAAGGGCAAGGTCAACGTGGATTCTCCCGAAGGTCTTTACAAGACATCGCTCGACTGGCATCAGTCCGGGGCCTTCGCCCACATCGGCGCCGACTATATGTCCACGCGCTACTTCACTTACTCGAACGATGGCAGCGTCGCCGGCCGCTTTCTGGCCGAGATCGGCGCCGGCTACAAGCGCGCGGAATTGGGTGCCTTCAAGGATATGAAGGCCCAGATCAACGCCACCAACCTGCTCAATTCGCAATATTGGGCCTCCATCGGCACCAACGGATTCATCTACAGCGATCCGCTGTCGATCAACAACAACACGCTGCAGGTGGGCGCACCGCGCACGGTCAGCGGCACCCTCTCGGTCAGCTTCTAACTGAAGTTCCTCCTTCGTGGTTTGGGGCGCGGAAATTTCCGCGCCCCATTTTTGTTGCGGCGGGCAAGGTCCGTATTTTTTGCCGTCCAGCGCCGCCCATGTACCATTTGTGCATGGCGCTGGTTGAGGTGGATGCGGTCTCAAAGAGTTATCCCCGGCGGGCGGGATTCAGAACCGAGCAGCAATCCGTTGTCGAGGACGTTTCTTTCACCATCGAATGCGGGGAAACGCTGGGCCTCGTCGGCGAGTCGGGCTCCGGCAAGACGACGATGGCGCGGATGATTCTGGGGCTGGTGAAGCCCAGCAGCGGCGTGGTGCGCGTGGACGGAACCGATCTCGCGCGGGCCTCGCACGCCGAACTCCACCGTCTGCGCCGTCAGATGCAGCCCGTCTTTCAGGATCCCTACGCCGCCCTGAATCCGCGCATGAAGGTGCTGGAGATTGTCTCCGAGCCGTGGGCGATTCACGGCGCATGCGGCGCGGCCAACTCTCTGAAACCCGGGGGCAAGGAAAGCCGCGCGGCTTTGCGCCGAAGAGCCGCCGCCCTGCTGGCTGAAGTGGGCTTGGATGAGTCGGCGCTGGGCCGCTTTCCGCACGAGTTTTCCGGCGGGCAGCGGCAGCGCATCAATATTGCCCGCGCACTGGCGCTCCGGCCCAGGCTGCTGATTCTGGACGAGCCGGTTTCGGCCCTCGATGTGAGCGTGGGAGCGCAGATTGTGAATCTGCTGCGCGGCTTGCAGCGCGAACAGGGGCTGACTTATCTGTTCATCTCGCACTCCATGCCGCTGGTGCGCTACCTGTCGACGCGCATCGCGGTGATGGAACACGGCCGGCTGGTGGAACTGGGCGAAGCCGAGGCGCTGTGCGCCAACCCGCGCGAGGCCTATACGCGGCAACTGCTGGCCGCCACGCCGGAACTTCCCGTTGCCACCTGCGGTGGGGCTGGAGATTTCTTGAGGTAAGAATCGAAGAAATGGGAAGAGCGAAGGGGCCGGTTCCCCATCCTTTCCGCAGGTTCATCGCAAAAAGAATGGGGCATCCAGCAATTGAATGTTGCTCGGGTTATAGCAAAACCAGAGTAGCTGTACCCAGAGGCTATAGCTCAAAGTGGCTTTTTCCTCAAGAAAAAGCCACCTCGCATACGTTCCGCGAGGGCACGTTTACTCTGGTTTTGCTCTAAGGCTGCGCCGGGGCTGCGGGCATCGCCGGAGCAGCCGGCGTGGGCGCCGCGGCGGGAGCAGGAGCCGTACCCGGCGCGCTCATGTGCATCGGGGCTGCCGGCGTTGCGGGCATGGGGTGCATTCCGGGCATCGAATGCATTCCGCCCATTCCGCCCATCATGCCGGGGTGGTTGGCCGGCATCGGCATATCGGTCACGCCGACCAGCTCAACGTCGAAGATCAGGTCGGCTTTGGGAGGAATGCCGGGATGGTCGGCGTCAGGCCCCGGACGCCCCATCGCGCCATAGGCCAACTCCCAGGGAATGAACAGACGGCGCTCACCGCCAACCCTCATGCCTTTAAAACCCTGGTCAAAACCGGGAATCACGCGTCCAAAGCCCTGAGGAAAGCGGATCGGCTCGGCTGGTCCCTGCTCGGGCTTGCCGTCGGCGCCCATCACCGGTTTACCGTCTTTGTCGAGAACCGGGTGGCGGGGATGGTCGTATGACGAGTCGAATTTATGTCCGTCGGCGGCCAGCCAGCCGGTGTACTGCACCGTGTAGAGCTTGTAGGGTTCGGCTTCCGCTCCGGCGCCGATCTTGATCTCCTGATAGCGCAAGGTGAAGAGCGTCTTCTCGGCTCCTTTCACCGGGGGAATGCCGGAGGAAAGCGTTTCAGCAGCAGCCTTGTGCGCGACGTCCGCCGGCTTCGAGGGGGTCTGGGCGATTGCGGCCGTAGTGCTGGCCGCCAGGATCAGAATCAGTGCAGTGCGTTTCATGGTTTTTTCGCGCTCCGGGTGGTTCCTGAAGGGAGTGTATCAGGCGCTTCGCCGGGATGGCTCCGAACCAGCAATCCCGCCAGCAGGGCCGTCCGGGGGACCAGATGCTCCACCACGACGGATTCGTGCCGGGCGTGCGCTCCTTCGCCGACCGCGCCCAGGCCATCCAGGGTGGGGATGCCGAGAGCGGAGGTGAAGTTGCCGTCCGATGCGCCGCCGCTCAAGGCCTCTTCCAGCAAAAATCCCAGTTCGGCGGCCAGCGCGCGAGCCTGCCGGTAGAGTAGGACCGTTCCGCGGGCGCGCTCCATCGGCGGACGGGTGATGCCGCCCGAGACGCTGAGCGCGCACCGCTTGTCCTCCGGCTTCAGGGCGGCAAATTGACGCTTGATGCGGACGCCGTCAGAGGAGCGAAGAATCCGGACATCGACCTCCGCCCAGGCCTCGGCCGCGATCACATTGGTCTTCGATCCGCCGCCGGCCACGCCCACGTTCACCGTCAGGCCTCGCTTCAGATCGGTCCAGCCGCTCACCTTCTCCACCACGCGCGCCAGCTCGCGGATTGCGCTGGCCCCCTTCTCGAAGTCCACGCCTGCGTGAGCGGCGACTCCGGTCACCTCGATCCGCCATCGCCCGGTGCCTTTGCGCGCGGTTTTACAGGCCAGCCCCTGCGCCGGCTCCAGCACAAAAACCTGGGCGCACTCGGCGGCCAGCCGCTCGGTCGTGGATCGCGAGGCCGGGCTGCCCACCTCCTCGTCGCCCGTGAGCAGCAGCACAATCTCCCGGTTCAGCAGGCTGGCTTCGGTGATGATCTCGATAGCGGTCAAGGCCATGGCCGCGCCCGCCTTCATGTCCAGCACGCCCGGTCCCCACAGCCTGCCCTGGCTCACCCGGCAGGGCATGGCCTGAAGCGTGCCGAGCGGCCAAACCGTATCCAGATGGCCCAGCAGCAGCGTGCGCCCGGCGGCTCCGGTTTTGGATTTTGGCCCAAAGCGCGCTTCCATCGCGTTGCCAAAACCGCGCTGCCGATGCAGCCTGACGCGCCCGCCGAGTGTCTTGGCGAGCGCCGCGGCCAGCGCAGTGCAGGCGTTCACAGCCGCCGGATCGTCGCTGGGAGACTCGGCCCGCACCAGTTGCCGGATGAGCTCGAGCAGGGCCGGCTGCTTGCGGCGTGCGCCAGCCAGCAGCGCGCGCATGGGAACGGAAAAATCGGTTATCGCGGGCATCGGCATACCTTTCAAGGGTGTTTTGCAGGGGCAGAAACCTGTTATTTTCTGATTCTACGATGTTTAGTACTACAGTTATAAATCGGAGATTCCGGAGGGAGCAGGGGGCTTCAGCCTCCTGAAAAACTGCCGAAAAAACGGGGCCTTCAGGCCCGGAGCTGGGCAATCCGCTGCAAATACATCTATAGTATTAGAGCCCTTTCGGTTCGAGAGCCTCTTCGATTCAAGCGCAAACCAAACTTCAGGTTTCCCATCCTTTGTGCGTTCTTTCCACAACGGGCGGGGAACCGCAGATGCCCATCCAGACCGTAAACCGTCCGCTTGAAGCCGCGCAAGCGCGGGGTTCAACCAACAATTCCAGCCGTGAAAGTGTCCTGCACAGCGCAAAGTGTGGCAAAAATGATACAAGACAGAGATAACCCTTCGCGCCTAACCTGACATTAGTTCACACTTTACCTGCCGTTGAAGAGGGTTCTTTTGGCGAGCTCAGCGCATTTGGAACAGACGATTGTCGCACCCCTGGAGTTTGCCGGGGTTGGGCTGCACTCCGGTGCGCCGGTGACCCTGCGCCTGCTGCCCGCCCCGGCCGGTTCGGGCATCGTCTTCCGTCGCACCGATCTTGACAACTTTGAGATTGCCGCCAACGGGCGCAACGTGGCCAAGGTGAGCTACGCCACCAGCCTGATGCGTCAGGGCGTGCTGATTCAGACCACCGAGCATCTGCTTTCGGCGCTGGTCGGCATGGGCGTGGACAACGTGATTGCCGAGCTGGACAACCTGGAGCTGCCCATTTTGGATGGCAGCGCCCTGCCTTACGTCGAGGCTTTTCTGAGCGCGGGCATCCGCACCCAGAGGCGCCGCCGCGAGACCATCCGCGTCCTGCACCCGGTCGAGGTGAGCGAGGGAAACAAATTCATCGGGGTCTATCCCGGCTCCGGCTACCGCATCCGCTACTCGATCGAGTTCCCTGCCCCGATTGGCCAGCAATCCGCCTGCATCGATCTGGCGGCCGAGACCTACGGGCAGGCCATCGCCGCGGCGCGCACCTTCGGCTATCAGGCCGACGAGAAACGGCTGCGCGACATGGGCCTGATTCGCGGCGCGGGGCCGGAAAACGCCATCATCCTCGACTCCAAAGGCCCGGTCAACGGCCCGCTTCGCTTTGCCGACGAATACGTGCGCCACAAGGTGCTGGACCTGATCGGCGATCTGGCCCTGGCCGGCAGTCGCATCGAGGGGCATGTGGTGGCAGAGCGCGCCGGCCACGCCATGCACACCGCGCTGGTTTCGCGCCTGCTCAAGGACCGCTCGGCTTGGGAGCTGGCTCATGTGCCGGTGGACGATGCGGCCATGAGGCCCGCCCCGGCCCAGGCAAGCGGCGAACTCCGCAGCCCGGCCCTGGTAGGCGCTTGAAGCACAGGGAATAGGAATTCAGAGTGTTTCTTTAGGAACTCCTCTCATCAATGGGTTTTGAAAGGGCACGACTTCAGCCGTGCTGCCAAAAGCCGCAAAATTCAAGGGGCTTTAGCCCCTGAGGGAGGCATGATTCAGTCCCCACATAACTTATAAGATGGCTTCTAGAGTTCCCAGCTCAGAGTGGTCTATTGGGCGCGACATCCTCGGTCAGGGTCTGTCCCGACATCAGTCTTTGCTTTCGTCCCGCGCGAACTCCCAACCCTTCTCGAAGTAAATCCAACAAAGCCATTGCGCCTCCAAGAGGCTTAAACAGCCCGTGGTGAAAGTCAGGTTTTGAAAGGACACGACTTTAGTCGTGCCGCAAATACCTGATTACAAACGACGGGCTTTAGCCCCTGAGGGACGGTTTTCGGCATATTCGACTTTCACCACAGGCTGTTAATGGTATATTTCGTAAGCCCCGGCAGCAAGCCAGCGCGCGAAGGGCCGAAGGCCTTTAGCCCTGCCGAAGGCAGTTGGCCCCGCAGGCAGCTGGCCCCACCGCAGGTGGTGCGTCCAGTCACAGGACATTCATACTCCGCGTGTGATAGCATCCGCTTTCTTAGTAAAAGACGCTTCGCGGATGCATTCTGGCTTCTTCCGCGCGGCGTCAGCCCGAGACCCTCCAGGTCCAAACCTTTATGGACGAGGCAGACGGCAGACCGGGACACGTGGCCCTCCAATCCGGCCACCTGAACGCCCTCCCGGACGTTCCCGAGGTTGCCCTGTCCCATTCGCATCCCGCGTCCAAAATCGCTTTCATCCCGAGCCCGGCGGAGACGAAGAACCTGCGTTTCCGCTCCATTCCATTCACCAGACTTCCGCGCTCCTTTCCGGCGCGGCCCAGACAAGAATCCGCCTGCCCCATGGCCAGCGGCAAGGAGAACCCCAATGAAAACCTACCAGGGAAGTGAGATCCGCAACGTAGCTGTAGTGGGGCATGCGCACAGTGGCAAGACCACCTTGATCGCCGCTCTGCTGCATGCCGCCAAGATGACCCCAACCCAGGGCCGCGTAGCGGACGGCACAGCCGTAACCGCTTACGACGAAGAAGAAATAGCCCGCGGCGCCACCATGCAGAACGCGGTCGCCTTCGTTGAGTGGCAGGGCGTCAAAATCAATCTCGTTGACACTCCGGGCTTTCACATGTTCACTCACGAGGCGCGTGCGGCGCTGCTGCCGGTCGAGGCGGCCGTGGTGGTGGTGAACGCCCAGAATGGCATCGAGCCCGTCACCGAGCGCGTATGGAGGTATGCCGGCGAGGCCAGCATTCCGCGCATCGTCGTCGTCAACCAGATGGACCACCCCAAGGCCGGCGGCGGCGGCGGACTGAGCGCCCTGATGGACGATCTCGTCGAGCGCTGGGGCCGCAACTGCGTGCCCGTCCAGCTTCCCATCACCGGAGCCGAGGGCTTTCATGGCGTGGTCGATCTGGTCACCATGGAGGCCTACTATTACACCCCCGGCGGAGACGGCCGCGGCAAGGTCACTGCGGAGATTCCCGCCAATCTGGCCGTTGACGCCAAGGCCCGCCATGAGGCGCTGGTCGAGCTGGTGGCCGAGGGCAAGGACGAGCTAATGGAGGAGTACTTCGAAAAGGGCACCATCCCCGAAGAGCACCTCATCGCCGCGCTCCACGAGGCCATCCGCGAGGACCGCATCTTCCCCGTGCTCTTTTCGAGCGGCCTGAGCAACATGGCCCTCGATCACCTGCTCGACTTCATCAAGGTCTACGCTCCCTCGCCCGTCGAGAGAATGCCCATTCCAGTCCGCGAGCCCACTGCCGTCCGCACCCCCGCCATCGAAGCCGCGCCAGACAGTGAAGACTCGCCTGCCGATGCCGGCCAATCCACCCGCAAGATCGCCGACACCGAGCCGGCCGCGCTGCTGGTCTTCAAGACCATGACCGACCCCTTCGCCGGCCGCATCAGCTTCTTCAAGGTCGTCAGCGGCGTCGTCAAAAACGATGTCACGGTGGAAAACTACACCCGCCGCGGCCAGGAGCGGCTGAGCCATCTCAGCATCATGCAGGGCCGCAAGGCCGTCGAAGTGCAGGAGCTGCACGCCGGCGATCTGGGCGCTGTGGCCAAGCTGCGCGAGACCCTCACCGGCGACACCCTCGGCGTCAAAGGCGCGGAGATTCAGATCGATCTCTTTCCGCTGCCCGAGCCCGCCATGACCTATGCCATCGAGCCCAAGACCCGCGCCGACGAGGACAAGCTCGCCCCCGCCATTCACAAGCTGATGGAAGAGGATCTTCTCATCCGC
>Ga0255349_1000199_pt1 | contig 26901 bp, 20 predicted proteins | sample CBST25v15metaG_FD_189947 | JGI IMG/M metagenome (GOLD analysis project Ga0255349, IMG submission 189947) | Peat soil microbial communities from Stordalen Mire, Sweden - C.B.S.T-25.v15 | ecosystem: Environmental > Terrestrial > Soil > Wetlands > Peat | place: Sweden: Norrbotten County, Stordalen...
CGAGAAATCGGAGGCCAGCTACTTCGCCTTGCTTTCCTTAGCCGCAGCCCTGATTTGCTGGAGACAGACCATATCTATTTACGGATAAGTTCTAAGTACGCAACCGAACGACGGGAGCTACAGTAAGCCTCTTAAAGAAATGCGTTGTAAAGAATCGTTTATATGTGAATCGTGACAAGAGTCGACATCCGTTCAGGCCGTTGGGACAAGCCGGTGGAGTCAATTCTTCGGAGATCAAACCGGACGGGCCATTGGTGAGCAGACCGACTTTTGTCGAAGACTTCACACTGGAACATTTTCTCCCTAGGGCCTGTCATCAAACTAGCTATATGCAAAGAGCCGTATGAGTTGCTAGCGTTTTTGTATGAGTACGAAGCGATATGGATTGCGGGACGACCAGTGGCAGCGCATAGAGGGTTTATTGCCTGGGCGGAAGGGCAGCGAAGGGCGTCCAGCCAAGGACAATCGTCTGTTTGTGGAGGCCGTGCTGTATCGCTATCGCGCCGGTATTCCGTGGCGCGACTTGCCGGAGCGCTTTGGCGACTTTCGCGTAGTCCATACGCGCTTGAGCCGTTGGGCGAAACGGGGTATATGGAAAGATATATTCGAGCATTTGGCCGCCGATGCCGACAACGAATATGCCATGATCGACGCTACCATCGTTCGCGCCCATCAACACAGCGCCGGGGCGCTGAAAAAAGGGGCGCCGATCAAGCCATCGGCCGCAGCAAGGGCGGATTAAGCACCAAGATTCACGCCACGGTCGATGCTCTGGGCAACCCGATCGGCTTTCATCTGACCGGTGGCCAGGCCTGCGATCTGGACGGAGCCGATGTTTTATTGCCACAGATTGAAGCCGATACAGTGCTTGCCGACAAGGGCTACGACGCCGATGAGCGTGTCCTGCGGGTACTCGAACAAGCCAATAAAACCGCGGTGATTCCGCCCAAAGCCAATCGCAAACAGCAGCGGGAATACGACAGAGACCTTTACAAAGCTCGCCACCTGATCGAAAACTTCTTCGCCAACCTTAAACAATTCCGTGCCATCGCCACCCGCTATGACAAAACCGCGCGCAACTTCCTTGCCGCCATCTACTTCGCCTCGGCGATCCTGTGGTTAGTTTGATGACAGACCCTAGTGTAGTGTCTCGTTATTTGGGTCCATTTTGAGGGTGTTCAGAATCAACGCAGATGAGCCGCGCATTCCCTCAGGGGCTAAAGCCCGCGTGATTTTGCAGGCTTTATGTACGGGCTGAAGCCCGTACCCTTCAATGCGGTTAAACGATCATCTGCGTGAGACATACCACTAGTTTCTGACACAGGGCTTTTTTTGAAACATGGTAGAGAACGACTTCTAACCCTTTGACTATGCAACGACCAACATGGCTTCCAAAATACCTGACGGAGCTCGACGGGCTGCGCGGCCTGGCGATTCTGTGGGTGGTGCTGTATCACTGCCATTTGCGGCTGGAGGGAACCTGGCTTTACTCCGCATCGATTTGGGGATGGGCGGGGGTAATTTTCTTTTTTGCGCTCAGCGGCTTTTTGATTACTTCGAATCTGCTGGAGAGGCGCGACGAGCCGCACTACTTTCATAACTTTCATGCGCGCCGGGCGCTGCGCACGTGGCCGCTTTACCTGCTGCTGCTGGCGTTCGTTTATCTGAACGCGCCGTGGTTTATCGGCCCCAGCGTGGGGGACGCGATCAAGACCGCGCCGTGGCTGGCCTATCTCTTCTTTGTGCAGAACCTGTTTCACTTGACGCTGCCGCCGGCCATCGGCCCCACGTGGGCGCTGGCCATCGAGGAGCAGTATTACTTTTTCTGGGCGCCGGTGGTTCGCTGGCTGCGCAAGCCGTGGATGCTGGCGACGGTTCTGACCGCGGCGCTGGTGTGCTCGCCGCTGACGCGCCACCTGAACCCGATGTGGCTGTGGGGCATGCCCAGCCACACGCTGATCAAGCTGGACGGGATTGCGCTGGGCAGCCTGCTGGCCCTGGGGCTTTACACGCTGAAGATCAGCCGCCGCATCTGGCTCTGGATGGGCCTGGGAGCGTTTGTCGCGGGCATCGCCGCAGCGGGTACCGTGGCCGGAGGAACGTCGCTGCTGGACACCGCGCTGGCGGTTGGCTTTTGCGGCTTGATGCTGGCGGTGATCACCACGACCGGCGCTGGCAACCCGGTGAACGCCGTGCTGCGCAGCGCTCCGCTGGCCTTCTATGGCCGCATCAGTTACGGCGTCTACATGATTCACATTGCGGTCTTCATCTACTTTGGCTGGTTCGACCTGCGCATGGACCGCTACGGAATAGCGGGCAACCTGGCAGTCGTGGCCTTCCGGCTGGCGGCCACCACAGCGGTTGCGACCGTGCTCTGGTATGGCTTCGAATCGCGCATTCTGAAGCTGAAGCGCTTTTTTTAGGGGACCGCGCAGCTTTGTGCTGGCCCACCCTAGCCGCAAAAACAAGAACGCGGCGAGGGTGGGGCACCCATGCTCCAGAGGAACGCGGCGGGGCGTGGTCTCCCGCATCTGGGGTTCGTGGTTTCCCATATCTGGCGCGATAAGGCTGCGCCAGATATGGGGCACCCAGGGATATGTGGGTCACTGATGGCCTTTGCCGCGACAAGTTCCACATTGTGAATCTCGGTTTCACTGGGTTGTGACTCGATTCACACAGAAGCACCCCCGGAGGCTGCTAGGCTTTAAGCTAGCAGCGGAAGTTCCCCTTCTGAGGTGCACCATGAGCGAAGCAACGAGCAACGGTCCCCTGAGCCCGGAGTTACTGGCCAGGATGAACGCCTACTGGCGTGCCGCCAACTACCTCTCCGTTGGACAGATTTATCTGAAAGACAACCCGCTGCTGGAGCGTCCACTGACGCTGGACGACGTGAAGCCCCGGCTGCTGGGGCACTGGGGCACTACGCCAGGGCTGAACTTCCTTTATGTGCACTGGAACCGCCTGATCCGCGAGCGCGACCTGAACATGATTTACATCATCGGCCCAGGGCACGGCGGACCAGGACTGGTGGCCAACACCTATCTGGAAGGCTCGTACACCGAGATTTATCCGCACATCGAACAGAACCGGGACGGGATCAAGCGGCTTTTTCGGCAGTTTAGCTGGCCGTATGGGATTCCCAGCCACGTGGCGCCGGAGACGCCGGGCTCGATTCACGAAGGCGGCGAACTGGGCTACTCGCTGGTACACGCGTTTGGAGCGGCTTTCGACAATCCGGACCTGATTGTGGGCTGCGTGGTGGGCGACGGCGAGGCCGAGACCGGCCCGCTGGCGACAAGCTGGCACTCGAACAAGTTTCTCAATCCGGCGACAGACGGGGCGGTGCTGCCGATTCTGCACCTGAACGGGTACAAGATCGCCAACCCGACGGTGCTGGCGCGGATTCCGCATGCGGAGCTGGAGAGCCTGATGCGCGGCTACGGCTATGAGCCTTTCACGCTGGAGGGTGACGATCCGGATACGATGCACCAGCAGGCTGCGGCGGTCTTCGACAAGATTTTCGACCGCATTGCCGAAATCCAGAAAACCGCCCGCGCGGCCGCAGCCAAGGGCGAAACGGTGGAGCGGCCGGCGTGGCCGATGCTGATCATGCGCACGCCGAAGGGCTGGACGGGACCGAAGTTTGTGGACGGCAAGCCGGTTGAGGGGACTTGGCGCGCTCACCAGGTGCCGTTCTCCGAACTGCGCGAAAAGCCGGAGCACATGCGGCTGCTGGAAGAGTGGATGCGCAGCTACAAGCCCGAGGAACTGTTTGACGAGAAGGGCGCATTCCGGCCGGAGCTGGCGGAACTGGCGCCCAAGGGACGGCGGCGCATGGGCATGAACGCGCACGCCAACGGCGGCCTGCTGCTGGAGCCGCTGAAGATGCCCGATTTCCGCGATTATGCGGTCAAGATTGAAGAGCGCGGGCAGAAGGACGTGGAATCCACACGGGTTCTGGGGCAAATGCTCCACGGCGTGATGGAGGCCAACAAGGCGCAGAAAAACTTCCGCGTCTTTGGGCCGGATGAGACGGCTTCCAACCGCCTGGGCGACGTGATCACCGGAACCGGCAAGGAGTGGATGGCCGAGACGCTGCCGGTGGATGAAAACCTGTCGGAGACGGGCCGCGTGATGGAAGTGCTGAGCGAGCACATGTGCGAGGGGTGGCTGGAAGGCTACCTGCTGACAGGGCGGCACGGCTTCTTCAACTGTTATGAGGCCTTCATCCACATCATCGACTCGATGGCGAACCAGCACGCCAAGTGGCTGAAGGTGACGCGGCAGATTCCGTGGCGCAAACCGATTGCCTCGCTCAACTATCTTCTGAGCTCGCTGGTTTGGCGGCAGGACCACAACGGCTTCAGCCACCAGGACCCCGGCTTCATTGACCACCTGATGAACAAGAAGGCCGAGGTGGTGCGGGTGTATCTGCCGCCGGACGGGAACACGCTGCTCTCGGTGGCCGACCATTGCCTGCGCAGCAGGAATTACATCAACCTGATCGTGGCCGGCAAGCAGCCTGCTCCGCAGTGGCTCTCCATTGAGGAAGCGGTCGCGCACTGCCGCACAGGGCTGGGCGTGTGGGAGTGGGCCTCGAACGATGGGGGCTCGCCGGATGTGGTGATGGCCTGCTCGGGCGACGTGCCCACGCTGGAGACGCTGGCGGCTGTATGCCTGCTGCGCAAGCTGGCGCCGGACCTGAAGATTCGCGTGGTCAACGTGGTGGACCTGATGGCGCTTCAGCCATTATCGGAGCATCCGCACGGACTGGCCGACGAAAACTACGACCTGATCTTCCCGCCCAAGACGCCGTGCGTCTTTGCCTTCCACGGCTATCCGTGGCTGATTCACCGGCTCACCTACCGGCGGCACAATCACGACAGCCTGCACGTACGCGGCTACAAGGAAGAGGGCACAACGACAACGCCCTTCGATATGTGCGTGCTGAACAACATCGACCGCTTCCAACTGGCTCTGGACGCCGTAAGGCGCGTGCCCCGGCTGGCCACGCAGGTTGACGCGGTCGAGCAATGGTACTCCGAGGCGATCCAGCGGCATCACCTGTATGTGACCGAAAACGGCGACGATTTGCCGGAAATACGGAACTGGCGCTGGTCGCAATGCTAACCTTCGCGGTATCCCACCCTAGCCGCAAGAACAAAGGCGCGGCGAGGATGGGGCACCCGGAGGTTCAAGCAGGGGCTAAAGCCCATAGTCATTTAGCTTGCTTTCGGCACGACTAAAGTCGTGCCCTGTTACAAAAATGGCTTACGAAAGTTTTTTCGATTGAATTGCCAACCCGCGCGTAGCGCGGCTAACAACGCTAACTCCGCTGACTCGTTCAGCCCCAACCTCAAAGGATTGAATTCATGTCTTCCTTGCCTGTATTGGTTTTGAACAGCGGTTCTTCCTCCATCAAGTTTTCCGTCTACGAGGCCGGCGACGGCCAAAGAACCAAGCTCCACGAGGGCGCGGTCGACGGCATCGGCACCGACCAGGGTTCCTTCTGGATCAAGGACGCCAGCGGCAAGAAGCTGGTGGACCAGACGCGCGCCCTGCCGACGCGCGCGGTAGCCTTCAAGCTGGTGGCCGACGCGCTGCACTCCGCCGACTTCCCTGCCCCGGCAGCCATCGGACATCGCATGGTTTCTGGCGGACCGACGGTGCTGGACAACCAGCGCATTACGCCTAAGCTGATCGACGAGATGGAGCACTATACGTCCTTTGCGCCGCTGCATACGCCCATCGCGGTTTACATCATGCGCGAGGCGCTGCGGCTGTTTCCCGGCATTCCCAACTTTGTCGTTCTCGACACCTATTTCCATCGCACCATGCCCGAAGTTGCCAAGCATATGCCCATCCCCGAGGAGTATTGCGATATGGGTATCAGGCGCTACGGGGCGCATGGGATTTCCTACGAATCGATCGTGTACCAGTTGCAGCCCAATGTGCCGGAGAAGCTGATTGCCGCCCACCTGGGCAACGGCGCTTCGATTTCCGCCATTCTGCAAGGGCAGTGCCTGGACACCTCGATGGGCCTGACCCCGACCGGCGGCATCATCAGCGGCACACGCACGGGGGATATCGATCCGGGCGTGCTGCTGTTCATCCTGCGGAAGATTGCCGAGACGGCGAAGAACGCCGAAGAGGCCGCCGACCGGCTGGAAGTGGTGGTCAGCAAGAAGGCGGGGCTGCTAGGCGTGAGCGAGTTGTCGAACGACATGCGCGACCTGCGCGACGCCATCAACGCCGGCAACGCCAAGGCGCGGCTGGCTGTCGACAAGTTCACATGGACCATCGCGCGGTGGATCGGCAGCTACGTGGCCGAGCTGGGCGGGCTGGACATGCTGGTCTTCACCGGCGGCATCGGCGAAAACGACATCAATGTGCGCGCCGAGATCTGCGCCGGGCTGGGCGCGCTGGGGATTATTCTTGACCCCAAGCGGAACAACGTCCGCGGCGAAGCGGTCATTTCGGCCGCCAACTCGCCGGTCACGGTGCGGGTGATTCCCCCGGCAGAAGACCTGATCATCGTCAACCACGTGGTGCGGCTGATGGGGGAGTAGGTAGACGGGGACCAGGGACTAGGGAACAGGGACTAGGAAACAGAAGCCGGTTGAGTCATGGAAAGAGTCGAATCGAAAACGCCGTAGTACCAAGCCCTGCTCTCAATCCCCGGAATGGCGAGGCAGGGCCAGAACTTTCAATTGCTTGCCGAGTTTGGCTAACTCCGGATCGGAAGTCACGAGCGTGGCTCCGGTGCGCATCGCCAGCTCGGCGGCAAAACAATCGGCCAAGCCCAGCTTGTAGCGGATGCGCAGAAGCGCTGTGTCCATCGCCACAGATTCGCTTACTTCCTCGGACTCGACGGCACGGCGCGCAATTTCGATATACCGGAGGGTCTGTTCCTGGCCGAAATAACGTGCAAGGACATAGGTCACTTCGCACAAATTCACCACAGAGATAGACAGACGCGCCCGCCCTGCTTTGGCCTGCTGAAGCAGATTCTCAACGGTTGAAAATCCAGGCGTCCGCCGGAAGTAACGCACCAGTGCATTTGCGTCCAGCACGTATTCTTTCACCGCGCATCCTCGATCTTCGCATCCTCACGTTCACGCTCTTTGCGCTTTTCTTCCATCCACCACCCCTCAACATCTTCTTCCACGCCGCTCAATATTCCGCACAAAGAGAGCATCGCGTCATAGGGGTTGGGAGTGAGCGTAATTTGCCCGTCCCGTTCGTCCATGGCAACTCGGGTTCCACCTTTGATTCGCAATTTCTTCCGGAGTGCGGCTGGAATCACAACTTGCCCCTTCGAGCTGACCGTCGCCATGTGCCCCATTACGTCTTACCTCCAGGTAAGACAAAGTCTACGCTCGGCACGCTTGGAACTCAAGCCGACAGGCGCAGCGGCATCCCCTCGTTCCCGGCTGGTGAGCATGATTCTAAAAACGGCAGTTGTGTCTCCTGTGAACTGGTCATCTTCTTCAAACCGCAAGCTCTAGCAGAGATTGACGATTTCACTATCCTGGTGATGTGCGGAGATGCCTTAAGCAATGGAGGAATGGAAGGAATTCCGGCGGCCCTCGGAGACGCCTCATGAAGCCGGCCCGGAGTGGCATGGACTGCAAAATGGGCGATGGGAAAGCACAGGGCTCGACATGCGCGGAAGCATTCCGGCCCCATTGTTACGCTGTGGAATTTGGAAAAGGAAGAGAGCCAGGGAGGGCGGGATTATGCGGTGAGCCGCTCGAGTTCATCGGGCTTGACGATGGTCAGGCTGGAGCCTTTGATGGCGATCCACTGGTCGCGGCGGAACTGGTTGAGGAGCCGGGTGACGGTTTCGCGGGAGGTGCCGGCCATGTTGGCGATCTCTTCGTGGGTCAGGGCGAGGGTGAAGTGAAGCTCGTGCTTGCCGTTGGCCGAGGCGCGGCCCCAATCGAGCAAGAGGCGCGCCAGCCTTCCAGCCGCCGAGCCGGAAAGCGCCAGCCGCTTGGCATCGTGAAAGACCGTCAGGTATTCGCCGGAGAGCGATTGCGCGGCGTGCATGCTGGCGATGCCGTGGCGGCCCAGGAAGTCGATAAACTCCTGTTTGCGCACGGTTTTCACCTGGCAGGGCTCGATGGCTTCGGCGGTGACCTCGTGGGGGACATTGGCCAGCACGGCGCTGAGGCCCATCACGTCGCCGGGGCCGGCGATCTTGAGAATCATTGTCTTGCCGTCGCGGGAAGTGGAAGAGATTTTTACCTGCCCGTAGCAGATAATAAAGACGTTACGCGCCGGGTCGCCCTCTGAAAACAGTTTGGCTCCGCGGGCGTGGCTCATCATGACCCCGATCTGGTCGTAATCGGCCAGCGCCTCGGGTGTGAGATTGCAGAACATCCGCAGATGGCGGTGCTCACAATTGACGCAATCTTCGGGGGGGTGATGGGGATGAAATGAAGCCATGGATTCGCCGTCGTGCAACTGAAGTATAGCGCACTTTGACGGGCGATAAGGCAGGGATTTTCTATGGATTCCCGTCACGGCCTTGTGAAGACCCTACGAAGACCCCGGAAAAACAAGAAATTTTCGCCCGCGGCTTGCTAGGCCGCGGAACTTGCCCGCAACGGCCTCACCGCGCGGCTGAGACAGCAGGCGACATAGGCGCGAGAAACCTCGCGGGCCAGTTCCTGCAACAACTGCATCCGCAAGGGCGGATAGCTCTGAAAGGCCTGGTTGAGGGTTTCGATGGGCAGCATCATGACGGAGCCGGCGGTCTGAGCGGCAAGAGTATAGGTATGATGGCCGTCCCCCAGGGCGGCAGCCAACTCGATCAGGTCCCCGGCGCGAGCCGATCCGAGAGTCAGTGTGGTCTCCAGCCGCATGGCCCGGCGGAGGAGCTGGCCCGATAACACCAGATAGAGTCCCTGGCAGATTCCTGATTGGCGAAAGAGGACTTCTCCGGCATCGAAATAGATGCACTGGGCCGAGCCGTTCAGCAGCAGCCCGGTGTCCGGGGGGCACTCGAGCAGCTCCGCCACAGGATGGGCCTGGACAGCGTCCATTCGCCTGGATCTTGCCTCACGTTGCATGGTTCCATCTCCCTTTGTCTTCGCTCCGGAACCGGTCCCACGGCGGGTGCCGGCCCTTTGTGGGCGAACGCGTTTGGTGACACGAGTTTTCGGCACGCCGAATCCCATCGACAACAAATCGCTCCAAATACGACAATCCGGAAAACCGGAAGATTGAAAACAGGAGGCTGAATTCCGCCCGCCGCCTGCCCATTGCATGTGAAAATCGAAGCCGCGCCTCCTGCGCGAACTCTCATTGCCTGGTCTCTGCTTACGCGCAAGCCGCCGGATTGCAATGCACCGGAAGCTGCCCGCTCGACCGAATCAAAACTTCCGCGGGGCGCTGGCGGAGGATCTCAGAAAAGCAAAAGTCCGCGCCATCCCGCATGGGAAACATCCGGTGGGCGTATGCACTTTTATGGATGCCTACCGGCATAGAGCTGCGCTTCGCCCGATTCCTGCCCATTGGATTCAGAGTCTGCGCCCCCGAAAGAGGGCATGCAGTGACCCCATTCACCCGGCGCTGTGACTTCGGTCACAAGATATTCTTCAATAAGAAGCTGAATCCGGGCTTCGACAGCCCACCGCGCAAGAGGTCAAATTCAAAGAAGTGAAGGACCTCGGAGCCGTATCGAGGAGCGGCCTCTCTTGCTCACTGATCTCGATTTCCTGGCTTGCCAGCGGACCTTGAGAGCGGGAACCCGGCAGAGGAGGGCGCAGGCTGGCGGCAGAAGTTCACTATATGGTACGCGTAGCCGAAATGTGACCCCAGGCACTGGCGCAGACAGCGACGGGGGCGAGAATGTAGCTGTGAGGCTTGCCAGCTATCCCTGTGCAGGCCGGGAGAGAATACCTTATGAGCGACCTTGCACAACTGGCTGAAGCCGGCACTGTTGATCCATTGGTCGGCCATCCCGCCGACTACCATGTTTTTCACAAGTTTCTGGAGCGCTGCAAAGAGCTGCCAGCGATCACGACGGCGGTTTGCTGGCCGCTTTCGGATGTGGCGCTGAGTGGCGCCGTGGAAGCTGCGGCCGAGGGGCTGATTCAGCCGACGCTGGTCGGCGACGAAGCCGCGATGAAGGACCTGGCCGCCAAGATCGGCGTTGATATCTCCGGCTTCCCCATTCTCCAGGCCAATAACGAGAGCAAGGCAGCCGAGTTGAGCGTGGCGCTGTGCCGCAGCGGCGAAGCGCTGGCGATGATGAAGGGCAGCCTGCACACCGACGAGCTTATGAAAGCCGTCATGCAGCGCGAGACCGGCCTGCGCAGCGGCCGCCGCATCAGCCATGTTTTTGTGATGGACACGCCAGCTTATGCGCGGACGGTGCTGATTACGGACGCGGCCATCAACATTGCGCCTGAGCTGGAGGACAAGATCCACATCGTGCAGAACGCCATCGACCTGGCGCACGCGCTGGGCATCCCGGAGCCGAGGGTGGCGCTGCTGTCTGCGATGGAGACAGTGAACCCGAAGATCCAATCCACGCTGGATGCGGCGGCGCTGTGCAAGATGGCCGATCGCCGGCAGATCAAGGGCGGCATTCTGGACGGCCCGCTGGCCTTCGATACGGCGGTCAGCGTGAAGGCGGCGAAGATCAAGGGACTGGTTTCCCCTGTTACCGGTAAGGCCGACATTCTGGTTGTCCCGGACCTGGAAAGCGGCAACATGCTGGCCAAGCAACTGGAGTACTTTGGCGGAGCGCAACTGGCCGGCATCGTGCTTGGGGCGCGGGTTCCGATCATTCTCACGAGCCGTGCGGACTCGGCCGAGACGCGGCTCACAAGTTGCGCAGTAGCTGTGCTGCTGCACTATGCGAACCATCCGGTGAAACAGGCTTAACCATTCATCGAAGCTGAGAGCTGAAAGGGCGTCCTTCCAGACTGGAAGGACGCCCTTTTCGTTGGAATCGGCCGCGAATTCCGAGGCCCCTTGTTACTGCAGGGTGGAACCGGTTACGAAAGCAGGTTACCCAGGCGCCTGTCGTTGTGAGAGAATCTCCCGCAGGGGTAGGAAAGGGATGGGAAGCGCACCCTTTGGGGATAGCGTTGGAGATGTTTTGCGGTTTCTTCATTTTCCTTCACATCGCAAGAGTGATTGCTAGATAGAAAGCCTGCAAAATTCAGGGAAATATGTTGCATCTTGCAGAGTTTGTTGCCGATAGATACGATAGCTGGCCTACAGATGCGCTTTCAGACACACTCCTAAATGGATGAAGCGGGAGCCGCATGCGTAAGGAATGGTCGAAATGAGCATTCGAGCAGAAGCCAATCTTTCGGCCTTGATCGAGAGCACGACGAGCCTGATCTGGTCGGTGGACCTCGAATACCGGCTGACTGTGTTCAACAGTGCCTTGCGCCAGCACTTCGAAGAGATCTTTGGCATTCGGCCCGCGCTGGGAATGCGCCCGCAGGATCTTGTCCCGCCAGAGAGGGCGGGGCTAATGCCGCCGCTCTATGCGCGCGCGCTGACCGAAGGAGCATTTCAGATTGAGTTTCAGCTCGCCGATGGCCATACCCTGGAACTGGCTCTGAGCCCCATCGTTGTCGATGGAAAAGCGACAGGCGTTTCCGCATTAGGCAAGGACATCACGAAACGGAAAGCGGGCGAGGAAGCGCTTCGGGAGGCGGATAAGAAGTATCGCGATATTTTCGATGGGGCTATGGAAGGAATGTTTCAAGTATCTCCCGACAATACCAGATTTTTGAACGCGAACCCTTCCCTGGCGAAGATACTAGGCTACGATTCCGCGGAAGAGGTCCTGTCCGCTGCGAACACCGCGCTTGAGAACGTGTGGGTTGACCCGGAGGAGCAATCCAGATTTACGCGCCAACGCGAAGAGCATGGGGACGTTCGCGGGTTCGAGTGCCGGTCCAGGCGCAAGGACGGTTCGATCATCTGGATTGCGCTGAGCAGCCGCAGAGTTTGCGGTGCCGATGGACGGACGCTTCACTTCGAAGGCTTTATGGAAGACATCACCGAGCGCAAGGCGGTCGAGACTGCGCTCCATGAGGCAGAGAAAAAGTATCGCGACATTTTCGATGGAGCGCTGGAAGGCATCTTTCAATCTGATACCGAGGGCGCACCACGGATAGCGAACCGCGCTGCCTTGAAGATGCTGGGCTACGATTCCCTGGAAGAACTCAAGGCCGCGGTCACCGACGTGCGCGATCAATTGTGGGTCGACCAGGATGAGCACGCGAGCTTCAACCAGCAACTCGGCGAGCATGGAGTCGTCCATGGCTTCAGGTGCCAGTTGCGGCGCAAGGACGGCACGATCATCTGGTGTTCGGCGAACGCCCAAAGAGTTTGCAATGCCGATGGGAAGTGTCTTTATATCGAAGGCTCCATCATTGACATCACCGAGCACCTGGAGGCGGAGACGGAACTGCGCGAGAGCGAAGCGCGCTATCGCTCCACCTTCGAGCAAGCCGCGGTCGGCATTGCCCACACTTCATTTGAAGGCAAGTACCTGCGGTGCAACGCGCGGTTCGCCGAGATCGCCGGCTACCCACAGGAGGAAATCCCCAGCCTGACCGTCCAGCAAATGACGCACCCGGAGGATCTGGCCGAAAGCGAGTCGCTCCGGATACGGCTGTCGAAGGCCGAGAGCGGCCAGGCTTGTATCGAAAAACGCCTGATTCGCAAGGATGGCAGTCTGGCCTGGGTAAGGGTGACGAGCTGGCCCCAACACGACAGCGAAGGGCGCATGCTTTACTTGGTCTCCCTGGCCGAAGATATCAGCGCTCGCAAGACAGCCGAGCTGAGCCTGGCCGCGGCCCAGGATGCACAGCGGTTGAGTGAAGAACGCTACCGCGTCGCATTCCAGACCAGCATCGACGCCATCTCCATCAGCCGCCTGGAGGACGGGAAGTTAATCGATGCCAATCAGGCATTTCTTCGCATGCTTGGATACGAACGCGAGCAAGTCATTGGACGAACCTCTGTGGAACTCGGCATTTGGCCGGACCCTCAGGATCGGCAGAGACTGGTCGAGGCATTGCGCGCGAGATCCGTTTGCCGGGATGTGGAATTCCTGTTTTGCAGAAAGAACGGGGAAAAGTTCTGGGTTCTGCTATCGGGGTCGCGGATTGAACTGGACGGCGTTTCCAGCTTCTTTCTCGTGGCTCGGGACATCTCCGACGCCAAGGCGGCTGCCGAGGCACTGCGGCTGAGCGAGGAGCGTTACCGGACAGTCTTCCAAACCACTCCTGACATTATCGCTATCAATCGTCTGAGCGATGGAAAATATATCGATTGCAATCAGGCTTTTCTTGACGCCGTTGGATATAGGCGCGAAGAAATCATGGGGCGAACTTCGGTGGAACTGGGGATATGGGCGAACGACCTTGACCGGCAGGCCATGGCAGAAATGTTGCGCGAGAGCTCAAACTGCCGCGGCTTCGAGGCCCAGTTCAAAAAGAAGAACGGGGAGATTGCCTGGGGGGAGCTATCGGCGTCGAAGGTGGAGATCGACGGCGTTCCCTGCCTGCTTTCGGTGACGCGGGATCTCTCTCATGCCAAGGCGGCGGAAAACACGATCCGGAGCCTGGCCTACTACGACGCGCTGACAGGCCTGCCCAACCGCCGCATGTTGCTGGAGAAGCTGCACCAACCCCTGGCCGAAGGCGCCCCAAGCGGTCGCTTGCGGGCGCTTCTGCTGATCAATCTGGATAATTTCAAGACGTTGAATGATACCCTCGGCCATCAAAAAGGAGACTTTCTGCTTCAGGAAGTCGCGCGGCGCATCTCCGCCTGCGTCCACGGAAGCGACATGGTGAGCCGGCTGGGTGGCGATGAGTTTGTGGTGATGCTCGAAGACTTGAGCGAAGTTGCCGGGGAGGCCGCGAACCAGGCCAAGGCCGTCGGCGAGAGAATCCTGGCTACGCTTGGCCAGCCCTACCTGATCGGGGACCACGAGTATCTCTCGGCCGCCAGCATCGGGGTCACCATCTTCGGGGAGCGGCAAAAAATCACAGACGATTTCCTGCAGCAGACCGATATTGCGCTGCATCAGGCCAAGACTGCCGGCCGCAACGTCATGCGCTTTTTCTCTCCCGCCCTGCAGGCCACCGTGAACGCCCGCGCCACGATGGAGGATGACCTTCGCCAGGCAATCAAGAAGAAACAGTTCGAGCTTTACTACCAGCCTCAAGTGGAGCTAGGACGCTTAACAGGCGTCGAGGCCCTGATCCGCTGGAGACACCCATCGCGCGGCCTTGTGCCCCCGGACGAGTTCATTCCCATGGCAGAGGAAACAGGCCTGATTCTGCCTCTGGGAGAGTGGATTCTGAAAGCTGCCTGCACACAGATTGCGGCGTGGGCGAACCGGGAGCAACAGAGCCATTTCGCGGTTGCCGTGAACATCAGCGCTTTGCAATTCCGCCAGCCGGAGTTCGTGGAACAGGTGCTGGCGGCCCTGAGCCGCGCCGGTTCCAACCCCAAGACCCTGAAGCTGGAACTCACTGAAAGCATATTGGTGGAGAATTTCGATGATGTCATCGCCAAGATGAACGAACTCAAGTCCCATGGCTTGAGCTTCTCGCTGGACGATTTTGGCACGGGCTATTCCTCACTGTCGTACCTGAAGCGCCTGCCGCTGGACCAACTGAAGATCGACCGGGCGTTTGTGCGCGACATGCTGGTGGACACGACCAGCGGGGTCATTGCGCAAACCATTATTGCGATGGGCCGGGCCATGGGTTTGTCGGTGATCGCCGAGGGCGTGGAAACGGAAGAGCAGCGGGGCTTCCTCACCGGTCTCGGCTGCTATTCGTTTCAGGGCTACCTGTTCAGCCACCCGCTGCCGCTGAAGGAGTTCCAGGCGTTTTGGGAGAATTTTGTCAAAAAGGCCGGCCCGCTCAAGAAGTAGGGCTGGCGTCCTTTTCTCCGCTGGTGGCCGCTTCAGGGTCGCTGTTCCCAACTTTTCCCTGCGCCGTTTCGGCCCCAAAATCCACGGTCATGCTCAACTGGTGGCGCACATCGGCGCCGCGAATCCAGAAGATGACATCGGTGGCGATATTCGATGCATGGTCGGCGATGCGCTCCAAGTTCTTCGCGACCAGGATGCCGCGCATGGCCTGCTGCGTGTAGCGCGGCTGCTCCTGGATGAGATGGAGCAGGTCGTCGTAGGCGTGGTAGTTCATGTGGTCGATCTCGTCGTCCATCTCGCGCACCGACTCGGCCAGGCTCGGGTCGCCATCCAGCAGCGACTGCACCGCGGTGCGGATCATGCGGCTGGCAAACTCGCCCATGGCCTCATAATCCACCGGCAAAAAGACCGGATCGAGCTTCATAAGCTCCTTGGTGCGGCGCGCAATGCCCATCGCCTGATCGCCAATCCGTTCCAGGTCGCCATTCATCTTGGTGACCGCCAGGATGAAGCGCAGATCGATGGCCATAGGCTGCTCCTTGGCCAGCAGCTCGTAGGCCATCTCATCCAGCTCGCGCTGCGCGGTGTTGATGGCCCTCTCGTTGCGCTTGACGAACTTGCACAGGCCCTTGTCGCGCCGCAGGTAGGCTTCTACGGCTGACTCGACGGCCTGCTGCGCGAGAGCAGCCGTGGCCAGAAGCTTGTCTTTGAGTTCGGCGAGTTCGAGTTGGAAATGAATGCGCGGCACACAATTCTCCTGCTACCCATTGTGCATCTTGCAATGTTACCAGCAGAAGAATTTCGGGTCACGCACCATAACTATCACAACCGCCGGAAGAATGTTCTACGCTAACAGCATGAACAGCGCAAACACTTCCGCAAGCCCGATGCTCAGCTTCAACCCGGCCGAATGCCAGCCCCGGCAGGTCTACAAATTGATGACCGGCATGATCGTGCCACGGCCAGTCGCTCTGGTTTCGACGATGAGCCGGGGGGGCGTGGCCAACCTGGCTCCCTTCAGTTTTTTCTGCGGCGTAGGCTCCGTGCCGCCCACGGTGCTGTTCTGCCCGGCGCTGCGCGAGGCTGGCTCGGAGGAAACCGGCGAGAGGAAAGACACTCTGCGGAACGTGGAGGAGACGGGCGAGTTTGTGATCAATGTGGTCAGCGAAGCGATGGCGGCAGGAGCCAATGAGGCCTCAGCAAACGTGCCGCCGGAGGTGGACGAGTTTCCGCTTTCGGGGCTGACGCCAATTCCGAGCGAGGCCGTCCGCCCGCCGCGCGTCGCTGAATCGCCCGCGCAGATGGAATGCAAGCTGGTGCAGGTCATCTACACCGGCCACGCGCCCCGGAGCGGCGTCATCGTGCTGGGCGAGGTGGTCCGCTTTCACGTGCGCGCGGATCTGGTTGAGGAGTTCCGCATCGATCCGGCCGGGCTGAATGCCGTGGGCCGCATGGCCGGCCACACCTGGGTCCGCACGCGCGACCGCTTTGAGCTGATTCAGCCGGAATAGAACATGTTCCTATTGATCCGGCAAGAAAACAGTGACATCGCTTTCCCACCCTTTTCCGCAAAAAGCGCGGAAAAGGATGGGGCATCCCGACAGTATTGAATTGCCGAATCAATTAGGAGGGCCGCAGGGCGAAGGTGCCTCTGATGACATCCCTTGTGTTCTGCAAGAGCATTTTCACAGTTTCTGTAGGGTTGAATTCGAGGTTTCCCACCCATTTCACAAAGAACGTGAAATGGATGGGGCACGGAGCTTTCTTACACCATCCGTGAAAACGCAATCAACAATATTTGTTGCAACGAATATATTGTCTGCCGCATCTTAAAAACAGAACGATTGCACGCGGGAGACTGCGGAATACTTCCCTGTTTCGCGCGCAACCGGAGAGCGCCTTGCTCTGCCGGCAAAACAGCGGCGGTCCTGAGGCACGCCAACGAAAGGATTCGACAATGAAGCGTTTAGCAATTGTAACCGGCATTCTGGCTCTGGCGGCTCCCCTGGCCCTGGCGCAAGCCTCCAAATGGACGAGCGACCCGATGCACAGCGAAGTCGACTTCAGCATCAGGCATATGAGCGTCTCCAACATCCATGGCCGGATTGGCGGGGTAGCGGCCACCATTCTGCTGAACGAGGCAGATATCGCCAAATCCAGCGTGACGGCCACCATTGACGTGAGCACCATCGACACCGGCGTGGCGCTCCGCGACACCGATCTCAAGACAGCGAATTTCTTTGACGTGGCGAAGTTTCCGACGGCCACCTTCACGAGCACCAGCGTGGCGAAGAACGCGAACGGACTGACGGTGACCGGCAACTTTACGCTGCACGGCATCACCAAGCCGGTGGTGCTGGAAGTGGAAGGCCCCAGCGGACCGGCCCCAGGCATGGACCACAAGCCGCACTCCGGCTTCACGGCCACGACGACCCTCAACCGCACCGACTTCGGCATCGGCGGCAAGTTTCCAGCAGCCATTGTGGGCGAAGAGGTGAAGCTCACGATCGAGCTTGAGGTCGTGAAGCAATAAACGGATCGAGGAGACAGCGGATGGCGGGACTGAAACTGGAAATCGCGCAGGAACATCCCTTCGCAAGCCTGGAGGAAGAGGCGCTGCTGAATCTGCTGCGCACTTCAGACGGGCTGAATCGCGCGGTGCAGTTGAAGACGCGCCCATGGGGCGTCACCTCGACGCAGTACAACGTGCTCAGGATTCTGCGCGGGGCGCAACCGCAGGGGCTTACCTGCTCGGCTATCGGCAGCCGGATGATTGCAGCCGAGCCGGACATCACGCGCCTGCTGGCGCGGATGAAGGCGATCAAGCTGATTCGCCAGCGGCGCGACCGGCAGGACAAGCGCGTGGTGTGGACGCAAATCTCCGAGAGCGGACTTGCACTGCTCCGAGAGATGGAACCCGTGATTCTCAGGCTTCCAAGGGAAGTGCTGGGGCACGTGAGCCAGGCGGAGCTGACGGAGCTGATACGGCTGCTGGAGCTGGTGCGCGGGCGCAATCAAGAGGCACAAAGCTGAGCTACGCCAAGACAGAGAAGATGGCGCCAGAGATCAGGAATGGTCCTGCAAAACCGCAAGCGGCTGTGGCTACTGCGAGACTACGCTCTGAGCCATCAATTCCTCATCCGCATCCGTTTTAATGATCTTGTTGTGCAGGCAATAGAGGGCAAGCTCAAGGCGATCGCTGACGCCCAGCTTGTCGTAGATCTTGCGCAGATAATTCTTGATTACCTGCTCGGTGGTTCCCAACTGGAAGGCGATTTCCTTGTTGCGCTTGCCCTGGGTGATGCAGGTAATGATGGACATCTCCTTGGGAGAGAGCTTGGGCTGGGAGCGCGGATTGACGAGGGCGGCGGCCTGGGCGCGATAGGCCTCGATGACCCAACTGACGGACTGATTGTCGATCCAGGTTTCGCCGGCGGCGATGCGGCGCACGCAACGGACGAGCAAGTCGGGCGAGATGGAGCGGGAAACGATGCCGCGAACGCCGCGGCGGTAAAGCTCGACGGTCTGGTTCTCGTCGGCTGCCACAGCCTGGACGATGAGTTTCACATCCGGGGCAATGCGAAGCAGGTCGGGGATTACGTTGGACGTGCCAGTCAGCAGACTGCCATCCATGAGGACAACGTCAGAGGGAAAGCGCTCAATGGCCGCGCTCAGATTTTCAAGGGAGTCGGCCTGGGCGACGACGCGAAGGTCGTCTTCGAGTGCGAAAACCTTGCGAATGCCCACGCGGTAGATTGCCTGGGAATCAGCCAGAATCACGCGAATTGTCCCCGGCTTGGCCGAGGCATCGAGAATTTCTCCATCAACAGAATCGTTCAAGGGATCCATAAGTCTTCTTGTCACATGCAAATTATTGCCAGGCTTGTTCCGGCCGTTACTGCTCTACGAACTGATACTCGTCAATCGTGGAGGCAGCCAGATAGTTACTTTGGTTCATGGAGCAGCGTACCACACGACCCTGGCAGTTCACCAGAACATCGTGAGGCGTGCCCAGCACAGCACTTGGCATACGCATGGAAAAATGGATCTCGAGCCCTGCCTTCATCGGATTTTTCATTTCAAAGACGACGCCGCTGGCGGAAACATTGCGCGTGACAGCGGTAACCTCTTCTCTGCCGGAGGACAAAACGACAGGTAGCTCTATGGGAAAACGCACTGCGCAACGTACTTCCTGCCGTTGAAAGGCCGGTCCAGGACGCGCATGGGAACTCGGTAACGCGGACTTCGGATCATTCATGGAAGCATCCCCCAACCCAAAAGAACACTTCCCAGTCTACTCGCGTTCCCTGCGCCCCTTATATCACTAAAGTTTGCACTTAGGTAACGTATTCCAGGTCGCATCCAGACCCGCATGAGAGCCGTGCGCAGAAACATTCTCTGATGCTTCTCGCAAATAGTTCATAAGAGGTGGCTTACTGGACCAGGCGAAGGGCTGGCTCGCAGACGCGGCCGCGCAGGGTGAGGCAGAACGCTCGCCAGGTAAAACTGCCGAGATGGCCAAGGGGTGGGCGGGTTGACTGTTTACAGCCGAGATTGATTTCTGTGCTTTCCCACCCTGACAGTTACCTTTACGTCTTCTTTGGCTTGATTCTTGCTGCCCTGGCATGCTTCTTCACGGCGGGCTTCTTGCCGACGCCCCTGGCGAAAGCAGACCCTGCGCCAAGAAAAGCCGAGCCGCGCAGCGCGGGCACATGCGGAGCGGCCTTGGCCTGGGCAATGGCGAGGTCCGCAACTTCCTTGACGATCCAGTCGAAGTTGGCCTGGCCGACGGAGTGCATGTCGGCGTCGGGCACGGGGTTCATGAAGTCGATGGCGTAGGGGATGCCGTTTTCGACGGCAAACTCGACGGTATTGAAGTCGTAGCCGAGGGCGCGGCAAAGCGTGAGCGCGTCCTGCCGGATGCGCTTGAGGAGCTTTCTGCTGGAATAGGGCGCGTTCTGGACGTAGCGCCCGGCGTGCGGCTGGCGCGGGTCGTAGGGCATGATGCGGACGCGCTTCCGGCCGACGACGTAGCAGCGGAAGTACTGCTGGAAATCGACGGCCTTCTGATAGGCCATGCACAGGTCGCCGGACTGATCGTAGGCGCGGAAGAACTCGTCGCGATTGTGAACTTCAGAGACGTTGCGCCAGCCGCCGCCATCGATGGGCTTGAGGAAGCCGTGCTCGCCGACACAAGCAAATACCGCCTCCCAATCGAGCGGGAATTCGAGGTTGCGCATGGAGCGGTCAGTGGCGCCCTCGGGAAGCTGCTTGTGGGGGAGGATGACGGTGGGCGGCACGGCCACGCCGAGCTTTTTGGCCAGCGCGTAGTTGAAGAACTTGTCGTCGGCCGAAGCCCAGAAGGGATTGTTGATGACGATTGTTCCATGGAGGGCGGCGTGTTTCAAAAAAGCGCGGTAGAAGGGGATGCCATGGGAGATGCGGTCCACGATCACCGAGTAACGCGGCGCCCTGTCGAGCCGGACGGCGCCGATGGAAACAAACTCGGCCTCGATGCCGTCGATATGGCGGGCGTTGATGGACTCGACCAGCGCGCTGGGAAAGCTGTTCTCTACGCCGAACAGGATGCCGATCTTCTTCATGGCTCCTCCTGAACGCACTCCGGGCAGACACAGGATGCTGCATCAGGAGGCGCACGCATCCAGTGTACGGCAGGCGAGTTACAGAACCGGAGGCAGCAGGTCAGCGGCGCAGGGCGCGCAGATTGTAGTCAGCCACGGCGCGGGCAACCTCGGCGGCGGGGGCGCGATGTGCGGGGTCCTGTTCAAGCCAACTGGTGAGGGCCTCGAAGACGGCGCCGACCAGGCAACGGGCGGCAATGGCCGGGTTGGCAACGAAGATCGAATCCGAGGCCAATTCGAAGGAGTGGCGGACCTGCTCGGCCTGGTCGCGGAGGATGGAGCGGCGAACCTGCTCCAGGCGGGGACTCAGGCCGGAGGATTCGACGATGAGAATGCGCGCATCTCCCGGATTTTCGGCGAGGAAGAGAAACAACGACTGAACGGCCAGGGGAATCCCCCGCATGGGATCGGACTGGGAGACGTTAGCCTGGTGGACGATCTCGGAAATCTTGCGACCGAGAGATTCGAGGACCGCGGCAAAGATGTCTTCCTTATTGTGGAAGTGGGCATAAAAGCTGCCCACGGAGCTGTCGGCCTCAGCCACGATCATGAGAACCGTGGTGGCGTGATAGCCGTGGCTGCCAAAGAGGCGGGTTGCGGCGTCCAGAATCGTCTTGCGGCGGGCATCCTTGCGGGCCTGGGTGGCTGGAGTTTTGCGGTAGGCCATTTATCTACTTTATCTCCTCTTGCGAAGAATAGAATGACGTGTCATTCTATTCTTGTCAAGGAAGAAAAATATGAGCGAAACAAGAATTTTCAGTTCAGAATTCCGGGCAGCCTCGAATGGCAGCCCATCCGGACTGGTTGCCTGGGCGGGCGTTGCCGCGGCGTTCCTGCTGGCCGTACTGACAATGGCGGGCTGCGGACCGAAGAGGCCGGTCGAGGCCGATCAGCCGGTAGCGGTGCGGCTGAGCGCGCCGAATCACGTTCAGCAACCGGTAACGGTCGGGGCCAGCGGGGCGGTCGAAGCAAATGTGACGGCGCAAGGCGCCTTCCAGATTGCCGGACGCGTGGCGCGGGTTCTGGTGGAAGAGGGCCAGCCGGTGGCGAAGGGCCAGGTGCTGGCGGAGCTGGATGCGACCGACTACCGCAACGGCTACGACGCGGCAAAAGGACAGGCCGATGCGGCGCGGGCGGTGAACAGCAAGGCGCAGGAAGGGCTGCGCGCACAGGAGCTGGAGCAGGCGCGCATCGACTACGAGCGGTGGCTGGACGAGTACAACCGCATGAAGTACCTCTACGAGCACAAAAGCTTGGCTGCCAACGATTTCGAGAAGATTGAAGCGGCATACAAAGCGGCGCAGCAGCGGTACGACATGGCCCGGCAAGGCACGCGGGCGCAGGACAAGGAAGCCGCGACCGGGCAATTTCACGCGGCGGCGGCGCAGATGCACGAAGCGCAAAAGCGGCTGGCGGATTGCCAACTGCGAGCACCGATTGCGGGCTTTGTGGGAATGCGGCGCATCGACGTGGGCGACACGGTGGGAGCCGGGACGCCGGTCATTGGGGTTCTGGACCTGAACCCGGTAAAAGTGCGCGTGGCGATTCCGGAGTCCGAGATCGGCAAGGTGCAGCAGGGCGCGCGCGCCACGGTGACGATTCCCTCGCTCGACGGCAAGCAGTTTGAAGGCAAGGTGGAGGTGGTGGGCGTGACGGCGGACCCGGCCTCGCGCACCTACACGGTGAAGATCACGGTTCAGAATCCCCAGCATCTGCTGCGCGCGGGGATGGTGGCCGAGGCAAGAATCTACGGCTCGGGAACAGTGAACGCGCTGACCTTGCCCGGAAACGCGGTGGTCCGCGATGCGCGGAGCGTTACCGAGGTGTACGTTTACGAGCCCACGCGGCAGCGAGTTTACGCGCGGCGGGTGGACGTGGGCGGGCTGGTCAACAATGAAGTGGAGATTCGCGGCGGCCTTACAGGCAACGAGCAGGTGGTGGTGGCCGGCCAGCAGAACGTGCGCGAAGGCTCGCCGGTCCGCAACATGGGAGGCGGCCAGTGAACCCAGTCCGCGCGGCTCTGCGCTATCCGCAGGTGACCCTGGTGCTCTCCGGCATGATGTTCGCAGCGGGCCTGTATGCGCTGTTTACCATGCCCCGTCGCGAGGACCCAAAGATCACCATCCACACCGGCATTGTGGCCGCCATTTATCCGGGGGCGACCTCGCCGGAGGTGGAAGACCAGGTCACGCGAAAGATCGAAGAACATCTCTTCCATTTTGAGGAAATTCGCCGCGAAAAGACCTTTTCGACGACCCGCAACGGCATGGTGATCGTCAATGTGGAACTAAATAAATCGGTCAAGGACTCGGACGAGTTCTGGTCGAAGCTGCGCCTGGATATGGCGCAACTGAAGGCCACCGAATTGCCGGCGGGAGTGCTGGGGCCGGTGGTCGATTCGGATTTCGGCGACACGGTCGCAGTGCTGATCGCCGTGCACGGCGGGCACTATGGCCCGAGTGAGTTGAAGGACTACGCGCAGACCGTGGAGACGGCAATGCGCGCGATTCCAGCAGTATCGAAGATCCGGCGCATCGGCGATCAGAAGGAAGAGATCGAGATCGGCACTTCATCGGAACGGCTGGCGCAATATAGCGTGAACCCGCTGAAGGTGATGGGCGCGCTGCAAGGGCGCAACACGCCGCAGTTTGCGGGCCGCGTGCCGGCCGAGCAGAGCAAAGTGCCGATCAACTCTGGCGGGCGGCTGCAGACCGAAGACCAGATACGGCAGGTGATGGTGGATGTTTCGCCGACGGGACAGCCGGTTTACATTGGCGACCTGGCCAATGTGGAGCGGGTCTACAAAGACTCCACCGAGTACGCGCGCATCGGCGGCGAGCAGACGATTCTGCTGGCCGTGGAGATGCGCGAGGGCAACAACATTGTGGACTTCGGCAAGACGCTGCGGACGAGGCTGAAAAGCGTGCAGGCGACGCTGCCGCCAGACGTGAAGCTGGATCTGGTGGCCGACCAGCCCCAGGTTGTTTCCGACCGCATCGGCGATTTCTTCCGCGAGTTCGGCATTGCCATCGTGGCGGTAATTTTGGTCACGATGCTGCTGTTGCCGCTGCGCGTGGCGCTGGTTTCGGCCATCGCCATTCCGGTGTCGGTGTCGATGACCTTCGGGATGCTGGATGCGTGCGGAATCGAGCTGCAACAGGTGTCAATTGCGGCGCTGATCGTGGTGCTGGGCATGGTGGTGGACAACGCCATCGTGATTGTCGACAACTATGTGGGCTTGCTGGACAGGAAAGTGCCGGCCCAGGAAGCGGCGGAGCGGTGCGCGACGGAGATGGCCGTTCCGGTGCTGACCGCGACGCTGGCCATCATCGCGGCCTTTGCGCCGCTGCTGCTGCTGTCTGGCGCCGTAGGCGAGTTCATCAGCGCGCTGCCGATCGCCGTGGCCATTTCGCTGGGCACTTCGTTTGTTGTGGCCATGCTGCTGACGCCGCTGATGGCCCGCTACTTCATCCGCCAGGGCCTGGTGGATCACGAGCAGGCGGATTCCGGCGCGGAGCGCAAGCTCACTCCGCTGGACCACATGCAGAGGAGCTACAACCGCATCATCACCTGGGCGATGGCGCACAAGCGGACTGTTCTGGCGTCGAGCGTGCTGGCCTTTCTGGCCGGGCTGGGAATTCTGAGCATGGTGCCGCAACTATTCTTTCCGCTGGCCGAGCGGGACCAGTTCGTGATGGATGTGTGGCTGCCGGAGGGAACGAAGATCGAGGCCACCGACGCCGCGGTGCGCCGCATTGAAGGGGTTCTCAGCCAGGAACCGCTGGTCAAGCAGTACACCAGCTTTCTGGGCGAGAGCGCGCCGCGCTTCTACTACAACGTGAACCCGCAGGCGCCGGCGGCGAACTACGCGCAGATTCTGGTGAACACGAAACGCGTAAAGGGCACGCCGCAACTGGTGGCGAAGCTGCGGCAACGGCTGCCCGATGTGGCTCCGGAGGCAAAGGTTTTTGTGAAGGAGTTGCAGCAGGGGCAGGTGATGGAGGCTCCGGTTGAGGTAAGGATTTCTGGAGACGACATTGGCACGCTGGAAACGCTGGGCAACCAGGCAGAGGATGTCTTGCGGCACACGCAGGGGGCGACATACGTTCATACCGACTGGCACGAGGATGCGTGGCAGGTGGGCGTGAATGTGCGCGAGGAAGTGGCCAACCGGATGGGATTGACCAATGCCACCATTGCGCAGCAACTGGCGGTTGGCTTTGAAGGCGCGCCGGTGACGACGCTCTGGGAAGGCGACCGCGGCGTGGATGTGGTTTTGCGGCTCGACCCCGCCGAGCGGCGGAGCTTCCAGAACGTGGCCGATATGTATGTCATGTCGCCCGTAACCGGCGCGAGAGTTCCGCTGACGGCAGTGGCGTCGCTCGATTCCGAGTGGCAGCCGGGCCGGATTGTGCGCAGGAACGGCGTGCGCACGCTGACCGTGCGGGCCTTCCCGGACGGCCACCGGCTGGCGAGCGAGATTCTGAATGACGCGCGCAAGCAACTGGACACGATGGCGCTGCCGCAGGGCTATCACATTGAATACGGCGGCGAGTACGAGAACAAGCGGGAAATCTCCAGAGAGATGCAGAATGCGCTGATGCTCAGCATGGTTCTGATCTTCCTGATCCTGCTCTTCCAATTCCGGACGCTGGTCGATCCGCTGATTGTGATGGCGGCGTTTCCGCTGGCGCTGCCGGGCGCGGCCCTGGGCCTGCTGATTACGCACAACACCTTCGGCTTTACGGCCTTCATCGGCATTGTGAGCGTGGGCGGACTGGTGGTGAGAAACTCCATCATCCTGATCGATTACATTCACGAACGGATGAAGGACGGGGTGGAACTGGAGCAGGCGGCTCTCGAAGCTGGCGAACGCCGGTTGCGGCCCATCTTCCTGACTTCGGCAGCTGCCGCGGTGGGCGTCATTCCCATGATTCTCTCCGGATCGAGCCTGTGGTCGCCACTGGCCAGCGTGATTGCTTTCGGACTGCTGGGATCAATGTTTTTCACGCTGGTGGCGATTCCGGTTTTGTTTGTGGTGGCGCATAAACACTCTCGGTCTCCCAGGTCCCAAATGCGGGACCTGGGGCACCCGGCGGCATTGCTCATGCTGGTGGTGTTGACGCTCACCTGCGTGGCGCAAGGCGAGACGCGGCGCATCACCTTGGATGAGGCTGTTGCCCTGGCCACAAAACAGAACTCGATAGTGAAGATGGCACGCCTGAAGGCAAAGGAAATGGACGCCAAGGTGACCGAGGCGCGGGCCAATTACTTTCCGGTGCTGAGCAACGAGAGCGCCGCGGCGCACCTAAATGAGATTGAACACATGGAGATCCCGATGGGAGCCTTGGGCGTGTATCCGGTTCCCGGCCCCGTTCCTGGGGCAAATGCTTCCCTTCCCCTGGGGCATCACAATTTCATTCTGAGCACCACGACAGCGGCGCAGCCGATCACGCAGTACTTCAAGATTCACGCGGGGGTCGCCGCAGCCCATGCGGATGCGGGCATGGCGCGGGACGACGCGCGGCGTGCGGAGGATGAAGTCGCACTGAAGATGAAGGAGCTTTACTACGGCCTCTTGTCGGCCGAACGGCGGGAGGCTGCGGCGAAGCTGAGAATCGAGGCCGGAGAAGAGCAGTTGGGCGAGGCCCGGCACGGAGTCGAGGCCGGAGCGGTGCTGGAACTGAAGGTGCTGGAAGGCAAGGCGCAGATCGCCGACGCGCGTCACAAGCTGGGATCGCTGGAAGACGCCATCTCTGACATGAAGGTGGAGTTCAACGACCTGGCCGGACTGCCCCTGGAGACCGAAGTGGAGCTGGTTGCGCCGCAGGTGGAGACGGCCGACGTGACCTCGGGGGAGCTGGAGACCGAAGCGCTCAAGCACAATCCTGAGGTGGCGGCGGCGCAAGAGACGCTTAAAAAGGCGCGGGCCGGGCTGAGCGCGGCGCACGCGGAGTTCATTCCGGAGATCGGCGCCTTCGCGCAATATATCCATCAGGACGGCGTGCCGCTGCTGACGGAGAACAACGGGGCGATGGGCCTGAAGATGAACTGTACGCTGGTGGAGTTTGGCAAGCGCAGCGGGCATGTGCATGAGAGCCGGGCACAGGTGGCCGAGGCGGAAGAGAATCTGCGCCACGCAGAAAACCGGGTGCGCGTGGAGATCGAGAAGAGCGTGCGCAAGGTGCGGCGCGCGGAGACGGGGCTGGAAGCAGCGCGGGAGAGCGTGGAGGCGCGGACGGAAATGCGGCGCATCACGGCCAACCAGGTGGAGGCAAAGACTGTGAACGCCTCCGCGCTGGCCGAGGCCGACGGGCAACTGGCCGAGGC
>Ga0255349_1000203_pt1 | contig 26714 bp, 23 predicted proteins | sample CBST25v15metaG_FD_189947 | JGI IMG/M metagenome (GOLD analysis project Ga0255349, IMG submission 189947) | Peat soil microbial communities from Stordalen Mire, Sweden - C.B.S.T-25.v15 | ecosystem: Environmental > Terrestrial > Soil > Wetlands > Peat | place: Sweden: Norrbotten County, Stordalen...
ATATTCTCAAACCGCCCACGGGTGAGTGGGATGGCCACCCACCCCGGCGACAAAGACCCGTCGCCGGGGACCCCGGTCACGCGGAGAACGAGCACTTCTCGCTGCGGTTGGCCAGGGCCGCCGGGCTGATCGTTCCCAACTCCAGCGTTCAGCACTTCGGCGACGAGCTCGCGATTGTAGTGGAGCGTTATGACAGGGTGCGGAGCAGCGGGCGGTGGGCGCGCATCCACCAAGAAGATATGTGCCAGGCTCTCGGCCTTCATCCCACGCGCAAGTATGAGAGCGATGGAGGGCCAGGAGCGCGCACGATTGCGGAACTGTTGAGGGAGCAGTCGAGCAATCCAGAAGATGACATCCAGTCTTTTGTGGATGCGAACATCTTCAATTGGCTAATCGCCGGGACGGATGCTCATGCAAAGAACTATGCTCTGCTGCTAGGTGGGGGTGGTGCGGTACGACTCGCGCCTCTCTACGATTTGGCAAGCATTCTGCCGTACCAGACGGTTGATGTACAAAAAGCAAAGCTGGCCATGAAGATTGGCGGCGAATATCGGCTGAGAAACATCGGCCTTCGGAATTGGAAAAAGTTTGCAGTCGATTTGCGCCTGCAAGAAGACTGGCTCATAGAGCGCATCCGAACAATGGCCGGTTCGCTTCCAGATCATGCGGCGACCATCCAGAATGAACTTGAAACAGCGGGGCTGTTGCATGGCACGATCACGCGCTTGGCGCGGAGGCTTAAAGCGAGGGCGTCTTCTTGCCAAAGGCTTCTTCCAGGCAATGATTCAGCCGCAAGCTAGATCAACCTGCCAGCCGCGCCGGATGATCGCCACGCGAGAAGCGCCGCAGATCGGCGACAGGAATCAGTACGCGCGCACCGATGCGGCGAGCGGTCAACAGCTTATTGGCGACGAGGTAGTCGAGTGCTCTTCGGCTGATTGAGAGCATGTCCGCCGCTTCCACTCTTCCGACCAGGAACTTCTCTTCGGGAGAGATCGTAACCCTGCCCGGGCGTTTTTTCTCGGTGACGTTTTCGCCTGCCATTGGCAACTCCGATTTCGTTGTGGGGATACTCGTTACTGTCACTACAGCCATTGTCTGGGCTTCTGCAAGCAATCTCTGGTGAAGCCTGCAATGGACGCGATCGATTGCGACGACATGATGGACTCTCTTAGAGTGGAGTGCATCGCGGGGATTGTCCAATACTTCTAAACTATGGCAATTTCTTTGTGGTATAGGCACCGCCTATGGCTGGCATCCTGTTTTTCTCGTAACAGGACACGAAATCGGCCCCCTGTTGACTTTCTTGGTTCATCCCCTCATAATCGGAATCCCCCCGTGAGGGGGACTGACACGCTTGTGGTATTGGACGAGTCGCCGAGCATTACAAATCGCAAAGCGGAGCGTGAAAGCATCTCAGACCAACTCGAATTCAGGCACCTCAGATACTTGATTGCTGTTGCGGAAGAGGAAAATATTAGTCGCGCTGCGAAGCGCCTCTTTGTCGCACAACCATCCCTCAGCATCCAGCTCAAATCCATGGAGGAAGCTCTTTCAATCGAACTCCTGGTGCGAGTGCCAAAGGGAGTCAAACTGACTCCTGCAGCAGAAGTGTTGATTGCTGGAGCCCGGCAGATACTGACACTTCGCGACGAGGTAATTGGAGCAGCCCGCGCAAGTCATTACGGAACCATTGCGCCGCTGCGAATCGGGTTTTCTCCCTTCATCGATCGCGCCCTCTTGCAGATTGTATGCAGCGCGCAGCGCGCCCTCTTTCCAGATTGTGAAATCACGCCGAAGAGCGGCGACGCTGTCGAACTTCTTTCCTTGCTTGAACGGGGCGTGATTGACGCGGCTTTGTTGACTCTTCCCGCCAATGGAATCGGCCTGAATATAGACCAGCTCTCGCATGATCGCCTTGTGGTTTGCATGCGGTCGAACGATCCCGCGGCCAGTCAGGAGGAGATTGCGCCATCAGCCCTCGAAAAAAGGCTCAAGATCTTCCGTGAGCCGAAGCAGCACCCTGAAGGCCATCGCAAGCTGATGGAGATGTTGGATGTGGTTGGTGTTCACCCGGAAGTGGCGAGCACAACTGCGACTCCGCATGACATCCAGTGGATGGTGCGATCGGGGTTTGGCCACGCATTGATCCGTGAAGGATCCGAGCTTGAAGACGGGCTTGTAACCCGTCCGGTTGCGGGAGTGAGCTGGACAGTCGATTGCGCACTGATCTCCAAGAAATCGCCCTCGCAGAAGACCATCCCAGTACTGGTTCGGGCGTTGCGAAAGAAACTGCGGTTGCAAGCGTCCATATCGCCTAAGAAGCCGCCTCAATCGGCTCGCCTCTCGGCTGCGAAGCGTACCCTTCCCCTCTTCGGTTAAGGCGCGAATCTGCCATACCTGGAAACTATGGCAAAGGCAGATTTCAAGAAAATTGCCATAGTTACAAAGTATTGGACGCGAGGAGCCAACGCGCCTAGTCTCCGGAATATCGCGACTGAACCGCAGTCGTTGGAGGAGACAATGTCCATCACAATTCGAATCCCTAGTTCCATGAAGACGGCCCAGGCATTTCGCAGGTGGATGCGTCTGTCCACCCTAATTCCAGCCGTATGCCTTCTCGTCCCTATCGCCGCTCTCGCTCAGGGCGGTTCGCCCTTTGACACTGGTTTCACCTCCATTCAAACCCTCTTCACCGGCACCATCGCGAAGGTTGCAAGTCTTGTTGCGATTGTGATTGGAGGCTATGGCTTCGCTCACGGCGAACCGGGAGCGAAGAAGGCGCTCGCCGGTGTGGCCGCAGGCACAGGCATTGCTGTTCTTGCGGTGAATGTTCTGACCTGGCTATGGGGCGTCTAAAGGCGCTCCACTCCGTACTGATCGGCGTACTCATGTCGTGGCGCAGTTCGAGGGGCCTATGTCGGAACAAAAGAAGCAACCAGTTCGCACAAATCGAGTCTTCAAGAGCCTGCATAAGCCTCTCACGTATCTGGGCGTCGAGCGCACGCTGTTCTATTTCGTCTGCGTGGGCGCCGTGGGCGCCTTCAATCTCTTCAACAGCATTCTCGCGGGCTTCGCCGTCTTCATCGGCGGATTTGCATTCGGGCACTGGGTGACGAACAGCGACCCGGCGTTCCTTCGCATCCTGGCCAAGTCCGAGCGATACAAGCTGCGCTATGACGCCGCCAAGCAGCAGGTTCCACGCGTGGAGGTCCGCTGATGTTCCGACTCGATAAAGTCATCAAGCCGTGGAAAGAGAGTGCGTCTCTCAACGACCACATCAATCTCTACGGCTTCTGGAATGAGACGACCTTCCTCACCAAGAGCGGCGATGTGGGCATGGTCCTCAGCATTCCCGGCGTCGATTACGAAAGTCTTGACCACGCGGAACAGGAGTACGCGGTCAAACGATTGGAGGCCGCGCTCAAGGCATTCGGTCCCGGCTTTCACGTCTACCAGTACCTCTTCAAATCAAATCGTCCCGATATTCCGTTTGCAAGGTATGACGACCCGGTCGTAGAAGCCGCCATCGAACAACGGAGGCAGTTCTTCGAGGGAAAGCGCGACCATCTCTATCAGGTCGAAATCTTCTATGCCACCAGCAGGCGACGTATGAGGATGTAGAGGCTGAGATTGGCGAAGCCGTCAACTTCATCGTCCATGTCGAGCGTCAGCCAGGACGCCGCGCCATCCGCGAAGTGTTGCGCTTGGATGGCTATGACCGGCAGGCACAGGAGTTTCGTTTCGAGATGGTATACGGCGGCATAGACAGCTCCATTAAAGGAGAACTCGCCCATGCGTAACCCATGCGGAATTGCCGGCGAAACTTGCCAGCTTGAGACGCGCAATCGATCGCTCTCGAAAGACCGTGCGACAGAGATCGCGGCCACGGTTTCCAGGTACGTTCAGAGAACACAAATCACCCACCCAGGAGAACCAATATGCCACTGCTAGAGATCACACAAACCCGCCAGATCAGCGCTTCCGTCCGGCTTGACGAAGCCACGGCAGCACAGGTCGATCAATACGCCGCCTTCATTCATGCGTCCGCAGACGATGTCGTGGACAAGGCGCTCAACTATGTTTTCTCCAAAGACCGCGACTTCCAGGACTTCCTGAAGACCCCGCAATCCAGCAAGGTCACCTCCACGCTTCGTATCCGTAAGGCCCCAGTGAACGAAGCGTCGGAACAGCCTGCAAAGAAGCCTATTGCCGGGGTGAAGCCAACGGAATCTGTGCAGGTATCGAAGGCATGATCCTCCATTCAATTGTGGGGTGGAATGGGCAAGGTGCTTCGCACCGGGTGATTATTGACACTCCACCCCTCCAAGGGTCGTGCTGGAGCGCCATAGAGCGCTCTGACTCAGCAACAGAAACGAACCGACTTACAGTCCACAAGGCGCTTCAAGGCGCTCCAAAGCACCCTGAAGCGCCTTGTCTTTTCGGAGAAGAATATGCCGTTATTGAGTGACGAAACTGTGACGCAGAAGGCTAACTACCGAGTGAACACTGCCGGTACGAAGCTCAATTGCGACGAACTGGCCGCCCTTTCAAAGCACTGCGGCGAACGAGGAACCACACCAGGCAAACTCATCAGGCGGCTCATTCTTGACGAGTTGGCCCATGACAGCGACGAACCGACCGCCAGCGCTGAGCTTAGCGAAATCGTCGGGATCAGACTCATGCTGATGAACGTCCTGAAGCCGCTCGCTGCCGGACAGAAGCTCACGCCGGAAGTCTTCGACGGGATCATGGCAGAAGTGAAGAAGCGCAAGAAATCCGTGGCCATCGAAGCGCGGCAGGAAGCGGAGCGTGCGTGATGGCAACAACACACTGGGGGCGCAAAGAAACGATCATCTTCCCGCCGCATTCGCCGATCTACAGCTATGGCGCGGTGTTCCTCGCGTTCGTGTTGACCGGTGGTTTTCTGTATCTCCGATTCAACTTCGGCCAGACTCCGCTACAGCAGTTCTACACGCCGATATATGCTCGCAGCGCCGCTGGAGGCGCCTTCAACAAGACCGACAAGTATCAGTTGCTCGATGCCGCTGGTGTTAGCGTCGGAGTCGAAGTTGCGTCCGACGCGGACGTGCAGGCGGGCACGACTCTGGCCCCCGGAGGCAAGCAAATACCTCTTGCGCTCTCCGCCGCCGCTCAGGCACGCGGACTCGACGTTCTCTATCGCGGCCCCGTGCAAAGGTACGTTGATTCCCGCCTGCACACGTACCTGCAAAGTGCCGTGTACGGAGACGAACAGCTCAGGGACATCTACAAAATGCCGTTGCTATTCGGCCTTCTTTCGCTGCTGGCGCAGCTTCCGTTTTCGATCACGAAAGACATCAAACGCCGCAAGGAATTGAAGTACGGCCGGCTGCTCAAATGGCCGGTGATGCTCACGCCGAGGGAGTTCAGCAAGACGGTGAACGGGGACGGAATTGGCTTCAAAACCACCGAGGCAAAAGAGATGATGCGGATACCGCTTCAGGCTGAAGCGCAGCACATCGAGCTGATGGGCGACACCGGAGCTGGCAAGACGACGCTCATCATGCAGATCCTCCGGCAGATTCAGAGCCGGGGCCACGCGGCCATCGTCTACGATCCGGCCTGCGAGTTCATCCAGCGCTTCTATGATGCGAAGCGCGGGGACATCGTGTTGAACCCACTTGACGCCCGCTGCCCCTATTGGGGACCGTCGGAAGAGCTGCGGCGCAGGGCTGAGGCGAAGGCGATTGCGGCCTCTCTGTACCAGCCGACCAGCGACAAGAAGGGTGAGTTTTTCACCGAAACACCTCAGAAAATCTTTGCCCATCTCCTCACCAAAGGGCCGACGCCAGAGCAATTGGTCGCATGGCTCTCGAACCCGGCGGAGATCGACCAGCGCGTACGCGGAACCGAGATGGAAGCCATGATTGCGAAGGGCGCGCAACAGCAGCGCAACGGCGTTCTTGCTTCGCTCGGACTGGTAGCGGACAGCCTTCGGATGCTGCCAACCAGGGAGCAGGCGGGAAATAGAACATGGAGTGCTACGGAGTGGGCCGAGACCCGCTCCGGTTGGATCTTCATCACGTCGAGCGCGACCGAGCGCGAGGCGTTGCGCCCGCTGCATAGCCTTTGGATTGACCTGTTGGTCATGCGCCTCTTGACCGCGCCGCAGCAGAACCAGACGCCCGTCTGGTTTGTGCTTGACGAGCTGGCGAGCTTGCAGCGCCTTCCCCAACTCCATACCGCGATTACGGAGAACCGGAAGAGCAGAAACCCGCTTGTGCTTGGCTTTCAAGGGAAGGCACAGCTTGAGGTGATATACGGCCATCTGGCCGAGGTCATGCTGTCCCAGCCTGCCACCAAAATCTTTCTGAAGACGACAGAACCCAAGGCGGCAGAGTGGGTCAGCAATGCGATTGGAAAGGTTGAAATCGAGCGCATGAAGGAGACGCATTTCGACGGCTCTCGGTCTGGCAGGAACTTCAGCGTGGATCGTCAGGTCGAACCGCTTGTGATGGATTCGGAAATATCCGGGCTGGAGAATCGGCACGCCTTTCTCAAGCTGGGAAACAATGTGGCCCGCTTCCACTTTGAGTACATGGACCTGCCGCTGACCACTCCCGGATTCGTGCCGCGTAAGGACGGCGAGGACGAATTGCCCTTCGACCCAAAGACGCTGGCGCCGAGGAATTCTGAGAGCGAAGCGCCGGAGATTGACCTTGAAGCCGAGCCACCGAGCGCGGCGACGATTGCTCGGCGGCAGCCGGAAGAGGATGACGACGAGGCCGAGCAATTGCAGCTTGACGAGCCCGCCGAAGAGGAGCTTGTCCTTGTCCCTGTCGCTCCCGGAATCCCGGAAGATACAGCCCAGGCCGATAGTGATCAAGAGCCACAATCTTCGTTTCCCTTCCAGCAATAACGAGGCCGTATGCTCACCATCTCCAAGCCCCTCAGTTCCGGCCAGGCCCAGACGTACCATGCAAAAGAATTTATGTCTGCCGAGCAGAATTATTGGAAGCAGGGCGATGCAATTCTCGGAGAATGGCAAGGGCACATGGCCGGGAAGTACGGTCTTGCGGGAGCGATCGACTCACAGCATTTTGCGCGGCTCAGTGAGGGCCAGGACCCGCATTCTGGCGAACAACTGGTGCGCCATCGGACCGGGCAGGAGTACACGACGGCCGATGGATCGACCGTCAAACCGGTGGAGCATCGAGCCGGTTGGGACGCCACGTTCTCAGCTCCCAAATCCGTTTCACTGACCGCACTTGTCGGAGGCGACGACCGTGTTCGTGCAGCTCACCGGGAGGCCGTGACCATCGCTCTCACGGAGTTGGAGCGGTATACGCAGGCGCGGATCGGCGGCAACAATTCCGCCGAGACGACGGGCAAATTCATTGCCGCAAAGTTCGAGCATGACACCGCTCGCCCGGTCGATGGGTACGCTGCTCCGCAGCTTCATACCCACGCCGTGATCTTCAATATGACGGAGCGGACAGACGGCTCCACTCGCGCGCTCCAGCCGCAGAGCTACTTCGATAGCCAACAGTTTGCAACCGCTGTCTATCAATCGGAGCTGACTTTCCGGCTTCGCAATCTCGGCTACCAGATCGAAGCTGGGAAGAGCGGCGCGCCGGACATAAAGGGATACACGCCAGAGTACCTTGAGGCATCCAGCCCGCGCCGCCAGCAGATCGAGGAGGCTGTCGCGCGGAGCGGCTTCAGCGGTCCAGAGGCCGCGCAGATTGCCGCGCACAACACACGCGACAAGAAGGACATTCTCTCGTCTTCCGAGGTGCTCGCCGCTCATCGGAAAATCGCGGCAGACTTTGGCAACCAGGCCGACCGCGTTGTCGCAGAGGCCAGGGAGCGCGCCGCAACATTGCAGCAGCATCAAATGCCGGATTCGCGTGTGCGGGCACAGGAAGCCGTCTCCTTTGCCAGGGACCGCGGCTTCGAGCGTGAGGCCGTCACCGACGAACGCGAGATTATGCGCGACGCCTTGCGGCGTGGCATGGGCGACCTCACTTACAGCCAGATACGCGACAACTTCGACCAGCGGCATAGCAGCGGCGAGTTCAAAATCGTGCCAGGGCAGAAGCACGAAACGGGACGGCAGTTCACCACTCGTGAGACCATCGCGGCGGAACTTGCGACCGTTGGCCACATGCAACGCGGACAAAATGCCGTCGAGCCAATCATGCCGAAGGAGGCGGCCACGGCTCATGCGGCCACCCGCGAATTCCTGAATCCAGCACAACGTAGGGCCATCGAAGAGGTGCTGGCCAGCCAGGACCGTGTACACGGCTTGCAGGGGCTCGCCGGGACCGGCAAGACCACGACATTGGAAGCGATTCGCGAGGGCGCGGAGCGCAGCGGTTACGCGGTCGAGGGCTTCGCCCCCACCAGCCGCGCCGCAGCCCGACTGCGAGACGCGGGCATCTCCGCGGGCACTCTTCAGGGCTTTCTTGCACGCGGAGGTCAAGACCAGTTCAGAGGCGATCCAAGCAGCCGCCACCTCTACATGGTCGATGAATCCAGCCTTGCCAGCACCCGCCAGATGCAAGCATTCATGGAGAAGATTGGGCCGCAAGATCGTGTGCTCCTTATCGGTGACACGCGACAGCATCAGAGCGTTGATGCTGGCAAGCCCTTCGAGCAGATGCAGCAGGCCGGGATGCAAACTTCGCAGCTTGACCAGATCATGCGGCAGAAAGACCCGGAGCTGCTTCGCGCGGTCGAACACCTGTCAAAGAATGAGACCGCAACCGGCCTCACGCTCTTGCAACAGCAGGGCCGCGTCACGGAAATACCGGACAATGTCCAGCGCATTGAGGCCATTGCGAAGGACTATGTTGCCAAGCCTGAGAAGACGCTGGTCGTCTCGCCCGACAACGCCAGCCGCCAGGAAATCAACAATGCGATCCGCATGGAATTGCAAGCATCCGGCGTCGTCTCCAAAGAGAATCACAGCATAAACGTGCTTACACCGCGATCCGACATGACCAGCGTAGATCGAAGCTGGGCCGCGCGATACCAGCCCGACGACGTGCTTCACTACACGCGCGGAAGCAAGGAACAGCGCATTGAAAAGGGCAGCTACGCAACCGTGGTCTCCGCCAAACACAAAGAGAATCAAATCACCGTCCAGAAGCCAGACGGCCGGCAAGTCACGTATGACCCAAAGCGATTGCAGGGTATCGCGGCCTACCGCGCGATTGACCGTGATTTTGCTCAGGGAGACCGCATTCAATTCACAGGCAACAACCGCGAGCTGGCCGTCTCGAACCGCGATATGGGAACCATCGAACGAATAGAGAGCAATCAGATCAGCGTAAAGATAGACGGCACCAAAGTGCGCACAATCACATTCGACGCAACTCAAATGCGGCATTTCGATCATGGCTACGCCGTGACTTCGCACAGTTCCCAGGGGCTAACCGCAGACCGGGTATTGGTGAATATGGACACGAAAGTCCACCCCGAACTCATAAATACGCGCTTTGCCTACGTCTCCGTATCCCGCGCTTCCGAAGACGTGCGGATTTACACCAATGACGTTGCCGTCCTGAGTGAACGTCTCAGTACCGACGTAACAAAGACGTCAGCCGTAGACCTTCAAAAAGCCAAGGTCGAACCGATCCACAACGAGCAGACCCAGACAAAGGAGCCACCCATGACCAACAGCAGAGAGCATTCGCAAGATGAACTTCGCCGCCAGATTCTTGCCGATGCGAGTATCCATGCACCTGAGAATATCCGCACCACTGCCAACATCGAACACCGGCACAATGCTCCAATCCAAACAGCCCTGCCAAAGGAAGCCTCAGACTACGAGTGGAAGCGCGAAAACGGCGAGGTCCAGAGCTACCAGCACAGCCATGCGGGAAGTTGGCTGCACATCGACCCGCATGGCCAGTTCTACGACCGGCAGGCGCAGCCTATTTCGCGGGAGACCGCCCTTGAGCAAGCGAGCCACGCCTTGACTCACTCAGTGGGCGACAACGCCCAAGCGCAGTCCGGCAGCAGAGATACCACCGACCTCGGCCTGGGTCTGTGAACCGGATCGATGAACGGCAGCATCGCCCGAGAATACTCGCCAACTGGTTGACCGCGCACTTGTTTGCTGGCAGTGGCTCCGCCGGAATCGACCGGCAAGCGCTCCTTCTGTAAACGCAACCCCGGTCGAGATGGTAGCGAGTACTGATTCCCTTGATGTGTGTCCGATTCGGCAGTCAGCGCGAATTTCGTTGTTGTAGCGGCGAGGTTAACGAGAATCTGTGTGCGGAATATGTGGGTCGTAGGATGCCAGACGCCGATACAGGGAACGCTCGGCAGAATAGATCCTGGGCAAACGCCGATCAAATGCGATTACTTTAAATCCGACTGGGCCATAAGACTTCAGTCGACTGGCAACCAATCACAATGGCCGCGCCGTCGAACTCGATCCAAACAGCCACATGCACCTCGATTACGGCTACGCTGTCACCAGTCACTCCAGCCAAGGCCAGACCGCCAACCGCGTCCTAATCCACGTGGATACCGAACTGGGCGCCAAGGACTTGCTCAACAGTCGCATGGCCTACGTTGCCGTCTCGCGTGGCGCGCACGACGCGCAGATAGCCGCGACGTGTCTCATACGCCAGCGATCCAACAGGCCCCTATCTCTAACGCCATCGAGCAATCCATTGAGCTACAACCCGCCCACGAGCGAGAGATTGGTCAGGGATTCGGTATCGGCATGTAAATCCAGACCCAAGCAGACATTCCCCGGATAGCAGCAGTGTAGCCGAGGCCCGGCCGGAGTCAAGGCCGCCCTCCTAGGCGGACGCCGCTTCGCGGTTAGGAGCCTTGACACCGTCCTCCCAGCCTCGGCTTATCATTCCAATTATCCGGGGAATGTCAGGACTTCCCGGTCCCGGTTAAGAGCGATATCAGCCGCGATCCCACATCGTCAGATAATGGATGCAGGAGGCAGCAGCAACGGCGATTCAGTGGAACTTGGACTCCAAAGAGAGGCCCGGCTCTCGGTCGATGCTCCGGCATGCGGCCTTGCACCGATGAGGTATGCGAGGCTGTCCATCTGGCAAAGGAACAAACGCGATAAGCAGCGCGATCAAAAGTTGAAACTCATCTGCAAGTCGATGCTGCGATTAGCCGCGGCGGATGAAAAGAATCCTCCCGCGAGGGCAGTCGATTTTCCAAAGAGCTGAGAACCGAGAACTCCCATCGGCTGCGCCAGGCTGACATTGTTGAAGATGTTCCTGCCCATTGCCGCAAAGGTAAGGGAATAGCGCCGAGGGACAGCTTGATCGAGCCGCGGCGGCCCGCCATTCCCGCTTAAACCGCCGGGACCAAGGCCACCGCCTCCACCACCGGGTCCGCCCCCCGGAGGCGGACTGCCGCCGCCAGGTCCACCGGGGCCACCGGCTCCGGCAGCCGATCCCTGAGTCACCCTCGGCCCGATGCCAAAAGATTTGCTGAGCCGCAGGTTCATGCTGAATTGCGACGGCCCGTTGCCATAGTTATAGGGGATACGCGACTGGTTCCATGCCGGGTCCAGGTCGAACGTTCCGTAGCTCGTCTTGACCGTGCTGGTGCTGCTGGAAGTTGCAAATGCGGGCCGGTCATTGAACTGGTTATCGCCGTTTAGATCCTGGTCCAAGGTAATGTTGAAGGGCTGGCCGGAATCGGCAACAATCATGGGACTCACGGACACTTTGTAGGGGGCCTGGATGTTACCGCCCAGCAGGAAGCGGTTCCGCACATCGAAGTTGGCTCGGCCGTAGTCGGCGCTAGGATCAAACTGGTTGGAGGGGAAATACGTTGCGCCGGAGGTATCGGCCTTGGCGAAGTTCACCATGTAGAAGCCAAAGAGGGAAACACGGCTCGCCCGCACGGTGTAATTGACCATGAGTTGGTTCTGGTTATAGACGCCGCCGGACTGGAACTGATAGATGTTCTCGTTGATCCCGTTGGGCCGCGTGCCCGTTTCGGTGGCAAGATCGTATGTGCCGGGAAGGTAAGCGTTGATATTGTCGCTCAAGTATTGGTGTACGCCGTGGGAGTTGATATAGGTTGCGGAAGCGGTTGCTACTTTTCCAAACTCGTGCTCAATCCCCACCGCAGCCTGCATATTTACGGCGGCTTTGAGATTGGGCGCCACCTGATAGATTGTCGGTGCGGGCACAGAAGAAGAACTCGTTCCATACTTGGTGACGTACTGCTTCTGGTTTACTCCATTCTGCCGGATGGCGTCGAGAACGTAGGTTGAACTGAAGCGATCAAAGAACCAGCCATAGCCGCCACGGATGACGGTCTTAGCCGGAGAATTGTTGCGAACGCCGGGCGCCCAGGCGACTGAGAAGCGCGGAGCCCAGTCGTCGTGGTTGCTGATGCGGTTCTGCGCTTCGTAGCGCAGACCGTAGCTGAGGGTCAGGTTGGAGCGCGCCTTATAGTCGTCCTGAAAGAAAAGTCCTGCGTCGAAGAGATTGATACGCGCACCGGGAGTTCCGGATGTCACGTCGTACTCGGATGGAGAGTTTGCCGCATAAGCGGTGAGCGAGGTGTAGATATAGTTTCCATTAAAACCCGACGTCGAGTAATTGGAATCTCGCGTAAGGCGCAGGCGCGTGCCGAAGTTCAACGCATGAGCTCCTTTCGCCGCGGTCATGTAGTTTTGGAGTTCATAACGGTCCTGATTGTCGCGGACCACGCCGTGATTGTTTCCTCCACCGGTGAAGGCTCCCTGCACGGTGATTGTGGGATCGCTGCTTTGCGCAACCTGGTTGTCACGATCGCGCGTGTACTGAAAACGGGTCTCATTGACCAAGTTGGCGCCCAGCACTTGCGTATCGCTCACCTGGATCGTGTTCTCATAATTGAGCGTGTCGTAAGCCTGGCTTTCCAGCGCAGACTGCGAAACACCGTTGTTGGTCTCCTTCTGTCGATCGAACATGTAGCGGATGCTGAGCGTGTTGCTCTTGCCGAGTTGGAAGTCGAAACGAGGGCTGACGTCGAGGCGCGATTGCGGGTTTGCAACGGCCGCCGTGTAGTTGTATGAATTGCCGTTGGCGTCCAGAAGCTCCGCGTTCACAATGGAGTTTGACTGGTTGTCTCGGCGGAAGACATTGCCAAACCACGATGCGCTTTTGCTCAACGCTCCGCTGGCATTGCCGACCAGAAACGTGCTGTAGTACGGTGGCTCTTCGGTCACAAAGGGGTTGAGTGAATTGAAAGCGGAATCGTTGCCGTTGACCATGAACATACCGTGGAACTTGTCGGTTCCCGGTTTGGTAAAAATCTCGATCCGTCCGTAGCCCAGTTTGTCGTATTGTGACGAAAATGGATTCTGGTTAATACGTATCTCGCGAATGGAGGATTTCGGAGGGAGTTGCCCGCCGGTGAATCCGTCAATGTAAATCTGTCCGCCGTTTGGGCCTGCCGACGGTCCAGCGAGAGCATTCAGCTCATTCTGCAACTCATCCGGATCGTCAGAGAGTGCATCGAGATCTTTGCCCTTGATCACCATAGCGCTGGCGTTGTTGTCGGCGCCGGTATTGACGCTCAGACCCTCATCGCTTACCTGAACTTGCTGCTTTTCGACCGGCAATTGCAGCTTGACGTGATCGACGGTCACTTTGCCACTGGACACTTCGACGTCAGGTATTGTGGCAGGTGCAAAGCCGGAAGCAGTGACAATGAGCGAATACCGGCCCGGAATCACATGATCGATCACAAAAGTGCCGTCGCTGCCGGCAAGGACGGTTTTCACGACACCGCTTTCATTCGAGAGCACAATCGAAGCGGAGGGAATCAGGGCTCCAGTGGGGTCAGCAACGGTTCCGTGGACGTTCCCGTTCGGTGCCTGGGCCTTCGCTGCGGATCCATATGCAATGGCGCAGACAAACAACAGCAAGCAGAGTTTTTTAAGCATGGGTCGCGTAATGCCTCCGGCTACATAAGAGAGCCATATTCAGGAGACATCAGGACCTTGCACAGTGCGGTCTTATTCAGTAATGCTGTGTAAAGAATTGTCACGGTGCCATTACTCTTTGTTACATTTCTCGTGCGATCTCTTGAAGGCATGGGCGTAAACTCAGAGACACAGGAGGGCAGTTTGGAAGACGTTCTGCTGATTGACGACGACGTTGAACTCTGCTCGATGCTGAGGGACTACCTTGAAAAGTATGGCTTTCGTGTCTCCGCCGTACACCGAGGCGATACGGGCCTCAAGGTGGCGCTTGAGCACCGTTACTCCCTCGTCCTTCTCGATGTAATGCTTCCAGGTATTGACGGCTTTGAGATCCTGCGAAAGATACGCGCGGACTCGGCTATGAACGTGCTGATGCTGACGGCGCGCGGGGAAGACGTAGACCGCATCGTGGGGTTGGAGATTGGAGCCGACGATTATTTGCCCAAGCCGTTTAACCCCCGGGAACTGCTAGCCAGGATGCGTGCGATTCTGCGAAGGACCGCTGCGGCCGGAACACCGAATGAGCATACCCTGCTGCACGTCGACGATTTGGAACTTGATTCGGCTGCGCGCACTGTCCTTCAAAATGGCAGGAGCGTTGAATTGACAGGCGTAGAGTTCGCGCTTCTGGAAGTTCTGATGCATTCTCCTGGGAAAGTTATCGCGCGCGAGGAGTTGGCAGAAGAAGTTCTTGGGCGCAAGTTTAACCCGCTCGATCGCAGCCTGGATATGCATTTGAGCCGGCTGCGGAAGAAACTCGCTGAGGGTAGTTCCCACGAGGACCGTGTAAAAACGATTCGCGGAGCGGGGTATCAGTTAACGATTCACAGGAATCAGACGGAAGCAAAGGACTGAGCGATGCGCGGCCTTTTTTTCAAGATATTTGCCATTTTCTGGATTGCGCAGAGTCTGATTTTCATCATCTCTACGGCATTGATCGTACAGCACCGCTTTCCCCGGCCGGATATCCTGATGGATTCGCTGTTCAGCAACCTGCGCAACCAAGCAAGAGAGAGTGTAGACGCTTTCGAGACCGGCGGATGTGGCTCCCTCGAAGCGTATGCTGCCATCCACGGACAAACCATTGCTCTCACCCGCGAGGCAGGGAGCAGTCTCTGTCCTGGGATGCCTGATCTGGCCGGTGGGAGCGGAAACGGTACTCGATTCCCAGACCACATCATCGGCAGACAAGTGGGACAGCAATACGTTTGGAGCGTGCCCTTCAGTTCTGCCACAAACAGGAACTATGTGTTTCTGCTTGCCCGGCCACACGCTCCCGAAGGCCATGATCCGTACCCTGACCTGCTGCACTTCGCATTTCCGCAGCTGCCTGTGGCAATCGCGGTAGGCGGCGCAACCACATTTGTGCTTGTGCTGCTGTTCACACGGCCATTGGTCAAGCTGCGGAAGGCGGCACGTGAATTGGCGCAAGGAAACTTGAGAACGCGCGTAGCCGAACCTGCGTCAAAGTCTAGGTTTTTTCGAGGAGACGAGTTTCAGGCGCTGGTACATGATTTTAACCACATGGCCGAGAGGCTGGAGTCGCTTGTGGGCGCGCAACAGTTGTTGTTGCGGGATGTTTCGCACGAGTTGCGCTCACCTCTGGCTCGCCTCAATGTCGCCTTGGAACTGGCGCGGGAAGACGCAGACCCCGACACGGAGATAGAGACGCACCTGGGCCGTATCGAACGAGAAACCGAGAGACTGAGCAAGTTGATTAGCCAGCTTCTTACGCTCTCTTCGATGGAAGCAATGAACCAGGTAAACAACTTTGGGCCCGTACTGCTGAATGAACTGATCGACCAGATGACTCCGGACGCTGGGTACGAAGCCCAGCAACGGCAGTGCACAGTCTCCTTTCACGCCGACGCAGAATGCGCAATTCTGGGAAATCGCGAACTGCTCTATCGGGCCGTTGAGAATGTCCTGCGCAACGCCATCCGATACACGGAAGAGAATTCCGAGGTGGAAATCCGGTTGGCCGTCGTGACGGAAGAAAAGGGTAGTAGTATGGCCGTACTCGAAATCAGCGATCGCGGGCCCGGTATTCCAGAGAGCGAACTCCACTCTATCTTTCAGCCCTTCTATCGCGTGGACCGTGCACGTAGCGCGGAGACCGGGGGTGTCGGCGTCGGTCTTGCGATTGCAGAGCGTGCCGTGAAACTTCATCACGGAGAAATGCGCGCATACAATCGCGCCGGTGGCGGCACAACGGTTCGTTTGCAACTCCCGCTGGTCGAGGGCGATGATCGCCAAAGACAGGAGCGCAAAATCACAAATCCGGTTAGTTGATCGGTTGTTCGCCGCTCCATGTGTGCGCTGAGCCGCGGTTTGGCTCTCTGAGACCTCACCGGATCATAGTCAAGATAATGCGGGTAGAGATCGAAAGACCGCAAGATCGTGTCCTGTCCTGGGATAGTGGAGCAATGATCTTTGGATTGTGAATATGGCTCTCTATCAACGCCGGTCACGTGCGCACTGGAGTGCGCACGTGACCGATCCGGGGAAACGACCATCCATTCACCAGGAGGAGAATGTGGCCGAAACGGCGATACTGGAATCGCATCTGTATCGCCACTTCCAGCGTTACCGCGTACCCTCCGCTACGCCGCGCTGGAACTCGAGCTACCACCATCTGGCAATCCGTTCCGCCTTGCTACGTTCGCAGCCCAAGGCGGACTGAGTGACTTGCTGGGATGCACCGGCCCGTTCCCTCTCTTACGAGCCTGACGGATTAGTCGATAACAAGGGTCATCGAGGTCGTGGCGGTCAGGCTTGAGTCCGAGCTGTCTTGGCCATCGATCGTGAGCGTGTAACTGCCCGTCGGAATGCCCGATGTCCCCGCAGAAACGGTGACGGTTGAAGGCGAGACAGACAAGGAAAAGCCCTTGGAAGACGAACTGGAGCTTGATCCGCCGCAGCCGGAGAGGACAAAACCCAGTGCCACGAGAGCCAGCATGTACGAGAGGGCGCGAATCCGGCGGAAACGCCAGCCAACGATGCCCGCCAGGAGTAGCCCGAGGGAACCAAAAGCGGCTGCAGTGATGGGAAGCATGGGGTTGGAGGAAATCTTGCTGGTTTTGGCGCTGTGGAAGGCGTGAACCTTCCCGCTTTGGACCGAAGCACTGGAGCAGTTCGCTGTGCCGGTGTAAAGGGTCAGCGTTTCGCTTACCGCACTGGTGCCGCTGATCGTAGCGTTCGAGACATCATAGCAGGCGTAATCCTGGAGATATGTGCTGGAGGTGGACAGTGACAAGTCCACAGTTCCGGTGTAGCCGCCCGAAGGGGTTACGGTCACGGTGGTCGAACCCGAGCCGCCGGAACCAGTCGTGGAAGATGAGCCGATCGTGACTGTCGTTGTCCCGGTGGAAGCCGCAAATGTTGAGTTGCCAGAGTACGCCGCTGTGATGACATGCGATCCGGATGTAGTGGAAGAGAAGGTGTATGTGGCCAAGCCGCTCGACAGCGCAAGAGACGATGTTTCGGTGGTGCCATCAACCATGACGGTCAGGGTTCCCGTCGGGGTTGTCGTGACTGAACTCAATTCTGGAGCCACCGTGATGGTGATAACATCGCTCGCGCCGGAAGAGGGTGTGCTGCTTGCCGCAGAGAGAGAGGTTGTAGTGGCCTCCAGGGACGAGGCGGAACTTGACGGCCACGCGGTGAGCAGGTTGTAGAGATCAACCGATCCGAGGCCGCTGGCCTCGTCGTAGCCTCTCGCGGCTGGGTACTCGGATTCGCCTGCCGATGAGCAGTAGCTCGATCCTGCAGTGCATTCGTTGCTGCCGCTCGTGATGTCGTGAAAGGCAGATGCGTATGTCGTGGAACTGGCCGCCAACGTATACAAGGTTGAGTTGATCAGACCCTGCCCCGTTGAATTCTCCTTCTGATTGATGAGGGCGAGCATTCCCGCAAATATGGGCGCAGCGAAGCTGGTGCCTCCAGCCACGGTCAAGTACTCGTCGCTGGAATCACGGAAACCGTTCGAACAACTGCCTGTGATATCGGTTGCGGTGGAATCACTGGAGCAATAGAGATAGCCGGCATTGTTGGGAGAAGAATCAAGAGAGATATCCGGCACCAGCCGGTAGCTTCCCGAGGGAATGCCAGTCACACTGCTTTGCCAACTGGGCCTCGCAGTCAGGGTGCTCGTGCCTCCGCCTCCCGACGAGAGCGCATATTCGGCACCATCATTCGAGCCCACTGTCGCACTATCGTCGTTCCAGACCTGTTCCGGAATATACGACTTCGCGGAACTGATGACATCGCTGCCGCTTGCCGACTCCCAGTAGGTTGTGTTTGAAGCTTCGACATCCGCCGATGGAAACTCGGTTCCACCCATAGCCGTTACATACGCGCTACTGGCGGGATAATTGACAGCCAGCTCCTCCTCTTCCGAAGTAGGAGTCGTGTTGCTGGTGAGATCGGCATAGCAAGCGGTGGATCCCGTGTCACCGGAGGCCACAATTACGCTTTGTCCCTGGCTGGCTCCCTGTTCAAGAATGGACTCGATGGTCAAGTAGTCGCTGGAACTGAGGTCGGGTTCGCATCCGCCGTAACTCATGCTGATGATCGGCGCAATTTTGGTATCGACTGCGTATTGGAGCGAGTCCCACACGTTGTAGTTGGAATTGTTGCCAACATAAACCAGGTAGATCGTTGCGCCTTTGGCGATGCCGCCGGAATACTCAAGATCGAGATCGGACTCGGCCTCGTCCCCTGAAGAGACTGCTGCGGTTCCGGAGTCCGGCACCAGAACCAGCGTTGGATCTTTAACAGTGAGGCCAGCTGCATTTTGGAAATTCTCGATGTCCGACACGGAGATCTCCGACTGGCCGACGACTGCAATCGACTGCCCGGTCCCCGTGTAGCCCGCGCTATAGGCCGCATTGATGTCATAGATCGTGGCGACATCTTTTGGCGTCAGAAAGTGATCGCCGGATTGGCTGGACGTGAAATTCGGCTTTACCTTGCTCGATTGTGCCATCCGAAACCGCACCTGTGGCTTTGGCCGGAAATCATCGAGATTGCGCACGGACTGTACTACCCCGGAAAGCGCCGAGGGCACCGATATGGGCGTCGCATTCGAGAAATGAGTTTGGTTGTCAATCTTGTAGTTATGGATTTCCGTCTGAAAGGCCGATTCAACCTGCGCAGCCGTACCGGAAAAACTGATGCTGTTGTGGCTGTTGGCCACGCGATCGACAGCGAACCCCTGTTGTTCGAGCCAACTTTGGACTTTCGCGAGATCATTGTCACTCAAACCGAACCGGCTGGCGTACTCTTCCGGAGAAAGCCACTTGTGATAATTCGGGGAGCCGGGCGTTTGTTGCGCTTTCACCAACGCATCGAGTTCTGTCTTCTGCTCCGGGGAAGGTTTGAAATACATGGTGACGCCGCTGATCCTGGTACCGGCATTGGCGCGTCCAATATCGTATCGCGCAATAGCATGCGGATTTACAGTACCAGCAAGCGACACAACAGATCGTGAGTCGATCTCCTGAGTCACGCGGTCAGAGGCTGTCTGCGCTAGCACGAGAGCGCAACCGGGAAATAGAGCCACGAGAGCTAATTGAGCCAAAGATGGAATCATCCTCATACGCATTGTGCCTCATTTCCTTTTTCGCAGACGTGTTGGAACTACACAGGTCAGACGGATTCCTTATCGATTCCGCTTGTAAAGAAACGTAACGATTTGTAACGGAGTACCATGCGTCTTCTGCCAATTCGACTGAACTCAGTGAAGTGGCAGAAACAACATTGCGCCGGCCGCCTCCCGGTGAGTTAGGCGGACGATATGCGGAGTGACCAGAATGACCAGATCCAGACTGTCCGTTGTGTCCTGGCGATCCGTTGCATTGTGAAGACCGGGTATCTCGCTCAATCCGGGAATTCCGGTGATTGCCAATGAATCCTCTTTTGACATGGCGCTGGCAACCAGCGCGCTTTCTCCGAGCCGCAGCGAGACGACACTTGTGTACTGCCGGCTCGCAAGCGCAGGTATGTCATTGATGGTCGAGCCAGCCAGAGACTCCACCTTCAGATTCAGATCCAGCGACACTTCATTTTCCCCTTCTATATGCGGCTTCACTTTCAGGGTCAGACCCAGATCTTCGTATTGGATCTGTGGAGTCGTGGCAGTCGAGGAAGAAGAACCGCTTGCCAGCGCTGTATAACTTGAAGTCATGATTGGATACCGCTCCCCGCTGCGAAAAGTCGCTTCCTCCTGGTCGAGAACGCGCAGCTGCATTTGGTTGAGCGATCGCACATCGGACGAGCTCAGCAGCATATTGGCGCTTGTTGTATTCCATTCCGTGCCCGTCTCCGTCCATCCTCCGCCGAATAGCACGAGCGAACTATTGAAGACCGTCCCCGAGAGCTCTCCGGATGCAAGCAAGATCGCCAGGATCGCCGTATAGTCCCCCGCGCTCGCCAGGCCGCTGGAAATGATCTCGTCTACCAGGGTTGAATTATTTGCGATGATGCTGTTGATCTCCGATTTAGCGTTGAACAAGGTTGCGGAGTTCGGCAGTACTACGCCTACATTCGGACTCCTGGTCTTGTCGAACTCGTAGACGGCGACATCGAGCAGGATCTCGCTCCTTCCGGCCAGCAATTCCGCGAAAGCCTGGTTCATTTCCTCAACTTGTGCGCCAGGGGAGCGAACAGTCATTTTGCTTTGGCCAGGCTCAGCCACGCTGCGCTCCGCCCCGAAGACAGTGCGCGCGATGTTTTGCATGTCATTCAGTTCGTTTGCGTTGAGTCCAGGAAATGAGAAGGTTTCCATCACCTGCCTCTCATATTGAGTTCGGTTTGTCTTTGTGTCGGCGGCTGCAAGCACACGCTTCGAATCGAGGGGTACAAAAAAGGTATCGGTTGCAAGCTTCACCATTCCGGAGGCTTCTGTGAAGTCCACATCGTCAACATCGAAGGGTACTATCTGGCTCCGTACCGATGAATCCACCGCCACCTGAATCCCGTATGCATTCAGCACCTGCCGGATCAGGCTCTGTTCATCCGCGCGTAAGTGGAAGCTGCGGCGTATGTTGTCCGGTGCAAGTGCGATAGGGACAGCCCCGTCAGCATCCTCCACGCTTAGCCTGGGTAGATCCGCAGCCTGAGGAAGCGCTGGAACCGAGCCAGTCAAGGCCGGCGAACCGCTAACGATCGTTGCGGACGATGAAGCAGTGGTTGCCTGTTGCGCCCCCACGCCAGACGCGAGCGTTATCGCCACCAGCACTAACCCAGAGAGTTGCCTATTATCCATATTTCACCGATACCTGACTCAGAACCCATCATCTTCCTCCCAATGCCGAGCGCACTTTCAGCAACGCCCGCGAAAGGTGCGCTTTCACCGCACCTATTTCCAGGCCGGCGGCTTGCGCGATTTCTCTCAACTCGAGGTCTTCGACAAAGCGCAAAAGGAATACCGTTCGCTGCCGCTCGCTGAGGCAGCCGACTGTTCTCCAGACCTTTCCCACCTGCTCACGGGCCAGCACATGTTCCTCGGGCGAACGCTCACCGCTCGGTAGCCACTCGCTGGCCTCGTCCATATCCACAGCATTAGTGCGCGTCCGTTGCCAAAACTGCATCCGCCGGTTTCGCCAGTGGTCCTTCTGCAGGTTGATGGCGATGCGCATCAGCCAGGTCATCACACTCGACTCGTCACGAAAGCTCAACCAGTTGCGGTACGCCCTCAGGAAACAGTCCTGAGTCAGCGTCTCAGCTAGATCCGCGTCGCGCGTTGAGGCCAGCAGAAACCGGAAGATCCGCGGCCGGTGGGTCTCAACGATAGTGGAAAACCTCTGCGCGGCGGGACCAGGGCGCACTGCTCGACTATCTCGCTTTGTCTGAATTCGCTTCTCCTTCATTGCCCAGTCTCCAACTGCGTCCACGCATTTATGCAGGGCGCATACACCGCGTGAGAAGACACTGCAGAGCACCGTTCCTTGCGCATCGGCCGGTGGCCTGGAGATTCCCCTGCTGTTCGATCCTCTCCAATTGCTGCCCCTGAACTGCGCGCATGACTCACCTGTGATCGGTCTGCGACGAATCCTTTGCTGCAGGAACCTCCCGGATTTGGACTGCCTTATCTGTTCCCGTGTCAATCTGGCGCCCTGCGTCTGTATCCGATCCCGGAGCGCGGACGATATGGGGAACGATCATAAAGACCAACTCATCATCGTCAAGTTCATGCTTTTGCGTGGTGAAGAAATACTTCATGAAAGGAATCTGCCCAAAACCAGGCCATCCGCTTACTGTTTGGCTCACCGATTTCTTTACCAGGCCCGCAAGAATGCTTGTTTCGCCGTCTTTCAATCGAATGGTCTGCTCCGCCTTCTCTTGGCTGATGATTGGCTCATCCACATTGTCAATAGTTTCGGTTCCCGATTCGGAGGAGACTTCCACACTCAGCTTCAACGTCACGTCCCGGTCACTGTGGATAGTCGGAGTCATCTCAACATTTACGCCTACATCCAGATACTGAAATTGGGTTTCCGCCGCCGCGGAGCTTGAAGAACTACCTAAGGTATAAGTTCCGGTTGCTACCGGAAGCTTTTCACCGAGTTTGAGCGTCGCCTTCTGGCCATCCACGGCGCGGAGACGCGGGCTCTGCAGAATACGCGTGTCTGAATCTGTAAGAAGGAACTGAATTGCCGCTGTTCCAACTGAGATGCTGTACGACGAGCTCCTGCCGATCTCGCTCAGCGTCTGCGACGATCCTGAACTGACTGTCAGCGAAGTTGGAGGAGAGAGGCCAATCTCCCGGATTTTGTCGCGGCTTACCTCCATTACGGTGATATCCACCAGAACTTCCGGTTTTGGCATGTCGAGGCCCGCGATCAGCACCTTCGCCAACATAAGCTCATCAGGTGTACCGCGCATAATAATGGCGTTTTGGCTGGCCACTCCGAAGAGTTTTGCTGTCGGAAGTACGTTGCGGATGCCTGTCTGAATATCGTTGAAGTCATTCTGCTGGGAGACATTTTTCAAATAAAAGATCTGGACAGCCTGTTGGCTCAATGCCTGCCGTTTAGGCTTGGTATCCTGTGCTACAAAAATCGTATTGTGGGTAACAGGCTTCCAGAATGTGTCAGAAATCTCACTAAGGATGCCCAGCGCCTCCGTCGCCGTCACGTCCTTTAGATCAACCTGAATGCGCTTCGACGTATAGTCCGGATCGAAGAGCACATTGATACCCGCGCTTTTGCCAACGGCTTGGTACATAACCTTGCTGTCTTCTGCCATGCGCAATGTGATGGGCTCATTTGTGGGGATGTCCAGACTGACAGGAGACGCAGGATTCATGGACCCATGCTCAGCGCTGGCACTCGCCTCGTCCTGTCGATTCTTCCGGTGAAGCTCGTTTTGTATTTTCCGAACGTCCGCTTCCGCTAATTCGTTACCGGGATTGATGTCCAGAGCTTTCAGAAAGGCCGCAAGAGCAGAAGGAAGATTATCTTTTGAAGCGAACTTCTCTCCCAGCGATACGTATTCGGTTGAGGCAGCGACGCGAACTCGCTCGTAGGTTGTACGGTACTTGATTTCCCCAGGTTTCAGATCGTAGGCCTTCTTGTATGCCTCGTACGCGGTGATTACATCGTTCTGGTCTTCCGCAGCGCGGCCTCTCTTGTAATGTCCGCTCGCTGAGTCAGCCCATACGCTCTGGCTCGCGCAGAGGATGGACAGCGCTAGAAGTAGGCCAGCCGAGGCTGCTAAAGATATACGCCGAGAAAACCTCATCAATGACAACCTCTGTTTGCTGCTGGTTGAGAACATCGCTATCGAGGTCCTTGCCGCAACTCGCCCTCGCAGCAACATCCGCTTGTAGACTCGTTACCGGCGTGATATGAGTTATCCCACGCTCACCGCAAATGTTTCTTCGACCGCAGCCCAATCTACGACTTCCTGGGACCTGCATGCGGCTTCGTTTGTGCTCAACGCCAGATGGAATGCCATCTTTGTTCTATTAGGCTCACATCGTCCATTGGTCGGGGACGCCTGCGTGTCCCAGAACCGCATTCATCAGATACTCCCGTGCTTCTGCTGTAGCTATGCCGGAACCTGTCGCTTGAAGCTGACCAACCGAGAGGCACTCGAGTTGACGGAATAGAGCGAGCAATCGTTCGGGAGGTGTTCTCGCCCAGTCATCCATGAGTTCGGCCAAGTACTTGCGGTCCTCAGCATCGAATCCTATTTGCCACTCATGACGAATCATGATTAAAGGGACGCAGTGCTGATGAAATATGACGGCAAGAGCCACCGACTTATCCGCGGCTTCAGAACAGGGCAAAAATCTCAGCAGCACATAAGGGTGCAGGGCTCGCGTCATTTCATGCCGCATCGCATCGGACCGATCGGCCTTCAACTGATCCAGCTCTTCAGCTGGATTCTTCTCGGTATCGGCTGCTCTGTTGGCTGAATACAAATGCACATGCGGATGCACAATCACCTCCTTGCCAGAAAAGGACGCTCTCAGTCCGGACACGCGCTTCGTTTCGAGGCTCATACCCCAGAGTTATTCTTGCCTGCTAATGCGTTCCTGGATTGCTCAGCACGTAATCGTCAGATGAATCCTCGAGACAGATAACACCCGCGGATCGTCTACGAGTCGACCAACGGAGCAGTCTTTGCCGATTGAATGCAAGCAAATCTCAATCAGCATATTCAGAGGACGAACCGATACTCAACTCCCTTGCGGAGGAGGCGGTCCGCCACCGCCAGCTCCGGGCGGAGGTGGGCCATCCGGAGGTCCGTTGTCCTGATCGTTCGCCTTCCGCTCCATGTCCTTCTGATACTTTGTGCGCTGATCGTCCGAAAGTATTGCGGAAATTCGCAATGCTTGCTCTTCACGAATGGCTCGCATCTTTTGTATCCGCTCCCCAAACTCCGTCGACGAATCCTTGGACAAGGCATCCATCTTTGCCTTTACGTCCACCAGGACGGGCCGTATCTGGGCCTTCTGGCTCTCAGATAACCCGTACCGTTGTGTCATCCGAGCGAGTTCCTTATCCACATCCATCTTGGGCATATCGAGGTGCGGCATTTCCATTCCATCCGGAGGAGGGGGAGGCGGTTCCTGGGCGCCCGCCGCGTATGTTGCCGCAAGCCATGTGCATGCCACCATCGTTAAGATCGTTTCTTGCAGCCGGGCCATCATGTGCCTCATCCCATTTTCCTCCGTCGAAAAAGTTCCCGATTTCACGCATCGCGCCTCAGGCCTACAGAGACCATAAAACCGACGTCACGGCCAGTAAAGCTCAAGGTCGATTGCTAACTGTTCAGACGGGGACCGTAGCCGTTCCGCTTGTAAAGATATGTAACGAAGCGTAACGAACTACAACCAGATGCGCAGCATCAGTTATCATGCCGTCGGGCCGCGCACTACGAATATTCCTATAGCGTGACCGAAGCACCCCTTTTCTCGCTAGCGAGAAAAGGTACACAGAAAACCTGGTTGCAGTCATTCTGTTTAGAGCGATATAACGCTTGGTCTGCGGTATGGAGCAGCATATCCGGCTTGAGTTCTGGAATAGGCTTAATAGTGAAGCGGGATGAGCTGAGCGAGCCCGCGGCGGCATCGACGTCGCTTCTTCCGGTTGTTGTGGCTGCTCCCGGTGAGGCGGTCAGCGCTACAGGCGAGGCTGATGCCAAGGAACACAGTCGCCACCGAATGGCGACAATACACCGTTCGCATCGCGGACTCTCTGCCATCCGTCGTCAATAATCACAAACTGATAGCCCACATCGCGCATTCCGGAAGTCACCATGGTGTCGTGGATGGCGCGGATTGCCTTGTCGTCGATGTGGGTTTGCAACCTATTCCACTGTTCCATCCCATGGGAGGGGTTTTCGCCAGACCATTGGATGGAACGGGTTTGACAGCGGGCAGCACAACCTGAGGCAGCTTGGAATAATCCACAGCAGGGGCGCGATTCGACGGTGTTGCGGCCCCGCGGCTTGCCATGATCGGTTTGATTTGAAATCCGCCGCCCTGGCGCCCGTCTGGTCCGCCTGGAGGAGGCCCCGGAGGCGCTCCCGGACCTCCTGGCACCATTCCGGCACCAGGAGGTGGCGCAGGCAGCGCGGGAGTCAGCACAAGAGTGTCGTCAACAACCTTCCCCGTCACCTCGCGCGTTTGGACGTTGCCCAACATATCCAACGCAACAGTGAAGCGAAAAGTGTTTCCCGTGATCTCGCCATCTACGATCGGGGAATCGCCAAACGGCAGTCCTTGACTCCCTGAAATCTTGCCATTGATAACTTGTAGACAATCTCCAACTCTCCCATTCGGGAAGCCAACTTGGCAATCCATGTTCCCGAGATATCTGCCTTCAGTGGCTCGTCGGCGAGAGTGGCTTGAGCCAAAGCGATCGGTGTGATTGCAGCGGTTAGCAACAGCGCAACAAAGGGAATCCTAGACGTTTTCCAAATCTTCATATCCACCTCAATCAGGTTCTATTCAGGCACATGCAGATTACCTCAGACAAACCCACTCGCATGTCCCAGACGCGAAGGCGCCTGAATCCATGACCTTGCGAAATTTGCAGATCTGGGAATCGTAGTGGCAACCTCTTCCGCTTCGGCCGTCTCCGACAGGCGCTTCGCGGTCTGGATCGGCCGAAACCGGCCCTCTGTGCCAACATGAGTGAGACAAGTAGCCCCTCAACAATTACTGTAGGGCGGGGAAAGAAGTCTCACTTTGATAAGCATGAACAAGACAAGCTCTTCCTTCGCTGCGTTGGCAGCTTCGGAG
>Ga0255349_1000206_pt1 | contig 26586 bp, 20 predicted proteins | sample CBST25v15metaG_FD_189947 | JGI IMG/M metagenome (GOLD analysis project Ga0255349, IMG submission 189947) | Peat soil microbial communities from Stordalen Mire, Sweden - C.B.S.T-25.v15 | ecosystem: Environmental > Terrestrial > Soil > Wetlands > Peat | place: Sweden: Norrbotten County, Stordalen...
ACCATCAATAGCAAGCCTATTCGCGGCTGGGATCCTTTTATTGCAGGCACCTCAACTCCGTCCTGGTCCTCTCCAGTGGAGCGGCTCCAGAGTGGTATCAGCGAATGCGAGGTACAGTGCTTCGTGCTACCTCACAAAGACCGCCTCAAAACTCAAGAATACGATGCCGCAGGTGGAATGAGCGGCTGGAATGCGCAACAAGGCTTCTACGTTTACCGTAACGAGCGATTGTTGGTAGCTGGCAGTTGGCTGGGCCTTGGATCCCCGCGCCTATGGACCAAGGATGAAGTGCACCGCCTCGCCCGGATCAGGCTTGACTTCACCAACGATGCAGACGCAGAGTGGAAGATCGATATCAGAAAATCTATTGCCAAACCGCCGCATGCGATGAGAGCACGCCTCACCTCACTTGGCGAAGACACCCGCAGGAGAGCGCGGGCAGTGTTCGCACACAGAGGTACTGCGCAACGTCGGTCAAGCGAAGCGCCAATTTTCGAGGTTTGGGAATCAGTCATATCAGGTGGTGTAACCAGCTATAGAGTTAACCGCGAGCATCCGGCCGTGCGGGCGGTTCTGGATTCACCCCTTGCACTTGATGCGAATGTCGAGACGATGTTGTCAGTGTTAGAGTCCACAATTCCCGTTCAACGCATTTGGCTGGACACAATAGAGGAGCGCACGGCACCCCAATCTGTATCAGGCGAAGAAGTCGAAAGGATCGGACCGATGCTGGTAATTGTTTATCGCTCGCTGCTGAAGCGGCAGTACTCTCCAGAAGGTGCGAAAGAGCGCCTACTGAGAACTGAACCTTTCCAGCGGTATCCTCACTTGATCGCTGAACTACCAGCAATTACAGATTCCCACGAGGTATCTAGTGAAGAGTCCTAGAGAGAATCAACAGCATGTAATCAAGTTTGCGCAGATGTTAATGGGAGACTCTGACGGTACTCCCGTCGACTCAGACCGGATTTTGGATGCGATTGAGCAAACGCTGGCTCTAAAACCGTCCTGGGCGGATGGCATCGATCGCGACGCTGTCAAGGATGAGTTGATCCGGCGTTTCAGTATTTGGGTGGGAGAAGATACGACCCTTAAGAGCGATAAGGGGCACGTGGCTTGGCTCATGAGTGACCGCAAAGTTAGCTGGCGCTACTGGCAAAGGTACAGAGAGTTTCTGGAGAGCGCGATCTCTGAAAATGCGATAGATGGATTGGATCGATCGACAGATTCGATACTCGGATTGCTTGAAGATCCGCGACGTGAAGATGAGTGGGACCGCAGAGGCCTTGTCGTGGGCCACGTCCAATCCGGTAAGACGAGCAACTACACGGGACTCATCTGCAAAGCTGCGGATGCGGGGTACAAGATCATCATTGTCCTGGCTGGTCTTCACAACAATCTCCGGTCACAAACACAGATGCGGCTGGATGAAGGCTTCCTAGGTTATGAGACAAAGGCCAACACTGGTGATCTGCCACTCATCGGTGTGGGCGAGATAGACAAAGATCCGAGCATTCGCCCAAACTACGCGACGAATCGGTCAAACAATGGCGACTTCAACAGAGCGGTAGCCCGGAGTCTGGGGATCAGCCCTGAACAGAGGCCATGGCTTTTCGTGGTGAAGAAGAATACGACGGTTCTGAACCTGCTATTAGGCTGGATTCGCAACCGGGTAGCGAATGCGAAAGATCTGCCGTCAGGGCGTGCAATTGTCACAAATCTCCCTCTGCTTCTGATCGACGACGAAGCCGATCATGCTTCAGTCGATACCGGCGAGAACGTAGTTGATGAAGACGGAAAGCCAGATCCGGAACACGAGCCTAAGACGATAAATCGCCTGATCAGAACGATTCTGCATTCCTTCACTCATTCTGCATATGTGGGTTATACGGCGACTCCGTTTGCGAACATCTTTATTCACGAACGAGGAGAGACTTTGGAGGAGGGCCCTGACCTCTTTCCGTCAAGCTTCATCATTAATCTGGCGGCACCTTCATCGTATGTGGGTCCTAACAAACTCTTCGGGGTACTGAAGGAAGATGGAACCAGGAATGCATTGCCTCTGACCGTACCCGTCAATGACTTTCTCGATCAAAACAGCGTCGAGGGCTGGATGCCGCCCAAACACAAGCCTGACCATGTTCCTTTGTGGAACGGGCAGGATGTCCTTCCGCCGTCGGCACGCAGAGCTGTTCAATCGTTCATACTTAGCTGTTCCGCTAGAATGGCTCGCGGACAGCAGTCCAGACACTGTTCCATGTTGATACATGTTACGCGCTTCACAGCGGTCCAACATCGGGTGTGGAAGCAGGTTGACGAGTATGTAAGTGGAATTCGACAACGACTTGAGCGCAATATCGATTCCGAGGGGATATTAAGCGAGTTGAGAGAGCTTTGGGAGACGGATTTCGTTCCAAAATCCAAGGCGGTTGCGACCGCACTGCCCGATGAACTTGTGTTTGATGAACCGACATGGCAAACAATCGAGTCAAATTTGGCGTCTATATGCGGCGACATCAGCGTCCGCAGAATCAACGGTACAGCAAAGGATGTCCTCGACTACACGGACAATGACGCTACAGGACTGAAAGTCATCGCAATCGGGGGAGATAAGCTCGCTCGAGGTCTTACGCTCGAGGGTCTCACCGTCAGCTATTTTCTCCGCGCTTCAAGGATGTACGACACGCTCATGCAGATGGGGCGCTGGTTTGGATACCGGCCCGGCTATCTTGACCTCTGCCGACTCTATACGACGTCAGAGCTGATCCAGTGGTTCAGTCATATTGCAGAGGCTAGCGAGGAGCTCAGACGCGATTTCGACCTAATGGCTCAGAGTGGTTCAACCCCCATCGAATATGGATTGCGCGTTCAGTCACACCCGAGCCTGATGGTCACCTCACAGGTCAAGATGCGGGCTGCGAGAAATCTCTTGATTTCGTTCAGCGGTGAGTCGGTTGAAACTGTGACTTTCCTCAACGATGCAGATACGCTCGGACGCAATTTCCAAGCGCTGCAGACCTTTCTCAGCCAGCTCCATAACCCAGAGGTAGATCCCGTCAGGAGTCGAAATGGTCGGAGTGAGCGATGGCAGGGGTATATCTGGGACAAGGTCGATTCTTCTCTGTTGATCAACTTTTTGACCCACTATAAGACGCACCCGGATGCGTATCGCGTCAACACTCAACTGCTCTCGGAATTCGTTTCGAAGATGAACTCTTGCGGTGAGTTGATGCGCTGGACGGTCGCTCTGCTTGGAAGCTCGGACGGCAACAAGTATCCGATTATCGATGAAATCGAATTAGGGATGCTAACCCGAAACAATAATGCAGTCGCGGGCCGCTACTCGATAGGTAGACTGCTGTCACCGAGGGACGAGGCGATCGACCTTCACGAAGCCGCGTGGTCAGCAGCTCTGGATCTGGCTCGGAAGAGTTTTAAGCCTGATCCTGCGCGAGGACGACATACACCGCCGGAGACGCCCAACGGGCCGGCAATAAGGTACGTTCGAGGATTTGGGTCGCCAAGCTCGAATGTCGTGGCGCAGAAGGATGGCCTTCTGCTGATATATCTGCTCGACCCGATTGAATCGAATGCTGGCATTGCTTCTGGCAGCACGCCGGTAGTCTCTTTCGGCTTAAGCTTTCCGGGCAGCAAGGCTGGAGAGAAAGTGGAATATACAGTCAACAATGTCCTTTGGGAGCAGGAATATGGCCACTCCGAATGAAATGCGACTCGCCGAGGCCTGGCGAGCTCTCAACGAGGAAAACTCGAAGTCCGGCTGGAACACGCTTTCGATACCGAGCGGTTCGACTTGCATGCTGCTCGCTGGACGCCATCATCCTCGAAACCAGGAGTCACTACTGATAGGATTCGCAGCCGCTCGACTGCCCAAACAGTCCGCCTTGCCACAATCTAAAGGCTTCACTCTTGAAACGGTTGAGCTGCCTCTTCAGGAAGGCCTCTATCACTGTCTGGCAATCACGAGGCAGGCCTCAGCAAGCGCAGAGATTTTCAGTTCGATGTTAGAAGACATCATCTCGGTTTTGGAGAGACATGAGAGAACTGAATCCGATCATGTCCGAGCGATCATAGATCGCATCGTTGGCTGGCAGCGCTTTATGAGCCGAGAGGATGACGGGCTTCTCAAAGGCGAAGAAGAACTTGGCCTTCTCGGAGAGTTGCAAGTACTTCGGCTACTGCTCGGTGCCGGTGTCGCACCGGTGACTGCTCTGGAGTGGTGGCAGGGTCCGCTCGATTCGCTTCACGACTTCGTTGCACCGCAAGGAGATTTGGAAGTTAAAGCTTCTACTCGCACTGGATCCTTTTCGGCAATGATTAACTCTCTCGACCAACTCGACGAAACGATTGTTCAACCTCTCTACATAGCTGCGGTCCAGTTTTCACTTTCCGCCAAGGGGATCCGGTTACCCGAATATATTCAAGCGGTTCGGGACGGACTGAGCAGTGATCTTCCTGCCTTGGAGGCTTTCGAAGGGCGATTGCTCGCCGCGGGATATCATCAGACGATGGCGCCGCGCTATCACAGGCAGTTTTCTTACCTGGTCACTCACTTCTATGAAGTTTGTGGTGACCTTCCTCGTTTAACCAAAGGTAATGTGCCTTTAGGCGTTCTTGATGCCGTATACCGCGTCGAATTCGACGCTTGCAAGCTCAAAAGTATAGTGCTCGCGGACATTCTTCCGCGCCTTGGATAACTTGATGACGCTCGAAGAGTTCCTTATTCAAACACACGCGGATGTGCGTACCGAGATCGGCAATCGACTCGGGGCAACACAAAATGAGTACCCTTATGCCGAACTGGTTTTTGCAGATATCGTAATGCAACACCTTGCAGAAATCGGCATGACCTTCGACCCACAGGTGTGTCATTACAGCGGGAAAATAGGTAATGCTCAGTTGCACCTGACGGGTTACGCCATATCCGAGGATACCGAGCAGATTGATTTCTTCGTCAGCATGTACCAAGGCACTGACACTTTACAGTCAATTAGCGATGCGGAGACGAGATCGGCTGCGGAACGATGTCTACGCTTCGTGGCACGTTGTGCTGAGGGACGGATGGCTGGTCAGATCGACCAGTCGAGCGACCCTGATACTTACGAACTCGCCAAGACTATCGAAGAACTGTACTCAAATTTCAATCAAATTCGCGTCTATGTATTGACCGATCGTTTGGCCAAAGCGAAACAATTCCGCCCTCGCGAGATCGCTAAGAAAACAGTGAAGCTCGAGGTTGTCGACATCGAACGTCTGCACCGCCACTGGTCAGCGGGCAAACCGCGCGACGAGATTGTAGTGAATTTTGAACAGGTTTCTGGTAGTGCATTACAGTGTGTCTACGTTCCTGGGAACCACTCAAATTACGACTACTCGCTAACCGTGATACCCGCCGAGACGCTATTTGCAGTCTATGAAAAGTACGGTGCCCGGTTACTCGAGGCGAACGTGCGCTCCTTCCTGAGTGTCACCGGTAAGGTCAACAAGGGCATACGGGACACGTTGAAAAACGATCCAGAGCACTTTATGGCCTACAACAACGGGATCGTGATCGTCACGGACGAAGCACATCTCGGTTCAGACTCCTCAGGAAAAGAGGGTTTGCTCTGGTTGAAGGGAATGCAGATCGTAAACGGCGGCCAGACAACCGCTTCAATCTATTTCACGAAGAAGAAGAACCCGGAGATTGATCTCACTCAAGTCCGCGTTCCGACAAAGATCATAGTCCTCCGATCATCTAATGCCGCAGACGAAGAACGACTTATATCGGACATCTCAAAGTACGCCAACAGCCAAAACTCTGTGAAGATCTCCGACCTTTCTGCAAACAAGCCATTTCACATCGAACTCGAAAAGTTGGCGTCGTCGACGTATTGTCCCGACGGCGTCTCTCGATGGTTTTACGAACGTGCTACGGGTAGCTACAACACAATGTTGGCTCGTGAGGGCGGAACGCCGGCACAACTGCGTAAGCTCAAAGAGTCCATTCCACCGGCGCGGCGTATTACCAAGACTGATTTGGCCAAGTACCTCATGGCTTGGGATCAAAAGCCTGACTTGGTTGCTCTGGGAGCGCAAAAGAACTTTGAACGATTCATGGGTGTTCTCGCAGATATCGAGATGGCGGCTGGATCCCCTCAAAACACTGTGTCCTCCTATAAAGAAATGATTGGGAAGGCCATTCTCTACAAGGCCGTTCATAAGAGTTCGTATGCCATGTTCAAGCAAGCAACCGGAAACGTAGTTGCATATACGGTTTCGGTTATCTCAAAAATGCTGGGAGACCAATTCGACTTCGAGATGGTTTGGAACAACCAGGACATCTCGCCGCAGCTTAAGAAACAAGCTCAGCTGTGGCTCGGAGAGGTTGGCGACGCCCTATTCAAATCAGCAGATGGCAAGATGATCTCTGAGTGGGCGAAGAAGCCCGAATGCTGGCAGGTAATCAAAGCGCTTCATTTCTCTGCGCTCAGTGAACCAATTCCTGAATTGCGGCCCGCCTGAACTTGGCTGCGAAGGAAACGCCTAAGCTTAATTGTGAGCTTGATTGGATCGCGGGTATTGCACTCCCAGATGACGAGTTGTCTCCATCCAGCGACTCGCAAAGCCACGGAAACCTCCGCGTCCCGTTCGATATTTCTGGCGAACTTCTTCCCCCAGAAGTCCGAATTGGACTTCGGCTCATAGGCAAGACCGCAGTCTTTGTGGCGATGCCAAAAGCAACCATGAACGAAGATGGCTGTTCTGTATTTTGGCAGCAAGATGTCGGGTTTGCCCGGGATATCCTTACGGTTCAATCTGAAGCGGTATCCGAGGCTGTGCAGGAGAGAGCGCACGAGCATCTCCGGTCGCGTATTCCTACCCCGTATTCGCGACATATTCCAGCTTCGATGTTCTGGACTGATCGTATCCATCTAAGAGCCCCCGATCCGAGCCTGACAGAACAACGCTGCAATAGACTGGGATATTGATCTAGCAAGGAGTGGCGGAACCGCGTTGCCGACTTGTATGTACTGGGCGGTTCGGGGTCCGGTAAAAAGATAGTTGTCAGGGAAGGACTGCAATCTTGCGGCTTCCCTAACCGTTAGACTGCGCACTTGTTTAGGGTCTGGATGGATGTAGTAATGACCATCCTTCGAAATGTGCGAAGTCACGGTTGTTGATGGCCTTCCCCATGGTTGGACCCGAAATCGGTCAAGGAACATGGTGTGGTCGATGATGGCGTCCGCGACATTCTTGTGGTCTGGAAGCAAATCGGCCGGAAAGTCCGCCAGTTTCGGAGACGTTTTCTCCACCATTGCAAAGCAAGCCGCGTAAAAGTATCTGTAAAGATCTTTTGTGATGTGAGCGCGCGAAGAATGGTTACATACGCCGGCAAGCTGAGGATCGAGATACCAGTCCGGACGATAGTCGATACTCGGCGCACAACTGACGAATTCACTTCCACGCTTCGCCGGTGGAACATTTAGCGTTCTTAGCGCATTTATCGCAACATCAGTCATTCCTTCAGGACCGACCTTCCTCATGGTCTTGAACCAGCGACGGCCTTCGAGGTTACTTAACGCTTCCAACCAAGCGTGATCGCTGTCTTTCTTGTCGGTGATGCCGCTTCGCAGTTTAGGCATATGTTTCAAAACGCGTGATATGGCGACTGGATCGGTCAACGCGAGGGCATCAGGCACGTAGCTTGAAAAGTCATCGCGGACGCCGACGATGATTACTCGGTGACGTGCTTGTGGAACTCCATGTTCCTCTGCCCTTAGAATGAAATCGCTGCCAGCAGGATCGTTCGTAGTTCTCCGAGGAGAAAGAGAGTACAGCTTGTATTTATGAGTCGCGGAGATACCGCTGTAAGAGGAGTTCTGGGATTCGGCGGGGGCACTGAGATCCAACAGGATGCGAGCAAAGATCGGATCCTCTTTCGGATCGGGTTTTGAGGAAAGCAGGCCCTTAACGTTTTCCATGACGAACACAGCGGGCCAGAAGCTCGCGATGATTCTCAGATACTCCTTATAGAGGAAATGCTTCTCGTCATCCTTCGGCTTATAGCCCTTCTTGTTCTTATTCCTTGCCCGCCCGACGAGCGAGTAGGCTTGGCATGGTGGTCCCCCTATCAGTAGCCAATTTCGCTCGCCTTTCAGGGCTGACTTGATCCTCGTAGAAACCGAGTCCCAGGAATCCGATCCCAAAGTCTCCCGGATCGCCTCGGCCTTTGCTCTGGCGGCTTCACTCGGATAGAGTTCGTACAAACCCTCAATGCTGCGTTCCGTCCGGAGCACCTCATAGTATTCCGCAGGGATCGCCGCCCTTGGAAACTGCCTATAGAACGCCCTTAGCTGGAGAGTACGATGAGCGTGCTCTTCTTTTTCGATCGAAAGCTTGATCTTGAAGACAGGCGTCCCGGCGTCGTCCAGCAGAGACGAAAAGCCCTCTCCGAGTCCGCCAGGACCAGCAAAGATATCAATTATTGGGATCATTCTAAGGTCGTGCCATTCCGGTCGATGGATGCTGAATTCCACCCGCCCTGTTGCGTTCGGAGACTCATTCTAGGGCACCCACCAGTTTCACATACGCCTCCGCTGTAGGCCAGTCTCCTGAAACGAAGACATCCTCGCTTGATCCGCCGGATGTTCTCTTGACAACAAAATAGGAAAATACATTTCCGTCTTCTCGGGCCGAGTCGACCATCGCTTCCCAAACGAAGTCTTGGTAGTTTTCGTCGGACGCGCTTGGGATATCTTCATCCTCGAAAGTGTCGGGAAAAGCAAGTGATTTCGCAAGATGAGCCAGCGCCGTCTCGTCCATGTGAGCAAACGCCTCTTGAGCAAAACTTTGATCATAGGTCTTTATGACTGCGACCGTACCGTTTTCTATTCTTGATTTAAGGAACGTCTCTTCACGCGGCATCTCGATGCCTCCTTCCGCTCGGGTAGTTGCTCCCTTACCAGGGTAATGCCGCTGTAGGCCCGGCGTCTAGGTCGATTGCGACGATTTGGGTTTTTCTGTCTCGGGCTATGGACACAAACCCATACGTTTGTGGCTAGTTGAGGCCGCCGCTTCCGGCGGCCTGTTTTCAGTAGTTTAGGGAGCCGGTTGCGGGCATCCTTCGTGGCTAGCAGTGATTTGGCGGAGAACCTTGCTGATCATCGCCCTGGATACGCCATGAGCGCGGGCGACTTCAGTTAGCGCCAAACCGCGGTTACGGTCGCGCAGTATCCCAGGCCGATCAACGTCGATAGGGCGACGTCCGATCTGCCGACCCTCCAGCTTTGCCCGACGCATGCCGGCGCGCACACGTTCGACGATGAGATTACGTTCCAGTTCGGCGATCGCTCCAATGATTACGACCACGGCGCGTCCGAGTGGTCCTCCCGTGTCGATGTTCTCCCTAAAGCTGATGAACTCAACTTCCAATCAATGAGATGACGCACCGAGCGCGCTGTTCGATCAAATGCCCAGACGATGACAAGATCGAAGCGTCGGCGCCGGGCGTCTGCCAGAAGTTGATCAAGGTCTGGGCGTTTTGCTTTAACGCCGCTGATCTTGTCCGTGTATTCTCTCGCGATCTCAAATCCGCTCTGCTCAGCCACGCCGCGCAGATCGTAGAGCTGGGTTTCGGGATGCTGGTCAACGGTGGACGCACGCAGTAGAGCACTGCTCGTTTCATGGGCAATTCCTTTGCAATGTTTCGTGGTTTTGGAGGGAGAATGGACGTGGGGCGCGGAGCTTCTACTTCATTTGTTCCGCTGGTGACCGTCACACCCTGCTTGCAGCTGTGACTCGAGGCACGCGAGATGCTCTCGCAGGTCTCTAAGGGACTGTTGATATTTCTTCACGGTAACTGGCCGTGGGTTGGTGACGCCGCGTTTGAAGTGCTTAATCTTTGTCTGGATCTTGCGCCGCGTTCTGGCGATATCGCGCGATAGTGGATCCACCGGGGCGGATACCCGCTTCCGCCTGGGTTGTCGTTTGATGGTCAGAGTTTGATGACCAACGTGTAGACCGCCGCAGTAGTCGCAGGGATAAACAACCGCAGTACTGTTTCTATCCAGAGTCGCGGCATGCCTGAGCGCGGAAAGGTAATCGATATGGCGTCGCTTTCGGAGACACGAAAGGTACTCGTCAGTGCGTTCCACAGTTATTGCACCTCCTGAAGACTTGGTTTCGGGTTCATGGGCTGGGTGAATTGGCTCATTTGCACGATCGCATAGGAATCGTGGAAGCCCGTAGTGAGCGTGGCGCGTATCGCATGGCTTAGGCCACCGGGAGGGCTTACGCCGCCTTCGCTGAATCGCGTCGGCGACGTGCCTGCTTCACTAGTAGCTCTGGATCAATGGAGATATGGGCTGGGATCGCCCGACTCGGCGTTGTAGAAGGCACCCTAGTGATTCAACTCCCCATACCGCACGAGGCGCGTCATCATCGACAGTGCGCTGGTGGCGAGTAAGTTGTTGACGAAGGGTTCCTGCCGTTCCAAGGCTTCAGCAGCCGAGCAACTGGGCAGTGAGGGACACAAACTGCCCGGCGGTGACTTGGCAGCGCTTCGGGAACCTCTCCCTCTGGAAACGGGAAGCCGCTGCCCGACTCGTACGAGACGATCACTCGCACGTTGCCAGACTTGGTGGCTGTCAGCCAGACAGTATGACAAGGAACCTGCCTGCCAGCGCAGCTAATTTAAGCGGACTATGCCCTGATTTCCTAAGCGCCGCAATGTTCTGCTCGCCAATATAACTCTTGAATTGCACGGTCACATCTGCTATGTTAGTGTGCATAAAGTATGAAGAGGCCGCAGATGCAACCCGAACTCCATGAACTCGAGCGCTACGTTCAAGACGCCTTGGGCGTTTCCGTGAAAGCCACGCCTTGGAGCGGGGCCGGCCAGTTGCCCCCCGTCCTCAGGGAAAGATACAGTTTCGCGCAAGCGGAGTTGCTAGGACTACGCGCCCTTCTCGTCATCGACACCAACTCCGAGGAACAGTCGCCGGCAACGGTGCGCAAGCACATGGACATGCTCCAAACCATGAAGCACGCGGACCTTATCTATGTCCGCGCACAGGTGACGGCATACAACAGGAAGCGGTTGATCGAGCAAAAAGTTCCGTTTATTGTTCCAGGCAACCAGATGTACTTGCCTATGCTGGCAATTGATTTGAGGGAGCATTTCCGCAGAATTCGCGAGGAGGCTTCCACCTTTAGCCCGTCCACTCAGGTTGTCGTCCTCCACGCAATGCTCCGCGACGCAGGTCAAGAGTTGATTCCATCTGAAATGGCCCCGCTGTTGGGATACTCGGCCATGACGATGACCCGCGCTTTTGACGAGTTAGAGACGGCTAGACTTGCTGAGGTGACGGTCCGCGGCCGGGAGCGTTGTCTCCGCTTCAACGGGGGCCGAAGAGAAATCTGGGAGAAAGCTCAACCCTTCCTTCGCAGCCCGGTGAACAAACGACTGTTTATCCGCCGTATTGATGGCGCGGAAGGCGCTATCCGTGCGGGACTCACAGCATTGGCTCACTACAGTATGCTGGCACCGCCGGCGTACACGACCTACGCGCTGACCCGGGAAGATTGGAAAGCGCTGCGGCAACAACACAAGATCATCGAAGTGCCTGCTCAAGACCCGGATGCCAGCGAGATTGAGGTTTGGTGGTATCCGCCGGCGCTCTTCGCCGAACACGGCATGGTTGATCGGTTGTCGCTTTATCTTTCTCTGAAGGCCGACCACGACGAGCGCACCGAAACTGCGCTGGAAGAGATGATGGAGAAATTCAAATGGTAAAGGGTTTGGAAGTCTTCCGTGAGCACTTCCGGAATTATGCCGACCGCTATGTGCTCATCGGTGGCACCGCATGCGATATCGCCATGACCGGAGCCGGACTCGCATTCAGGGCCACAAAGGACCTGGACATCGTTCTCTATGTCGAGGCTTTAGATAACGCGTTTGTTCAGGCTTTCTGGGAATTCGTGCGGGCGGGTGGCTACGAAGTTCAGGAGAAGTCAACCGGCGAAAAGCAATTCTACCGCTTCCAGAAGCCCACGAACGCGAACTTTCCTTTCATGCTGGAGTTGTTCTCACGGCAACCCGATGTATTGCAGGTTACCGAAGGCAGCCACCTCACGCCGCTACCGGTTGACGAGGACGTGTCCAGCCTTTCGGCGATTCTCCTGGATAACGACTATTACGATTTCATCCGAGCCGGCAGACAGGAGATCGACGGGCTCCCCTGGGTGGGCGTCGCGCAACTGATCGCTTTGAAGGCGCGGGCATGGCTTGATCTGACAGAGCGCGCAAGGCGTGGTGAACAGATCGACAGCAAGACGATCAAGAAACATAGAAACGATGTGTTCCGGCTTTACCAGATTCTCGATCCAGCTATTGATCCAGCGGCTCCGGAGACCGTCAAGGAGGATGTTCGCGAATTCATCTCCCGCATGCGCGTCGAGGAAGTTGACCTCAAATCCCTGGGTCTGCGCACCGGCACACGCGACAGTATTCTGGGAGAAATCGCCAGAGTGTACCGTCTCGCAGAGAGTGAATAGTTCCAGGCCTGTCGCTTACACCGGCCTATTTTCTGAAAGTTTCTGCATCACAATCGCGGATCGACGGGATCGCCTGAATCTTCCTGCCGTATTATTCATCTTCTCAGCCAAGGAGATAGGATGCCCGATCGAGCGTTTGCACTGACTCATTCCGTTGTCGTAAATGTTCTAAATCCAGCGCAGAAATTACGGGGGACTCTCGCAGGGCTTTTCCCGAAGGACCACACAATACTTGAATCGAAAACCAAAGCTTTCTTCAAGAGCGCACTGAAGCAGTTCGATTCAGGAGAGAGAGTTTTTATTTTGAAGCTTGTGTATCGCATGGCCGCGGCGGCGAATCTGATGGTGATGCTCTTCATCGCCCGCTCGGAAGACACGTCTTCCACAAGACCTGGTGGATATTCTCCCGACCTACACGCGACTGGACAGAAGAGGCCTGTTGGGAGTTGGAAACATTTCTGCTGGTTGCAATCAATTTCGCCACCCGGTGCAAAGTTATGCCGCCACCCAGTGCAACGCAATGCCGCCACATAAGCTTGTAGGATGAAGTATTCAAAGTACCATCCACGCCGAAGGTGTGCGGGTTTGGTTTTGCATCATCCGCGCCGGGGCCGAAATCGTCATCGAAGACGGCACATCCCCAACTGTAGCGCTGAGTACGCCCGTGCCGCCGCTTCGCTCTATCGAGGAGTGCATCGCTCTGTGGCCCGCCGACTCACCGGCAACCATCGACGAGGACTTCGCCGATGATGTTGCTGCTGCGGCCAAAGAGTAGAGTTGCATGATAATGGAATGGGGAGGATTTATGAGACCGTCGGAGGCCCTACAACTGCATCGGGAGGAGATTCGCCGCATCGTGGAATCAAGATGCGCCAGGAATCCTCGGGTATTTGGGGCGGTTGTCTATGGGGAGGATACCGAGGAGAGCGACCTCGATATTCTGGTCGATCCCACGCCGGAGACGTCCATCTTTGACATTGGGGAGATTCGATACCAGTTGCGCACGCTGCTCGGCGTGTCGGTAGATGTTCTAACACCGCAGGCGCTGCATATTCGTTTGCGGGATCAGATTCTTTCTGAGGCTCTGCCTGTATAAGCGTATGAAAGCATTCTGCTGGGTGCAACGGTATTCCAGTCGCCATGCCGACTTTTCAGGAGTAATCCGAAATTAATTCTGTGGCACGATCAGGAGATCAGAACGAGCGAAGACGAGTCTCGTCCATAGAGTTCGAATGTGTCGGGATCGATTGCCATGGAGTCTGATGTTTCGTAGTCCAATAGTGGTCGCCCCATATAGGTTCTCTTTCCCGATGCCTTGTTCGGCCAGTAGATGCTATATGGCGTCGTGTTCATGTGTTCTTGAATCTTTAGCAATTGCGGGGAACCACCAATCAACGGATAATCTTCAGAGCGAAGCATGTCTCGTAGGACTTCAAACGGCTCCATGTCGAACCCTCCGGATTTAAGCTTCGTGCGGCTCCGCAGTAGAGCAAGCAGCCGACTCTTGAACTCTGCCGTATAGTCACCCGACACGACAAGTTTCTTTTCGCTATTTCCGCCGCGCCACGCGCTCGCCGGACGGAATGTAAATTTTTTCAGGATTGCATCAAAGTGGACGAGCCAAATGGCGAATCGCTTATACCTCCACGAATAGCCGCCTACTATGAAGGAAGCATTCGGTATTTCAGGCTCCTTCTGATTGCTTGGAAGATCTCCGATATACGTTCTCATCTGGTTGAACACTTCAATGACACGACCCCGAACTTCATAGATGTCCTTTGCCCTCGATCGTGCCGGAGAGAAGCTTCCAATTGCGGACGAGACTTGCAACATTAATGGATATGCGTGAAAAGTGTCCCCAGAAAAGCACATCGCCATGTCTGAGCGAGGCATAGCTATCACCTTTGGGCAGCAATCCCAAGCGCAGCCGAAACGAAGACGGCTGTCCGCAGCCATCACAAGTTCAGAAGTCGAGCCCACCTTCCGAACCCAAGCTAGTGCGAGTGTCATACAAAGCAATGTAACAGATTCAAACATGGCGACTGAGCTAGGCGGGTACATTACGAGGTCGCTCTTCGCCTCCTAAAACTGAAAGTATGTTCCTTGATCTGGCTAGGCAACCCGAACGCCCGCAACGGGACTTTCGTTCTGATGCGCGTGAAAGCCTAAACTCTAGGCATGGCTACAGCGCGCCAACATCACTATGTGCAAGCCCGTTACCTCGATGGCTTCCTTGCGCCGGGGAGTACACAGCTTGTCTGCTATGGTCGCGGCCGCTCCAAGCCTCATCGCTCAATCCCTGACGGCATCGCTTCACAACACGACTTCTATGCGATCCCGAACGGGCCACCCGGCGCCAACATCGAGACATTCCTCGAAAGCAAGATCGAAAGACCAGGACTCGACGCCTTGCGTCGGCTCGTTGAGAGCAGGACTCCGCCCTCTGTCGAAGATCGCATCAGCTTGAGCAGATATATCGCGTTTCAGGAGACACGCGTCCCCTACTCCCGAGAATTGAACCGTGAACACATGAGGCGATCATTTGAGGAGATGGCCTTGCAGTTCGAGAAGAGAGGCAAATCGTCTCTGATTGTCCAGAACGTAGCCATTGCCGAGGGTATTCCGGTAAAACACTCCGGACCGTATGAGGTCAAACGCGAAGAAGTCGAAGAGTATCTCGCGGACTTCAATAACAACCCAGATACCTTCGATCTCAAACAGATGATCGATCTAGCGAACGATATGACCAAGTTCTATGTCTCCATGAACTGGACTGTACTTTTCGCTAGACCTTCGACAGCTTTCGTGACGTCCGACTGCCCAGTGTTTCGGCAGTTTGATCGTCCCGGTGGCGTCAACGCATTGCTGCGATCTGATTGCTCCGTATGCTGCCCCCTTAGCAGTAGAACCTTTCTCATCATGCGTTCCGACATCGAATACCTCAAAGTCGCCGCGAGGGAAGACAGCGAAGGGAATGGCCACACCCTGCCACCGACAGAGTTTCGGACTGTTTCAGATAAGGGCGTCACCAACTTCAACCGCAAAATCGCGGCCTACGCTCATCGCTGGTGCTTCAGCGGTACAGAAGCGGCCTGGATTCTCACCACGATGCAAAGGCCAATCCTTCGACGGAAGCCGGTCTTCGTTTCGAAGGACGGGGGCACACTGGTGCAATGGAGACGAGATGACGAACCCTAGCCGGGCGACGGCTATATGTCCGCGTATTAATTGCATAACTATCCCGAGGTGTGGCAAAGCGCTCCTGCCCACACCATTGGGCTGTTTGGTAATGACAAACGCCATTCCCAACGGGGACCGTTGACGTTACCTAACATTCCGCAGAAGAGATGCCTGCACAAACATTCATGCTTTCATCTCTCATGGTTCAAGGATCAGCTCGCAGACTCTGTCGTGACAGTTGAGATAGCCAAGGCGGATTAAAGCGATCTGCGAGCCGGTGGGGAATAAGTCTATGAACTTTGCTTTGGCGATCACCGCTAGCGCATTGGAGATGGTTGTGGCACCCACAGGCTTTATCTCGGTGGCCTTTCCGTCGCGCAGCAGCAGGCGGTATTCGGCGACCCCGTTGCGTCCGTTTGCTGGGCCCAAGGAAATCTTGCGTCCGTCGTCGAACTGCGGCTTGCGTCCTTGCGCGCTTGCGAGCGCGGGGAGATGTTTGTTGGCCTCGGGATTCTGCTGGGCGATCCACGAGGCTCTCAGGTACCGAAACAACTGCTAGGATGCAATACAATCTACCTGAATCATGCAAACGCAGCCCCCACATTTTCACTCCAAACTATTTGACAAGACCTTCTCCACTGCTTCTTGGACGCAGTTTCGGATTGAGTCCGGACCGAGTGCAGCCATGAGCGTATCTCGGACACGCGGGTCACAAAAGACCCTTCCCTTAGCTGCGATGTTCATCAATCTGAAAAAGACCTGTTCCCATACCTCCGAAACCCTTTCTCCGACCTCCACACGACTCAAGTAATTATGCTGAAGTCGTTGGGGTTCAGGAATGAAGCGCAGTTTCTCATTGCTCCCATAAGGAGCCTCAGGGCAGTCGCAAAGTATCTTTCCGGGCTCTTCCAAGAGACTCAGTGATTCATCCCTACGAGCAGGTGCGAGGGCTGAAGCTGCCGGGCCCTCAACTTGGCCTAAATGTGCATTCAGTAACTTGCGAATTCGCTTTTGAACAGCATCGTTGAACTCGGGCTTCCCGCAGGCCTCCCGAAAGCGATCAAGAAACGGCCTCTGCCCACTGGCGTCCGGCGAATCTCTGTAAATGGTTACCAAGCGTTTATAATAGTTGCGTGCCTTAATATTTCTTACAAGTTCCTTGCCTACGTCGTTCGTCCATTCTTCGATCAAATTCAAGATGTCGTTTGTCGTAAGCACGCGAGGTTCCGAGCTAATACCGAGAAACTCTTCCAGGGCTTTGCTGAAGGTCGTCTTGGCGGCCTTGGAATTAGCCTTTTTTCGCTTCTCGAGCGGTATCAACCTGATTGCTTCCCTCATCATGGAACGAACTGAGCGAGCGATGCGATGCCAATATAGCGCTTGATATAACAAGTATCTCGCAAACGAGAGCGACTCAGCCGCCGATTGTCCCCTCTCATATACGCCGATGGTTAATACACATTGTCCGGCTTTCTCGCGATGGATGACCACAGTCAAGCTACGGATAAGTCGATCGACATCGATAAGATCACCATACGTAAGTCCTGCATGGCGGCTATCTCTGATGAGATAATCCAACTTGTCGACGTCAATCGGCCCATCGATAATTGAAGCAAGCATTGTGTCTTTTAGGCTGCTATTCGTGAAGAGTTGATCATCGCGTCGACGCGCCATCAAGATTTCCCTGACGCGATCAATCGACACCCCCCATCCCCATTGCTTATTCTCAATTACTTCGCGGAGTGTGTGCCCATACACGTCTCGTGTGGGATTATCAAGCCATAGACTTGTATATTTCTCATGCTTTATATCTCGATCGATCTCCTCAAGTTCATGCGCCAAGGGGAATTGACCTAAATCGTGAACAAGGCTGGCTACCATAACAGCTCGTAAATCCTCTTCCGTTACGAGCTGACGAAACAACGGGTTGTGTGGATCGTGGTATAGCGCCTGCACGTATGAGCGACAGTATCTAAAGGCTCCAAGTGAATGCCCTAGTCGCGTATGATTGACGCCTGGGTAAACTGTATTCAGAATCCCCAATTGTAGAACTGGCCCTAGACGTGAAAAGCAGGGATGTTCCACAATCGCCTTTACTCTTTTGCTGAATACACCCGGCGGTCCGGCATCAATTTGAACGCGATGAATAAAGAAAGAGTTCAGCTCTACGACCTTCTCTCCGCATTGGCGGTTGTAAACGAGTTCATCGAGATCAGTGAGCACTTGCGAGAAGGTAGTGTACTTAATCGTGCTAAAATCCTTCGCCTCAAAGTTCAACCAAGTCTCTCGATATATCGAGAGCGTGCCGTTGTTCTGCGTCTGCATTATTCGAGCGCGGTCTGTGTCGTCTTTTGCTTGATTGTGACCGTCAAGCATTCGACACGCCATCAAGTGAAGATACACAAATGTGTAGTCGTATTGAACTACGTCGGGGAAGTGGCTATCTATGGCCGACAGCATCTCGAGAATTGTTTTACCGAATGCATAGATATCCCATGAGTAGTTAAATAAGGTTGGATTTAGCTTTCTTCGCACACGGTTTTGACTCGACATGTGCTGATATTCAGTTCGCAAATCTGGGTGTGCATAGAACAGCGTAAACCCGGCTATGACGTCCTCACCCTGTTGCACTTTCCTTTTGGCAAAACCGAGATCACTAAGTACTGGTTTTCCATCAGAATCAATAAGGATATTAGCTGGCTTTACGTCAAAATGGATAGTTTCACTTCGATGCAGATAGGTAAGAGCCTGCGCTATCGACAAAAGCTTTTTAGCCAGCCATACCGTAATTCCCGCAAGATCGTCTACAGTACTTGCTGAGGCGAGAGCATCATCGATGCACTTACGAAGATTCCTTACACCTTCTACGAAATCCATCACAAAGTATGGATATGGAAGGTTGTACCCCGATATTGGTACAGCCGAAAGACGATAAACGCGAATGATGTGCTCGTGACGAAGCTTTATCAAGTGCTCAGCCTCGTTTCTCACGGAGTCAACTAGGTCTTCTTGGCGCGGACGTGGAAGCTTCAGGGCCTTCTCGGCTTGGAGATGCTCATCTGTCACACGAATGACGATACCTGCACCACCTCGTCCTAATGGTTTGCCTAATGTGTAGGAGCCCTTCAGTTCCTCTGCGATCGCCTGAAGAGCATTCTCGAGTACTGGAAACTCCAATTCAAACGACTTGGAGTTTCCATCCTCTTCTTCATAAAGCAGCTTGAGGTCTGTCCAGAACTGGGGCCAGTCTACTTGGGACATTTGGTACCTCACTTTCAAAGCATAGTTGCGTGGTCAGAAAGAATTGGAGGGAGTATACACCCGCGCGGCAGAACGATGGTACGTGCCAAGTTATTGACTACCCAACAGATCGAGAACGAGAATGAAACATCCGTCCGAATCAGTACCGGAAAACGCCGATCGCGACGGTAATCGCTACCGAGGGCAGGTCACGAGATTCCAGTCGCCATGCCGACTTGCCGATACCGATTTCGACGAGCCCTTCGTCGACGCTTCGGACGCTGTGAATATGCTGTGGTTTGTTCCTATCAGGAACGATTAAGCCAATTCATCGTGTCCTCTGGCAACGATGTACCAAGACAGAACCGCATTGCGCTCAAGAACTTCCTAGTTCCGCCTGGTGTTCCATCAAGAAGCTCGAACTGGCGATTCGTATAAGACATCCCCGTTCGAAAGGCTGTTGAAGTCGCGAGAGCATGCTCCCAATAGGCCCGGAACATTGGAGCTACAAGTGCGCGATAGATGGATCGTGCAGTCCCAAACCATTGCTCAAAGTTCTGTGCAAGATATGTCTGCAGGTACAGCGATTGGATGATCGGGGCTCTCTGCATCGCGCCAACAAGGAGGGATAAAGCTCGGGCGTATTGCCCGGATCTCATCGAATCGTAGCCTTCTTGCTGCAGAAGGCTCCAGTCAACGTCCTCCAGAAACGACCGGCGCAGTGCTTGTCCAAAAGCTTCGGGCTGCTTGTCGGGCGGCATGATCCGTTCAATGTCGTTGAGGGCTGATTCTGTTTCTGCTCTTGTCCATCCGTGGAGTCGCAGCTCGGCGAGCCTGATCGCCATTGGGACTAGAGGAATCACACGCATTGTTGATTGCTGCGCCGCCGTCGGGATTTTTTCCTGGAGTTTGTCGAATTCTGCGGCGCGCTCGGCGTAACCTTTCTCTTCCAGTCTTCGGCGAATCTCTTTCGGTTCTGCCGAGGTGAGTGTCATCGCCAACCTCGTGGCTCCTTCAAAGTCGTTCGCCAGAAGGGTGGCAGGAATCCCGTAAAGGCTCGGCAGAGGCACATCGGCCCAAGCGGTTGGGACCCCTTCTGCATATCGCACTGCCTTCCATGTAGCGAATGCAGCACCTTGGACATCGCCCACTCCGTCGGCAAGCATCGCTTGACGAATCCAGATATAGGATTGTTGCTCTTGCTTGTAATACGTATGGGCTGTGTCATTGTTTGACAGAAAGAGACCCTGCTCAGGTGCGGTGTAGGTCTTTGAGTCCTTGCCATGCTGAGCGATGTCACTAAAATACGAAAGCACATGAAAGGTGCGGTAAAAAAGTCCTTTCCAACCGTCTGTATCTTCCTTTATGGCGAACAGGCGCAATAGAACATCTGCAAAGACATCGGATGCCTTACGTTCCTCTCCAGCGTTCCACAGAGCAATGATGTGTTCGAGCATCGTCTCTATATAGATGGGCACGATGAGAGCCCCGTCTTTCGCCATGTCGACGGCAGAAGCCGTAAATTCTTGGGCCTTCTTTGGCTCAGTCTTGCTGTAGAGATCGGCCAGTGTGATCAGAACATTTCGCCGCCATAGACTGTTTTGATAAGCCGTGCAGGAGAGTGCGCGATCAAGCCAATCAATCGCTTCCTCATGCTTCCCGGCATATCCGAGTTGACGCCCAGTTACCTCCAGAATGAGAAAACGACAGTCGTCATTTGCGATGCGTTCAAGAGATGTTGCTGCAAGTGCGACTGCGTCGTCTAACAGATGTTGCCATTCCGCAAGCAGCATAATGCGAGTCCGGATCGCTGCGGCTTCGAGAAGATCGAAGCTGATGGTGCGAGCTGTACGGTCTACATCGTCTAGTTTTTGGGCAACATGATTCCAGTCTCGCTCCGTTTCGGATTTTTGGTGCTCGCGCCGCCAGTAGCCATCACAAAGAATAGTGACGCCGTCTTCCGTCATTTCCGATGATTTGAGAACGTGAAGCTGATTCGGAGTGAAATGCGCGACGCTTTCAAGCCAAGAATCGGCATCTTCGTCTGACTTGGCGCTGTAACCGGACACCCAGAGCATAACTTCGAGTGGATAATCGGCCACTGGCAGCAGAGAGCCGTCTGGCAAACGAGCTGTTCCTGCACCGGCAAGAGCGAGCAAGAGGTATCGGTTCGCCAGCGATGGTCGATCCCAAACCAGACGGATTGCCAAGGTGCCGGAGGCAAGTACTGTTCCCCACCCCTGGTAATCTGCGTCCTTCAGCAGTCGGTCCATCGTGCCTGTCATCGAGTCGATTTCACGTCCTTGCTTGAGACGCATCACAACATCTAGAGCGCAGAGGTACAACCGGAGATTTAAGTCGATGTCCGATGCAAGTACCGCCGCGACGTAAATTCGTAGAAGGCCAAAGTCATCATCTGGCGCATCATCCATTTCGAGAATCGATGCATGGGTCTGGATGAGCACGATACCGGCAAAAGCCATGTCCTCCGCCATCGTGAGGTGATGGACGCACGTGACGACATCAATAGGAGTCAACAATTTGCGAGACAGAATCTGAAGGGCGAGAACATAGTGCACGCCGGTCCTGGTTTTCGGATCCAGTGCTGTGCTGAGGCCGGAACCGATCAAAGGTGAAAGAAGGAAGCGACCGCTTCCTGTGTCTTGAAACCAAAGTCCCTTGGCACGCTCCACCTTCTCTCCGGGGAGTGGGATGGCTTTAGGAACCTTCGCTACTCGCACTACATCCTCTCGGGTAAATGGGCCGACGGCTAGGCTCATGCGAATGAGAAGTTCGCGTTCTTCCACATCGGGAACAGTGGTCTGTAGCAGGGTCCCTACATCGGCACGGTGATCGGCTGCAAATTCCCCCCGGATAAGCGATTCCATCTCAGTTGTTGAGAATGCCCAATTATGATCAGAGAGGTAACGGACTGCTGCCATCACCAGCACGGGAAGACCTTGAGATAACGTGATTAGCATGCGAGCGATCGCTTCTATGGGAAAGCTTTCGGGAGCGCCGGCAGAACGGAGGACTTCTTCTGCGTCTTTCTCCGTAAATCGTGGGACGTCGAACGCTACGTTGCCAAGACTCTTTCTCAAGCTGGCCGGAAGAGCATAGTAGCTGGACAGGAAGAGAGTGGACTGAGCGCTCTTGAGGCAAGATGCGAGTGTCTCAAGTTGCGCCGCGAGGGGGCCACCTGGCAAAATGCGAGGCAAATCCTCTATTACGACGACCGAACCTGCGAAAGCCGACATGGCTGCGGTATAACGATCACGCAATGATGTTCCCTTGGCCTTTGGCGCAAGATATCGAATCAGGGAGTCGATCAGCAAGTTTGCTTGCGCCTCTGTAGAAATTCGCGGGATGTTCAGCCATATGGTGCCGCGAGATGCCTTGTCGGTCAGGAGTCTTAATAACTGCGTCTTGCCAGATCCAGGCTCGCCGATAAGAACCACTACTCCGTCAGCTTCAACGCGAGCGAGCAATGAATCGATGATGACCCTGCGGTTAGCTCGAGGCGAGACCAACTCAGGCACATCAGTCGAAAGGGTCGCGGCGCTTAAGGCAAAGACGTTCTCAAAGCCATAACTCTTGCCGATCATCTCAACTGTCTGTTTTAGAACGTTGACCTCGGTATTCTGGAGATCAAGCCTCCTCTTGATCGACCCAACGTCCTTCTTTAAGGCTTCGATCTCGCCCTTGATTTCATCGAGGATTCCGCGCTGGTTCGGCGGTATGGAAGGTGAAGCAAGTTCCGCATCCAGGGCATCGATCGTCAGGACTTTGGGACCAGGCTTCGTCAATAGCCGAAACACAAAAGCGAAGAGATGAGTATAAACGGGTACCGTGTCGGCGCTGGAAGAAGCATGCCCTTGGCTCACTAAAGTTGATAGGACGTCAGCTTCGCTCTGATTGGGATCACCGCGACCTAATGCCCATTCGAATGAAAAAATGAGTTCTCCAAGAGCGTCGTTATCCCCCTGTAGGAGCTGTTGCAAGGCTTTCCATGCCTTCTCAGATGCTCGTTTGGGTTGCATTCCAAGTATTAGAGCCTTGCGGATTTCTGCAAGGGCCTCAGCGCGAAGCTCATCGCTATATCTCCCGTGGTGCAGCTCTATCCAGGTATCAATGCCGCTCTCTGGAAGTGTCCAAGATTGCTCGACACCTGCAGAAGCTGTAGTCAGATAACGGAATTTGAGAAAGGATCCGGGATTGGATGCACGATGCTCGCAAAAGTTCGATAGTGCTTCGAGGGCTTCAGGGCTGCGCAGAGTCAGAGAGCGCTTGGAGCGGACCTTCAGTTGCTCCAATAGGCGTCGTTCTGCTGAACTAGGCTCGTTGCCAGCAGTATCGACAGTATCGATGTCTTCTCCAGATTCGAGTTCGAGGTGCTGTCCTGGTTGGAGATTCAACCAACGGAGTAGAGTAACGTTTACCTGATAGAAGAACCCCGCGATCGTCGCGTGGGCATCTCGCCGAGGGTTGGCCTGGAAGGGCATTCATAGGAAAGCTTACGCCCGGACATACGCGCATTCCAGGAAGCCCAGCGGATCAGTACTGAGAAACGCCGTAGGGACTTGTAATCCCGCTGGGGCGTTCTTCGATTTATGTGAAATCGCCATTTGCGCGAACCGCGCGGCTAGTGTGCGTTTGCTACAGGCGGCCGAACTGCCTGAAATGTCAGGCAAGTTCGAGTTACGTGTCCCTGCCGAAGATGAATTTCCAACACCTCGTTGTCAGGCGCACCATTGCAGCGCCTGGGTGCAGGAGCATCGCTGCGACAATTGTTAAGCAGCAAAGCCGTGGTCAATCTGCAACAACATCTCTTCGACGATGCGAGCTCCAGCGCCCGTCCGCAGAAGCTCAAGTGGGAAGCGTCCCTCAAATCGGATCTTAGGTTTTCGCAACCAGCGCGCCGCTTTTGCGTCATCACCGAAAACCTCTTCGGCCTGCGAAGTGACACGTGCTATCCGGACAGCGCGGTCAGACTCGTCGTGGGTCAACAATTCATTGCGAGTCTTCCGGTGAGCCAAAGTTCGCCTCGGCACAATGAGGCGGTAGATCTCTTCATCGCTCATTCCAGCGGTTGAAAGCGAGTCGACTGAACTAAGAGGGAGGCGTTCCTCCACCAATCGGGCCAGATCACGATCCGACTGTAATGGGGTGATCCCGAGTTTGGTCTCGATGCGACGATAGAGCATAAATAGTTCTCGCTTCGCACGATGCCCGGTGGTATGGGGCCTAGTAGCCACCTGCGCAATTTGACTCTAGACTATACCGCATGGCCGTTCAACCTCAAAACATCGTTGGGCGCGAACCGCCTGTAATGCTTTTGTGCAAGTTCGAGCCATTAGCCCTGCTGAAGCGAAGTTTCCGACAGTGAGGTCGCTTCCGATGGTGGGATGGATTGAAACGGGTGACGGGTTTCGTCCGAAACGGGTGGCGGGATAACTGTGCAGCGCTTCGTCGCTAGTGGCGGCATAACGTTGCAGCGGGTGGCGGCATAACGTTGCAGCCAGCACATTTCTGGCGATTTGGTCGTCAAAGTGGTTGCGAAGAATCTTATCGAGTCGTCTTATGCCGGGCAGATTGGCAGGTACGATGAACCTTCGAGCAGGTCTTCTTGGTTCTGACATCTGGTTCGCGCTTTGTACCTAGAATGTACCCAAAAGCTGCGCTTTTGGCGTTTCTGGCGTTTCTGGCTGTTTGTAGAATCAATAACTTACGTGGGTAGAATGACGGATGGGGTTCGACCCCCCCTCCCGGCACCAAGATTCTAAACGACTTGTGGATGAAAACGACCACCCGCTAAGGTGGTCGTTTTATTTTGGTGCCTGTTTTGGTGCCTGTTCGTGAGGGCCATCGCTATGGCGAATCAAGAATCTGGCGTCACAATTCGCTCCACAACAGACTGCAAGTGCGCCGGTGAGAGATGACTGTAACGAGCGGTCATGGTGATCGTCTTGTGCCCGGCAGCTTCCTGGATCTCCTTGATGGACGCACCCGACATTGCAAGCCACGAACAGAACGTGTGCCGGTTGCAGTGCCATTCCAACAAAGATGCGCATACAGGAAGTATGGTAAGCGTCTTGTTCGTTCCGCTGGAGATGATTGAGGGAAGATCATGACGATGGGGATGTCAATGCGTGAAAAGGCCAATGCATAGGCTCAACTGCCATACGGCTGCGGTCGCCTATTTCTTAAACGAGTTCTCCCGTTTACTCCACCCCCAGCACCTTCACAATCACCCGCTTGCGGCGCTGTCCGTCGAACTCGGCATAGAAGACTCGCTGCCATGTACCCAGGTCCAGCCGGCCATCGGTCACCGGCAGGGTCGTCTCGTGATGCAGCAACAGTGACTTCAGGTGCGCATCTCCGTTGTCCTCGCCGGTCCTGTGGTGCTTGTAGTCCGGCCGCGCCGGCGCCAGCCCCTCCAGCCACTTCCCGATGTCCTCGATCAACCCGCTCTCCAGGTCGTTCACATACACGGCTGCCGTGATGTGCATCGGCGATACGAAGCACAGGCCGTCCCGCACCCCGCTGCGTTCCACGATCCGCTCCACTTCGTCGGTAATATGGACCATCTCTCTCTGCTTTTTCGTCTCAAAGACCAGGTACTCCGTGTGACTCTTCATCTAATCCTCCGAGCGTTCGTGCCTTTAAACCGCGACTACCAGTTTAGTTTGAGGGCCATCTGAATGCGCCGGTTGGCGGCTGCGGTGTTGTAGAGGCCAAAGCCCGGGCTGGAGAGGTTCAGGAAGTTGGTGCCCGAGACCGAGAGATACGGGTTGTTGAACGCGTTGAACAGGTCGGCGCGATATTCAAGGTTCCAGGGGCCGGAGTTGAGCAATCCTCTCTCGAAGACGCGGATGTTCTTGGAAAAGGTCCAATCGAAGTTGATGAATTTGTTCAAGCGGGCCGTGTTTCGGCCGCAGTTTCCATTGTTGCCGAGCAGAACCGGGACGTACTTCGTGTTCGATGCCGGGTTGCCCATGGTGAACGAGCCGCCAACGGCGCAGTTGGGCCGGGAGTTATCGAGGCCCGAGACTGTATTGCCGTCCATATTCGCGTCCGGGATTCCCGCAACCGAGCCGGTGATGACCGTGAACGGCAGGCCGGACTGAAACTGGTTGACGGAAGCAAAGGTCCAGCCGCCGAGGATGTGGCCTTCGATTCCCTTTTGATTGCGGAAGAAGGGAACCTGCCAAACGTGAGAGAGAACAAAACGGTGACGGACATCGAAGTCGGAGTTGCCGCGCTCCGCTCCGGGATTGAATTGGTCCTGCTCGAAGTTGGTATCGAGCGCGCCTTGGGCCGGGGTGTAATCCGAGCTGTTATCGATGGAATGCGACCATGTATAGGAGGCGCGCAACTGTAGGCCATGGGACAGGGCCTTCGACACGGAGAACTGCATCGAGTTGTATGTGGAACTGCCGGTGTCGCTGATGTAGCTGACGTCGTCGAAGCGCGGATCGATGCGTGGGTTGCCGGGCCCATTCTCGGAGGCATAAAACGCCTGGAACTGCGCGAACCGATTGGCCTGATCGGCAAGGCTTGTGGCCGGAGCGGGACGGTCCGCCGGCAGCGTCGAGTTAATCGGCTCATAGG
>Ga0255349_1000208_pt1 | contig 26550 bp, 21 predicted proteins | sample CBST25v15metaG_FD_189947 | JGI IMG/M metagenome (GOLD analysis project Ga0255349, IMG submission 189947) | Peat soil microbial communities from Stordalen Mire, Sweden - C.B.S.T-25.v15 | ecosystem: Environmental > Terrestrial > Soil > Wetlands > Peat | place: Sweden: Norrbotten County, Stordalen...
GAGTGTTACCCCATTCGAGAAAATTCCCATTTTACAGGCATTTCAGCTAGATCATTCCCAAAACGACTTATGTAACTCCTTTAACCAGTTGAATCTGTTCGGCTTTTAACCGGACAGGCGCGGACAGAATACATTTGTGCAGACCAACCTGCCAACTTCACTTTTCGCTTGCGGAACGGCGGCGGACCATACATTTGCTCCGGCGCGTACATTGATCCGGAGCCTGAGGATCAAAACGAGACCGTGCGCCTCTGCCTTGCCGGGAATTCCGCTCCCGGCCGGACCCCGCGAACCTTGCGGGCGAGTGAACAGGTTCGAGCAGTTAGCCGATATCTCTTGCGCCCAGCTCGAGCTCGTCGAAGCGGCGCCATTTGTAAATGGCAATCGACAAGATCCAGCTCGCGGCAAAGAGCGCGATGATGCAGTAGCCCAGCACGCCGAAGTTATTATTGAGCTTGTCGACCCAGTCCCATAATCCGCCCGTGAGGTGAAACTCGCCCACTAGCAACCCGAGCGCCTCGACCCCGCCGACGGCCAGGGCCACTGCGACCGAGACGGCGGTAATCGTCAGGTTGTAGTACAGCTTGCGGATGGGCTTCACGTAGGCCCAACTGTAGGCGCCCAGCATCAGCACATTGTCGGTCGAATCGATCAGCGACATGCCCGCGGCAAACAGCATCGGGAAGACCAGGACCGAGGAGAGTGAGAGCCCCTTGGAAGCTTCGGCGGCGGAGATGCCCAGCAGACCCATTTCCGTGGCCGTATCGAAACCCAGGCCGAACAGGAAGCCGAGCGGATACATGTGCCAGCTGGAGCGGATCAGGTTGAACATGGGGCGGAAAAGACGGGCCAGGAAGCCGCGATTGCCCAGCAGCATGTCGAAGTCTTCTTCGTCGTGGGGTTCTCCGCGGCGCACCCGCAGAAAGCTGCGGTAGACCGAGCGAAGAATGACCAGATTCACGAAAGCAATGCCGAAAAGAAACAGGGCCGAGACCAGCGTGCTGATCGCGCCACCAATCTCCCGGGCCGCGTCCATGCGATGCTGCAGCGCGAGCGCAGCCGCGGCAATGGCAACCGCGCCCACAATGACGATGGTGGAGTGGCCGAGCGAAAACATCAGGCCCACCGAGACCGGCCGCTTGCCCTGCTGCATCAGCTTGCGGGTGACGTTGTCGATGGCCGCGATGTGATCCGCGTCGACTGCGTGGCGTAGTCCGAAACTGTAAGCCAGAAATGCCGTGCCCAGCAGAACCGGAAAGTGGTGAAAAGCGGCGAGCGCCCAGGCCCACGCCGCCAGATTGAAGACAAGCAACAATGCGTACAGGCCAATGATTTTTCCCCGCACGCCGCCCGGCTTTTCATGGAACAAGGCTCCTAGCAAAGAGGTCATCTTGATCGCCGCGGGGCTTCGCCCGGCAAGACTCCAGACACGTTGTTCTTGCCTAAGTTGAGATCATCCATCAGAAAGGTCGACATCGTCGAGGACTCCACGCCTCAAAACTTTGAGCGTGCGCGAAAACTTTCGGATGAAAAGGAGAGAGGTTCGGGGAGCGAGCAGGACGCGGTTGAATCAGACTGCGCTCTTCACCATCCACTTTTACCCGAAGCGGGGCGCACAAAGCTCCGAGGCAGGTCTCCTGACTCGCAGGTCAACGCTGGTTCGGCTATCTTCCCATCCCTATCGAGGAACAGTGATATTTTCGCCGTCAGCTCACTGCTTACAGTGGCGGGACCGTGCGGGATTCTCACCCGCTTCCCTTTTCACTTGCCTTTGATGGCAAATACCTTGGAGTGAATTCATTTATACCATGGCATAAGTTGAGCGTCAACGCGGTTTGTTTCTGGCGCGTGAGCGCCGCTCCTGCGGTTTTGTGGGCATCTCGCGCCCAGCACGTTTGCCCGATACAGGGACATCTGGTATGCTTTGCGCGGGTGTTCCATCTGGAACTTAATAGGGAAGTGGGTGAGAATCCCGCACGGTCCCGCCGCTGTAATCGATGACGAAAGCCCGTATTCGCCACTACCCGTTTTGGGTGGGAAGGCCGGGCGATTAGGATGACTCGAGAGTCAGAAGACCTGCCCATGATGAACCGAACGTATCCCTTCGTGGAAGAGGGGTGGTTGCGCTCGATATTCCATCATCAAGCACGGATGAAATTCGGCATCCTCGCCCTTGTTTATTGGCGAGGCTTTTTTATGGGCGGTGCGGGATGTTTTTGCCGATTGGCCTGAAGATGGAAGGGAAGCTTTGCCTGCTGGTGGGCGGTGGCGCCATCGCCGCGCACAAATGCCGGGTGCTCGTGGCCCACGGAGCGCGCGTGCGGGTTGTTGCTCCAGATTTCAAGGATGATCCCGCGTGGTCGCAGGAGGGCGTGGAAAAAATCCAGTCCGCTTATGATGCGCAGTATCTTGCCGGAGTTTCCCTGGTCATTGCAGCCACCAGCGATTCTGGTGTGAACCAGCGGATTGTTCAAGACTCACGAGCTGCAAATCTTCCCACTCTCTGCGTCGACTCTCCCGAGGACTGCGACTGGATCATGCCGGCCACGATTCGCCGCGGAGATTTTACCGTTTCGTTTGGCACGGACGGCGTTTTTCCTGACCTTGCGGCAAGAGTCAAGCGCGATTCAATGGCAATCTTCGGAGAAGATCTGGGGCGGCTGTGTGAAGAAGCGCGGCTGCTGCGAGAGCGCGCGCAACAGGTGCGGAGCGATCGACAGCAGCGCAAAGCCTCGCTTTGCGATCTTGCGGGTTCTCTCGGAGAATTCTGGTATCTGGAGGGAGTGCGCGGCTCTGCAACGAACGCTTCTGACTCAAGCATTTCCGCGGGGAAGGTCTATCTGGTTGGCGCCGGCCCGGGGGACTTGGGGTTGATTACCGTGAAGGGCGCCGTGTGTCTGCACTCCGCCACAGTGGTGGTTCACGACGGACTGGCCAACAGCGAATTGCTCGATCTCTATTGCAGCGGAGCATTGCGCATCGACGTCAGCAAGCGAAAGGGAATGTGCCTGCACATGCAGCCGGAGATCAACCAGATGTTGATCGACTGGGCGCGCCGGGGCCACACCGTGGTTCGCCTCAAGGGTGGCGACCCGATGATCTTTGGCCGTGGCGGCGAAGAGGCTCGGGCGCTGGCCAGCGCTGGCGTCGACTTTGAGATTGTGCCAGGCGTGAGCAGCTTGTCGGCGGTGCCGGCCTACGCCGGCATCCCGGTGACGGATCGTGAGTATGGCGCGGCCGCGGTAAGCGTGTACAGCCTGCACCAGCGAAACGGGGTTGGATTAAGCGAACAACAGTGGCGGCAAATGGCTGAAGGCCCGGAGACGCTTGTCCTTTTTATGGGCATGACGCTGCTTCCAACGGCCGTAGAAAAACTTCGCCAGTATGGACGAAAAGCCACAACGCCGATTGCCCTGATCGCGCAGGGAACGCTGCCCGGTCAGCGCGAAGTCGTAGCGACTTTGGAAACAATTCTGGAGTGCGGCGACCTGGAGGAGTTACCCGGGCCGGGGCTGATTGTCATCGGGAATGTGGTTCAGGCAAAGAGCCGGATGAACTGGTTTCATCCGCCTGAGCCGGCGCAGGAAAGACTTCGACACCCGGCAGCAACGGACCAGTTACGGCCTCCACTGGAGATCGTTCTGGTCCGTCATGCGGAGGTTGAGGAGCAGTATCAAGGGCGCTATGTTGGCAGCATGGATGCGCCGCTGAGCAAGCATGGGATGCGGCAGGCTGCCGCGCTGGCATCTTGTGCAGAATTGCAGGAGCCGGGAACGATATTCGCCAGCCCCCTGCTCCGGGCTCACCAGACCGTAGCGACCGCGCGGCCCAACGAGGCGTGTGTGTGGCTCGATGATCTGCGAGAGATACGCTTTGGAGATTGGGAGGGCCGCAAATTTTCCGAGATCCTCGAAAACGATCCCGTAAACGCCAGTAGTTGGGCGAAGCTCGAGGGCGGCTTTTCATTTCCCGGGGGCGAATCGCTGGAGTCGTTTCAAAAGCGGATTGCACGATCCACGGAGACGATTCTGGCTCAAGCCAGGAATGGCGATCGGACTCACGCCGGCGGACGACCGGAAAGAATCTTCATTTTTGCGCACGGTGTGGTCATTCGTTTTTTGATTGCGCACTTGCTTGGCCTGCCCATCCGCTTTGTCTTCTCCATGGACATTTCATATGCATCGATCAGCACGATTCTTCTTGATGGCGACCGCGGCGTGCTGACAAAGCTGAACGGCACCGATCACCTGCAAAATCTGTAATCGGAAGATGAGGCAAACTTGGTTCAACCATTGAACAATGCAAAACCTGCGCTGATCCACAGTCTTTTCGCGGCCCCAATGGACGGAGCCGCGATTGAAGAGCGTTCCCTCTTCCTGATCGATCGCGAGGCTCAGATTCACTCCTTTGCGGCTGACGAGTGGGCGGTGGTGCGACGCATGATTCATAGCACCGCGGACTTTTCGATGATCGATCTGGTCCGCTTTTCGCAGGACGCCATCAGCGCGGGACGAAAGGCACTCAAGGCCGGCGCGCCCATCTTTGCCGATTCCAACATGATTCGCGCGGGACTCTCCCTGGCAAGGCTCAAACAGAACAACCCGGCGTATGAGGCCTCCTCCTTACACTGCCATGTGGCCGATAACGATGTTACCGAGCAGGCAAAAGAACACCACCTGCCTCGCTCCATATTCGCCGTGCGCAAAGCCCGCCCATTCCTGCATGGTAGCATCGCTCTTTTCGGCAACGCTCCAGTGGCGCTGATGGAACTGAACCGGATGATCGTGGAGGAAGGTGTGCGCCCAGCGCTGGTCATCGCCATGCCGGTCGGTTTCGTGCATGTGATCGAGAGCAAAGAGGAGCTGATGTCGCTGGATGTTCCCTGGATTTCCATTCCGGGGCGAAGAGGCGGTAGCACGCTTGCCGTGGCAGCATTGCACGCTCTGTGCATGCTTCCGGAGAAGGGTTCGCGATGACCGGGCGCAAGGTTCTTCCTGCCATCGTGCTGGCTGCTTTTGGTGCTTCTTCGCCCACGGCGCGCGCAGTCTATCGCGACGTGGAAGAGCGCGTGCGCAAGACTTATCCCGGCTATGAAATTGCGTGGGCTTATCTTTCCAGGCATATTGTCGAAAAGCAGCGCAAGCTGGGAGTTATGTTGCCTGCGCTGCCCGAGACTTTAACTGCTCTCAAGGATTCCGGATTCGACAAAGTTGTCGTTCAGCCGATGCTGATTGTTCCCGGCGAAGAGTTCTCCGTGGTGAAGGCGAGCGCGTGCGATGGCATGAAACTGGCGATTGGAGATCCACTGCTTGCGAGCGAAGCCGACATCTTTGCAGCTTTAGAGGCCATCGCCCCCGAGGTGCGGAAGGAGATTCCGCATGTTCTGGTTTGCCATGGCAATAAAAGGCATAGCGAATACAACCAACCGCTTCTTCAGCTGAAGAAGGCGGCGGAAAACGCATTCGATAACCTGATCGTCGCCAGCGTGGAAGGCGAACCTGGAATAGAACCTCTGGCACTGGCCAGAAAAAGTGCGGCGATTTGCGGTTCCGTCGTTTTCATTCCGTTCATGATGGCCGCTGGAGAACATATCACCAGAGACGTGATGGGCGAGGAAGCTCACTCGTGGAAGAATATTGTGGGAGCGAGGCACAGCAAATGCCTTGAACCCCTGGGAAAGAACGCGTCCATCCTGGATATTTTTCTCGATCACTTAGAAGTTGTCCTGCAGAAATTACGAAGGGCGTGCCAAAATGACTGATTTTACTCAAGCTTTGCCGGGACATCTTTATCTGGTCGGAGTGGGTCCGGGCGCGCCCGACCTGCTCACGCTGCGCGCCGTCAACATATTGGCCAGCGTGGACATAATCATTGCGCCACGCTCGTCGGCGTCAGACGAAAGCCTGGCCCTCAAGGTTGTGCATCCCCATCTGCGCGGACAGGAAGTCGTGGAACACATCTATCCGATGGAGCGGGATGCAGCCCAGACCGCGCGCTGCTGGGCGCAGATGGCGGAGCTCTCCATTGCGCGCCTGGCGCAAGGGCAATCGGTGGCGCATATTACCATCGGCGATCCTCTGCTCTACAGCACCAGCGCCTATTTGCTGGAGCAGATAGGCGATCGAATTCCCTTGAACAAAATTCACATTCTCTCTGGAATCTCCGCATTGCAGGCTGCTTCCGCCCTCGTCGGCGAGCCGTTGCTGACGCAAAGCGACCGCCTGCTGCTGCTTCCCGCAGACGACCTCGAAGCTGTTGAGTCTGCGCTTGACCGCTGCGAAACCCTGGTGATCTACAAAATCGGCGCGCGCATTGAGGCGCTGGTCAAGTTACTGCGCCGGCATGGTCTGGCCAAAAAGGCGCGGCTCGTCTGCTATGCAGAACAGAGCCGCGAGCAGGTTTTCCGCGATCTCGACGAAGTGCAAGGTGAGCGGTTGGGATATATGTCAACCATGATTGTGCATATCGGCCATAGAACTTGGGAGTAACAGGGCGCCATGCCGAGGCTTAACGATGGATACACGACGGGAAGCTGTGCTGCCGGAGCGGCGAAGGCCGCCATGCTGTTGCTTTTGGGCAAACCGTGCGGCGCCACAGTGGAGATCGTACTGCCCAGCGGCGAACTTTTGTCTTTGCCCTTGCTTTTTGTGCGCCGGACGGAGCGCGGGGCCGAGGCTGCCATCCGCAAGGACGGAGGCGACGATCCGGATGTTACAACCGGTTTGACGGTGATTTCCGAGGTGCAATTGATCGGGGGGAATGAAGTTCAATTTTGCGCTGGCGAGGGAGTTGGCCATATAACTCTGGCAGGACTGTCTTTGCCTGTAGGGGAACCAGCGATCAATCCAGGACCAAGAAAGATGATCGCGGCCGCACTGCGGGAGGTTACCGCTTGCCGCTGCCGGGTGACGGTTTCGATTCCGGGCGGGGAGGAGATTGCCAAGAAAACATTCAACCCGCGTCTCGGCATCGTCGGAGGGTTGTCCGTATTAGGCACAACGGGCATCGTGAGAGCCTTCAGCCTGGAGGCGATGCGCTCCTCGTTGCTCTGCGGGTTGGATGTCGCGCTTGCCGCCGGCATCGCCTACCCGGTGTTCGTCCCCGGAAATATCGGGGCAGACGCGGCGCGAAGATATTTGAAGGTGAAACCTCTGCAGGTTGTCGAAGTGGGCAACGAGTGGGGTGCAATGGTGGACCACGCCAGGGAGAAAGGCGTTACGGCTTTGATGGCGATGGGGCATCCGGGCAAGCTGGTGAAACTTTGGCTAGGCGACTGGGATACGCACTCTTCGCGTTCGAGCTCAGCCGTCGAATCGGTGCGCGAACTGGCAATACAGCTTACCGGCAGCGCAATTCCCGTGCTCCCCACCGTGGAGGGGGTGTTGATGGCGCTTGTCGACGAAGAACGAGAGAAGGTCTGCAAGGCGCTGTGCTTTCTGGTTCGCAATGCGCTTGAAGGACGTCTCGCTGTGCATAGCTCCGTATCGGTTGCGATGGTAAACATGGCTGGTGAATGGCTGGCTTCGTCGGGAGAAACGACTCGATGGCAGTGAACAGAATAATCGTAATCGTTGGATGCGGCCCAGGTGCGCGCGAATGCCTGACAGCAGAAGCTCTGTCTGCGATCGAAGACGCTGAGGTGCTTGTCGGCTCGGCGCGCCTTTTGTCGCTCTTTGCCAATCTCAACACGGAGCGTGTCGCGGTGCGCGGTTACCGCGAAGAAACTATCCTGGCCATTCAACAGCATCGGGGCCGCCGCATTGCGGTGCTGGTGACCGGCGACCCCGGACTCGCCAGCCTGGCTTCCGCGGTCATCGAGCACTTTGGCTTTTCATTCTGTCGCGTGCTGCCGGGCATCAGTTCCGTGCAGACCGCCTTTGCGAGGATTGGCCTCAGTTGGGAAGACGCGCGGATCATCAGCGCCCACGCCGTTCAGCCCAACCTTGATTTCAACGCACTCGCAGCAGAACGCAAAATTGCAATTTTGACGGGCAATACGGAATCGATGCGCTGGATCGCATTGCTTGCTCATCGGCTGGGCAATGAATGGCGAATCGTCGTCGCTGAGGACCTGACGCTTGCAAGTGAACGGATTTTCGAAGTCCATGCAGACCAACTGGGACAACTGCCGCAGTCCTTGCGCGCGGTCATCCTCTTTTTAAGAAAGAGTGGAGAATGAAAGTTTATATTGTCGGCGCCGGACCAGGAAACCCGGAGTGGCTGACGGTCGCGGCAGACCGACTTCTTCGCGGCGCAAGAATCTGCATCTACGCGGGGTCGCTGGTCAACCCCGAAATTCTTGATTTGTTGCCCGCCGACTGCGAGCGTTACGATTCAGCGCGCCTATGCCTCGATGAGATCATCGTTTTCTGCGTTGAAGCACAAAAGCGGAACATTGATGTCGTTCGTCTGCACACCGGCGAACCCTCGCTTTATGGCGCTATTGGCGAACAGATGAACGCGCTGTCAGAGCGAGGCATCGAGTTTGAGATGATTCCCGGCATCAGCGCATTTCAGGCCTCGGCCGCTGCGCTGCGCTGCGAGTTGACGGCTCCAGAGATCGCGCAGACGGTCATTCTAACTCGCGCCGCAGGACGAACGCCGTTGCCGCCAGAGCAGGATTTAGTGAAACTTGCCGAGCATAAAGCGACGCTATGCATTTACCTCTCGGCGGATAACGTGGAACTGATTTGTGGGCAACTCCTCCCGTTTTACGGCAAGACGTGTCCTGCGGCGGTGATCTATCACGCCTCGTGGCCCGATCAGCAGATTTTTCGCGGAACCTTGGAAACCGTTCCACAACTCGTCGAAAAGGCTGGAATCAAGCGAACGGCTCTGATTCTTGTAGGCCAGGCTTTGGCGCGTCCCCGGAGCGAATCCAAGCTCTATGACGCCACTTTCAGCCATGGCTATCGTGGTTCAAAAGCGTCATGAAAACGGCGTTTATCACACTTTCCCGCGAGGGCTCGCAACTGATTCCGCACTTCAAGCGGGAATTCGGAGAAATTGATTGTTATCTTCACGAAACCGTTGCCGCGGTCGGGAACAGTCAAAGCTTTGCTCATATCTCAGAACTGACGCATGACATTTTTCCACTTTATCGCGCTTTAATCTATGCCGCACCCTGTGGCGTAGTGGTGCGCTCTCTCGCCGGATGCGTTGCAAGCAAACTGACCGACCCTGCCGTCGTGGCGCTTGACGTCGGCGCTCGATGGGCAGTAAGCCTACTCGGCGGCCATGAAGGCGGCGCCAACGACCTGGCCCTGCGCATTGCCAATTTGTTCGATGCCGAAGCGATCGTTACTACGACCACCGAGGCGGTGAAGAAGCTGATCGTTGGCCTTGGATGCCGCCGCGGCATTGCATGCAATCGGATTGTTGACGCCGTCGAGCAAGCGCTGGCGCGCGTCGATATGCCGCTCTCCAGCGTCCGCCTTCTGGCCTCGGCGAGCGTGAAAAGCGACGAAGCCGGTTTGCTTGAGGCTGCAGCGCAATTGAAACTCCCATTACGTTTCATCTCAATGGAACAGATTCGGCAATGCCCTTACGCTATTTCGCAATCGGATTTTGTGCAGAAAAGCGTAGGAGTTCCGGCGGTCGCCGAGCCTGTGGCCTTACTGGCCGGAAGGAGGACAACATTATTACTGCCGAAAACAATCTTCAGCAGTGTGACCGTGGCGATCGCACGGGAAAACTGTACGTCGTTGGAATAGGACCGGGCAGCCCGCTGGACCGCACTCACCGCGCCGAGGCCGCAATCGCAGCCAGCGATGTGATCGTAGGCTACTCCTCTTACACCGAACTCATTGACGACCTCACGGGCGGCAAGGAAGTTATCTCCAGTTCAATGCTGCAGGAGATCAAACGCTGCGAAAAAGCACTTCGCATTGCAGCCGCCGGTAAGGTCGTATCTCTGGTCTCCTCGGGCGACCCAGGAGTTTATGGCATGGCTGGATTGGCGATCGAGCAGGCCGCCGAACTCTGTCTCGATGTTCCCATAGAAATTATTGCGGGAATCTCGGCGGCAAACTGCGCGGCATCGCGGCTGGGTGCGCCCTTGATGCTCGACTACGTGACCATCAGTCTCAGCGACTTGCTTGTTCCCTGGGAGCAGATTGCGCGCCGCTTGCAGGCCGCCGCGCAAGCCGATCTGGTTGTCGCTCTTTACAATCCGCGCAGTCACCGTCGCGTGCGTCAACTGGAGCAGGCAGCGCATATCTTTCTTGAATGCCGATCGCCTGCGACGCCCGTGGGAATTGCAACCGCGCTGGGAATGGAAAACGAGAGCATTGTCTTGAGCCACCTCGGAGACTTTTTGCAAGAAGAGATTGGAATGCGCAGCGTTGTCCTCATCGGTAACTCGACCACACGCATTGTCATTGGCCGGATGGTAACCCCGCGAGGATACAAGCTGTGATTCTGCTGATGGGGGGGACCGGCGAGTCGGCCATGATCGCGGAAGCGATTGCCGATGCGGGCTGCCCCGTACTTCTGTCCATGGCAACAGATATCCCTCTATCATTGCCTTCCAGGCGCGGCATCGAGTCGCGCCACGGTCGCCTCAACCTGGAGCAACTGATTGCCCTGATCAGGCAGCGTGAAATTACCGCGTTGGTTGATGCAGCGCACCCATTTGCGACAGAAGCTCACAAGACGGCCTTGCAAGCGGCGCAAGATACCGATATTCCCTACCTGCATTGGCTTCGAGACGAGAGTAATCTTTCTGGCTTCTCCAACCTGCACTTGGCCGCGGATCATCCAAGCGCTGCGCGAATGGCGGCCGCCCTACAGCGTCCTATTTTGTTGACCATCGGCTCGCGCAATGTATCACCGTATGTTGATGCCGCGCGCGCGGCAAATCTCCCGATTTATGCGCGGGTTCTACCGTGCCGGGAGTCTGAGGACGCCTGGCGCCTCGCCGGACTTCAAGAGGACGAAGTGATTGCGGCCAGGGGGCCATTTACGCTTGAAGATACGCTGGTTCTCCTGGGCGCTTTGAAGATTGGGACTCTCGTCACCAAAGAAAGCGGGCGTTCCGGCGGAGTGCCGGAAAAACTCGGCGCTGCAACCCGCGCTCAATGCCATGTCGTGATCGTGCAACGCACAGCCTTCGACGAACGCTATCTCTGCAGGACGATTGATGAACTGATCCATAAGCTCATTACCTATTGCTGATCCATGTTGCGGATGCAAGACAGCTACCCGATTTGTTGGGAAATATCTCGTTGGCAGGAGCGTGTTCTGAATTCTACCGCCGGAAGTTCACCGGTCTCCAATCATTGTGTCCTGCAGGGATGAATCGCCCTGAGCAGCCATGTGCTTCCAAACATATAGAAACCCTCGTGACGCAGGCCGATCCCAAGGAACCGGCCTGCCGTCGATTGCGGTTAAAAGTGGAAGTGATACCGCACGGATCCCAGGATCTCGCGCGGATTGTTCTCATGGGTTCCGGCAAAATCGTTGTGGTAGCTAAGCGCATAGCGCGAGTTAGATACATTGACGACGGAAAAGGTAGATTCCAATCTCTTGCCAAACGATTTGCCCAACGAAGCATCGGCGGTCGTATGTGCCGGGCAGTGATTATCGTTTTCGCCGTAATCGCTGTTCACAACGCCAGAACCATAAACGACGTTGTTGGAAAAGAATGATTGCCATGGCAAATGAAGGTCGAAACCGGTAGTCAGAGTATTCCTCTGATCATGATCGAGATAGCAATATCCAGTGATGCACGATTCAATTACGGGTTCGATCAGTCCACCATCCGGTTGCCCCCGGTACTCCGCCATCATGTTTGAGAAAGCCAGGTGAAATGTCAGTTTGCGCATTACCTCCGGCGAGTGGACGACGGCTTCCGTTCCCTGGATACGCGCATCCGGGGTCGTCAAAGGCAGAAGGATGTTCGAGTCGCCCAGCATGTCATGATCGAGAAAGTTGCGGGCGTTGGTCCCAAAGTGATCGAAATCGAAGACCCATCCATGGAGCGGAATCGTAAGCCCAAACTCTCTCTGGATATCGCGTTCGCCTTTGAGAGACTCAAAGCCGAAACCCGAAGAACCGATCAGCGAAACTGAAAAGAAGCCCCCTCCCACCGTATAGAGCGGCGGCGGCTGATAATATGTGCCGTAGAAGCTGCGTAAAACCCAGTGCAGCTTAGGAAGCTGAACCGTCGCTCCAACGCGTGGATTGGCGGCATTCTCGTCTGTAAGTCCAGAGAAGTGCGTCAACCGCACTCCTCCGTTGAGGGCCAACCACTGCCAGGGCTGATATTGGTCGTTCAGATACACCGATCCGACTCCGCCATCCGGATTGGTCGAGAAAAAGTCGGAAGTTCCGTAACCCGTTGATGTAATCATATTGTCGACCAGACCAAACGTCAGATTGGTCTGCTGATAGAAACCGTAGATTCCTCCTACAAAGTTGTTTTTGCCGCGAACATACTTGAGCTCAGTCTGGTTCCCAATGTAAGTCGACAGGTTTTTGCTGGTGGCGGAAAGCGGGTCGTTACGACTTGATATATAGCGCGAGTCGTTGAGGTGAAATACCGGAGAAACGGTCAATAAGGTGTTTTGATTGATGGTGTGATTCCAGGAAAGGGTAGCGAACGAATCCTGCTCCTCATCGATGTCGCGGTTCCCTTCGTAGTTCGTGTCCGTCTGGAGCGTATCCGTGGGGTCAACGGGGACTTGGTCGCGGTCATTGCGAAATGTGGCGGTCCAGTTCAACTCATCCATGGGCCCGAGCTTGTAGGTCATCGTAGTTAAATAACCTTCTCCCGTACCCATATTATGGGCATAGGTCTCGACGGGAGGTTCCAGGGCGAGATCCGTGCGGTTCGCGCTCAGGCTGATATAGTCGGCAAATTTCTCTGTGTGCCCCCCATAGCTTACTTGATCGTTGGTTTGGTCCTGGCTTCCTAGCTCCACGGCAACAACGGCGTCGTTGTTGAATTCAAAGCCTGAACGCGTGAACATGTTGACCTGTGCAAATGTCCGGTCACCGGACTGCGCGCCGTAACCACCGCGGTTGATCTGGACTTCCTCAATGTCTTGAGGATCCATGGCGCGGCCCACATTGCTCGACATATTAGTATTCGGAACCGGCACGCCGTTGATCATCCAGTTGATCTGGTGCCCGCCGCGAACATGGAGGTGATCGTGTAGGACGAATGCGCCGGGGGTGGTTTCGGTGACGAATGCCAAGCTGCTCATTCTATCTGCGCCGGGAAGTTGTTCGGTGATTTCGTTGCCGGAGACCATCACCGGAGCCTGGGCGGCCGAAGGCGCAGTAACTTCAAGCGCTGTCGTTGTTACCTTTACGGTGGTGGTAGCCGAGCCCACCTGCAATGTCAATTCCACATTCGGCGCAGCGCCAATGATGATCTGAATCGACCGGCTAAGGGTCGCAAAACCGGGGTGCTCCACTTGAAGGATATATTCCCCAAACGGTATTGCATTTATCATGAACTCGCCCTTCGCATCCGTCCGGGTATTTTGCTCCCTTTCAGATACTGCCGACTTCAAGGTTACCGTCGCTGCGGGGATCAACGCGCCGCTGGGGTCCTTGACGATTCCGCGCAAAGTGCCTAACCCCTGCGCACCAGCTAACTCCCCTCCGAGAAGAAAGAACAATCCCACACATACAAACAACTTGTGAAAACTCATCATGCTATGCCTCACTTGCCGTTGCTCGAAAGCACTATTGCAGCCGTATTTTGACGCACATCTACCTCAGCACTCTTTCGGATATAGAGCGTGGGTTGCAAATTGGCGATTTTAAAAGGAATTGCGGAAATCAAGGAAATGGATGGCACAGAAATGCGTCAAAAATGGGACGCCTCCTTTGCAGCAAAGTTCTCCGCGTTTGGCAAGCATACTTGGCCAGTTCGAGCAAAACAGGCCCGACCAAAACGAGAACGAGGCACGCGGTCCCAGATAAGACGCTCCCCCGGTTGCCGTGCGCGAGGATGCTGCCACAAAGATGAGGAATAAAAAGGCTGGAATTAGCCGGCAGGCTTTTCGAACGGAAACGAGTGAAAACATCTTCGTACTGATCACGTGCACCTCAATTGCGTGGCAAGAGGCACAAAAGCTCAAGACGAATGAGCGATCATCCCCCGTTTCCACGCGGGTTAGAATCACAAGCCAATCCTGAATAGGTCTTCTGATTTACAGGCGGAGCTGATGTTGCCGGGCTCCCGATTCTTCGCCTTCCCCGATTCGAGACCGAGTGGCCTAATGAAGAATCTTCCCTGATTACAGCGGCGGGACCATGCCGGATTTGCACCGGCTTCCCTTTTATGCCCTTGCAGGCATCCAAGATCTTATTTGCAAGAACTATTTCACGTTGCCAATGAGATGTCAAGGACTGGATGGGGTCGCCCTTTGGCTGAGACAAACGGTTAAGACTCGTTTCGTCTTTCTCTGCAAATCAATCGACCGGTGACCCGGACTTTGCCACGGTTCTCCTCGGTCTGAAGAGGAATTCGGGGATTTCCGAACTGCTGTTTCCAAGTCCGACCACCGGGCGCTGCTTCTATGCCTCTCCGATTCAGCAAGACCATATTCGTCGTGCTGGGTGGTGCCTGGTCGAGTGCCCTGCGTGCAGGGCGGCTCCCGGAGTTGTATGCATTAGGGATTCGCAGAAAAAGATTCCGGTCCATGCAGAGCGTCGGACCGCTGCGGAGAAGGCGAAGCTGGGATCAGTGAGTTGGCACACCTTCCATCACACGTACCGTGCTCTGCTGGGAGACACCAACGCGCCGGGTGTGGTGCAGCAGAAGCTGATGCGCCACGCCGACATCACCACGACGATGAAGTATGGGAACGCGTATATGCCGAGCAAGAGGGCGGCGCTCAGCAAAGTGGAGAAGACGGTGATTATTTTCTCCTTGCCATCACCGCTTATTCACCAACGCCATTCTCCGTTCGTGCGGCTACATCTCTTTAAGAATTGCAACATTGACAAACATTCCAGAGCCGCCTATGGCCTTCACGACCGCTTGCGAGCTCATCTCTTTGTGCGTTCAATAAGGCGCGAGCAGTCGCGGGCGCCTCATTGAACACATCACAATCTCGAGGTTTCCTGTGGATCAGACCACGGGCGCCGGAACGTCGGACTCACGCACGAGTTTCTTGTTCACGAACTCCTGGATGCCCATGTCACCGAGTTCGCGGCCATAGCCGGAGTACTTGATTCCGCCGAATGGTAGCTCAGCATCCGACCAGTCGATGTTGTTGATGAACATCATGCCTGTTTCCACACGGCTAGCCACTCGCTTCCCGCGTGCAACATCCTTTGTAAAGACAGAGCCGCCCAATCCGAAGTCGGAGTTATTGGCCAGCGCGATCGCTTCATCCTCGCTTTTCACGCGGAAGAACATCGCGACCGGCCCGAAGAACTCGTCGCGGAAGGCTGGGTTGTCAGGCTTGACATCCGTCAGGATCGTCGTCTGCATAAATGAGCCCGGCCGGTCGATGCGTTTGCCACCGAGCGCAATCTTGGCGCCCTTGGCGACTGCTCCATCGACTTGCTCCAAAAGTTGCACGAGTGCGGACTCTGTGGACAATGGACCATGCGTCGTTTTCTCGTCCATCGGGTCGCCCGGCTTTAAAGTGTTAAGCGCCGTCTTGAACTTCTCCAGGAATTTGTCTGCGATTTCTTCGACCACGATAAAGCGCTTCGCTGCGCAACAGGTTTGTCCCGCGTTATACATTCGGCCCCAGACCGCCCACGGGATTGTCTTTTCCAGATCGGCATCCTCCAGCACGATGAACGCGTCGCTTCCACCAAGTTCCATCGACGAAAGCTTGAGATTCTTTCCAGCCCTGGCTGCAATGCTCCTGCCCGCAGCCACACTGCCGGTCAACGCTACGCCTTTGACTCGCGCATCGTCGATTACCTTTTCCGATTGATCGTGCGAGGTCAGAAGATTGGTGTAGAGTCCAACTGGCGCGCCTGCATCGATCCAGAGCTGTTCAAAGGCGATCCCACACTGCGGCACGCAGCCTGCGTGCTTCACCATCACCACATTACCCGCCATCATGTGCGGACCGGCGACTCGAGCCAGTTGATAGAAGGGGAAATTCCACGGCTCGACGCAGAAGATCACACCGATGGGGCTGCTTTCGATGTGCGCTGTTCCTACTGCCGGGTGAAGCGTCTCAGGGGCCAGGAAGCGTTCGCCATTCTTAGCGTAGTAGGCCAGAATGTCGGCGCTAAACTTGACCTCGCCACGAGCCTCATTGATGAGCTTGCCCATCTCCAGCGTTGCAAGATGCGCGAACTTGTCAACCTGGGCGTACAGGAGTTCGGCCGCCTTCGCCACAATCATTGCCCGCTCCGCATAGGGCGTCTTCTTCCAGGTCTCATACGTGTTCGCGGCGGTGGCAATCTTGGTTTCGAGCTGTGAGTCGGTTAGCTCATCGAACTTCTTGACTGTCTTCCCGTTGTACGGATTAATGCTTTCGTAAGCCATGAAAGAATTTCCTCTTTCTCGGTCTGGTGGATGCGGTCTTGTTCTTGCGGTTGGCGAGTTCCTATAATCGCGTAAGATCGGGACCGTTGCGATTGTCGTGTTCACCGGTGTTGGCGGACTCTGGACCTAACGTCACAACCTCAATATGACAGCGCGCTAATAGAAGATGTGGTTCTTATTGCTCGGTCCGTGCGGGTTTTAGCCGTCTCCCGCGTGCGCTAAAAAGCCCGTGGCAAGCCTCTGAAGCGTCGCCACCAGTGAATACTTGCCCACAGTCTCATGCATCCCACCGCGAAGATCGTTCCGAGCTTGCCGGGGGATGTGGTGAACACGGCGACATCTGCCTTGCGTGCCACAGCCAGTTTTACCGCAACGTGCCCTAAGCGGAGGCAGTTTGGAATCCACGATGAGATTCACGCCCGCCTTCCCGAATTGAACGAAGCCGCTGCGGCGGCGGACGCATTCGCGTGCGGCTGATCGGCCTTTGAGGCTGCCGGGATAGCTTGGTTCACAGAGATGGAGGATTCTCTGTGAACCAACTGCGTCAGCTCATGCTTGAGGAGTTGCAGCGCCGCAACTTCGCCGCCACCGCCAGCCCGCTCGATGCACTCACCTTCTCTTCGCAAGGAGGAGACAAGCACAACCGATGAGCCGGCCTCTGGTGGAGATGGCCGACACTGTTCGCTGTGCGGGACAGGCTTTCATAGAACGCAGTCGCAGGTGGATCGACTGGCAACACCAAAAAGTGCTGCTGGCCATCGTGCGCTGCCGCACCGCCGCGCTGGGCGGGCATCGCGACCGACGCCGCAACGCCGGCGGGTTTGCGGGACCGGGTGCTGATCGCGCTCATGATCTACAGCTTCGCCCGCATCGGCGCCGCCCAGCTCTACGATCGCAGGCACGATGAGATAAGCCTGGATGAAGTAGAGCGGATTTTGATTTGAGGCAAAAGGCAAGAAAGGAATACCTATTCCACAGGGAACCCAGGAAAGCGCGCCTACGAGGCTCTTGACGCGTCGTTTTTCCGGATTTCAGCGGAGAATCGCAATGCGACGGCCTTTCGCACAGGTCGCGGTGGATTAGCGGCTGCCTATGGTCATCCCAACACTCTTATGATCGAATTCTTCGATTTGCATCTGGCCCGTAGCTACGTTTTCCCAGAAGCCAGAGTATCCGGTCGAGAATCCTTACACTGTAGGGATAACCGTGAGCGTTAATCGCGGCAATTGTATCTCCGTACCGGTCGTAAAGGTTTTTCCAGTGCAACACGAATGTTGCGTATAGTGTTGAGTTTTGTGGAACCGCTGGTGGGCCCGGGTCGACCTTTGAGATCATCCAGAGCACATTCTGCACAAAGCTGTCGTAGGGAGGGACGACTGTTGGATAGCGCAGCCACAAGGCTTTAGAGGCGATGAAGATGAAGTTTCTGTTCTTGACATCAGCCTGCGAACAGGCTGCTTCCAGGTTCGCATGTGCTTTGATGATAGCGTCGACCGTATCAAGAGTGGAATCATGACCACGTTGGTCAGCCCAGGCCACCACCGCAGCGGCGACAGTCTCCCGTCTCTCGCCAGTAAGCCCCTGGAGTACGTTATAAGAATCCAGCCATTTGCGAACCTTTTGGACGCGATTTGATACGCCTTGGTCACGGATTGCGGTGATGGCGATGTCGTCGTTGTCAGCTTCCTGAAGCGATTGCTCGACTGCCCGTGGTCCAAGGTGGCGAATTACCGCGTTCAAATCGAGCATGGGCGTATCGATTCTCGCTCTATGCGAAAAGATTCAGGGACTTGTGATTCAGTGTCGCACATGAGGAAGGACATTATCATGCGCGATCGGATGACCCAGGGCAACTTATAACGAACATGTCATTCTGGCATCAATATGTGTCATTGTGGCAAATTAGGAGTAGAGTATGGATATGGCTAGTGCCACGAAAAACATCGCTATTTTTGTTCCGGCGGTTGCCGTGAAGGCCGAGTCGCGGATTGGCAAGACCCTTGGGCTGAAGAGCATGGATGCGCCCTCGCTCATTCGTGCTGTTACAGCCGGCCTGTCTTGGAGCGCAGTGAAGAAGTTTCTGGGTGCGACAGGACTGACCCAACAGGAACTCGCGCACTACCTCGACATCCCGGAAAGGACATTTGCGCGGCGGCGAGAGGCAGGCGCGTTTGACCGGCGCGAATCGGAACAGTTGCTGCGTCTTGCTGAAATATGGGATGCAGCGCTCGAACTTTTCGATGGGGATGCAGCCCGGACCCATTCTTGGCTCACTTCCAAGCGGCGGCTCAGCTTCGGCGGGGCGCGGGCGATCGATTACGTGAAGAATGAATTCGGCGCCCGGGAAGTGCGCGCATTGATTGGCCGATTGGAAGACGGAGTAATCTCTTGATCGAGGCCTACCGAATTACCAAAGAGCCAAATGTAAAGAAGGCATTCGCAGGAACGGGGGCAAGGCTGTACGGCGGTAGGTGGACCAGTGTGGGGATTGAGGTCGTCTACGCGAGCGAGCACCGGTCCTTGTCGGTGCTCGAAGTGCTGGTTCACATAGAGGGTGACGATGTGGGGAATGGCACGGTTATACAGCCATATCTCATCTATCCAATCTCGTTCGACGAGGCACTTCTCGATGAACTCTCCGCCTCAAGCCTGCCTGCGGACTGGGCATCGCATCCTCCCGTCAGGTCTACCCAGCAAATTGGCGACGACTGGGTATCGCGCGCCAGCAGTCCGGTGCTTGCCGTGCCGAGCGTGGTCGTCCCTGAAGAACGCAACTACGTCTTAAACCTGAACCACAAGCGGTTCCCTGAAATTCAGATCGGGTCGCCTGTTCCCTGCAAGATCGACCCGCGACTGCTCTGAACCCTTCCCCAAAACGACCCCCGACTTTTTACCGCACTCCTTGTAGAACTGCCGATCTGCCAGGTCACGGCACTCAGCGGCTTCGCACCTCCAGGCCTGACTTCCTGGTTTCAGCCATCTCTCGACAAAACGAACCATTTTGTCGAGTGTGGTCGACGCCGATGTCGCCGGGAGGGATTGTTGCAATACGCAAGATCCCCAACTCTGCTTCAAGGGCGGGCGGCGTGGAAGCACGGTTTGGCACAGTCGACGTTATTGCCACCTGAACTATGCACAGGGCAGGCGGGAGAGTCTGGCGGCCATTTGGAAACCCTGAGAATCCTGGTTTAAAACAGTAGGAACGCGAAGTTGCGAGCTTCGCGAACCGATTCTCAGGAGTTCACCCAAATGGTGAGTAATGAAAACCAGATTACACGCGCATCCCCGTCCATCAAGGAGTTCGCGCGGATATTCCGGAACCCAATACAATCGGGGCTTCCACGCCCTATGACTTCGAAGCGCGGAATTTGACGGCCTACGGCGAATTGCTTCCGGTGGCCACGATGCTGGAGAAACTCGGCTTCCAGCAGTGGGTCGAAGAAACCCTGACAGTAAAGCGGCAGACGCGATCGATGCCGACGGCCAATGCGAGTTCTTCTATCAGCCGGAGGGCTGGGGAAAGGGCTGCCGGTTCCTGGCGCTGCGCTACGAGAAGGAGCCTGAATCCAAGGGTGTCGAAAAGCCAGAGCAATATCAACTGTTCGATACGCCTGAGTACACCTACAGGGTCTTCGTGACCGACATGGATGGGCCGGTGGATGCGCTGGTGTGGTTCTATAACCAGCGCGCGGCAGCCGAAAATCTCATTAAAGAGGCCAACAACGATGCAGGCTTGACGGCGCACCTGTCGAACCGTTGGATGATGAACGCCAACTGGTTCCAGATCGCCATGCTGGCCTACAACCTGAACTGCTGGCTCGAACTGTTCAGTCGCAAGGAGAACGATACCATGGAAACCATGAAACACACCTCGCTGGCCGCGGCGCGGCTGCGCTTCCTGTTTCTGGCCGCACGAATCTGGCGGCACGCCGGCAATGAAAGTATCGGCAGCGCGGGGAAGATCTTAAGCTCAATTGGATGAGAGGCGCCGAGCCAGTGACGCCGATGTCATGGGTGTGCTGAACCCGCTGGAGGCTTTTGGCGTCCGGTCAGGGACTTTGCACGGCGTGCCGGCCAGTTTGACCGGCCTCGCAGTCCTTGACCGGACAATGGGGGAGAGCCGCATTGCATCTACTTGTTTTCCTGTAATTCCTCTACCAGGCCCGGCCAGAGCTTGACGAAAATCTTGTCATAAAGGAATCCGGCGAAGACCGCGCCACAGATGGGCGCGACCGTGAGAATCCACCACTCGCCCCGCGGTCCCGGAAACGCCATCTTACCCCATCCCAGCAGATAAGCGAGGATGCGCGGGCCCAGATCGCGGGCACCGTTCAGCGAAGTCATGGACAGCGGAGCCGTCAGACCGACGATGGCGAAGATCACCCCCCCCAAGATCCAGGGGAAGGCACTGGGATGTGGCTTGAAGCTATTGCGCTCTTCAAGAAGGGCAAGAATCATGAGCATCAGGAGCGTTGTTCCGATGAACTCGGAGAGAAAGCCTGCATACAAGGGAACCTTGGCGTAGGCCTCGGGCGTGAATCCAACGGCGGCGGGGTTTGGAATGTAGCAGGTAAACACCATACTGCTGAATTGACTTCCAAATTGTCCGCGCACCAGGTGATTGGCGGCCTCGAAAGGCGCGGCAAAACCTCTGTAGAACCCGAACCACAGGGTTGCCGCAGCGCAGAATGCGCCCGCGATCTGACTTACAATGTAGCCTGGAACCTTGCTCCAGGGAAATCCCCTCCAAACCGCGAGTGCGATGGTTACGGAGGGATTGAAGTGAGCACCGGAGACCGCCGCGCCGACGTAGACGGGAATGGCTACCGCAAAAGCCCACATCCACATCACGGGCAGCAAGTCCTTGTAGGCACCGATATAGATGGCGACAAAGACAGCGCCCGCGCCGAAAAACACGATCAGATAAGTGCCGATAAACTCCATTACATACTTAGCAAACCAATTTTCTTTCATGGACATACACTTTTTCTCCTCTCCGTAGAGTCGTATCGCCCGGCAGATGTTTGCACACCTCAAAGACTGATCGCCATGGCATGAAACTTGCCGCGGGAGCCTGGTTGCCTACCCTGAACGCTGCTCAGACAATATGTTGACGGCAGCGCAAGGCTTTCCTCCCGTTTCCAAGCACACAAATCATCCGGGCCTTTTCGATGCCTGACTCATCTCCCGTATCGGCAAGGCCCGGATAGGTCCAGATCAAGGAATCAGCACGGCACGGCCTCTTACTTTTCCCGCATTCAAGTCATGCAACGCCTTGTCCGCGTCGGCCAGCTTGTATTCCTTTGTCGTAAGATCGACCCGGCCGTGGTCTGCCAACTCCATCAGTTCCACCAGGTCCGGATAGGTTCCGACGAGATTGCCGACGATGCTCTTCTCGGTTACGATCATCTCCATGGTTGTCGTCTTGAGTTCTCCGCCATAACCGATGATGTAGTAGGAGCCGGCGTTCCGGGTCATGGCCAGACCGCGATTGATTGCATTTCCTTCGGCCACGAAATCGATCACGGCTTCGGCTCCCTTGCCATTTGTCAGCGCCAGGACTTTCGACACGCATTCCTCGTCGGCGAGCACCGTGTGGTCGGCCCCGATCTTGCCCGCCAACTCCAGTGCGGACGGATTGCTGTCAACCACAATAATGGTGGCCGCGCACAACGCGCGTAGCGCCTGGATGCCGATATGTCCCAGGCCGCCGGCTCCGATAATCACGGCAAATTGGCCCGGAAGCAGAAGTCGCGAGGCCTTTTTTACGGCATGGTAAGCGGTCAGCCCGGCATCCGCATGGGGTGCCACGTCCTTGGGCGCCAAAGCTGCAGGCAGCTTCACCACCGACCGCGCTCCGGTCTTGAGCAGCTCGGCATAGCCGCCGTTGGCATTGATGCCGGGGAAGATACCGCCGTCGATATGCATATCGTCTCCGCGGCGCGCGGCCAAATCATAGCCATCTGTAATCAGCGTGTGACAGATCACCGCATCGCCGCGCTTGACATGATGCACCTCCTTGCCAACCTCTTCCACCCACCCGGCGTTCTCATGCCCCAACACGTGAGGCAGCTTTACAGGCATATAGTGCTGCCAGAGGCCCTGGATAAGATGGAGATCTGTCCGGCAGACCCCGGCTCCGCCGATGCGAATGATAATATCGGTTCCCTTTTCAATCTTTGGGTTGGGAATCTCTTCCAGAGTCACAAACTTTGGGCTTGTCAGTTCTTCGTCGTATTTGTGTAGAACCGCTGCTTTCACGTTTCTACCTCCTTTTTCCCGTAAAGCAAGCAATCGGACCGCCAATGAGGACTATCGCCTAAGTGCAACAAAGGTAAAGGGCAAGAGAAATGCAGGCAACATATTCTGTTCACTTGCGGAACAGAGGATCAAGTTATCTGTTCCGCCATGGAACAGCGCGCTCTGCCCTTGCTTGAATAACATCGCTCAATTTGCAGGCGATCTGGGAGCTTGAGCAATAAGGGGCGGGTTCGCCTTCTTGACAAGCGTTGCGGGGCAGGAGTATTGATTCTCTTGTCCAAGAGCCCGGCGCCTGACTCCCGGATTTCAGGTTCGTGGATTCCAGGAGAAGAAAGCGTTGTCGATAACATGATTCCTGCGGCAAATCGTCAAGCGGAGAATCTCGCGTTGCCTGACAACGGGCAAGCCGATCCTTACACCTACCGCGAAGATCGTTTGATCAGGGCTAGAGCGTCGCTTGGATATTCCGGTTCCACTGGAATCTCGCCGGGTCTGGTGCGCAGGGAAATCAGCGATTCCTGGCAGCGCTGCCTCGACTGGGGGCTGGACCCGGGCCGGCCGCCACGGGAAATGCGCCTGACGCAGCAGGAGCTGCACTGCCTTTTAGAGCAAGACTCCTACCTCATGCATCTGGCCAAATCGGAACTGAGAAAACTACAGAAGCAGGTTCCCAACGACACGTTTGTGCTCGCATTTTCCAATCGCGATGAAATCGTGATGGACGTCGTTCCCTTGCATTCATCGGTAAACGGAGCTTCGGAGGTGATGCAGGGGGTCAGTTGGAAGGAAAACATTCGCGGTACGAATGCTCTGGGCACGGCCGCTTTCAATCGGCGCCCTGTCTGTGTTCACGCACTGGAGCACTTCTTCCCGGGTTACGGCGGAATCACCTGTACGACCGCTCCTGTGAGCGATCCGGACGGCGAGGTTGTCGGCCTGCTGGATGTGGTCTCCGATCGGCACTCGCGGTGGCAACATATTATGTCGCTGACCTGCATGTCCGCGCTGCACATCGAGGCGGAGCTCTTTCGCGAGCGGTTTCGTTCCGACCTCATCGTGCAATTCCATAGCCGCGAAGAATTCGCCCATACGCTGGACGCCGGCTTGTTCGCTCTCGACGAACAAGGCCGCATCCTCGGCAGCAACTGGCAGGCAAGGTTCTTCCTGAAAGGATTGCCGATCCAGGCCGGCCATCATTTCGATGAAGTCTTCCGCATTTCTTTCCGCGAGTTTGTCTCCCGCCCGCAAATGGCAGGCGGACTTGCTCAACTGGCCGACATCCAAGGAAGTTCCTATTCCGTTTGCGTTCGCAGTCCGGGTGTCCGTCTGCGAAGAATTTTCCCTCTTGCGCTTTCCGCTTCCAGTGATCCGGCCGAGACTCTTCCGGCCGGCTATGTCTGTCAGGATCCGGTCGTCATGCACTCCGTCTCGCTGGTGAGCAGGGCGGTGAAAATGTCCGTCCCCATTCTTATCCGCGGAGAAACCGGGACAGGCAAGGAGATGCTCGCGCAATACGCGCATCAAGCGAGCAAACGGAGCGGGCAGTTTATTCCCGTCAACTGCGCGGCGGTTCCCGAGGATTTGATTCAATCGGAACTGTTCGGCTATAGCGAAGGCGCATTTACCGGGGCGCGTCGCGGCGGAGCCAGGGGGCTGGTGCAGCAGGCCGACGGCGGCACGCTGTTTCTGGACGAGATCGGCGATTTACCTCTCAGCCTGCAGCCGGTGCTGCTGCGCTTTCTGGATAACTGGACGATCCGGCCGATTGGTTCGAACAAGGAGCAGAAAGTCGATGTGCAACTGGTTGCCGCCACGAACTGCGATCTGGAACAAGCCATTGTCGAGAAACGGTTCCGGCGCGACCTGCTGCACCGCATCGATGCCGTTGAAGTTTTTCTGCCGCCGCTTCGTGAGCGCTCCGATTTTGAGCAAATCGTATTGAACCTGCTCGCGCGCATCTCGCCAGAGGCAAGGATCAGCGATGATGCGCTGCGGATGCTCAGGGAACCGGCATGGGAAGGGAATATTCGCGAGCTGCGCAATGTTTTGACCCGCGTCCTGATCTCCTGCCTGGAGCCGGTTCTATCGGCCGAGGCTGTGGAGTCGGTGCTAGGCGACGGCCGGCAGGATGGGCCCGCGACCCACTCCAATTCATCGGCTCCATCCGCGCTGGCCGGACTGCACCGGCGCGCAGTGCTCGACGCCTACCGCAAGAACGAGGGCAACATCTCAAAAACAGCGCAGGCTCTACACGTCTCGCGCAACACGGTTTATCGGGAGTTGCGGAGAGCGGGGATCGTGGCCGATTAAGGGGCTTCCCGCATTTCGGCTGAGCTGCCAGGTGAATTCGGCAGATTTATCTCGGAAAAGCCCATTCGGGAGCCGAGGTTTGCTCGCAGCCTGTTCGGAAGGAGCGAGGATGTCCCGGCCGCAGTTGAAAGTTGAGCGGCGGTGTACCCCGGTTCTGAAAGAATCGGGGTACACACTGCGGTTCGTGTGGCTGCCTGTAATTTCCCTTTCGCGACCAACCGTAAGGCCCCTTGTGTGCCAAACGTCGGGCGCCAGGCCGCGCCACGTGGTGCGTGTGGGCAAGACTCCGACTCCCCAGTGCTGTAGTCGGCTGAGGCGCGGGCACTGCCGGACAGTATTGATGCAACCACCCCGGCGGGCCTATCGAACCGGGCGCTATAGCAGAACCAGAGTTGGTGTATCCCGAAAGCAGTTCACTTAAGTTGACGCGACCATCAGGGAGCGGCGACCTCGCATGAATTGAACAGGACACAGGGACTCTGGTTCTGCTCTAATTTCGCTCAACCAAGCCAGCACCCGCACCACCCAGCTCTACGACTGCCGACGCGACGAGCTGATGCGCGCCTTCGCGCCGATGCCGGAGCAGCGCAGGACTCCGGCCGATCCCGGTCCTGACCGCCAGCAGGATCTGTTCGCTTCCCTTCCCGCCCCTGAAAGCCGCCGAGCCTGACTCCGCAGTCCAGTTCAACCCTCGACAAAATGAACCATTTCGTCGAGGGTGGTCGATGCCGATGTCGCCGGGAGGAATTGTTGCAAAACGCAAGATCCCTAACTGTGCTTCAAGGGCGGGCGGCGCGGAAGCACGGTTTGGCACAGTTGACGTTATTGCCACGAACAAACCGGCTCCCCCTTGCCGAACCTAACCATGTTTGCACCTCGTGTAAACTCATAACGGAGGATTTTGAATGAGCACGAAACAACTACTGGCCGAAATCGATCGCGGCATCAACGCCTTGCAGAAGGCACGTGCCTTGTGTTTGAAAGGTGAGGCTGTTGCACCGAAGGCTAAGGCAATCGCAGCTAAGACAGCCAAGGTAACAAAGGCGCCAGCAAAAAAGGCTACTAAGGGCGGCATGAGCGATGAGGGCCGAGCAAAGATCGCCGCTGCTCAGCAAAAGCGCTGGGCCAAGGTTAAGCGGGAAAAGAACAAGGCAGCTAAGGCGGCTAAAGCCGCTTTGGTCGTCCGCGCAGCAGAGTAACCCGCTCTCACACACACGCATAAAGGCCCCGAGGCTATCGACCTCAGGGCCTTTATGTTTGGCGGCGACTACCTCGGCCAGAGCATATACAGCAAAACAGCAAATGCCCCAAGTGCGGCCACGGCAGTTGGTCAACCCCCGAATGGTGTAGGGGATGAGTTGCTGTCTATCGACCGGACTGCGTATTCCAGTGATGTGGGCACTTGATTCCGGCGATGTGGGCAGGCGTCGGAGCGAAGCGACGCTGGTTGAGTTTTACAGTATTCAGGTTGCCCACATGAGTCAAGAAAAGGGTAAATAAATATC
>Ga0255349_1000214_pt1 | contig 26287 bp, 26 predicted proteins | sample CBST25v15metaG_FD_189947 | JGI IMG/M metagenome (GOLD analysis project Ga0255349, IMG submission 189947) | Peat soil microbial communities from Stordalen Mire, Sweden - C.B.S.T-25.v15 | ecosystem: Environmental > Terrestrial > Soil > Wetlands > Peat | place: Sweden: Norrbotten County, Stordalen...
TGCCAACGCAGCGAAGGAAGAGCTTGTCTTGTTCATGCTTATCAAAGTGAGACTTCTTTCCCCGCCCTACAGTAATTGTTGAGGGGCTACTTGTCTCACTCATGTTGGCACAGAGGGCTTGTTGCCGGTTAGGTTCCCGAAGTTCATGGGTGAGCCATCGATCTCTACTGAAAAATCACCTGCGACATACTGGCAAATGCTTATAGTGCGCTGCTGTCCGTCCATCAACTCGAAGTCATCATCACCCACCTTCACCCAATACATCGTGTTGAGCGGGAATTTCTTCCGGACGGTGTGGATGACTTCGTTGCGCTGTTTTTCCTTGTAGATGAACTCGCGTTGGTAAGGCGGACGAATGTTCAAACGACCGTCGTAGCCGCGCACACCTTCTTCGGCTTTGTTCTCAAAGCCTGCAATCAGTTCGGATATTTTGATGCTATGCAAGGCGATTTTCATGTGAGGGCCTTCGTTCGATAATAATTCTTGAATACGGGCAACGTGAATTGCCGTCTTTGGTTATCGCAATGTCCGTTCGACCACGATAATTCCTCGTTACCCCTATCGCTTTGCCCAAATCGCCAAACGGTATGCCTATGAGTTCAAATTGATCGGGATTGTACTTGTCTAAGAACGAATCAGGAACGCCGATTAAGCCGTCATAGTCGCAAGGTATTTCCGAAGCCTTACTGACCTCGATTGCGTCGAAATTGTCGTAGCGCGGGTATTCGGCCGCAGAGTATCTCTTATAGAGCGGCAGTTGTTCGTGGCGATTCGGGTTGTCCATATTGGTGAACCAACGAACGCCCTTGACCCTGATGTATTTCCTGCCTTTCTCGTCGATGCGAAAACCTGCTGCTTCTAAGGGATAGTGGTCTGGCACGCGAAATTCTCGATCACCGCTATGGATGCTCTCCCCCAACCAGAGTTTATTTTCCTTAATTAACTTGAAAATTTCTTTGTAATGAAAAGCGTTCATATTCCCGATGATGAGGAAATGCTTGTCGTAGGCAACGAGCTGCGCCACAAATTCGCGGAACAACGAGAACGGCGGATTAGTAACAATGATGTCCGCCTCTTTCAGAAACTCCACGCACTCGCCGCTTCGGAAGTCACCAGCGCCGTAGATGCCGTCCGCATTGAGCGCCCGTGACGTGTTGGAATCGTGCTTAAGCAAATATTCCACGTCGGCGAGGTCAGTCGCGCCACGCCGCTTATGGTCGGGCACTTCGTTGATTTCTATTGCGTAAGGTTCTTTGCCTTCGGGCTTCAGCCCCTCGATGTCAAGGAGCGGCAACTGGCCGCCGACGATGGGCGACTTCACGTAGCTCGTCGCGATGAGCTTCTTGAGACCGAGCGTATTGAAGTTGAGCGCGAAATACCTGAAGAAATTGCTCTCAAACGGGTCGTCGCAGTTGCAGAGTATCGTCTTTCCGCGTAGCTGCGACTTGTAGTGCTTTAGCTCGTTTTCAATGTCGCAAAGCTGCGTGTAGAACTCATCCTGCTTTGCACCCCGCGCTTTGCCTAGACTTTGATTGTTTACCTTATTGGCCATCGTGAACCCATCTTGATTTCAGTCAGTGCGTTCCGTAGTCTCTTGGCTGTGGCCCCAGGGTAAGCTGATTCTAAGCCCCTTGCCCTGTTCGCTTCTACCGCAACTATACCTACCGCCGCCTCTTTGGCAGGTGGTTTTTTTGCAGGCAACCTGTGCCCCGTTCATTTTTGGGATGCAGAATCCTATCCAACGTCTCAGGCCCAACTGCCGGGTGCCGCGCCCTTGGCTTCCCACCAACGCGGGTGCCCAATCCCTCAGCGTTCTTTGCTGAAGGGCGGGAGGATACGAATTGCCGTCCCCGAAAGCCGTTTTGCAGATAATTACCCTCCTTTGGCGCACACTACCAATAGAGCGAAATTCCTGATCCCTCTGGAGAGCCGCACCATGCGAACTGTCAGAAACATCACCGTAGCCGTCGAACCCGAGCTCTACCGCCAGACGCGAAAGATTGCGGCCGACTACGACACCACCGTAACCGACATGGTAAGGTTTTTGCTCCTGGTCCTCCCCGAAGCGGTCAAGGCCGCGCGCTACCCCGGCGGCCGCCCGCAATTTGGCTTGGCCGCCGCCCGCGCTGCCCGCGCCGCTGCCGCAGCCCTGCCCGCTGCCCCGGCCATCAACCCTCTCAGCCCCTCACTCCCGTCCAGCCCCTCCCCGGAAACAAGCGAAATTTCGCCCTGTGCGCCTGTAAATGCCAGCCAACCCCATTCCCTTCAGCAACTTGCGAGACAACAACCGGCGTCCGTACAGGATAAGCATTTCAGTATCCCCGCCCTGAAAGACCTCATTTCAAAGGCTTTACAAGCCATTCCGTAAATCGCGCGTTTCCACCGCTGTACACCAGTAAAGCGCCCGGCAGGATGCGCGGAAATCTAATAAAATCAATACCTAAGGCGGCTCACTCCGGATATGCGCTATACGACACAATTCCTGTTATCGGCCCTGGCGGCGGCGCAGTTCCCTGCACCGGATGTGCCGGAGATTGCTTTTCTTGGCCGGTCCAACGTGGGCAAATCTAGCCTGCTGAATGCGCTGGTGGGTGAGAAAGCGGCCAAGGTTTCGCAAACGCCGGGACGCACGAGGGCCATCAACTTCTTTGCGCTTCTGGACCAGAGCCAGCGAAGGAAGCTGGTCTTTGCCGACCTGCCTGGCTACGGCTACGCCAAGATTTCAAAGTCGATTTCGGCGGGTTGGCCTGCGTTCATCGAGCCTTACCTGGCAATCCGCTCGACGCTCAAACTGTGCGTCTGCCTGGTGGACTCGAACGTGCCCGCGCAAGAGAGTGATCGCCAGTTGATTCATTGGCTCAGGGCGGAGGGGCGCGATTTTGCCGTGGTGGCGACCAAGATCGACCGGCTCAGCGGCAACGAGCGCACCCGCAACCTGCTGGCCCTGCAGAAGGGGCTGGAACTGGACGCGGTGCTGCCGGTTTCCGCCAAGACGGGATACGGGATCAAGGATTTGTGGAAGCGGATTGAAGAGGCGGGCGAAGTCCAGAGTTGACGCCTTCAGGGGGCAACCGGCGGCTTTGACTGAGCGACAAAGGTCTCGTTGTTGTGGCAATAACTCACCCACACTTGTACGCCTATCTCGCCTCGCTTGACCGCAAGCTGAGCTCGCGCGATGAACTCCTTTGCAGCTTCCGGTTCACAATAAAGGACTCTCACGCCCTGCGCGAGACGGCCCAGGTAGCGCGGGGAAAGGCGCAACCAGCGGCGGGCGGTCCAATCTTCCCGCGGCAGGCAGTCCAGGGCGATGGCGTCGAGCTTGGGAAGCCAGAGGGCCGGTGCGGCGGACACGCGCCAGGTGAGCAGAGTCTGGTCATTCGGCAGCGTCGGACGCGGTATATGCCGTGCGCCCTGGCTGACGAAGGGGGAATGCTCCGAGAGTTCATCGGCAGGCCGCAGCAGATCAGGCAGCACGCCGCGTTCCAGCATTTCGCGCTCGACGGCTTCCGGCGCGGAAGCTATGCAAACCGCAACCGTCTCGCGCTTGCGAATCTGGTTTTTGAGGATGCGCAGGGCTTCGCTGAGAGAAGTCACCAGAAAGTCGGCGACTCCGTCCCGGACTGCCTGCTTCTGCGCTGCCTGGCCGGCGGTTGCGGCCAGCGACGCGGCGCCTGCGATATTTGCCGCCACCAGCAAAGCGCGGCCAGCCGCATCGAGTTCGCCCGCGTAAAGAAGTTTGCCGCCGAGGGTCGATTCTGATTTCGGGTCGAAGTCAGCGCTCCCAGCCGCAATCAGGTTCGCGTAGTGTCGTTCAACCTGGAGGATGAAGTCGAGTGCGGGCGATTCGATGGGATCAAGCGCCAAGGGAAGGTGTTCTCCGCGGTCAGGTATGAGCTTCCGGCCTAGAGCCTATTCCTGGAATTGCTCTTTCGCGTTTAGTTTTCTGACAAAGAAAACAAACTCTCCGGGTTTGGCAATGACCTGCAGCTTATCGGAAACTTTCTTTCCGCCGCAGCCATTGGGGGCCACAACGCCCAACTCAACGATGTCGGAGACCTTGTACCAACGATCCAGAGCGGGCGCATGATCCGATGACCCCAGGTCCTTATCCGCATCGCAGTTGACATAGATCATCGTGGTGCTGTCGTAGGTGGCTCGGATGGAGAGGGCAGTGGCAACGTTGGGCAGGGTCAACTTGCCTGAACCGTCTTCATTCTTCAGCACCCAATTGCCATGGACAGTTTGCTCGTGATTGATACGGACCAGGAAGTCGGAGCTGGCGATGAGAATGCCGGTCTTGCTGTCCAACATCCGAATGGTGATGGTCTTGTCTGTTTGCGCACACAATGGCCCACAGAATGCGGCGAACCAAAACAAGAGGTAGAGCGCAGGATGAATCCGTCCGATCATGATCGCCTCTGGAATCGCCTTTAAGTTTACCAGCCCCGTATTCACCACGTGGAGTAGGGTTGCCCGTCCGACCCTGCCTCCGTCGAGCCGGAGTGGACGTCGTCGATGCCGGGATCGGTCTGGTCCAGCGAACGCATCGCGTCGGTCGAATCGGTCACCCAGGTGCTGTTGCTGTGGGTCATCGGATCGTCGGGAATGGTCTTCAGGTAGCCGTCCTGGGTCAGATCTTCCAGCGTCTGCGGCGCCTTCTGCTTGTCCATGGTATACGAATCGATGGCGGCACGGAGGATGAACAGGTCTTCCTTGAGCACCGCTTCCCGCGCGTGCTTGACGGCAGCGATATAACTGGGCACGGCCACAACGGCCAGGATGCCGACGATCGCCATGACGATCATCAGCTCGACCAGCGTAAAGCCCGCGTCTTGTTTACGAATGCGGCGCACTGAAGCCTCTTGTCCATGTTAGCGGAGTTAGCGGCGCTAGCCTCGCTTCGCTCGTGTTAGCGGTGTTTAACTCCGCTAACCGCGCCAACTCCGCCAACCACCTACCAGGTGGAATATTTGGTGCCGTCCAGTCCCGTTCCCATGGACTTTGAATACACATCGAAAACGCTCTGCCCCCCGTAGGAGTCCGACGTCGGGTCGTCTTGCATGGAGTGCAACCCCCACTCGGCCCTGCCGGTCATTGGGTCCACCGGAATCTTGCGCAGAAACTTGACCTTCTTGCCCTGCACGTCCACGCCGTTCACCAGCGTCTCCAGGTCGGGCGGATAGTTCTGGCTGTCCACCTTGGTCTGGAAGGCGTGCATGTCGGCTGCGTCCTTGTAGTGGTCGATGGCGTCGCGCATCTCCCACAGGTCGCGCCGCAACTGGCGCTCGTTTTGGCGCTTGACCTGAAAGCGGGCAATGGGCACCGCCGCTGAAGCGAGAATCGATAGAATCGCCACGGTCACGATCAACTCGACCAAGGTGAGGCCGCGCTCGCGGCGGCGGACATTCTGGTTCGGCCGGTTTGGCCGGACGAGACTCGCCGCTATGGGTCTCCTTCGTACCGGTTTCATTGGCACGGGACTCATCGTCTACTTCACCACAATGCTGAGCTGCCCGCCCTGGGCCTGCACCTGCTGCTGGGCGCTGTTGACCGCCGCCGCGCGCGTCATGGATACGACGCTCTCCCCCGCGGCCTTGGCCTGGAAGCTGAGCACGCACACCACGCCCGCGCCGGCCACGCCGGCAGCTCCCGGCGGGCGCGAGGCCACAATGTTCACGCTGCCCGCACCGTCGTCGCGGTGGACCAGCGCCACGGCTTGCCCATCGCGGCTCAAAAGATCCCCCGGACTCACGTTGACCAGCGAAAGTTTGGCCGGGTCGTACTGAATCTGCAATGGCACTGAAGCGATATCCGTTGCGCCCATCAGAACAATCGGAACCTGGAAAGTGGAGCCCGCGGCCACCGGACCCGCCAGGGGGCTGAACATAAGGCTCACTTTCTGGGCAACCGGCGGACTTGGCGAGTGGCCGGCAACTGCCGCAACCGCCGTGTCTCCATTGGCATCCGCGGATGCGCTTAACTGGGCCAGCGCCGCCGGAGCCGCAGCCATCGCGCTTTGGCCGGGAACCATGCCTACATTGGGCCGGACAACAGCGGAGCCGCGGAGGACCGAAGCACTTTCGGGCGCCCCATTCGAAGCAGGAGCCGCAGCAGAACTCAAGCCCGTCGCGCCCGGCCCGTCGCTCGAAACGCGGCGAAGATCGATCGACGTGTTGCCCACACCGGTATCAATGGCGCGCAGGTTTACCCGATCCAGAGTTTGCGTACGAACGATGTGGGGCACCACCAGAAAGACAAGTTCGTTGTCAGTAATGGTGTGGTCCTTGGAACCGAACAGGTACCTGAGGATCGGGATCGAACTCAGGCCGGGGATGCCGGTCCAGCTTACCTGATCCTGGCTCTCCTGAATGCCTCCGAGGATGCTGGCCTCGCCCTCGCGAAGGCGGATCACCTGATCCACAATATTCTGCGCGATGATCGGCTCGGTGACGCCGCTGATGGTCACGGAGCCGCTCTGCGAAGACACCTCAATCTTGATCTTCAAAGTCACATCGTGGTCGTAATGAACGGTAGGCGTCATCTCGACTTTCACGCCCACGTCCTGGTACTGGAACTGCGTGTTGACCAGCGAACTGACCACCGCGGTGGCCGCGCCCGTCTGATAGGAGCCAGTGGCAATGGGAATCCGCTCACCGATGGTCAACAACGCCTTCTGCGCGTCGGTGGCCCGGATGCGCGGATTCTGAAGAATCTTGGTGTGGGAATCAGTCAACAGCAGGTTGGCCGTGGCCGAGCCGATGGTCACCGCGAAATCCGTCGCTTTGAGGTGGGCCAGATCGTACAGAGTCGGGGTGGTGGATGTGGTGGTTCCCGTGGTGGTCGTCGTACTGCTCGAAGAAGTGCTTGAGGTGGGTGGCTGCAGGGCAATGCCCACGCTGCTGGGCCAGGAAATGCCGAGGGTTTTCTCCCAGTTCTTGCTCACCTCAAGCACCGCAATGTCCACCACCACCTCAGCACGCGCCTTGTCCAGGTCGTTGATCAGCTTTTCCGCCAGCAGCAGTTCGTCAGGAGTTCCCCTGCAGATGATCGCGTTCTGGCTGGCCACGGCATACACCTTGAAGTTGCCGGCCAGCACATTGCGCAGGGCGGTCTGCACATCGTTCAAATCGTTCGGCTGCCAGGCATTGGACAGGTAGAAGGTTTGCACCGCCTGCTCGTCCAGCTCGGTGCGTTTGGCACGGTTATTCTGGGCAACAAAAATCGTATTCGCGGTCACCGGGCGCCAGAATGTGTTGGACAGCGTGCCCACAATGCGCAGAGCGTCGAGCAAAGACGAATTGTTCAGATCAACCTGAATGCGCTTTGCGGTGTAGTCGGGATCGAACAGGATGTTGATGCCGGCCGCCTTGCCGATAGCCTGGTACACGACCTTTGCGTCCTCGGTATAGTGCAGGGTCAAAGGCTCGTTGGAGAGCGGCTTGAGCACGGCCGGCGCACCCATCGAATCCATATCTTCCTGCGTGCCTGCCTGCTCGGCAAGGCTGGTCTCGGCCTGTGGCGTCGCCTCGCCATGCTTTTGCCGCACCCTGGCGATCTCCTGCTGCGCGGCCTCGTTGCTTGGGTCGATCTCCGCGGCATGAAGAAACTCGACCAGCGCGCCTTGCTCGTCGCCGGCCAGCAGCAGCTTGCGCCCCTTGGACACGTGCATGGACGAGGCTGAAATCCGCACCCGGTAGAGCGCCGTACGGTAGGTCAGGTCCTTGGGCGCCTTGACGTTGGCCTGCTGATAGAAATTGAGGGCAGCATCGTAGTCTTCGCGCGCCTCGGCACTTTCGCCTTGCTTGAAGTAGGAGGCGGCCGACTCCGCGTGCAGTTGGACGCTCGACAGACCCATGACGGCCAGGAGAGCGAAGGGCGCAATCCAGAGGGCGGCTCTCAAGAAAATGGGGCTAGTCGGAAAGGCCCTGGCCGAAACGGATCCGGAGGCAGCCTGTGCAGCAGCGCGGCTTTTCATCTTACTCCCAGGCGTCGAAACCAGCCCGCGTTCCGCAACGGGCCCTTGCGGGCTGCCTTGGCTGCCCCGGACGCAAATCTTGTCGCAATCCCGATTCGTGGTTCTTCCCATCCAACGATGCCCCATTCTAGCAAAGCCCCATTGCAACGCGTTCAAAACAAGCACCAATGCTACGATGAAGGTTCGAGGATGCTTCCCGATGGCTCGCCAAACCAGCCACGTCATCGTTCAGCCGGCCGCTCCCGGCCCCAACAAGCCGTCCCGGCCACGCGACCCCGTGGCCAGCGGTGAGCGGGATGCCGCGCACAACCGCGTCGCCAGCCACAACTACTTTCTGTTGGAAAAGTTCGAAGCAGGCGTGGCTCTCCGGGGCACTGAGGTCAAGTCCATCCGCGAGGGCCACGCCAACCTGAAAGACTCCTACGGCCTGATCAAGGACGGCGAGGCGTTTTTGCTCAACGTACATATCGGTCCCTATTCGCACGGAAATATCGCCAACCACGACGCCACGCGCACCCGCAAGCTGCTGCTGCACCGCGAAGAGGTTCGCAAGCTACTCACCAAGACGCAGATCAAGGGCCACACGCTCATCCCCACCCGGCTCTATTTCCGCAATGGGCGAGTGAAGTGCGAACTGGCCGTGGCCAAGGGCAAGCAGGACTGGGATAAGCGCGAAACGGAGAAGCGGCGGGAAGCGGACCGCGAAGCCCGGGCCGCCGTCAACGCCAGCAAACACCGCATGGGGCGGTAGGACCGGATTTCGCTTTACGGGTTGAGGCCGGAAGCCGGCGGGTCACATGGATCAGCGAATCACTTCAATTTCGATTCCCAACGAGAGGTTTTTCCAGACGCGATCGGTGGTGTAAACCTTGGCTCCGCGCTGGATAGCCAGAGCGAGACAGGCGCGGTCGCCCAACGACAATCCGTAGGGACGGGTCGAAGGCATCAGTTCCGCAGCGATCCGCGCTTGTTCATCGGTGAAAACGCAGACCTCGCACTGCACGCTCCGCATCCGCTTCCACGCAACCTGGGCAGGCACACCACGATCGAGCATTCGGGTGTGAACCTCGGCCAGGTTGACCGTGCTGAGCAGTGCGCCCTGGAGGACAGGAACAACGATCTCCTCTCCCGGCTCGCTGAAAAACACGGCTAGAACCGCTGACGAGTCCAAGACGGCCGGCTTAGCCAAGGGGCTCCGCCTTCGTCCAACGTTCGCGGTCGCGCTCAAATTCTTCGGCTTCGCGGCGGGCTTCCTCGCGGCGCTCGGCAATCAGTTCGTCCGATGCCATGACACTCGGCTTGGCATATTGGGCGAACTCCTTCTGAATGCGGCAAATGCGCGCGGCGTACGACTCGATAGAAAGAACCCCATCCTCCACATCCATCAGGAGCGTATCCCCCGGCGCAAAGCCCATCTCCTGCCGGATGGAAGCAGGGATGACGATGCGGCCGTTGGGGCTTAGAGGGACCTTGGCGTGAAGGCTTGTTTTGGTAGATGCACCGCTTGTTGACATATACCATAATAATGACATTGTGCCATACATGTGTCAAATCTCTATCATATGTCACAGCGATTCCGCAACCAAGCGGCAAATGATCCTCCAGACGCAGTGGAAGCTTCGAGATGCCGGCATTTTGGTAGGAAGGGGAGAGAATCGCGATTACGTTTTGAGGCCGAAGAGCGGCAGCAATCAAGAGATGGAGCGCAGCACGGCGCCGACGCCGGAGAAAAGGCTGGGATTTGAGGGGGGAGAGGTCGAGCAATACCAGGAGTTGAAGGCGGCGCATCACGGGGAAGGGGCGGATGGGATGAAATATCGGTAGATTTCCGCTGCCATGACTGTTGTCCAAAACTCTTTGGACTTGCCCTTGCGATGGGCTGGCTTCACGTTGAGATAGAGATTCTGCGCGACTTGCCATTTTGTAACACTGTAGTACTAGGGAAAAGGGACGAACTTGTCGGTGCAGGAGGCGGGGATTCCGGTTGACGGAGTTCCCTGGACGGTGGAGTCTTCTCCGGCGGGGAACTGGAGATTGGTGGGGCCGGGGCCGAGATGGATGTCGGCATGATGCAAAGAATAGGTGTACGCGGCGGCGTCGGTCAGCAGCACGCCGTCGAGAGTGGCTGCGATGCGGTGGGTTTGGTCGTAGCCGTTGAAGGAAATCTTGCCGCCGCCGGAGACGCGAACGTTATGCAAGGTGATGTCGCGCATGGTGGGCGGAGAGTTGCCCTTGAGGGTTCCGGCGGATGTGTAGCCGGTGTCGAGCGTGATGGGGTTCGGTGAGTCGCGGATGCAGACATCGTCATAGAGGACGTCATGAGTGAGGCCACCGCGTGAACCGTTGGACTTGATGCGGATAGCGTTGTCAGGACCATCGAGGGAAAGATCGAAGACGCGGATGGCGCTGACGCCGCCGTCAGTCTCGCTGCCGATGGACATGCCGTGTCCCCAATAAAAGTGGTTGTGGCTGACGGTCATGTTGGTTACGCCGCCGGGCCCGCCTTTTATGGCTACGTTGTCGTCGCCGGTGCGGATAAACGATCGAGTGATGGTGATGTTCTTCGAGCCCTGGCCGGGATCAACGCCATCGGTGTTCCGGGCCAGGCGCTTGGGCGTGTCAATCTTGAGGCCCCAGACGGTGAATCCGTCGCCGTGGTTGTAGACGACGTGGAAGTTGGGAGAGTTCTTGAGGGTGATGCGGTAGAGGGTGAAGTTGTCGGCGTAATCCGTAACGATGATTCGCGGAACCTGCTGGCGGCCTCCGGTGCGGGCTTGTTCGGCGAGATCCCACCATGTGGTCTTGGAGCCGAGGAGGGTTTCGCCGCCGCGGCCGTCGATGACGCCGTCTCCCATGACGCCGGCGCCGGAGATATGATCGGCGGAGATCAAGGGGTTGCAGCCACGGCCGGATTGGTTGACCAGGCCGCAACTGCCGGGCGCGGTGGCGAAGACTGCCGGATCGCGCGAGGCGAAGAGGGTTGCGCCTTTGTCCACGATGAGGGTGACTCCCTGGCGCAACTGGAGCGGCCCGGAGAGGAAGGCGTTGGCGGTTCCATGGGTGCGCAGGAGGACGGCATGGCCGCTGCCGCATTTGTCGAGAGCGCTTTGGATGCGGGCGGTGTCGAGCCTTGATTCGTCGGCTTCAGCCAGGGTGTGACCGCTGGGTTGGAGCTGAGCGTCGAGCGTGGCGCAGACGGCGGGCACGACGGGCTCGGCGACGGTGCGGGTGTCTTGCGCGGTGAGAAAGGGGCTAAGAAGGAGCGGCAAGAAGGGGACGAAGCTCAGTGGTGCACTCATCGGCCTGATTCTCTCCATTCGGATGGTGTGGTCTTCTCAATTGCGAATTCCACCAACGGAGACATCTTGACCGGGGAGACGGTGCGATATCCCATTTGGCGCAAAGAGGTGTCCTGCCTTTGCAGGTACTCCTCGTAGAGATGCCCGAGCGCTTCCTCTTTCGAGGCGAAGACGAGTCTTTCCGGCTGTCTTACCTCAAGAAACTCGCGCACAGCCTGAAAGACCCCGCTGAAGACGCGAATGGATGCGTGGATGTTTTCCGAGGCGCTAGCTTTCGAGGTCACCTCAAAAGCGACCCGCCATTCAGCTTTCCGAGTCTCTGTGAAGGTTGTCTCGACGCGAGTTGCGGACGCCTCAAACCGAGCGATCGCCTGCCCTGTCCCTTGCGTTATCCAGGTCAGTTCGGTATTGGAGTCGAACGCAGCGATGAAAGCCTCTGCAAGAATGCCCATGCCAGCCTCCCTGGAAAGAGTTTAATCCAGTTCTTTCCCGAGAGGCTTGGCGCAGACCCCGATCAGCTCGGATTGGGTCTACAGCGCGGTTTCGCCGCGTTCGTCGTTGCGGATGCGGATGGCTTCGTCGATGCGGCTGACGAAGATTTTTCCGTCGCCGATGCGGCCGGTCCGGGCAGCAGCGCCGATGGCCGCGATGGCCTTGTCTTTCAAATCGTCTGTGATGACGAGCTCAATCTTGACTTTGGGGAGGAGGTCGACCGTGTATTCACGGCCGCGATAGAACTCAGTGTGGCCTTTTTGGCGTCCATGGCCGCGAGCCTCGAGGATGGTCATGCCTTCGATGCCCGCCTCGAGCAGGGCTTCTTTAACGGCATCCAGCTTGGAGGGCTGGAGAATGGCTTCGATCTTGAGCATATGCGAAATGCCTCGTCTGACAGCGTAACAGGCGGGGTGGGCAGTTGGGCCGATTCCCGCCGAATGTTTTGCCGAATCTTGTTGCGGACCGGAGGCCGATCAAGCGCCAAGGGTCAGGAGTTGAGGTCGTAACCTTCCTCACCGTGCTGGGAAAGGTCGAGTCCGGCGGCTTCCTGATCGGGCGAGACGCGGAGACCGATGACTTTGTCGACGACGAAGAGCAGGACCAGCGTTCCGATGATGGAGATGGTCCAGGCAACGGCGACGCCGGCGAATTGATTGAGCATCTGGCCCCAGTGTCCGTCGATAGCGCCGGTGGGGACATCCTTGCCGAAGGCGGCGTTGATGGCGCGGGTGGCAAAAAGGCCGGTGAGCAGCGCGCCCAGGGTTCCGCCGGCTCCATGCACGCCGAAGGCGTCGAGGGAGTCGTCGTAGCCGAGGCGGCTCTTGACGGCAAAGACCATGAAGGAGCAGAAGATGCCGGCGACGAGGCCTATGGCCAGCGCAGCGAAGGGCTGGACAAAGCCGGAGGCGGGGGTGATGGCGACGAGTCCGGCGACGGCTCCGGAGATGGCGCCCAAGGCGGTTGGCTTGCCGTTGTGAATCCACTCGGCGACCGTCCAGCCGAGGGCCGCGGCCGCGGCGGCGAAGTGGGTGTTGACGAAGGCCGAAGTGGCCAGTGGGCTTGCGGCCAGGGCGCTGCCGGCGTTGAAGCCGAACCAGCCAACCCAGAGGAGACAAGCACCGATGAAGCTGAGCACCATGGAGTGGGGCGGCATGTTGGTTTGGGGGTAGCCGATGCGCTTGCCGAGATAGATGCAGGTGACCAGGGCGGAGACGCCGGAGGTCACGTGGACAACGGTGCCGCCGGCAAAGTCCAGACTCGGGAAATGGCCGCCGGTGGCGTTCAACAGCCCGCCGACGCCCCAGACCATGTGGGCCATCGGACTGTAGACGAGAAGGGACCAGAGGGAAAGAAAGACGGCCATGGCGCTGAACTTCATGCGTTCGGCAAAAGCTCCGGTGATGAGGGCCGGGGTGATGATGGCGAACATGAGCTGGTAGATCATGTAGGTCTGCTCGGGAATGGTAGGAGCGTAGTCAGTGTTGGGTGCGAGGCCGACGCCGCGCAGGAAGAGGTGCTCGAATCCGCCGATGAAACTGTTGCCGTGACCGAAGGCCAGCGAGTAGCCGACGACGGCCCAAAGAATGGTGACCAGGCCCATCATGGCGAAGCTCTGCATCATGGTGGCGAGGATGTTCTTTTTGCGGACCAAGCCGCCGTAGAAGAGCGCCAGGCCCGGTCCGGTCATCAACAATACCAGGGCCGCAGAGACCAGCATCCAGGCGTTGTCGCCGGCGGACTGGGCATTTTGCACGGCTTGTTGAAGGGCCGCGATCTGTGCCTGGGTGGCAGGAGCCGAGGCGGCTGGGGCTGAGGCGGTCTGGGCGAGGGCAAAGGCCGGAATTCCCAGGAAGGCGGGCAGGAGCAACAGCTTGAACGTACGACTACGCATTTTCTTTCCGCTCCGACAAAGACGTTCACGAGTGGATTGGCTGGACGAGGAACAGGAATCAGGTTTTGGTTGCTGGCTGCCGATTCAGGGAGATTCGGCGACAGGCCACAACTGAAGTGTGGCCGGCAATCGCCGACCTCAGGCTAAAAGGAGCAAAAGAGTTTCAACTGAGCGTAAACATGATTCTCGTAAACATGGCGGCATTGCGCAAGTATTTTCGAAAATTTCCATGGATTCATGATGGGTTGTGTGCTACTTGCGTGAGGGAAAGATCAAGGATCAGGGGATTGTGGCATTGTGAGAGCGGTTGAAAGGCTCAAGAAGGATTCACAGGAACGTGCAAATCTGACCATTCAATCTTATTGACAGTGGAGGTATATTAGAAGCATGGCGCCAACTGCAGAGCGGGACCATTATCTTTTCGGAGCGCTGGACAGCAGCGCCAAGAACCGCACCAAACTGAAGGAAGTGAGCTACGGCTACGAAGAGCCGGAGGGTGTGTTTCTGACTTCGATGGATTTTGCGGTGAACTGGATTCGCAAGAATTCGGTTTGGCCCATGACGTTTGGTCTTGCCTGCTGCGCCATCGAGATGATGTCGATGGGTGCGTCGCGCTTCGATATCGCGAGGTTTGGCGCCGAGGTTTTCCGGCCGTCTCCGCGACAGTCTGATTTGATGGTGGTTGCGGGGCGGGTTTCGCAGAAGATGGCGCCTGTGCTGCGCCGGCTCTATGACCAGATGCCGGAGCCGAAATGGGTGATCTCGATGGGTGCTTGCGCGACCTCGGGGGGCGTGTTCAACAACTACGCGCTTTTGCAGGGGGTCAATCAGGTGGTACCGGTGGACGTGTATGTTCCAGGGTGTCCGCCACGCCCGGAGCAACTCTTGTACGCGATTACGCTTCTACAAGAGAAGATACAACGCGAGCCACGGAGCCTTCTGAAGACTTTGAATGTAGTGTGAGTGGATAGGCGTGGGGTTAGATTTTCAGGCGAAGAGTTACCGAAGTAACCAGCCAAACGAGTAACGAAGGGTGTTGTGAAAGTTTGCATTCTATTGAAAAAAATATGCTCTGCCGGAACGGTCCTATGGTACGTTTAGTTGTGCTTTATGGACGGTTTACGGTCCGTTCGTTTTGCGGAGTAAAAGATTCCGAGGCGAAATTCGCGCTCGCAAACCCCAATAACTTTCAGTTCATTCAGCTTGATTGCGGAGGAGAAACGCATGTACGCTCGAGTTTTTAAGTCAGTCAGCCTGGTTCTAGGGTTGGCATTTGCGGCTTTGGCGCCCGTTGCCCTGTCTGCCCAAGTGGCTCCGGCTGCGAAGGGTACCCCCGGAGGCGATCCCGCGTCAAGGTGGGACATCTTCGTCGGTTACAGTTACTTTTCACCCCATGACACTGTGACCCCAATCCAACTCTACGGTGGGACTCAGACGTTCAACTTCGAGGCTGAGTCAAGGGGCCTAACGGAGAGCGTTGCCTACTACTTTAGCCATAACGTCGGCGTGCAAGTGGAAAGTGGCCAGCACGATCTGTTTACCAATACCGGTTCCCAGAACCAAGGCTCCAGCAATAGCGGTATTTTCACTTTGGAGCCCGGTTTGATCTACCGGTTCCCGTACGGGCACATCACTCCTTTCATCCATGGATTGGTCGGCGTCGCGGATGTGGACGGCCCGGATCACGAGCCGTATACTTGGGGTGTTGGTCTAACGGCCGGTGGCGGATTGGATTACTGCACCGGCTGGATGCATCATCGTTTATCCATTCGCCTCTTTCAGGCCGATTATGAGTACCTTCACGCCGACTCAGGTGTTTCCCACTTCAATTCGAGTGGCGCGTGGGTCTGGGGCGATGACGAGAGCATCAATGCGGTCAAGTTGAGCACAGGCGTCGTGTTGGGCGGCTGCCAGGGTGGTCCGCCTCCTCCGCCATTGGCTCTGGCCTGCACGGCGAGCCCGGTATCGATCTATCCCGGCGACCCTGTGACAGTAACCGCTACGACCGCGGAGCTGGACCCGAAGCTGAATGCGATTTACAGCTGGTCGGGAACCGGCGTGAGCGGCACCGGAACGACGGTGACGGTGGCCACAGGCTCGTTGGCGCCAGGCACCTATACGGTGAAGGGCGAAGTGAAGGAAGGCAAGCCCGGCAAGGAAGGCCTGAAGGTTGGCCAGACTGCCAACTGCTCGGCTCTCTTCACAGTGAAGGCTTACGAGCCGCCAACCGTGAGTTGCACGGCCAACCCAATGAGCATCCACCCCGGCGACACGAGCACAGTCACCGCTTTGGGCGTGAGCCCGCAGAACCGTCCGCTGACCTATAGCTACTCGGTTGTAGCTGGCACCATCAACGGCAGCGGCACGACGGCGACCTATAATTCGACGGGCGCTCCAACCGGCGCTGTGGGTATAACCTGCAACGTCGCGGACGACAAGGGCGGTACAGCAAGCAACGGCACCACGGTTACGATCGTGCCCATTCCAGTTCCGCCGTTGCCGCATGCGAGTGCTCTCTGCTCAATCCAGTTCGACAAGGACAAGCTGCGTCCGACTCGTGTGGACAATGAAGCCAAGGCCTGCCTGGATCAGGTGACCGACGCTCTCAAGAACGATCCGACAGCAACTGTTGTGGTTGTTGGCGAATCGACCGCGGTAGAGAAGACACCGAAGAAGGGCAAGCACGCCAAGGCCCCTGAGGAGTTTGCCGCAGAGCGCGCCGTCAACACGAAGGACTACCTTGTGAACGAGGAACAGAGCGGCATCGATGCTTCTCGGATCATCGTTCGCACCGGCACCGGGGATAGCAAGTCTGTGGAAGACTACCTGGTACCCGCGGGAGCAACCTTCGACAACGATGTTCCTGGAACCACAGCGCCGGATGTGAGCGCAATCAAGACGGTGACGCGCAAGCCCATCGGCTTTGTTGAGCCCAAGAAGGAGCACAAGAAAAGGGCTGCTACAGAGAAGCCGGCGGCCGGTAAGTAGGTCAGCGGACCTGCACAGACAGGGAACCAATTCGTCAAGCCTTTCACGTGTTGTGGAAGGCTTGACGAGCACAAAGCATAAAGACTCCTCCTGCAATCCTTAGAGGCTGACCGGGAAGCTGGTTGGCCAGTTAAAAAGTTCCCAGTTGAGGTATTATGGGGAGTTGGAAACACTGCACTTGGAGGAACCATGTATTTCCGTCTGAAAATTTGTAAACGCTTGCAACTGCGCGCTGCCCGCCCTGCCATGATTGTCGCCCTCGCCGTGCTTTGCGCCGCCACCGCCTTCAGCGACCCCATACACGAGGCGGCGCGCAAAGGCGACCTGAAGAAAGTGAAGGCCATACTTGCGGCCGATCCCAAGGCGATCTCCGCCCAGGACAACAACGGCGATACCGCGCTGCACCAGGCCGCGCTTCATGGCCAGTATGCCGTTGCCTCGTTTTTGATCTCCGCGGGCGCCGACGTGAATGCGAAGAACAACTACCCGCCCTTCCTTCCCAACGATCTGAACCAGGAGTTTCAGACCCAGGATCATCAGGATCCTGTGATCCTTCTATCTTCTCAGGCGGCCAATTATTCAAACCAGTTGAGCACCCAGGGCAGGACCCAACAAGAAGTAAAAGGCACTGGGTATACACCGCTCGGGCTGGCCGAGTTTGCCACCGATCACAACAAGATGATCCAGCTCCTGATCGCTCACGGCGCCGACGTGAATGTCCAGGGATCCAGCGGCGCTACCCCGCTGTTTTGGGCAGTGATGCGCGACCAGTTGGACGACGTCAAGTTCCTCCTGGACCATGGCGCAAATCCTAACCTGACCGATGCTTACAAGGACACGCCTTTGATCTGCGCGGTGCAAATGCGGTTCGAAAGCCTGGTGGAGCCGCTGGTGGACAAAGGAGCGGATGTGAACGCCCTAGATCAGACCCCGAGCAGGGCGCTGACCTATGCGATCTCCAAAGACGAGGACACCGCGGAAGCAATCCTAAAGAAACACGGCGCGCACGAGTAACGCTGGTCCGCGCCAGGGCAATCCAATTCCGGCGCACGGGCAGTGCGTCAACCGGCTCTCTCCACATGGAGCGAGCCGGTTTTTTGTAATTCTCAGTTGAGGTATTATGGGAAGTGGAAACAGGAGGTTCAAGTGAGCGAAATGCATTCCACCACCGGCAAGCACGGCCGCCGCGAATTCCTCAAAGCCGGCGGAGCCGTCACTGCAGCCCTGCTTGCCCCATCCGCGCTCGCAGCTGAAGCGCCGAAGACCATGCCCGGCCTGCCCTCGAACCCTGTAACGCCAACAGCGATGCCCACCCGCAACCTGGGCAAAACCGGCTACAAAGTCGGCATCTTCTCCCTCGGCGGTCAGGCCGCGCTGGAGCACGCCAACAACTTCGACGCCGCCGTCCCGCTCATCGAGCGCGCCCTCGACCTGGGCGTGAACTACATTGACACCTCGTCGATCTACGGCGGTCCCGAGCGCTGGAGCGAGCAGTACGTAGGCAAGGTCATGGCCCACCGTCGCAATGAGGCATTCCTGGCCACCAAGACCAAGGAGCGCACCCGCGACGACTCCATGCGCATGATCGAGAAGTCGCTCCAACTGCTGCAAACAGACCATGTGGACCTGTGGCAACTGCACGACATCGGCACCATGACCGATGTGAACGCGGTCTTCGCCAAGGGCGGCGCAATGGAAGCCCTCGTCGAGATGCAGCAGCAAAAGGTGGTGCGCTACCTGGGCCTGACCGGCCACTACCGCCCCGACGCTCTGATGGAAGGCATCCGCCGCTATCCCTTCGACACCGTCCTGATGGCCATGAACGCCGCCGACCCCCACCACTTCAGCTTCAATGAAGGCTTGCTGCCGCTGGCAGTCGAGCGCCAGATGGGCATTATCGGCATGAAGATTCCCGGCCGCAGCCGCCTTCTCTCCACCTGGACCCCGCCGCCGATCGAGGAGCAGAAGCACTCGTGGGAAGGCATGACGATCCAGACAGATCGGTCCGGCACGCTCACCATGAAGGAGGCAATGTACTACACGCTTTCACGCCCCGTGAGCACCGTCATCATCGGCTGCGACACCATCGCGCAACTCGAGGAGAATGTGCACCTTGCAAGGGAGTTCACGCCGCTGAGCGACAGCCAGGCGCAGCAGCTTGTCGCCCGCGCCGAGCCGGTTGCAAAGCCGTCCCTTTTCTTCCGCTTCTACGACCGCCCATAGCTGGAAATTAACTAGGGGCCGGCGGTTCGGGCTCGACGTTCAGATAGAGCCGATAGCCCTCATCCTTGATGGCGGCGAAGGGCCGCAGGGTCAGATCGCCCTTGTCGGTCTTCACCTTCCAGTCGGGTGAACCGGCGGCGACCTGTTTGGCGCCGAGGATCTCCTTATGCCCGATCTTCGCGGGGATGTCTCCCACAGAAAACAGCGCCAGCGGCCCATGAACCGGCGCCATCAAATTGGGGTGCTCGGGGTCGACGGCCTCCAGTGCAGTGGGCATATCGATCTCAATCTGAATGCGATCCCCGTCCTTCCATGTCTGGTTGAGGCGGAGAAACTCTCCCGGTGGCGGGCATGTGCAAGCGGCGGACTCGTTCTCCATCACAGCCTTGATCCCGCTGATTCGAACCCTGGTCTTGGGACCTGACCAGGCGGGGATGCGCAGGTAAACCGGGAATTTTGTGGGCTTTTTGACTGAGATCGTGATTTCGATCCTGGGATCGTGCGGATAGCTCGTCCGCTGGCTCAGTGAGATGCGTTCCTTGCCGTCCGTCCATGTTGCCCGCGATGGGACATAAAGGTTGACGTACACGCCCTCAGAATCGCGAAAGTACGCACTAATTCCATAGTCCGCGGTAATCTGCGCAAAGGTTCCCGTGCAGCAGGTCCACTTATTCAAGTGATAGAACTTGAAGGCATCGTTGCTATAGTCGGAGTAATAAAACCCGTAGCCGCTCTTCTGGATTGGCTTGGCGCCGAGGATGGTGTTATAGAGAACCTTTTCCATGCTATCGCCGTAGCGGCTGTCCTTTGTTGCACGAAGCAGATAGCGGGCGATCTTGAAGTGGGCATATGCGCCGCAGGGAGTCTCAAAACTGGAATGGGACTTGGACAGGCTGTCGCCGAGGCCACCGCTTCCCACTTCCCGAAACCGCTCATCCGGACCCCAGCCTCCGGTGGCAAAGCTTTGCGTGGTGCGGAGAGCCTCAAAGCCGTTGCGGGCGGCGCGCAGATGCTTCTCGCTTCCGTTGACCAGATAAGCCTGCATGGCGCTGCTCAGTGCATTCACGTGGCTGTAGGCGTGCTTTCCAGGCAGCACGTTTTGACCAGCGGCCAGTGGGTCGAAGTACCAGTCGTCAGCGAGGAAGCGCTTTGCCAGATCGCGATAGCGGTCGCCAGCGCCACGCTTGTACGCAAGGAATAGATTCTCCGGCAGCGTATAAGGCTCATCCCAGCAGAAGGACTCATCAGTATGCGGACGGGCATACTGCTGCTCACGGGAAAGAGCTGTCGCCGGCAGATACGGAAGGGCGGCGGCGAGGGTGGCATCCAAGGCGTGAAGAGCGGTTGGGTCGCCGGCGAACTCGTGGGCGTCGAGCAATCCTATGGAGACCTTGTCATAGATGTAGGCGGGAAAGCGATTGCCCTCGTAGAAGTTAGGCGAAACGGCAGCCGCATAGCCGCGCACCAGCCTCTGCACCTTGTCCTGGGTTGGTTTGGAGCCGGTGGCGGCATAGTTGCGGGCTAACCCGGAGAGATACTGACCAAAGCTATGGCCGGGGCAGAAACCGTGCATGTTTTGCAGGGTGAAATCGGATGACCAGTCGTACCATCCGCCCATATCTTCGCCGGGAGCGGGGAGGCCGGCGCGCTGACGAAAGGGCTTGAGGAGGCTATCTTCGTCGAGGGCAAGATAGAAGGCATGGTTGGCCTGAAACTGCTGGCGAAGAGGGCCATCGAGCAATTCGACATCGCCATAGGCAAACTGGTCGAGCACCGATGGGCTTGCGGCGGCAGCGGCGACGGCCGCGAATGCATTCCGCGGGCGAGCGAGGGAGGCGGCAGCAAGTGCAGCGCCCGCTTTCAGGAAGCTTCTGCGAGATTGGGTCAATGCGGTCCACCTTTGGGCCGTTCAAAGACCAGCATAAATGCAGAGGGATGCATTACTCCGTTGGGCGAACCAACTCAAACACTACCTTTCGCAAATTGGAAGAGACGCGATTGCAGCCTTGGAAACTGTCCAGAAACTCTGGAGCGATGTCGAACATGGGACAAAAAGAGCATCCCTCGGGAGCAAAAGAGGCTGCACCCTTTCAAAACAGCCTTGAGAATGACAGTTTCTGGACAGATTCTTAGAGTGAGCTTCTATCCAAGTTGGCTGAACTTTACCGGCAGGGTGTCGAAGTCTACCGTGCCGAGGCCGCGGGCGGCGGCCATCTGGAGGTAGGGCAGGTGCTCGGGGTCGAGGTTCCACCAGGCTTTGGCTGCCCAAGCGTCGAGGGCGACGGGATCGGTTCCGGCGACCATGGTCTTCTTGAGGACGACGTCTTCAAGGTTGCCGCCGGTGGGGCCGTTGCGGATCAGGATTCGATAGCCGTCGAGGAGGGTCACGGTGGGCAGCATGAAGTTGGCCAGGTCAACAAGGCTCTGATGAATCTGCTGGTGGAGGCGGTTGCGCTGGCCGCCGAGGATGCCGTACCAGTTCTTCATCCCCAGGGTGACGCCAACGAGGCCGTGATGCTTGGCGATGGGCAGGTTGAAGATCTTGTCTGCTTCAAGGAAGGGCGTGAAGACGGGCCAGCTTTTGAGGACCACGCCGCCGAGATCGACCTCGCGGTAAAGCTCGGGGTCGGGAAGAATGACTTCAGCGCCCTCGGCGCGGGCGGCGGCCTGAATGCCGGAGCGCTGAAAGCAGCGGCGGGGCTCGTTGCAGCTCACATCCGTCACAATGACGCGCTTGGCGCCGGCCTGCCAACACTGGCGAACGACCTCGGCGACGACTTCGGGGTTGGTGTTGGCGGCCTGCTCCGGTGTGCGGTCCCAAGCGATGTTGGGCTTGAGGACGACGACATCCTGGCGGCTGACGAAACGGCGGATGCCGCCCAGGTCTTCAAGCGCACGCTGGACGAGGGCGCGCGGTTCCCCGCCCTGCACAACGGTGAGGCGTGGGAGTTGAGGATCGGAAGCAGTGCGATGGTCCCGGCGGGCTTGTTCTGCCTGGGCTGGGACGGGGCGGAAGCTGTGCTCGCTGAGCCAGACGGCTGCGCCTGCCGCGCCTGCGGCTACGCCACCGACGCGGAGCAGTTGCAACATAGCCTCGCGCCGGGTGAGGCCATGCGGCTGTTCCGGTGTTTGATTGGTTTCCCCGGCCATGGTCATCCTCCTCTGCTGCAGGAATATAGGTCTGTCATTTAGGAAGCGTTCCGTCAGGGGCTAAAGCCCACGTTGATTCTGCTGCGATTACGGCACGACTAAAGTCGTGCCCTGACACTAAACCTCCATCAGGTTGATGCGCTTTGGATCGTTGAATCCCAGGTTGTGTTCGGCGTCGGCAGCGGTGGCGATGTAGAGCGGTGAGCGGCCCGCGGCCTCCAGCGTCGGCACACCCACTTCGGCACGCTTGCGCTCAATGATCTGCCACGCGGTGTGATCGACGGCGACGCGATCTTCGCCGACGATGAGTGCGTTGGGCTGCCAGAGATGTTCAGGGTGAAAGCCGGGACCGCCTTCATAGACGGAAGACATGGCGTCGCCAATGGTGAAACGGACCTTGTCGCGCACGACGGGAATGCGATTGAGGTCGGCGACGCCTGGATTGCAGCCTCCAGCATGGAGTTCAAACGGGCGCTGGACGACGCCGTACATGTTCTTCATCGAGAAGGTGACGCCGGACAGATTGTGGTCCTTGACGATAGGAAGGCCGATGACCATATCGCATTCGCGGGTGAGGATCTTGGAGAATTTGACGCTGGCCGAGCCCCAGGAGATGGGCTGGTCCTCGAAGCCGGACACGTCGGAGCCGAAACAGCGGATGCGGCTGGGGTCAGTATTGATGGTGAGGCCGCACGCCTCAAGATCGCGGGCATTGCGATCCCAGACAAGAATTTCTCCGGGTTTGACGCCGGCCTGCTGAAGGCGCTCCGCGATGGCCAGCACCAGGGCCAGGTGGGTGGATATCCCCTTGCCGCCGAGGCCGTTGGTCTTGAGGCCGATGACTTTGCCAATTGGGACGATGCGCTTCCAGGCTTCGACGGGGTGGTCGCGCCCGGTGTATGCGGCGATAGCCCTGTCGAGGAGATCGATGACGCGCTTGTCGTCGAGTTGGCCGGCTGGGCCGTGGAGAGCCGGATCGCGGGCGACGACGACTTTGGACTTGGCGGCTTCGGCGTGCTGGGCTTTCTGGTCGAGAATGGCAGCCAGCCCAAGGCTGGTCTGCGAGCCAAGGATCAGGGCTCCGGTGGCGGTGGTCTTGATAAATTCGCGGCGGCTATTCATGACGACCTCACAATTCGATTTTGCTTCCCACGTTTCAATCAGCACCAAGGTTCAAGTCAAAAGGTCTACAGTTTCGCTTCAATACCGTGCGCCAGGGCCAGCAGAGCCTGCGGCGTTTCGGGTGTGGAATCAAAGGCCACGATGCGGACCAGATAGGGGCCCTTGCGGAAGATCACGCTCTGCGCGTAGGCGACTCCGGCATCGCCGAGTTGGACGGCTTTGGCGTCCTTGGTCTGTCCGGTTTCGAGAATTTTGCGCGCGCCCGCGGCATCGCCCATGGTGTACACGTCGGCAGTCGCTTCCAACTGGCCCTTGTACTTGTAGTCGGCCGTTGAGGTAGTGACTACGCCGGCGGAGATGTACTGCTCGGCGTCGCCGTCGATGTACTGGTAGAGGTTCTTGGCGTCAAAGACGCGGGTGTCGGCGGTCTTTTCCCAGCCGGCGACAGCGCCCGATGCGGGCATCGGATCGACTGCTTTTCTCTTGCAGCCCGTGGTGGTGAAAATGCCCACCGTCGCGCCCATAAAAACTGCGAAAATCGAGAACCATATCGGCAACATCCATCTATTGGTTTGGAACTTCACGGGGTGGTCTCCTTTACTTCCTGTTGAGCAGAATCTGGCTGCTGGGGGAGCGGCTTTCGCCGATGCTGGTGACGTAGACGGCGGGGTGCTCCTGGAGCGGGCAGGCGAACTCGCAGGCGCCGCAGCCTACGCAGCGGCTGGGATCGACGCGCGGCTGCTTGAGGGTTTTGGCGTTGCCGGCCGCGTCGATGACCTGGGCTTCCTGGACATAAATGGCCTTGGGCGAGACGGGACACCACTCCTCGCAGACGATGCAGTCGGTGGCCATGGCCCAGGGGAGACAGCGGCCACGGTCGTAAAATGCGGTGCCGAGGCGGACGGGCTGGCTTTGCGTACCAAGACCTTCCACCCAGCCTTTTTCCTTGGGGGTGATCTGCCAGATTGCGCCGGTGGGGCAGACCTCAGAGCAGAGCACGCAACTGGGCTCGCAATAACCGATGCGCGGAACCAAGGTGGGTGTCCAGAGGCCTTCGAGGCCGGCCTGGTCGAGCGTGGGATGGAGCGCGGTGTTGGGGCAGACCTTCATGCACTCGCCGCAGCGGATGCAGCGGGAGAGGAAATCTTCCTCATCGAGCGCGCCGGGCGGGCGGAGAAGGCGTTCATTGCGGCTTTTGCCGAGGCCCGTGTTGGCACGAAAGAGCGGAACCACTGCCGCACCGGCGGCGAGGCCGGCGATGGTACGGCGCCGGCCCAGGTCGGGCGATGCGACTTCCTTTTCATTGCGGAAGAAGCGGAATTGGAGGCTGTCATGAGGGCAACTGCCTATGCAGTTCATGCACATGAGGCACTCGGATTTTCGCCAGGGAAAGCCGCCGATGGGATCGTCTCCGCCCTGGCAACTAAGCAGGCAGCGGTTGCACTTGTCACATGCGGCCGGGTCCTTGTGCAGTCCCAAGACCGACCAGCGGGAGACTGCGCCGAGCAAAGCGCCGAGAGGGCAGATGGCGCGGCACCAAAGGCGGGTGATGCGCAGGCTGGCGACGAGAATGGCCAGGAAGAGGACTCCGAGGATCAGGCCTTGGGCAAAGTGCGGCTGGCGGAAGTCGAGCACGAAAAACAGGAGAATCGAATGGAGGATTTCGCCGGTAGCCTTGATGGCGGCGACGTGGCTGTGCTCGAGGGGCGAGAGAACCGCACGCACGGCGAAGTTGAAGGCGGGCAAAAGCGAGAGGCCGAAAGAACGGACCAGCAGGCTGAACGGGTCAAGCCAGCCGATGGCCGCGGAACCGAAGCAGGCGGCGACGAGTCCTGCGATGAGGACGACGTATTTGCCGGTTTGCCAGCGTTTGTAGCGGTTGGAATCGATGCGCTGCTTGCCGCGTTTGGCCTCGGAGGGCAGATTGCCGACGAAGTGCTGCAGCGTGCCCATGGGGCAGATCCAGCCGCAGAAGAAGCGGCCCAGAAAGAGAGTGGGCAGCAGAATGATCAGGCTCCACAGCAGGCCGCGATAGAGGGCGTGACTGGCGAGGGCGTTGGTGACGGCGACTAGGGGGTCGAGCTCGAAAAACAGACGCACCGGGGCAAGCAGGTGAATGTCGCTCGTGGCGCCGGGGACGGGGCGCAGAGAGGTGAAAATCAGCAGCGCAAGAAACAGCAGCAGAAAGAAGATTTGCGAGATTCTGCGTAATAGTGGCAGCCTGGACCGGACCAAGACACTCCTCCACACGCCGCGCGCGGGCGCAAACCGTACATGGAGAATGATTGACGGTCGGGCAAGGGTGAGGCGGTGACCTGCATCACGGATTGGGGGATTGGGGCTGATTCTTGTCTCCAAGCCCTGCTCCCACAAGCATTCACATCCTATTTCGTGGCGGAGGTCGCGGGAGATGTGTACGGCGTGCCATGAGGCCCTCCGTTCAGAGAGCGTCGCCGACAGGTGCGCATCCTACTGTGTGCAAGTTGATACAGAATTCCCTGGCCGTTGAGTTGAGCTTAGAGGTGAGTCTGTGCCGGCATCAAAGCACAGCCAAAGAGGATCAACCATGTTCGAATCAAGCTTTTCCGTGGGCACCGGACGGATTCTGGCGCTGGTGCTGGTGGCGGGCATCGTTTCGGGATGCGCTTCAAAGCAGGAACAGGCGCTGAACCAGGCCAAGACACAGGCGGCTAAAACGGGTCAGGCGCAGCAAGTGGTTTCTGTAGACAAGAATGGGATCACGACGACGACGGTGGTGCAGCCGCCGGCGCAGGGGCAGACGAACGAGGCGATCACGACAACGGCGACTCCACCAGCGGCTGGAGCGCCGGTTCCCGCAGCCTCGGGACCGACGGTTTCCGTGGCGGCGCCTCCGCCGCCGGTCGACGTGAGTATCCAGGCGGGCACGCCGCTGACGATCCGGATCGATCAACGCATCAGCGTAAAATCCAGCCGCGCGGGGGACACGTTTACGGGCGAGATTGTGGAGCCTGTTTTGGCCAACGACAACAGTGCCCTGGTGCCGAAGGGCGCGCTGGTGGGTGGTGTGGTGGATGTGTCGCATCGGCGGGGACACTTCAAAGGCAGGTCGCTTCTGGAACTGCGGCTGACCTCGGTGACACTGAATGGGCAGCAGTATCAGGT
>Ga0255349_1000225_pt1 | contig 25689 bp, 20 predicted proteins | sample CBST25v15metaG_FD_189947 | JGI IMG/M metagenome (GOLD analysis project Ga0255349, IMG submission 189947) | Peat soil microbial communities from Stordalen Mire, Sweden - C.B.S.T-25.v15 | ecosystem: Environmental > Terrestrial > Soil > Wetlands > Peat | place: Sweden: Norrbotten County, Stordalen...
CAAAACAGCGCGGAAAGCTTGCTAAAAGCTACCAACAAGATTACTGCCTACGCGCCCCAGATCGAACACCAGCCCTGCAAACCGCTGAATCGGCCTCGGCAAAACGCTATGCCCGACACACACCTAGTCAAGTCCTAAATGTTCGGCTCTGTATTTGAGAGTACCGAGTTCTTGCCTAGTGTTCTGCCTCCGAATTCGGAATTTTCATGGTTAGTTGTGAGTGCTCAATACTCAGGTCGATCCACAGGTGAATCTTTTTTATATGCAGACCACGCCCAAGTTAAGGTTCCATCAAATATCGATATCCGTGGGACCCACTATTTGTCGAACGCGAGGATTGTCCAGAACCGATGATGTTGCGGGTCACCAGAAAGATATGAAGCTCGCTTCCCACAGCACCGAGGCTAACCAATAACAGAACTTCTACCCGATCGTTTACACAAAAGACTGGACACTACCCTTTTCGCGCTTCTACACTTGGCCCGTTGGCGCAACTCTACCGCTGCGGTCAAAGCTCAACGATGACTCTGCACGGTTAAGGGGGCAGCAACTGGTTGATTTGATGTGCCATCGTCTCGCTTGTCGCACTCGAATTTCCGTTTCCTGAAGCGACCTCAAGTTACATGGCCGATTACGGGTCGCATGATGGAAGAAACCGAAAAAGGAGAATGATTCATGTCCCCGAAAACTTCTCGCAAACATTCTCGGATTAACCCTCTCCATCTGATCGCCGGCCTGCTGGCTACAGGGCTGAGCGTTCCGGCGCTCCTGGGTCAGTCCGCGCAGTTCCCGACGTACACAGTCGGCCCGCAGACGAACGGCACCTACGTCGTCAGTGACGGCACCATCATCACCCCCGTCGGCACCCAGGTCGACCTCGGTATCCGGGTCCGCGCCAAGGCTATCGCGCTCAACCCCACTGGCAATCACACCGCGGCCGTCCTCACCATGGGTACGTCGCCGAGCAATGGCAACGGAGCCGTCGAGGTGTTCAACACCCAAACCGGCAAGGTCCTGCAGAGCTACAACTTCAAAGGAACGGACTCGAGCGGCAGCATCACCGGCATCACTTATACGCCGAACGGCAAGTATCTGGTGTTCAGCCAGGACAGCAGCAACGTTACCATCGCCATTGTCAATCCGACAACAGGCTGGCTCTCAGACGACGTCCAGGTCAGTGTTCCGGTCGACGGCAGCACCATTGCTCTCTTCAGCACCGTCGCGGTCCCCGGAGTGGGTTTTACGAATGTTCTGAACACCGTCACTTGCGCCCCGTCCCAGGCCGTCACCTTTCCGGTGACCGGCCAGGTTCTCCCCGGCCCCGTGGGGAACACAGGCAGCTTTGCACTTCCCTGCGGCTGGACCTACTCGTTCGGCACTTCCTATCCCACCGGCGTCGCGATCTCCCCGGATAACAAGACAGCCTACGCCGTGCTGGACGTCAACAATACGCTGGCCAAAATCGACCTGACCGCGACGACACCGACGCAGGGACCGCGGATCCGCGTCGGTAACGTGCCGCACAGCATCGTGATCTCGCCGGACGGCAAGACCGCCTACGTCACCAACGAGGCTGGCCGGATTGCTACCGCGAACGACTTCCAGCTCTACTCCGACGGCACCCCGGTGGTCGCCGAAAACCCGACTGGCACCACGGCCACCGGCACCGTTTCCGTGGTCGATCTGGCTTCGTTTACGGTCACCGGCAGCATCTCGACCGGTCACCACCCGACCGGTATGGCCTTCTGGGGCAAGTACCTGCTGGTCGCCAATGCTTATAGCGACAGCCTCTCGGTCATCGACACGACCAGCAACACGGTAGCTTATACCATCAATCTTGGTCTCCCGATCTCGGTTCCCGGCGAAAAAAATTCTGCTTACGGCGCCGGCCCGAATTCGATCGCCGTCGATGAAAAGAATAATGTTGCCTATGTTGCGTTCTACAATGCCAACGCGGTCGCCGTGGTCGACCTCCGCTACGGCGAGTGGAATCCCGTCATGGGCATGATCCCGGTCGGCTATGCGCCGAGCTCGGTTGCGCTGGACGCGGCGGACAACGCGCTGCTCGTTGCCAACGACAAGGGCATCGGCTCCAAGGGCATCCCGCCGCAAAATTCGTTCAAAACCGAGTTTGGCGTGACCAGCTACAACACCTACCAGGACCTTGGAACCGTCAGCATCGTCCCGGTGCCGAAATCCGGCGAGTTGGCGACGATGACGCAGCAGGTCTTCCAGAACAACCACTGGGATCTCAAGGAGAACATTGAATCCGCCGGCGGCGGGAACCCACATGCCGGTCCGATCGTAATCCCAGAGAAGATCGGCGATCCGTCGCTGATCAAGCACGTGTTCCTGATCATCCGTGAAAACCGCACCTACGATCAGATGCTCGGCGACGTGGCCGCCGGCAATGGCGACGCCTCCCTGGCAGTCTTCGGCGACAACGCAACCTTCGGCAGCGTATCGCCCAACGCGCACGCGCTGGTCGAGCGCTTCCCGCTCTTCGACAACTTCTACGACCCCGCCCGGCAGTCGGCCGACGGTCACAACTGGATACTGCAGGCAATGGCGCCCTACGGCGACGACATTCAATCGCCGGACTGGGTCCGCGACTATCCCTACAACGGCGGCGATCCGATTGCTTATCAGAAGAAGGGACACCTGTTCGACGTGGCGGCCAAGGCCCGCATCAAGATGAAGATCTACGGCGAGTACATCGAGGAAAATACCTTCAAAGTGCCGGGTTGCAACCCGGCAACTCTTACCCCGCCCCTCAACTATATTACGATCGCTTGCGAGCCCGCCTGGAGCCAGTTCTACGCCGACACGCAGAAATACGAGTCTGGCCTGGAGCCGCAGCTCCAGTACTACAACGCGGTCGGCTCGTACTCCCCGCTCCCGAACTTAATGAAGTACGCAATCCAGAACTACCCGCAGTTCGACTTGAATATCCCTGACCAGTACCGCGTCGATATCTGGAAGCAGGACTTCGCCAAGGACGTGGCGGCCGGTTCGGTGCCCCAGTTGAGCATCCTCTCTACCAGCTCCGACCACACCGGCAATACCAACCCCGGACTGACCCCACAGGCCATGCAGGCCGATAACGACCTGGCCGTTGGCCGCTTTGTCGACATCATCAGTCACAGCAACGTCTGGGATTCGTCGGCGATCTTCATCGAGGAAGACGACGCGCAGACCGGCGTCGACCACGTCGACGGTCACCGCAGCCCAGGCTACATTATCAGCCCCTATGTCAGGCAGGATGGATTCGTCGACTCCCACTACTACTCGCAGGTCAACCTGACCCGTACGATCGAACAGATCCTCGGTCTCACGCCCATGAACCAGAACGACCTTGTGGCCTCGCCGATGAAAACGGCCTTCATCGATGAGCCGCCCGCGGAGAACTTCAAGCCGTGGACGCACGTGGAGAACGGGATCCCGCTGGATCAGACGGAGACGAGCGTAGCTTTCACAAGCAACAGCCCCGCGGTCAAGGCCCTGAGGGCAGCTTGGCTCAAGAAGAAGGCGCAGATATTCGCCGGCAGACAGACCAAGCCCGACTCCGAAGATCCGGACACCGTCAAACATCTGATCTGGTATGAGGCCACCGGATTTACGCGACCCTATCCCGGCGAGAAAAAAGTCCGCCCCGCCAGCGACTTCAACCGCAAGGCGCCCGCCGCCAGCGCTGACCTGGACGACTAAAACACGTTCCAACTGCAACCACCCTCTCCCCGGTCACCGGGGAGAGGGTTTCCGTAGACCCTCGGGACATGCGGTGCGATTGCGAAGATGGGTGTTCCGGAAGCGCCTGAAGGCGTGATTGCCAGCCTTGCAGGTGCCGGTGGATGAGTTCCGTTGCTTCAGCGCCGGATGAAGGTGCCGGCGAGTAATGATGGAGAAAGCAACAGGAATTCCGTTCCTGGTGCTGAAGAGGAACCCGGCTTCGCGCCCGCGAACGAACCCCTCCAGTATTGTCGCGATCGTTGGATGAAGGTCACTTTTCGAAAAGCACTCGCTGTCTTGAGCCTTTCTTCGACTTTGCAATAGCTCTCCTTCTGCTCGATACTGATGGTCCTGAAGTCGGAGGAGATGTGCTTATCGATCTCAAGCCCAAGCGCCTCCCCGATCCTCGCCAATGCCGAGAAGATCAACTGGTTCCACTCCAAAGGCGAGTTTTCAAGCGGCGCGGTTGAAGGCCTTGACAACAAAACTCGTGCGGTGACCAGGCGATCCTTCGGCTTTCACGCCTTCAAAGCGATGGAAATGGCGCTCTATCACACACTTGGAAGACTACCGGAACCGGAAACCGCCCACGGATTCCGCTGAAGAGGCATAGAACTAAGTCGATTCAGTGAGCTATATTGAACGGTCCTTTTTACTCGTTCATGCAACCCTTGAACAGGTATCCCTTTAGGTGAGTTCATTAGCTGGCTCAAATATTCCATCTGGACTGGCTCTGCTCTGCCTTGCACCGGCTTGATAACCGCAGATGAGCCTGTCTTGGTAGTGGAATTTCACATTAATGCCGGCAGGCCCGATTGTGCGCCATGTTTTGCCGAGTTGTAAAACCATTCCTGGGAAGGTCATTGATGCTTGAACATGAGAAGCCCGCATTCGATACAGAGGCATTTTTGGCGAGTTCCGGAATCGGACACACAATCGTCGAACTACGCGACAAGCAAACTTTCTTCTTGCAGGGAGAAGCCGCCGACTCCGTCTTCTATCTTCAGAGTGGCCGGGCAAAACTGACCGTTGTCGCCAAAAATGGCAAGGAGGCCACAATTACGCTCCTCTCCGCGGGAGAGTTTGTGGGAGAAGAGTCGCTAGCAAGCATAAGCGCTCTGCATTCGGCCACTGCCACTGCCACAACCGACTGCACCGCACTCAGGATGGAGAGGGGAGAGATGCTCCGCGTGATGCACGATGAGCATCCCCTTACTGAGGTATTCCTCCAATTTCTTCTTGTTCGCGGTATGCGCATCCAGTCCGATCTTGTCGACCAACTCTTCAACTCCAGCGAGAGACGCTTGGCGGGGATACTCCTGTTGATGGCGGAGTTTAGTGAGTCAGGTGAATCGGAAATGTTGAATCCCGAGATATCGGAGAAGACTCTGGCGGAGACCAGTGGTACCACACCATCCATTGTCAGCTTCTTCCTGAATCGCTTTCGCGACCTTGGATTCATTGATTACGACGCTCGCATTCGAGTGCACAAGTCTTTGCTCAACGCGATTCTGCACGATCAATTTCCAGATGACAATGCAGCAAGACCGCCAATCATTGACATTCCGCGGAGACACGCAAAGTCTGTTAAACTAACCAATTCAATCAACTGTCTTACTTGCTGACGAGCACGGAGCTTTCTCGGATGGTTGCAACTGGTCCACCTCACCGGACCGCTTTAAGGAATAGTTCTGGCGGCGAGTAATACGCGAAATCCGCTCGGTTCGTCCTTCGGATAGGAATGGTTGGTTAGGATGGAATACTCGAAATTCAAATCGCTGCTCCGTCGAGTGATTGTAGTTCCCATTGTGGTCACTGTAGCTCTTGCTGGACTGCTTTTATGGGAAACCTTCGACTTGAACAAGTCCATGCAGTGGGTTGACCATACCGATCAGATCCTCGACCAATCCGGACATCTGCTCATGCTGTTGGTCGATATGGAATCCGGCACGCGCGGATACATCGCTACTGGCGACCAGAGCTTCCTTCATTCCTATCTACAGGGCACAAAGACATCCAACTCCGAATTTGAGGCTTTGGATCGGATGGTCAATGACAATCTTCCGCAGCAGATGCGGCTGAAGGATATTCATGCCGGCTATGCGGAATGGGAGAGGTACGCAAACGGGATCATCGTTTTTCGCCGCGCCGGGAAAGCCGACCCCACTCTCTATGAGAACCAGCAGGGAAAACGCAAGATGGATTCCCTTCGAGAGCAGATCTCGGAGTTTCAAAGCGTAGAACAAGGCCTGCGTGCCAAGCGCGTTCAAGCCACGCACCTGCGATGGAACCTGATGATGACAAGCTGCCTTGGCCTGGGCGTGGGATTTGGGGTCTTCCTCGCATTTTTCACTCGATATCACATAGAAAAACTGGGCACCAAGTTGTTGCAGAGCGAGGAGCGATGGACAGCTACCCTGGGCAGCATTGGCGAGGCCGTGATAGCAACGGACAGCGAGGGCCGAATCACCTTTCTCAACCCTATCGCGACCGCTCTAACCGGATGGGGAACCGAGGAGGCTCTCAACCAACCAATCGGGAACGTGCTCAGGCTCATCAATGAAAAGTCCGGGATGACCGCGGACAATGAAGTGCTCCGTGTGCTCGAAGAGAAGCAGGTTTTGGCAGTGGCCAACCATGTGGACCTGGTCACCAGGGATGGCCGTGAAATTGCGGTCGAGCACAGTGCTGCCCCGATTCTCGCCGGCAAAGGAATAGTCATTGGCGTGGTGCTGGTGTTCCGCGACGTTTCGGAAAGACGGCAGGAGCAGATAGAAACTGCTGAGCAGGCTGCTCTCCTCGAACTCACACAGGACTCCGTTTTTGTGATCGATATGGCGGGAACGGTTCTGTTTTGGAGCCGCGGGGCAGAGGCAATGCTGGGATACTCCAAAAGCCAGGCCGCCGGTAAGATTTCACACGACCTGCTCCGCACCGAGTTTCCCCAGCCACTGGCCGAGATACAAGCGGACCTGATGCGCCTGGGGCACTGGGAGGGAGACCTCATAACGAACGCTCAGGACGGCAGGCGCCTTGTGATGGGCAGTCGCTGGGCATTGCAATGGGGCAAGCGCGATCAGGCGCCCCGTGTGTTGGTGATTAACAGCGATATCACTGAACGCAAGCGCGGGGAAGAGTCGCTCATTTTGCAGAAAGAACAGCTGCGGGCTCTGGCTGAACGCCTGCAATGGGTGCGCGAAGCAGATCGGAAGCAGGTTGCCCGCGACCTGCATGATCAGATCGGGCAAATTCTGACCGCAATCAAGATGGATATGACCTGGATGATTCGCCATCTGCCGGAGTCGGAAGTCGAGGTGCTCTCTCGACTGCGGGAATCGACTCAATCGATCAATGATGGAGTCAAGGCGGTGCGTACGATATGCAGCGGACTGCGCCCTGGAGTATTGGATGATCTCGGCTTGGCGGCGGCAATTGAATGGCAGGCCAGCGAGTTTTCTTCCCGCAACAGTATTCACTGCCAAGTCTCAGTTCCGCCTGTTGATCTGCATTTGGATGGTGACCGAGCCACCGCAACCTTCCGAATCTTTCAGGAGTGCCTAACCAACGTGATTCGGCACGCGCAGGCAAAGACGGTGCGGGTTGACTTGTGTCAGGAAGATGAGAACATTGTATTGGTTGTGCAGGACGATGGAATAGGCTTCCATGAGCCCAACCTATCGAATACGCTTGGGTCGTTGGGGCTCCTGGGCATGAAAGAACGAGCGCAGTTCTGTGGAGGCGATGTTCATATCTCCAGTTCCCCGGGCAACGGGACAAAGGTCACTGTTCGCGTCCCCGAGGACATTCCGCGCGCCGAGAGGAGCGAAATATGCACATCCTGATTGCGGATGACCATGCCGTCGTACGCCGTGGCCTTAAAGACATTCTGACGGATGCTCTTCCCGGTGCGAGCTTTTCGGAAGCCGGCGACGGGGATGAGGTACTGAAACAACTGGGGAAGATCCCGGCCGCTCTGCTGGTGCTGGATATCAATATGCCTGGGCGCAGCGGAATCGACGTGTTGCGGGATGTCAAGCATTCGTACCCGCGGTTGCCTGTGATCATACTGAGCTGCCATCCGGAGGACCAGTATGCTGTACGCTGCCTGCGAGCCGGTGCGGCTGCCTATATCAACAAAGATAGCGCCCCTGAAGAGCTGGCGATCGCGACGAAGAAGATTCTGAGCGGCGGTCGTTACCTCAGCGCGAGCCTTGCAGAGAAATTGATCGCCAATTTGGATGAGCCTGCCGATAAGCCCTTGCATGAGTCGCTCTCGGACCGGGAACACGAAGTCCTCGTTATGTTGGGCCTTACATAACTCGGATTATGTTGTCTTCGAAATTATGTTGTCTTGTTACGAAATACCATTGTCATCGTTCGACTTCTTTGATCTGGAGACAACATAACTGGAACATCCAAAACCCTAAAAAGGGTTTAGCATCGGTCTGGGGTAAGGAGCCCCCTGCCAATGCTGGAGATGCTGTTCAAAGTCGAATCAACGTTGAATAGGCACATAAATGCGCCTCTACTTGTTGAACGAGAGGCGTTCTTAACCCACCGCCAACTGCAAGGAACTAGTTGTCATTCCCTTCGCCATTTGTCATCGGCACTATTGAATGTTGTTCGCGGGCTTCATCTCGATGAATTGCGCGATATTGATATGGACGAAATCAGGAAGGCTGCACACGAATGGGCCGCTCTTCAACGATCAGAATCAATGGTCAGTAATAGTGTCAACTGCGTTGGCTACTTTACTTTTTCCGCAAAACGATGGTTGCTCTATCTTGGCCGACTGAAAGTTCCGATCATTCCACGAGGCAGATTTGCTGATCAAGTTGAAGATTTCGCAAAATATATGACTGACGAGCGAGGGTTGGCAAAACAATCCGTGCGAATACACTGCTACAGAGCATCGAGTTTTCTGGCGTGGTTCGCGCAGCGACATCGCTTCTTGGGCGCTTTACGAATAGATGACGTCGATGAATATCTTGCCATGAAGGGAGATGGCGGATGGAATCGGAAGACAGTTGCAGGTACATCGCAGGGGCTTCGGGAATTCTTTAGACATGCAGAACGTCGAGGATGGTGCAAACACGGCATCGCAGCGGGGATCAGAAGTCCGATAATTTACAAATACGAAGGATTGCCGGAAGGACCGACGCGCGAGGAGGTTGCGAAACTTCTCGTTAGCATCTCAGGAAAACTCGTTCCAACATTGCGCGCCAAAGCGGTTATATTAATGTTCGCCGTCTACGGTCTGCGCTGCGGCGAAGTGTCGAGGTTACAACTTGATGACTTTGATTGGCGTTCCGAGACGTTCGTGGTCGATCACTCTAAGCGCGGTGGCTCCATAAAGTATCCCCTTCAGCATGATGTTGGAGAGGCAATCCTGGAGTACATTACAAAGGGTAGACCACGATCACCTTCGCGAAACCTGTTTTTAACTCTTACGCCTCCCTATCGCCCTGTAGAATCTACCGTTCTATCGCACATGACAAGCAAGTGGATTAAACGCGCAGAAATACAATGTCGGCGAACCGGACCACACTGTCTACGTCACGCTTGTGCCACTCGGCTCCTCGAAGATGGAACGTCTCTCAAAGAGATTGGCGATTTTCTTGGGCACCGAAGTTCAGACTCAGTTGGGGTCTATGCGAAGGTAAACCTGAAAATGTTGCGGCAAGTTGCGGACTTCGCTTTGAAAGGTCTGCTATGAAACTCGCCTATGCAGTCGATCTGTATATCAGCAGAAGACAATCCAGTTCGGAGAGATTTTGTGGTCCGGCGGGAACGCTCCGCTCATTTTCTCGCCGTTTCGACGGCCTATTCCTTCATCGGATCACGCCCTCTCAAGTGTTACAGTTTCTCAATTGCCCGCATACAGAGCGGGCAACTTGGAAAATCAAGTACGGAGTTTTGCGAATGTTCTTCGAATACTGGCATCTGCGAGGAAATCTCAAAACGGTTCCACTTCCTCCCAGTGGCCCGAAGGTCACTCGAACATTCGTTCCGTATATCTATTCGCTGTCCGATCTTCGGGCACTGATTGATGCGCTTCCGCAATGTCAACGGAACAGGGCATGTGCAATGTCGACAAACACATTTCGTACACTGTTGCTTTTTCTCTATGGAACAGGAATGCGGATCGGGGAAGCGGTAGGCTTGCACATCTCGGATGTGAACATGAGCAGCCATCTCGTGACCGTACGTGGAACCAAGTTCTACAAATCCAGGTTCGTGCCGTTTGGGCGTGACGTACACAAACTCCTGCAACAGTACCTGGAAACGTCGCCACGGCTCAGCCAGGCCCACCAGCCTTTCTTCCAATCGCAAGGGAAAAAGAGGCTTCGAGTCAATATGGTGGGTATCAACTTTCGGCGGTTGTGCCAGCTTGCTGGGGTCTGCCGACAGGACATCGCTCTGCGTCAGCCTCGTATTCACGATATACGGCACACGTTTGTTGTTCACAGGCTTACAGAATGGTACGAGCAAGAGGCAGATGTGCAGTGCCTTATCCTCGCGCTATCAACCTACCTTGGTCACGTGGACCTACACTCAACTCAACATTACCTGACTATGACCCCAGAGTTGCTTGCACAGGCAAATCGACGCTTTGAGAATTATGCGAGAAAGGGGAGCTATGACAGATAGGCTTATTTTCGGACCTTGGATCAAACGCTTCCTGTTGGAGTATCTTCCAGGAGAGCGGAACCTGGCTCGCAACACGCAGCAAAGCTATCGTGATTCCGTGCGCTTGTTGATCATTTTTGCGTCCGCAAAACTGCACAAGAAAGCAGATCAGCTGCTCACTGCAGACATCTCTGCCGATCTTCTGAGGCTGTTCCTACGCAACATCGAGGAAATGAGAAAATGCACCATCTCAACGCGTAATCAACGTTTGGCCGCGATACACGCTCTCGCGTATTATATCGGCGAGCAAAGCCCTGAACATCTCGCATGGTGTGCTCAAATCCGTTCAGTACCGTTCAAGCGCTTCACACGCATCCCCGTCGACTATTTAGAAAAGAATGAAATGGAGGCTATGCTTCAGGCTCCTGACAGGGCAACACGAATCGGGCGTAGAGACTATGGACTGCTGTTGTTCATGTACAACTCAGGAGCGCGTGCAGACGAAGTGGCGCAACTGGATATTGATGCCCTCAGTTTGCAGGCTGGCAGAGCGGACTCCGCATCGTTTGTACGCCTCAAAGGTAAAGGGAACAAGATTCGTGTCTGCCCACTATGGGCTTCGACCGTGGTCGAACTCGAGATCCTTATTCGTGGGCGCAGGGACAAAGAACGGGTGTTTCTGGGACGCAGTTTAGCACCTCTTACTCGTTTTGGCGTACATGACATCGTTACTCGGCACGCTCGAAGCGCCATGATATGCATTCCAGAAATGCGAAAGAAGAACGTAGGCCCGCATACCATACGCCATACAACGGCCACGCACCTATTGCGGGCCGGAGTGGATATCAATACGATCCGCGCCTGGCTGGGACATGTATCTCTGGACACAACAAACATCTATGCTGAGGCCGACCTAAACATGAAGGCCAAGGCACTTGGTATGTGTGATACCGTGCAGCCGAGCAAGAGGAAACGCTGGCGTGACAATCCAGATCTGCTCACGTTTTTGGAGCAACTCTAATTATGTGACGTTCAGCGGCCTTGGCTGTGGTAATTACGCATGTTCTGACTCTGAGCGCCACATAATTTCGAAGACAACATAATCCTCGTTATGTTGGGCCTTACATAACGAAGAGTTCATGTTCCTGGATAACTCATCGTGCAACTTGGCGAGTTTCAACCTAGTCAAGTTTCTGCGCGAAGATGGCACGTTCGATGTCGTGCGCTTCCAGGCGGCTGTACGCCTAGCGATCATCGCTCAGGACATTCTTGTCGATCACTCCGGGTATCCGACGGAGAAGATCGCGCAGAACTCTCACGACTATCGTCCGCTCGGCCTGGGATACGCCAACCTCGGAGCACTCCTGCTCCAGATGGGTCTGCCCTACGATTCAGACGAAGGTCGATGCGTCGCGGCGTCGATTACTGCCATCCTCGGGGGAAAGGCATACCTCACTTCCGTGGAGATTGCCAAAAGCATGCCCGTCCTGCAACCGGCCAATCCAAACCTGCAGCAGGAGGCTGCTTGCACTACCGGCGCGTTCCCTGGCTTTGGTCTCAACCGTGAAGCCTTCTTGGATGTCATGCAAATGCACCTCGAAGCCGCCCATCAGCTCCGGCCGCGCTACAGCGAGTTGTCGGGAACGGCCATCGATGTGTGGACAAAAGTCTGCGAAGATGGTCGTGAGTATGGGTTCCGCAACGCACAGACCACAGTCCTCGCGCCGACCGGCACAATTGCCTTTATGATGGACGCCGGAACCACTGGAATTGAGCCCATGATGGCCCTCGTCTCCTACAAAAAGCTGGTAGGCGGCGGGTCTGTCATTCTCACAACTGACGGCGTACTACCCGCGCTCGAACTACTCGGCTACTCCGCCGAGGAGGTCGAAACGATCTCCCAGTGGATCAGCACGCACGGCACCATCGAGGGTGCGCCCAGCATCAAAGAACAGCATCTGTCAATCTTTGACTGTGCGATGAAACCCACCTCCGGAAAACGCTCTATCTCGTGGCAGGGGCATCTGAAGATGATGGCAGCCACACAGCCGTTTCTCTCCGGCGCCATCTCCAAAACCGTCAACCTGCCTGAAGAAAGCTCAGTACAGGACATCATGCAAGCCTACATCGAGAGTTGGAAACTGGGCGTTAAGGCTGTCGCGATTTACCGCGACAACTCCAAGGGTACCCAGCCTGTGACGCTCAACAAAGATGCAGGCAATTCCGACCTGAGCAAGCCGGCAGCTATTACTGCCCCGGAACCCGAACCTGCCGTGATCGACGGGCCGCCGCGCGCCAACCGGAATCGGCTCCCTGTTGAGCGTGCGTCCGTCACCCACAAGTTCTCCATTGCAAATCACGAAGGCTATCTCACCGTTGGTCTCTACCCGAATGGGCAGCCAGGCGAGATTTTCTTAAAGATGGCCAAGGAGGGCTCGACAATTTCGGGGTTGATGGACGCCTTCGCAACCGCGGTCTCATTGGCCCTGCAACATGGCGTGCCGCTCAAAGTATTGTGCGACAAGTTCGCGCACATGCGCTTTGAACCGTCCGGCTGGACAGGAAATCAAGAGATTGGCTACGCCAAAAGCTTGATGGACTACATCTTCCGGTGGATCACCCTTCGGTTTGTTGAAGGGGAGCAGCTCTCCATGTTCGCTGGCCTCCAGACACCGCTAGCGGGTCTGCCCAAAACCACCGCTCGTATCACTCAGGAACCTCCCACCATCACCGATCAGCTCGACTTCGGAGATGCGGAGACCTGCTCCATTTGCGGCGGAATCACCTATGTCTCGGGGACATGCCGTCGTTGTGGAACCTGTGGTGTAAGTGGGGGGTGTTCCTAGACTACTTTTACTGGAGCAGAGCGGACTCTGCTCCAGTAAAAAATGCCGATGGTTTCAGGTTACTGACTGCTGGACCAACCCGCGCGCTACGCGCGCCGCGATCCAGGAAGTACGCAATGCTCACGCCGTCAACTGTCTGAGCGCCCCTTCGGAGGATTTCCACGACCACGACGATGATTTCAAGAGCGAAAATGGACTCGATGATGATCCCGAGTGGCATGGTTTCCCTAGTCTGCTAGGAAAACTGTTTTGGGCTGTGGAAGAAGCGATTTCCGGCGCTGAGGCTGATTATGGAGGCAGGCATGATCTTGAGTGGGTCAGCACCGAGTTCCTAGATTTCGAGATGACTGCTATCGCGCAGCGCCTCAAGACAACGAAGAACCTCAATATCTGCCTGGAGTACAAGGGAAAATTCCACTCCGCAAACGCTGGATCGGAAATCGATCAGAAAATGCATACGCCAACGCGCGTGCATCTCACCTGGGCGGACGGCAAGATGACTGCGGAGATCGTAGAGGGAGGGGCCTGCTCGCACCCCGGCGACGACTACTTCATACCAGATGGTATCCGGCTTTCCGACTTGAGGCTTGTCTAGCGCGCGAGTCAACAGCAACCGGATTGCGCCACCGAAAGGAAAGAATCGTGAAGCTCTTTATCAGCAAGTACGCTTTAACCAGGGGAATCGTGGAAATCGAAGACGATCTGCCAAATGACGACTTTTTACGCGTCAAGCTTCCTGGCGCCGCAAACGCTGCTATTTTCTCGTCGAAGGATTGGCATACTACGCTCAAGGCGGCGAAGGAGGCGGCCGAGAAACAACGCGTTGCCAAGATAGCTGCTCTGAAGAGGCAGCTTAATTGGTTGCAGGAACTGCAGTTCTAATCGAATAACCTGACCAGCTTTTTCAGTGAGTTGCAACAACTTTGTTGTAATCTTCAATGAGGGAGAATAGCACATGGCAGTATCGGAAATTTTGGCAACGATCGACAAGGAAATATCCACCCTCCAGGAAGCTCGAGCTTTGCTCAGTGGAAATGGAGTTCCGACAACGAAACAAAAACCCGGCAGGCCTAAGAAGGCCGCTTCTGTAACATCGGTGGCGGCAAAGGCCACCAAAGTCACCAAGAAGAGGGTTATCTCTCCGGAGGGCAGGAAGCGTATTGCCGAGGCTGTCAAGCGGCGTTGGGCCGCACAAAAGTCTTCGTAGAAGGCAAATCTTACCGTACTACCAGCTGGCTCCGGGCCTGGCGCGATTCTAACCCGCGCCCTGCCTAGAGCCAGTTTCGTTTTTGGAGGAGGATCGACTTGTTGAGGTGTGAACGTGGATAGCGGTTTTCTGGTCAAATCCTGTATTCTCGGGCTCGATATGCTATCGGTGGATTTGCCTTGCGCGCCAGAGCGCAGCCAGTTGAAGCTGGCGCTGGCTATTCCGACTCTGCGCGAGGCGGTAAACCTCCCCGCCCTGCTGCGAGGCGTGCGTTTGCCTCCTGGTGCGCAAAGGCAATGCGGCCTGTCCGGGGCTATTCTCCACGGCTGGCGACACACCGACGCCGCGATTCTCGGCGTCATGGACGCCGACCTGCAGCACCCGCCGGAACTGCCGCCCAGTCTGGTCTCCGCCATTCTGGCCGGCTTGGAAACTGGAATCCGATCAGGAAGTTTCTCTCCACCGCCGCCGTCTGGGCCACATGGCCCATCCAAAGAGCGGGGATTCGCGCCAAAGACCCCATGACCGGCTTCTTTCTGGTCCGCCGCGAATGCCTCGACGGCATCCAATTCCAGCCCTCCGGCTTCAAATTACTCCTGGAGATTCTGGCGCGCGGCTGCTGGCCAGGCTCTATGCCGGCCGATTCGCGTTCCCTGCCCCCACGCAAGGCCGCAGATAGGTTTCATCGAAGTCGTCTGCTGTAGCTGACGGTGTGGACACACTTTTCTTTCGCTCTTTCATGTGGACCAATCTACTGTATATCGTAAATTGGTCTGGACTATTTTACGATCCATGAGAGAATGGTTCTCATGGATCGAGCGCGCATATACACGGCAATCTTGAGGGAGCACTTCGAGCGGAATCGCCAGATGGCCTTTGTGACCGGTCCGCGCCAGGTGGGCAAAACCTGGGTCAGCCGTTCGCTCGGGGATGCCTACTTCAACTGGGACAACCTCGACGACCGGCGCATGTTGCTGCGCGGTCCGAGCGCTCTGGCTGAGGCGCTTGGGTTGGACCAGCTGCGCGTGCAGCCGCCCGTCGCCGTGCTGGATGAGCTGCACAAGTTTGCCAAGTGGAAGACGCTGCTCAAGGGTTTCTTCGACACCTATGGAGAGCGGGCGCATCTGCTGGTGACGGGCAGTTCGCGCATGGACATCTATCGCCGCGGCGGCGACAGCCTGATGGGCCGGTACATGCTCTTCAGAATGCATCCCTGGAGTGTGGGCGAGTGTTTGCGGACGGAAGTGCCGGAAGATGCGATCCACGCGCCTGCCGAGGTGGCGGCCGAAGATTGGGATGCGCTGTGGGAGCATGGCGGGTTCCCAGAGCCATTTCTGCGCCGGGAACTCCGCTTTACGCGCCGCTGGCGGGCGCTGCGCCAAGAGCAGCTTTCCCGCGAAGACTTGCGCGAGGTTGCGTCGATCCGCGACCTGGGAAGCATAGAAATGCTGATGCAATTGCTGGCCGAGCACTCGGGGCACCAGTTGATCTACTCGAACTTGGCGACGGAGGTCCAGGTCACGGTGGATACGGTGCGGCGCTGGATCGATCTTCTGGCGCGCATGCACTATGGATTCGTTGTGCGGCCGTGGTTTGCCAATGTAACCAAGGCGCTACGCAAGGAGCCGAAGTGGTTTCTGCGCGACTGGAGCGGCGTAGCGGACGATGGCGCGCGCGCGGAGACCTTTGTTGCCTGCCACCTGTTTAAGGCCGTGGAGACTTGGACCGATCTGGGCTTCGGCAGCTTCGAGTTGCGCTATCTGCGCGACAAGCAGAAGCGCGAGGTGGATTTTCTGGTGGTGCGTGACCGCAAGCCGTGGTTCCTTGTGGAGGTAAAACTGAGCGACACCGCGCTGTCGCCGGCGCTTGGCCACTTCCAGGCGCAGATTAAGGCACCTTATGCCTTCCAAGCCGTAATGAACTTGCCGTATGTGGCTGCGGACTGCTTTGCGGTGAAACGTACAACGGTTGTACCGGCGCGGACGCTGCTGAGCCAGCTGCCTTGACATCCTCCCCTTCCTTCCCGCGAAAGCGGCAGCCTTCGGCCGAGGGAGGGGTAGATGTCAAATCTTCCCTGCTGACGCCGCATACCGGGCGTGGTGCCGTTTCGCATGAGCCTCAAGCGCGTTTGGCGAGGACTTGAGCATCTACTCGCAAGAAGATCTGGATCGCATTGCATGGATGCTCAACATCCGCCCGCGCAAGACCTCGGGGTGGAAATGTCCCGCTGAGATCTTCCTGCCAGACTTCGATTTTCTGGCCTACATGCGAAAGGCTGTGCCACTGAGAACCAAGCAAGCATCGCCGCCGCAGCCGTAGCCGTGGAAAAGTGGAAAACGAAGAGCACGTTTCCCCCTTTCCCATGGCTTGACCGCATCAGACTACAATCAAGGCATCACCGTTGCATTTCGAAATTGAAACCGCCTTGTGTCAGCCAAGGGGACAACCCCACCTCAGATGCGTATTCATCACCTTATTTGTGGCGATGGAAGGTGAAGTTCTGATGGCATCTGAGGCAGATCACAGTCATCTGTTCGTGGCCGTGGTGACACTGCGTGCACTCTAGTTCTCCCGAATCGACCATATGATTGGCGTGAGGGTTGGGTTTCATATCCTGAGTCTTCACCGCTACGGCCGCGAAGGACTTATGGCATTCGAGGCACTTGTCTGAATCGACGGGCCCCTTCTTTCCATCGCCGTGGCAGGACTCACACTGTAGTCCCATATCGATGTGAAGCTCGGCCGTCGTCGGGGTTTTCGCCACCTTATCAACGGGATGAGCCTGCTGAGCATAGAGAGTAGCGCCTGTGAGAAGCATAAGGCTGACAACCGCTGCGAAAATTCCATTCATTTTCATCAAATTCACTCAAGTGCGCGGAGAGCCGACGCTCCCCGCGCGTGATATAGGGTTACGATTTCCTTGCCAGGCGCTCGCCGAGCAAGTGGCTCATCACAATGCAGCGGCCGCTGCTGATGCCGGGAGCTATCAACGGATAATCGACTCCGAAGAAGTTCCCCATCGTGTTGCCGACGGCGTACAAGTTGGGAATCAGGTTGTATTCGTGATCGATACACTGCATATTGGGATCGACATTCAGACTGCCGACCGTCACCAGAAGCTGCGACTTGATCGGCCCTAAGGCGTAGAACGGCGCCTTCTCGATGGGGAACATACGATCGGCTTCCTTGCCGAAGTCCACATCCTTGCCACTCTTGGCGAGTTCGGTGTAGCGCCGAACCGTCTTTTCGAGCGCGTGGGCGGGGACGCCGATCTTATCGGCGAGCGCGGCGATGGAATCCGCCTTGAAGGCCAGACCCTGCGAGATCGAAGCTTCAAGTGCGGCTTGCGGCTCGTTGATAGGACCGCCCATGCTGGTCTTGATCGGAGCCTGATCGCGGAAATAATCCGAATCGAAAATAGCCCACGCCTTCTTATCGGGCTGCATGAAGCGCGTATTGGCCTGGAACGGGTCGGGCTGATTCTCGTTTTCGTAGCGCTCGCCAAGCTTGTTGACGTGCAGAACGGTTTGGTTTGCGGCCATTGCATCGTTGCCGAACACCGGCGCGGGAATGGTATGGATCATGATCGGAAAGGGCGGAATCATCAGCGAAGCACCGGCCCACATGGCTGCCGCAATTCCCTCGCCCATGTTGCCCCCGACGGGCGTATAGCAGGAAATTTCAGCGAGCTTGGCCTGCGGAGCCCACGCCTCGATCATCTCATCGTTTTCAGTGTAGCCTCCAACGGCAAGAATCACGGCGTCTTTCGCATTGAACTGAACGTAGCCGCCGTCCTTTTCCTTTCCGACGACGCCCGTGACGCGACCGCCAGGCTCACGCAGGATCTGCTTCATCGCTGTGTTGTAGTGGAAGTCTACGCCCTTTTCCTTGCAGGCCTTCTCAACAACCTGCATCATATAGAACTGCGTAGGCACATAGTCGCTGCCCGAGCTGCGCGCCTTGTCCGTCACGTAAAAGTCATGCGCGGTTGCATAGCCTGGCGACGTTTCGGAAACCGTGTAAGCGGGAAGAACATCGACAAAAACGCCCTCCGGTTCGCAGATATCGATGTAGTGGTCGAAGACGCGGCCGCTCTCGAAGACGAAGTCACGGACGAGCTTTTCATGGACGCGATTCTCCGAGTAGGCGATCAGGCGCGCAGCAAGTTCCTCTCCGTCAATGTGGATGCCCGCCTTCTTCTGCGCCTTCGTGTTGACGGCGCCATTGTCCTTGGCGCGGGCGCAAAAGGTCTTGAATTTTTCGAGGAGCACGACCTTCAATCCGTTCATAGACGCGGCATGCGCGGCGCAGACCCCCGCGACGCCGGCCCCCACGATGACGACATCGGCCTCGACGGTTTTCGTTATCTTGCTGCTGGGAATCGGTTCCGGGACGACCTCCCAGCTATACTTCGGCTTGGCAGGTGTAGCCTGCGATTCCTTTTCCTGCGCCATGATCGCTGGCACAACGCCCATTCCAGCCGCGCCCGCTACCGCTCCGGCTACAAGCGAGCTCTTCAGAAAGTTGCGGCGGCTCTTGACCATGCCATTGCCTTCTCCACTTTTTTCCGGCTTCATAGAGTCCTTCCTCTGAAATCGAATTTCTGTTCTGTTTGTGCAAAGCGCGAATTCGCTACGGAACGAACCGCGCTCGCCGCGCCGCTTATCTTTTTAAGCAGAAGACACAATGCACGTCGTCTGCCAGGTTGTTCCTGCCAGCACTCACAATTGCTCGGCATTTCCAGACAGGGACCACACTGGATTGATCGCCGCTTGCCTGTCATAGAGAACCCATCGCCGATAATGTGACTCCTATTTCTTCTATGCACGTTGATCTCCAAGTGGCGGCATCGTCTGGAGGCGGCAACAAAGTCATACTTCGCGCGGCTCAACGTGCGAACAGCAAATAAGAATACTGCTTTTTTCTTCTACCTAGACTAGCCGTCAGGCATTGGGACACGCAAGGCGATAGGCTTGCGTGATAAACGACGGGCACCCCAAAGCCAGTATGTCGACACGAATGCCGACATACTGACGCCACGTAAATCAACACGTACGACATTGCTGGCATAGTCAAGCTGCAATTTGTGGAGTGTCCTTGATGCAGGATGAAGATGCACCCTTTCGTTTCCGTGTATTCATGGTTTTAGTGATTTCATCGAGCGGCTCGGGCGCCTCGATGAAGGTTGGCATCCCGCTTGCATCGTGATCGGGGAAAGGGATTGGAGAATAACAAATGCATCAAACTAAAATACCGACGAAAACCGACAAGTACTGGACGACCAAACACAATTTCTTTGACGAAGTCACCAGTCAATTCTCGGTTCCGGATCATGTCCGCATTCATGATGTGACACTGCGCGAGGCCGAACAGGCTCCCCACATCGTCCTTCGCCCCGATGAAAAAATTCGCATTTACGAAGCGCTCGATGAACTGGGCGTCCATAGCGTCGAGATCTTCCCGATCATCTCGGATGAGGACAAGGAACTGGCCAAAGAGCTAGTCAAACGGCGCCGACGGGCCAAGATCATTTTCCTTTGCAGGTGGCACAAGGAGGAGGTTGACTTTGCCCTGGAGTGCGGCGCCGACGGAGTTGTGGTGGAAGGCGTGGGAAACACCGAATTCGCAGATGCCGCCCTCGGAACAAGTCCCGATGAGATGTACAAGCTCTTCGTGGAGACCACGGCACACGCTAAAAAGAACGGGCTCTTTACGGCCGTTATGCCCTGGGACAGCAACCGGGGACCACTTGACTTTATGGAGCGGATCTACAAGGGAGTCGTGAACGAAGGTGGCGCGGACAGTGTGGTTATCGCTGATTCGCACGGCTGCAGCCTGCCGTCGGCCGTCGCCTACTTTGTGCGAAAGATCAAGGAGTGGGTACCGGGCACGCCCGTCGAGATGCATGCACACAATGACCTGGGGCTGGCCACAGCGTCCATGCTCTCCGCAGTAGCCGCGGGAGCCTCGGCGGTACATACCTCGATCAACTGTCTAGGCGAGCGCGCCGGAAATGCCGCCACCGAAGAGGTCGCCATGGGCCTCGAGCTTCTTCTTGGCGTCAAGACCGGAATCCGACTCGACCGACTCTATCCAGTAGCCCAAATGGTTGCCGAGATGACAAAGGTACCCATCGCTTTCAATAAGGCGGTAATCGGCTACAACGAATTCGCTGTCGAATCCGGAATGGTCGTCTATATGCAGGACCACATGGCCTCTAATCATGTGCCCTACATGGCCTACCTGCCCGAGATGATTGGCCGCAAGGACCGTGACATCGTGCTCGGAAAGATGACGGGCGCCTACGCCGTCGACAAGAAGCTGAAGGAACTCGGCATCACCGCGACCAAGGATCAGGTAAAGGAGATCACGCGCCGCGTGAAGGCCGAATCCAGCCTTCGCAAGTGGTCCATTTCCATGAACGATTTAGACGTCATCGCGCACGATGTGCTCGAAACCCCGAAGACTGCTGAGTTAACAACGGCTATATAGGCTGCGAAACACTTCAGCGAGGTTGGCGCTCCAAGAAGCATGGCTTTTGCCGTATTGATAAGGCCCATCAATCTACGGCGCTTCGGCTGTCGATGGGAAGTGTTCGCCTCACGACTTTCCCTTTTGCGGCTTTCTTATCTCGGGGTTGGCCTCAAGGCCGGCCCTGGGATACTTTTTCAGTATCAATACCGTGCTTTTCAGGAGCAGTTTATGGCAGCAGTTGCAAACACCGTCTGTGGAATGGTTCCCGTCGAACAGCTTGGAAAAACGCTCGTCCACGAGCACATTCTGTTCGGATTTCCTGGTTGCCTGGGCGATCTAACCTGCGCCCCGTCCTTCGACCGTAATGCGGCCGTGGAACGCACGGCCACGAAGCTCAGAAGATACAGGGAAACCTACGGCCTTGGAACGATCATCGATGCGACACCCAATGACTGCGGACGCGATCCGGAGTTTCTCCGCGACATCTCCAAGGAATCCGGAGTTCACATCCTTTGCAGCAGCGGCTACTACTATGAGGGCGAAGGCGCGACCTCATATTACAAGTTCCGCGCCTTGATCGGCGACGCAGACAAAGAAATCTACACCATGATGAAGACCGAAGCCACCGAAGGCATTGCCGGGACTGGAATCAAGGCAGGCGTCTTCAAAGTGGCTAGTAGCAAGGGTTGCATTACCGCATATGAAAAGCGTTTTTTCTGTGCTGCGGCAATGGTTTCCGGCGAGATCGGCGTCCCGATCATCACCCACACGCAGGAAGGAACCATGGGGGTCGAACAGGCAGAGCTTCTTCTCGAAAACGGCGCAAAGCCGAACAAGATCATGATCGGCCATATCGAAGGCTGTACCGATTTACGCTATCACCTGAGCGTCCTTGAGAAGGGCGTATTCATCGGCTTTGACCGCTTCGGGCTTGAGGGATACACTGGTTCACCTTCGGATGCGGTGCGCGTGGCCTGCATTGTCGCTCTCGTCAAGTCGGGGTATGGCGATCGAGTGATGCTCTCGCATGATTCGATCCTGAACTGGATCGGCAAGCCGCTCGACGTGACCTCGCCAACGCACTCGGAGATCGTCTTCAGAGATGTCGTTCCGGCGCTCGCGAAAGCCGGCGTGACAGAGGATGAAATCAATATGCTGCTGGTCGAGAACCCTAGGCGATTCCTCGCCTCACAAGAGTTCTAAAAGATGAAATAGCATCATCTCGGCAGCATAAAAATGGGCCCCGCACATTTCGTGCGAGGCCTTTGCAGTATAGGTTGGTTACTTGATGGGGTCTTCTTCCTGGCCGCCGCCGATACGAGGACGGATCACTTTGCCATTTTTCTCGGCCGCTTTGACAAGTTCTGCCTCTTCGTGCGCCCAGTCCCAGTAGGAGCCTTCGTGCGGCGAGTGGTCGGTCGCGGTCACAAACATCTCGGTCGAGAAGCCGAGACGAAGTTCGTTGGCGATGTCTTCCTTCCAGGCCTTGCGGAGCATTTGGGTAGTCATGCGCCGCGTCGCGCGGGTGCCAAGTCCCATGATCAGTTTGGCGATCTCCTGAGCGCGGGTGTAGCATGCTTCCGTGTCCTCGCAGATTTCGTTGACCATGCCCAGTTCGAGAGCCTTGCGCGCGGTGATGATCTCGCCGGTCAGCTCGGCATAGGCATAGCGTTTGCGGCCCATCAGCTCGCGCCATGCGATCTGAATGCCGTCGCCGGGAACCATGTTCACACGGAAGTGCATCTCGGTCGTCCAGGCATCCTCGGTCGCGAGCGTGATGTCGCTGAAGAGAACGAGGTCGGTGTGAAAGGCGGCGCCGTTCCAAACGCCGATCGTTGGCACCTCGACGTCAAAGACCTGGCCCTCGACGTCGTTCGTGCCGTCATAATACTGCAGATCGTACATCTTCCAAGACTCATGCGGAGCCGAAGAGAATTCGGTGGAGGGAAGCCATTTGTCGTTCTTCTTGTCATAGCGGCCGATTCCCTTGAAGAGGTCTTTGCCGCTGCCGCCGAGAATGATGACTTCGTTCTCCGGGTCGCGGCCGGCCCAGTCAAAAAAGTAGTGTAGCCCCTGGTGAGCCTGCGCGCCCCATTGCAGACTATCGCCATCTGTATGAAGACGGGCTTCGAGAATTCCGTTCTCGCGCTTCATTGTGAAGCAGTGCTTCAACCTCTCCGAATACTCTGCGAAGGTCACGTGGGGAACCATCCCGTATTCCTTCTCGGCTTTGATAAGGTTTTTGCTGGCTTCAATATCTGGTTTGTAATTAGCTCGAATTGCCATGTGTGACTCCTTGATTCGGTTGATCCGATTGAGATGCCCTACGAAACACTTACATGCACTTTCATTGCCGAAGTCCAGCCCACTGCCGCAATCAGGCAGTGGGCTCGAATTCGGCTGTCGAATTGGCCTTCGCCGGGTAAATAAAAAGCGCCGCCACGAGACCGGTGGCCGCAATTGCAGAAAGTATTTCCATTGGCAGCCTGTAGCTTCCGGTTGCTTCGAGCGCGCCTGAACCGACCATCACCCCGGCGGCTCCGCTGAACAGGCCAACGCTCATCCAGCTTCCGACAACCCTTCCGACGACACTGGGCCGAAAGGTCTTGGCGGCAAATCCCAGAATGACCGGATTGATAAACGGTGTTGCCGTTCCGGCCAGCATCAGGCAAAGAATTAGAGCAGATCTCTGATTGAAAATCTCGGGAACGAGCAGCGAAATCGGACTCGCAATCAGCAGGATGAATCCGGTGAGCACGACCGGTCGAACCCGTCCGCCGCAAACCTTGTCCACCAGGATTCCGCCGAGGATCGAGGCGACGATACCCGCAAGCAGAACCGTCGTCATGAGCTTGCCCGCACCCACGGCTCCCACGCCAAGCCCCACCGGCGACGCCACGGCCAGATACCCAGGAGCCAGGCTGTTGAATGCCTGCTGTGTCCAGATCCCGCATGAAATGCCAAGTATTCCAGCAAGAAAAGGCCGCGTTTTCACAAGGCTGGAAATGGAAGATGGCGCTGATGCCGAAGTTGGCTCGTCAGGCTGCACTGCCGGTGAATGTTTCCCGGCTGCGATGCTGATCGCAACTACGGGGAGCATCGCTACAGCGACACCGGCCGACAACCACGCGATGCCGTTCTGCCATACCCCGGTCGATTGAACGAGTAGCGGAGAGACGATCAGCCCGGACATGATCCCTGTCGAGATGGCCACCGACTGCACCCCGAGCGCGGTCGCAGCCTCGCGCGGCGGAAACCAGAGAGCCACGGCGGGGCCGATCGCTACAAAAACCGGCGCGCTGCCCAGCGCAAGCATGACTCTGATCGCAACGACAGGCCAATAACTGTGCCCCAGCAATGGCAGCAAGGAATTCGAAACGAAAATTACGATCAAGCTGTAGTTGAGTACGGGGAAGACCCCAAAACGATCCAGCAGATAGCCGGAAAACGCGCAGCCAACAGCCATGGCGAGCATATATAGCCCCATAAAGCCGAAGGTGGCGGTTCCGATGCTGAGTTTCAGGTTCTCGCCGATCACACCCATCAGCGGTGCAAAGGAGATCATCAAGACCGTCGCGCAGATGGTGATGATGACATTCTGCAAGAGGATCATCCAGCGAAACCGGGAGTAGCGTTCCGAAGAGTTCATTGTTTTCAGCATTACCTTCCTTGAATTTGTACCGACGTGAGCTTCTGATCTTTGGCCATTCGTCTAGGTTCTATTTCACTTCGCCCGCACGTTCTTCCGCACGCCGCCCTTACAGAATGCACGCGGTCCTCCAAATGACGGCTTCGCCAAATCGGATGAGCCGCGCTCTGCAACTGGGCAAGTGACGCAAATGCCGACATCCCTGCCCTCGGATGACTTCATCCCTGTCGTCGTTCTCGGCGTCCGCATCGTTTTTCTGGCGCGAAGGCGTCCCGGCGGCTTGTCGGCTGAAATATCTGTTTCTATGGCGATTCCAACCAGACGTCCTCGTACTGTCGCGTTCAAAGAAGGCACGGACCAATTGGACGCTTGCGTGCATGAGCAAGCGGTATATCGCAAGGAGTTCGAAGGTGATGGTCAATAAGCTGTTTCGACGAGATGAAATCATCAAGAAGTTCTCTGACGGTCAAAGAATCATGATCGGCGGATTCGCAACCAAGGGTGTTCCCGACAAGCTGATTGATGCTCTCGTGGAATCGGGCGTCAAGAACCTTTCCATCATTTCCAACGACACCGGCGATCCAGGCGTCGGTCAGGGAAAAATTGTTGGCAATCAACAGGCCGTCAAGTATCTGTGCTCGCATATAGGCAGAAATCCCGAAGCGGGCGCGATGGGCCTCAGCGGCAAAATGGAGGTAGAACTCTGTCCTCAGGGAACTCTCGCCGAGAGGATTCGCTGCGGCGGCTCTGGACTAGGAGGAGTGCTCGTCAAAACCGGCTTGGGCACGATCATCGAAGATTCTTCCCAGAAACTTGAGATCGACGGAGAGAGCTACCTGCTGGCAACTCCCTTGCGCGCCGATATTGGGCTCGTGAAGGCCAGCAAGGCGGATACCTTCGGCAATTTGCAGTTTCACGGCACTTCACGAAACTTCAATCCGCTCGTTGCGATGGCCGCCGATCTGGTGATTGTCGAAGCCGAGGAAATCGTTTCCCTGGGAACCATCGACCCCGACTTCGTGATGACCCCCGGAATTTTCGTTCAAATGATTTTGGCAAATGAGGGGGAGTGATATGGCTACTTCAAGAGAGATCATTACTTCAACAGTGGCGCGCTTTTTCAAACCCGGAGACGTGGTCAATCTAGGTATTGG
>Ga0255349_1000227_pt1 | contig 25681 bp, 21 predicted proteins | sample CBST25v15metaG_FD_189947 | JGI IMG/M metagenome (GOLD analysis project Ga0255349, IMG submission 189947) | Peat soil microbial communities from Stordalen Mire, Sweden - C.B.S.T-25.v15 | ecosystem: Environmental > Terrestrial > Soil > Wetlands > Peat | place: Sweden: Norrbotten County, Stordalen...
GCCCTGGTCTACAAAAGCGCCGACCATGCCCCGCAAGCGGCGGCGCCCGCTCCTGCATCGAGCGCCGCCGCAACTCCGCCCGCCCCGCCGGCAGCCACGCCCGCGGCCAAAAAGAAGAGCGGATTCTTTGGCGGCATCAAGCGGTTTTTCCGCCGCATCTTCGGCGCCGAGTGAGAGCGATACAAGCTCTCCTGACAAGATGACTTAGCCGCTCCCTGTCTTCGGAACGCGTTGCGTGCTCCAGTTGCAGATCGTCTTTGCGGGGGGAGCAGTGAGGGCTTTAGCCCCCTGAAAAGCCGCCGAAAGAACAGGGCCTTCAGGCCCGGAGCAGGGCACTCCGAAGCAAATACAGCCGATGAATCCGGCGCATCGTTACGGCTTTTCCTGCTCATCAGGGCTGGCCGTGTACATCTCGGCGAACGACTCGTCGGGCGAGGTCGCGGGCCAGCCGACAATCACGAAAAACACGTCCAGGACAAACAGCGCAATGGCAATGTCGTTGAACAGCGTCGCCGCGCGCAGATCGGGCCACAGCTGATTGGCGGCCCAAAACAAAAATGCAATCGAGAGCAGGATCGCCTTGACGAATTCCATGCGCGTGGGACGGTGCAAAGCCTGGTAGGCGAGGTACGCAACCGCGATCATCGCCAGTGGGAATGCGCCCAGAATGTCATGCGCCCGGGCAGGAAACAGCCCCGGGAATGCATCCCAGACAAAGAGCACGGCAACGCTCGCCAGCGTGACTGCGCCCAGAAGGACGGGCAGTGCCCGGCGGGTCCGGTCAAGACGAATGTACATAAGCGATTATGACTCAGATCGCGGCAGCACAAAACCTCGCCGTGAGACCCCGGCTCTTACCCGCTCTCTATCCCGCGCGCCCGCTCCATCGTCCGGATCGCTGGGTGCCCCATCCTTGACGCGGTTTTATCGCGGCAAGGGTGGGATGCCCAAATCATTTCCGGCCGGTTTTTGTTCCGCTTCGAGCTCGCGCGCTCTCCCCTCCTTTTCGCACAGCAGGTGGCAGGGATCAGGCGCCCCCCTGTGTTGATGAGGCCAGGACAGAGCCCCTGGCGGCTTGTGCGCGATTTCGACGGAACTGGTTCATGCGGTCGCATTGACCAGCGAGCCGGAAGACAGGTTGGTCAAAAAGTTGTCCAGGGCGGTTTGCGCGCTCGTGACGTCGCCGGTGCCGAGCGCCGAGCCAATCTCGGAAAGCAGGCTGGAGAACGATGTGCTGCTGCCGGAACTGCTGCTACTGGACGCGCTGCTCGTGGTCGCGTCGGTCGCGGAGCTGTCCGATGAGCTGAGCAGGCTGGTGAGTGAATCGTACGCCGACTGCGCACCGGTTTCGTCGCCCGAACTGATGGCGCTGAAAAGGCTCAGCACATCCTGCCCCAGCGCGCTGATGCCCGAGCTGTTGGAGGTGTCGCCTGTGGTCGAGGAGGTTGCCGCGGTCGAACTGGTGGATGCGGTGCTGGGGGTCGCGTAGGTTTCGAGCGTGGTCAGAGCGCTTTGCGCCCCGGCAATGTTGTTGTCCCCAAGCGCGGTCGAGACGCTCGATAGAAACTCGCCCAGCGGGCTGTTGGCGTCGGTGTTCGAGGGCGCAAGCTTCTCCACCTGGGCCAGATACGTCTTGGCATCGGTGGAATCGCCCGACTTGATGGCGGACATTAGATTGGTGAGCGCGCTATCGAAGGAGCTCTGGCTGCTGCTCGATGAACTGCTGGAGGCGGCGGACGACGAGGACGCCGACAGCTCGGTAAAAAGCGAACTGGCGTTCTGCAAACTGGAAATCAGCATGAGTTGCAGTCCTTTTCCGTAAATTCTCAGGATTCCAGATGCCGGAAGGCAGTGGTTCCCCGAGTTATTTACGTTGACTGCAATCTCGAGTCCAATGAGGGCAAGGCACGGTACAAAAGGAACAGGCGAGTTTCATAAAAGGATCGGAGGCGAAAGCCGTTCTGAAATGGGAGAGCTTTATAGCTTCCGCGCCCGCTCGATCGCCCGGATCACGGCCGACGCCTTGTTGATCGATTCCTGGTGTTCGAGCTCCGGCACCGAGTCGGCCACAATCCCCGCGCCGGCCTGCACATAGCCTTTGCCGCCGAGGGCGAGCATGGAGCGGATAGCGATGCAGGAGTCCAGATTGCCGCTGAAATCCGCGTAGAGCACCGCGCCGCCGTAAGCCCCGCGCCGCGCCGGCTCCAGCTCTTCGATAATCTCCATGGCCCGCACCTTGGGCGCGCCCGAGAGCGTGCCGGCCGGGAAACAGGCGCGCAGAGCGTCCACGGCGGTCAACTCCGGCTTGAGCCGGCCTTCGATCGAACTGACGATGTGCATCACGTGCGAGTAGCGCTCGACGAACATGAGCCGGTCCACATGGACGGAACCAAATTCGCTCACCCGGCCCACATCATTGCGGCCCAGGTCCACCAGCATCACGTGTTCGCTGCGCTCCTTTTCGTCGTGGATCATCTCCTCGGCCAGCGCCTCGTCCTCGGCATCCGTGGCTCCGCGCGGCCTCGTTCCGGCGATCGGCCGGTACTCCACCTTGCCCTGGTGCACGCGCACCAAAAGCTCCGGCGACGAGCCCGCCAACTCCAGGGTCTCCGACCCCTTTGACTTCTTGGTTGAGTGCTTTGGCTGCTCCGGCTGCCCACCCAGCGGAGCCTCCGGCGCAAAGCGCAGGAAGTACATATACGGGCTGGGGTTCACGGTGCGCAGCGCGCGATAAATCTGGAAGCTGTCGGCCTCCGGCTCCACGTCGAAGCGCTGCGACAAAACCGTCTGGAAGACGTCGCCCGCCTTGATGTAATCCTTGATGCGATTGACCGCGGCGAGGAAATTCTTCTTGGGCGTGCGGTGCTTCACCTTGAGTTTTCCCCTGGCGTGCGGCGCGGCCAGTTTGGGCAGCGGCTGAGCCAGCCGTTTTTCCAGCCGGTCGAGCCGGCGGACGGCCTTGTCGTAAGCTGCTCCGGGGGCTTCGCCCGCCTTGCCGCGCGTCACGTCGGCCGTCACCACCAGCCAGATCTCCTTGCGCACGTGGTCGAAGGCCAGCACCTCGTCGAAGAAGAGCAGGCAGGCGTCGGGAACGCCCAGTTCGTCCTTTGCCAGCTCCGGCAACCGCTCGATCTGGCGCACCGCATCGTAAGAGAAAAAGCCCACGGCTCCGGCGGTGAACGGCGGCAGCCCCTTCAGCCGCGCCGGTTTGTGGCCGCTGAGCGCGCGGCGCAGCACGGCGAAAATGTCATCCTCGGTCTGGACGGTCTTTCTGCCTTCGGTGATGGTGATCTTGCGCCCCCGCGAGACAATCCGCTTGAACGGAGCCAGGCCGATGAAGGTGTAGCGGCCCACCTGCTCGCCGTTTTCCACCGATTCGAGCATGAAACACTCCCTCTCGCCCCAGGCGGCGCGCAGAAAGGCCGAAACCGGCGTTTCCAGGTCGGCAGTTAGCGTGCGGCAGACGGGGACAAGCGTGTGCTCCTGGGCGAGCGCGAGGAACTCCTTGCGGCTGGGCTGGACGGGTTGGGCGGAGGCTTTCACAGACTCAGTGTAATTGTTCAGGGCTTCGGCGATCGCCGTCAGTATGAATTCAGGGTGCCATAGCTCCGGATTTTCGGAGCTTGGATGCAGGATGTTGGAAAGATGATACCGACCATTCTGAACGCATGATCATTGAGAGGAAGTATGAAGAGTCAATGGAAGGTATTTGCCAGAACTCGTGCGTTAACTTGTTTTGCGATAACCTTTATCCGATTATGACTGCTCTTATGGGGAGGTGTGTCGTAATTAACCTTGTCCTCCTTGTATTTCAGATGCGGGATAAGGAGTGAACCGTGCCTTTTCCGTCACGCCGCCGTCGGAATCTTTGCGGTCAGTTGGACGCCCAGGGCATTCATCACGGCGAGGGTTGTCTTCAGCGTAGGATTTCCCTTTTCACTGAAGGAACGATAGAGCTGTTCGCGGGACAATCCTGTCTGGCCGGCAATCTGCGCCATCCCCTTCGCGCGCGCGACCACGCCCAGCGCATGGGCTATGTAAGCAGCATCGCTGGTCTGAAATGCCTCCGCCATGAAGACGGCAATCGCTTCGTCCGAGCCGAGATCCTCGGCGGGATCGTAGGCGGTCCATTTCTCCAGTCTAGTCTTTTTAGCCATGTTCTTCGCTCCATTCCGCGGCCAGCCGCTTTGCTGTTTGGATATCCTTAGTCTGTGTGCTCTTATCGCCGCCGCACAGCAGAAGGATGATCGTGCTGCCTCGCTTCTGAAAGTAGATGCGGTAACCCGGTCCATGATCGATGCGTAGTTCGCTAATGCCTTGTCCTATCGGCTTTACATCTCCGGCATGACCAAAGGCGAGTCGATCCAGTCGAGAGGCGATGAGTGCCCGAATTCGTACGTCCTTGAGACGTGTGCGCCATTTCCGGAAGATATCGGATTGTTTGCATTCGATCATGGCGAATGTTGTAGTTTATAGACTACCACAGATGCAGGCCAGGGATTGCAACTTCTTTTTGAGGCGTTCCCTGCTAGCCTAGACTCACAGAGACTTGGCCTTGCGGGCCGTGGTCCGCGAAATGAACTCTTTGGCAATCGGAATTGGAGAGGTTTATGGCATCGGTATCCCTTGAGCAAGAGATCAATCCCTGGGAAGCCCAGGCGGCTCGATTTGACTTTGCGGCGCGCAAACTGAACCTGGAAGAGGGTTTGTGGAAGCTTTTGCGCACCCCCGCGCGCGAGATCATCGTGCATTTTCCCGTAACCATGGATGACGGCAGGATCGAAATGTTCACCGGCTTCCGGGTGCAGCACTCCATCGCCCGAGGTCCAGGCAAAGGCGGCATCCGCTATTCGCCGGACGTGACCCTGGACGAGGTGAGGGCGCTGGCCAGTTGGATGACCTGGAAGTGCGCGGTCGTCAATATCCCCTTCGGCGGCGCCAAGGGCGGGGTCATCTGCGACACAAAGACCATGAGCCAGAACGAGCTGGAGCGCATGACCCGCCGCTACACCTCGGAGATCATCGACTTCATCGGGCCGGAAAAGGACGTTCCCGCGCCCGACATGAACACCAACGAGCAGACCATGGCCTGGATCATGGACACCTACTCGATGCACGTCGGACACACGGTGACCAGCGTGGTAACCGGCAAGCCGCTCAACATCGGCGGCTCGCGCGGCCGCATCGAGGCCACCGGGCGCGGCGTGCAGGTGATCTGCGACGAGGCCATGCGCTATCTGAAGATGAACATCGAGGGCTGCCGGGTAATCATCCACGGCTTCGGCAATGTGGGCTCCAATGCCGCCCGGATGATGATGGAGCGCGGCTACAAGATTGTGGGCGTCGCCGAACTGGATGGCGGCCTCGGAAATTCCAACGGCATCGATATTCACCAGTTGATCGAGTACAAGCGCCGCAACAACACCCTGCTCGGCTTCCCCGGCGCCGAGGCCACGCCCAGCGAGGAGTTGCTGGTCTCAGAGTGCGAAATCCTCATTCCCGCATCCAAAGAGAACATGATCACCAGCCGCAACGCCGACCGGATCCAGGCGCGCGTCGTCATCGAAGGCGCCAACGGGCCCACCACCGCCGTGGCCGATGACATCCTGTCCGAGAAGCGCGTCTTCGTCGTGCCCGACATCCTGGCCAACGCCGGCGGCGTCACAGCCAGTTATTTCGAGTGGGTGCAGGATCGGCAGGGTTACTTCTGGAAAGAAGCCGTCCTCAATCAGCAGATGGAAGACATCCTGCGCGAGAGCTTCGACGATGTGGTGCGCTATGCCGAGGCGCACAACGTCAACAACCGCATCGCCGCCTATATGCTGGCCATCGACCGCGTGGCCTACACCATCAAGCAGCGTGGCATCTACGCCTAGCCACCTGCGGTGGGGCCGATTGCCTGCGGTGGGGCCGATTGCCTGCGGTGGGGCCGATTGCCTGCGGTGGGGCCGATTGCTGGCTAGTATCTCGACTTGGCGAATTCGTAATTTAGCCACAAATATTCGGGTGCCCCAGGTCTCGCTTTTGAGACCTGGGAAACGATGAAATTACGCAGTCAAAGTTCCAGGCGCTCGCATCGCTGGCTACAAAGCAGGTCAAACGAACATCGACAACCAAAGCGGGATGGGTCCGGGGTCCGTCCCGCTTTCTGCATACGCAAAATAAGGGAAGATGGCTCCGGCGGGCGCAAAACCCTTCCGGGTGCAATAATGGAGGGACGCCGCGAACGACTCCGCGGCGGAGCGCAACTGGCATGAACCTGCCCAACTACATCACGATGAGCCGGATCGTCATGATCCCGCTTCTGCTGTGGTTTCTTTCGCCGCACGCTCCGTTGCGGGGTGCCCATGGCGAACAGGAAATTCTGGCGTCGATCCTGTTTATCCTGGCTTCGCTGACCGACGGTCTGGACGGCTACCTGGCCCGCAAGCACGCCCAGATCACCACCATGGGCATGCTGCTGGACCCCATCGCGGACAAGATCATGGTGGCGGCCGCCTTGATCGCCCTGGTGTCGTACAATCCCGAGGTCGTCAAGGTCTGGATCGTGGTGGTCATCATCGGGCGCGAGTTCCTCATCTCCGGCCTCCGCGCCGTGGCTTCGTCGGAGGGCTTCACCATCCAGGCCAGCGACCTGGGCAAGCTCAAGACCTTCATCCAGATCGTCGGCGTGGTCTCCGCCATCCTGGCCCACCACTGGTACCAGTGGCAGTTCGGCCTGCTCATCGTGCCGGTCAAGTGGATCGCCATCGCCGCCATCTACTTTGCCATGGTGGTTTCGGCCATCTCCGCCATCGATTATTTCGTCGGCTTCTGGAAGCAGATCGACCACGCCAGCAAGAGCCGCCGGCAATCCTTCGTCCTCACCCGCCGCAAGAGCCCAAGTGCTTCCGGCCCGCAGTAATCCCGGAACTGAACGGCCTGGTACATCTGAACGGCTTGGTGCCTTGACTGGGTGTATTCGTAATTTAACCAAAATCGTTCGGGTGCCCCAGGTCTCGCTTTTGAGACCTGGGAAACGACGAAATTACGCGGTCAATGGACCAGAAGGCTGCACGATCGCGGCATGGCCTTGCGGCTGGAGCGAAACCAGAGTCGATGGTTCCCGAAACCACGGCATTCAAGCCGGCGCGACCATCGGGGAGCGGCGACCCCGCACAAACTTCAAAAGGACACAGTCACTCCGGTTTCGCGCTGGCCGGTCTCGGCGGCTCTCAGACGGCGCCTGAGCGTCACCCAGGCAGGGGTTCTTTTCAACCCGTTGTGCGACAATCCTCACAAGACACTCTTTCATGAGATCATCTCGTCTTCTTTTGCCGGGTATCGCGGGGTTGGCTTTGGCTGCTGTTCTGGCCTGGCCGCAAGCCCCGGTCCCCGCATCGTCCTCGGCTCCGCTGGTGCTAGCCGGTGGCACGGTGGTCGACGTGACCAACCGGGGCAACTCGGCCAAGGACATCCCGGACGCGATCGTGATCGTGCGCGACGGCCGCATCGCCGACCTCGGGCCCCGCGCGGAGATCTCCATCCCCAAGGGCGCACAGGTCATCGATTGCACGGGCAAGTTTCTCATTCCCGGCCTGATCGACGGCTATGCCGGCATGAACACCCAGGGCCAGGCCAACGCCGACCTCTATATGGGCGTCACCACGGTGGTCGCGGTGAGCGACGCTCGCCGCGGCTTCGTCGATTTTGCCGCCTCACCCAGGCCTCACCTCTACCGCATGGACTCGGTCGGCTCCACGGACAACTGGAACCTGCTGGCTCATCGTCCAGGGTGGGCCAGCAAACTCCAGGAGCGCGGCCATCCCGTCGAGTTGAGCACCGGCGACACCCTTCGCCAGCTCGCCGAAACCGCCCGGATGGGCACGCGCGCCGTCTGGCTGGGGCCCGACCTCACCGCCGCCAATGTCCAGTGGATCATCGCCCGCGCCCATCAACTGGGCCTGGCCACCTACGGCGAGTTCGTCGCCACCCCCTACGATGTGGGCATCGCGGCCGGCGTGGACGCGCTCGTGCACATGGGCCATTACGAGTTGGGCGCAATTCCCGACGAGCTGCAGTGGCCGCTGGTCGAGGACTACAGCGGACCCTCGGCGGCCACCGCCTACGACTATGCCGAACGCCTGCCCCCCTCTGACCAGCGGCTGCGCGCCTACGCCCGCTTCATCGCCAATCACCACGCCGCCCTCATGCCCACCTTCAGCATCTTCTACGCGCGGTTACCGGGGCATCGCAATCTTTGGGAGGAGCCGGTCGCCGCGCTGCTCGACCCCGCCCGAGTCTTCGATCCCACCGATCGCTCCACGGGCGAAATGAACTATCCGCTCCCCCTCTGGACCCGCCGTCTGCCCGCCTCCGCGCAGCACTGGATGGAACTGAACCAGCGCCGCAAGGCCAACCAGTCCGCCTCGCGGCTGTGGCTCATCAACGAAACGCTCTTTTCCGCCTATCCGCACTACCTGGCCGCCTCCGGAGCGCCGGTCGAGGGCGCATTGCCCGGCATCTCCATCCACACCGAACTCGAACTGCTGGTTCGCCTGGGCCTCAGCCCGCGCGAGGCTCTGGCCGCGGCCACCAACAACTACAGCCTCCAGTTTGGCTGGCGCGAGTTGGGCCAGATCGCCCCCGGCCGCCGCGCCGACATCCTGGTTCTGGATGGCGACCCGACCAAGGACATCTGGAACGCACGCCGCATCTCCTGGCTCATCCTGAGCGGCAATGTGATCGATCGAAATCGTCTGCTGCGCGCCGGCAAGTGAGTCGCCCGACCGGGCCAATGGCCAGGTTCCGGCTGCTTCGGCGCTCTTTCGGCAAGCTGCTCCCTCTGCCGCCCCGGCAAGCTGCGAACCGGGCGCCAATAGCCAGTTCCAGCGCAGCAATAGAGAGAATGGGCCCGGATCACTGGCAGTGGTCAGTTTGAAAGGTGCGGGCTTTAGCTGAAAGGTACGGGTTTTAGCTGAAGGGTACAGGCTTCAGCCCGTACATAAACCCACAACACCACCGTGGGCTTTAGCCCCCGAGGGAATGCTCTTCCAAATTGACCCACTACCGGATCGATGAACGCTGGTCCGGATCGTTTAACGTAAGAATAGGCGCTCGATTTTTTCCGGGAACCCCGGAAGGGGAAATCATAGACTCTTTATCCATGACAGTGTTCGCGCATCAACGTCATAACCGATGGCTGCTTCTGATTGCCGCTTACAAAGTGCTTCAGGCGCTGCTGTTTGCCGCCATCGGAGTCGGCGCGCTGCATCTGCTGCACAAGGACGCCGGCGATATGTTTGCGCAACTGGCCGACCGGCTGCGCTTCAATCCCGAGTCGCGCTTCGTCAACTTCATCCTCGACAAGGTGTCCCTCCTCGATGATCCACTGCTCCGGCGGATTGGCTTTGTAGCCCTTTCCTACGCAGCCCTGGGCATCCTCGAAGGAGTTGGCTTGTACCTCGAAAGGGCCTGGGGCGAATACCTCACACTGGGCATTACCGCCTCATTCCTGCCTTGGGAAATTTTCGAAGTGGTCCGCAGAGTGACCTGGTTTCGCTCCGGCCTACTGGTGGCCAACCTGCTGGTGTTCTCTTATCTCCTGGCTCTGGTGGCAGAGCGCGGAAAGCGCGCAAACCACCCCTACCAAGGCTGATCCGGCTATTTGCGGAGGTTTTGGGGCGGTCCGGAGCCGGCGAGAAATGTAAATTTCGCTTTTTATTCTCCTATAAATCCTTTGCCTGATTCTGCATAGGGGAAAACCGCCAAGCTGAACCATGGGAGTCAACACAAGATGTTGGGGTAATAGGCTATTTCTAATCTATTAGGCCGCATCATCAAGAACGTCATCGGCTAAAGACTTGATTTACATAAATTCTATTTGTTGTTCCCAGATTTCTGGGATATGATTGCCTCTAAAGTGGAGCGAAAGGGAGCAAAGTGGAGTAATAAACAGGTTTCTCGGCCACATGAAAGTAAGATTACTCCCATTTCTCTCCCGCAGCACAGAATCCGGGCCTTCCATCCGCTGAAGGGAACCAGCCTTGGAAACCGGGAAAAGTCGGGCTCGGGCAGCAAATCCCGCCGCGGCACTGGATGCGGAATCCGCGCGGAGGGCAAAGAGGCGAAGCAATGTTCAGGGGCAGTCTTCTGGCGAAGGTCGATGAAAAGGGACGGCTCAAGCTGCCGTCTGCCTTCCATCAGTTGCTGGATGCCCAGAACGTCACCCAGTTTTACATCACCAGCGTGGACGGAAAAAGCGCCGAGATCTGGCCTCTGCCGGAGTGGGAGAAGAGGGAAGAGCTGCTGGCTGAATCGAGCACGCTGGAAGACGCGGTGCAGAAGTATTTGACGCTGACCAGCTACTACGGCCAGCAGGTGGAAATCGATTCGCAGGCGCGGCTTCTTCTGCCCTCGATCCTGCGCGAGACGGCGAAGCTGGACGCCGAGGTCAAGGTCTTCGGCATGATGAACTACCTCGAGGTGCATAACCGCGAGCAGATCGACCGCAATGTGCTGGCCAGCGCGCTGACCACCGAGGATCGCAAGGTGGTAGCCGATATCGTCAAGCGCAAAAAGTGAGCATTCAACCCCCCAGGGGGAGCGCATGAGCAATCCGGAATCGAGACATGCGCCAGTTCTTTATCAGGAAGCGATTGATCTTCTCCGGGTACGGGCCGGGGCCACGATCGTCGACTGCACGCTCGGCTTGGCCGGGCACGCCAGCGGGATCGCCCGGCTGCTCGGGCCGCAGGGTCACCTGATCGGCTTTGACCGGGATCCCGAGGCGCTTCGCCTGGCCCAGGAAAGGCTGGACGGCGTTTGCGGGGAGTTGGGCAGTCAGGCGCCGCGGGTTACGTTGATCGGCGAGGCGTTCAGCTCGGCGCCAACGCATCTCGAGCCGGCTTCGGTCGATGGTCTGCTGGCCGACTTCGGCGTCAGCAGCATGCAGTTGGACGAGGCGGAAAGAGGATTCAGTTTCATGGCGGACGGGCCGCTGGATATGCGCATGGACACGAGAGTCGCCACGCGCTCCAACCCGACCGCCGCACAGGTGGTAAACGAGGTGAGTGAGCGCGAGCTTGCAGACCTCATTTACGAATACGGAGAAGAAAGGAGGTCGCGGAGAATCGCCAGAGCCATTGTTCGCGGACGGCCGATCGCAACCACGGGAGAGTTAGCCCGGATTGTCAAATCGGCCGCCCCGGCAATGAAACAGGCGCACATTCATCCGGCGACCAGAACCTTTCAAGCCCTTCGTATTTACGTGAATCGCGAGTTGGACGAGATTCGAGCTTTGTTGGAGGCCGCGCCCCGGCTTCTGAAGCCCTCCGCAAGGCTGGTGGCGATCAGTTTCCACTCGCTTGAAGATCGCATCGTCAAAGACAGTCTGCGCGAAGGCGCGCAGCAGGGAATTTGGGAAATTCTGACCAAGAAGCCGGTTACGGCCGGCGACGAAGAGCAGGACCGCAACCCGCGTTCGCGCAGCGCGAAGCTGAGAGCGGCGGAAAAGAAAGCTCCTAGCCTCTAGCTTTCAGTTATTAGCTTGGCCGCGCGGGTCATGAGCATTGGCAGGCAAGCAAAGACAGTTTTATTGGTGGGATGAAGAAATCAATCAGTTGGCGGAATGGGCTAGTAGTTAGCAGCTAGCAGCTGGAAGCTAACAGTTAGAAGCTAGGGAGGACACCATGGCGGCATGCACAACGAGTTATTACGAAGCGGGCAGAAGCTGGGAGGCGCGGGTCGCCGAGCGCAACGCCGAGCTGCTGGGCCGGCAAGCCCTGCGCCGGCGGGGTGTGCGCACGCCGGAGTTCCCCTTCGCCAAGCACTTTGACAACAGCCGCCTGGTCAAGGGGCCCGATCCGGTGCGGGCGCGGCAGATGCGCGTCTTCACCGCCGCCGCCACGCTTCTGTTGTCGCTGACCATGATCTATGGCCTGCAGCACTTCAGCGCCATCGAGAGCGGCTACCGGATCGAGTCGGAAAAGCAGATGCGCGACCAACTGCGCGAACAGAATCGCCAACTGCGCCTGACCGAGGCCGAACTCACCCAGCCCGACCGCATCGACAAGCTGGCCCGCACCATGGGACTGGCCGCGCCGCAGCCTGGGCAGATGATGCGTTTCAACGGCGCTCCCGACGCCTCCGCTCCGGTTTTTGCGCTCGCATCGCCTCCCGCACCGGCCGAGGACAGCAACTAGGTCTCTGAATGATGCTATGCCAACTCCGGGTGCCCCAGGTCCCGATTTTGGGACCTGGGATTCACGATGGTAAGCAACGAATCCATCCGGTCACAGGCCGAGCTGTCCGTTTCCAGCCTCCAGCTTTGCCGTGCGGGCAACCAGAGTGTGCGCCCGCGCCGGCAGTCTCACCCGCGAAAAACGGCAAAGGCGCTCAAACCGGATGCGGCGGAGACGGTAAGCTAGAAGCTAAAGGCTAAGAAGCTGAAAGCTGAAACGGAGCCATTGGCCATGCCGCCCTCCCCTCGACCCAGCCGGATCCGCAACTCCGCGGCGCGCGCCACGTCATTCAAGCTGGCGCGTTTCTGGCTGATCTGCCTCTTTTTCCTGAGCTGGGCCGTGCTGATTGCCTTTCGCCTTTTCTGGCTCCAGGTGGTGCATCACAAGGAATACGTGGAGCGCGCCGACAAGCAGCAGCAGCGCACCTTCGAGGTGGCTCCGCGCCGCGGCGTGCTCTATGACCGCAATATGCGCGAGCTGGCCATGACCGTGCAGGTGGACTCCATCTTCGCCGTGCCCGTCGAGATCGCCGACAAACAGGCCGAGGCGAGCGCGCTGGCCGCGGTGGTTCACGTGGACCCGGACGACGCGCGGACCACGGAAGCCGAGATCGCCAAGCGCCTCGAGGCCGGGCGCGACTTCGCCTGGGTGGCGCGGCGGGTGACGCCCGAGGTTGCTTCTCGCGTCAGCGCGCTCATTCAGTCCAAGGCCATCAAAGGCATCTATTTTCAAAAGGAGTTTCAGCGCTTCTATCCGGACAACGAGATCGCCGCGCAGGTGCTGGGTTACGTGGGCCTGGACGACCAGGGATTGGGAGGCGTCGAGCAGAAGTTCGAGCCGCTGCTGCACGGCGTTCCGGGGCGCATGTACACCGCCATGGATGCGCGCCGCCACGTGATCGGCTCGACGGAGAGCGATCCGCAGCCGGGCCGCAGCCTCCAGTTGACCATCGACGAGAACATTGAATTCATTGCCGAGCAGGCGCTGGACCACGCCATGCAGAGCACCCACGCGGCCGACGGCACGGTAGTCGTGCAGGACGTGCATACCGGCCAGATCCTGGCGCTGGCCATCCGTCCCACCTTCAACTCCAACGACTTCCGCCACACCACCCCGGCCCTCTTGCGCGACCACGCGGTCAGCGACGTCTACGAGCCGGGTTCGGTCTTCAAGCTGGTCACCTATTCGGCGGCTCTCGATCAGCACGTCACCACGCCCGACGCCATGGTCGACTGCCAGGGCGGCAAAATCACGCTCGCCGGCCGCGTCATCCACGACGACCAATCGGACCACTTCGGCGTCATTCCCGTGCACCGGGCGCTCGAAGTCTCGAGCGACGTGGCCGCCGTCAAGCTGGCGCTCGCCGTGGGCCCGGATCACTTCTACCAGTACATCCGCGCCTTCGGCTTCGGCCAGCGCAGCAGCATCGAGCTGCCCGGCGAGACGCGCGGCCTGCTGCGCCCGGTGAGCAAGTGGGGCGGGTCGTCCATCGGTTCGCTCGCCATCGGCCAGGAGGTGGGCGTCACGCCGCTGCAACTGGTTTCCATGGTTTCCACCATCGCCAACGGCGGCGTCTACCTGCCCCCGCGCGTGCTGATGCCGGGACAGACATCCAGCGGCCAGACCGCGCCTCCCCTGAAGGCCGATCCTTTCAAGCCCAACGGCGATTTGCCCAACCCGCTGCCCCCCGGCGCGCATCGCGTCATCTCCACGCTCACCGCCGCCCAGATGCGCAAGATGATGGAGGGCGTGGTGCTCTACGGTACCGGCAAGCCCGCGCAGCTCAACGGCTTCTCCTCGGGCGGCAAGACGGGCACCGCGCAAAAGATCGATCCGGTCACCCATCGCTACTCGAAGACCATGCACATCGCCTCGTTTGCCGGCATCGCTCCGGTCAACAATCCAGTGATCGCGGTGGCCGTGGTCATGGACGATCCCAAGGGCGCATACTACGGCACGGCAGTCTCCGCGCCGGTCTTTGCCGAGGTGGCGCAACAGGTGCTCGAATACCTGGGCGTGCCGCACGACATTGATCTGCGCCCGGTCCGCAACCAGGCCAAAGCCCAGGCGCCAGTAGCCGAGGACGACGCCGACCAGAGCGCCGGCGACATCAACGCCCTCTACGCCGCGGCCAACGATCTGCCCAGCGACGACCCCCTGCGGGGGGGCGGAGACGATCCCCTGCAGGGAGGCGGTCAAGGTGCGCAACAGGCAGGCGGGAACGCTTCAGCGCCAGCCTCCGGACCACGGCAGAACACAACCCATCCAGCCTCCGCCGGTCAGTCGCACTCTGGAACTCAGCCTCCGGGCTCCGCCGCAAGCGTCCGGGCCGCCGCCGCGCCGCCCCGGGCGCAGTCGCCGGATACGGTCATCATCGACGAGAGGCAAAAGTTGCGCGTTCCCTCGTTCATCGGCCTGCGGGTGCGCAACGTCATCGAGAAGGCCGACCTCGCGGGCCTGCAAGTGGAAATCACCGGCAGCGGCACCGTCCGCGAACAGGCTCCCGTTCCGGGAACGATGGTAGCGCCTGGAACCAAGATCGTTGTTCGCTGCGCGCGATAAAACGGTCCACTTACAATAGAATCCTTCTTGCAGGGGGAGTTTTCCGCAACCTTCAGCGCCTGTTGCGGTGGGCAAATTGATTGGTGCAGGTCCGTTCTTCCTTCAGGCCTCCATGTCCTGGCTTGGCGTTGCCCGCCGCGAGAAACAATGGATGCCCGAATCATTGCGGGTGCGAATCATTGCGGGTGGAGGATAGGTCGCGTGGAATTAGTCAGGCAATGGAAAAAGCCGACTATCTCCGGGCTGGTTCGAGAGAGACTTTCAAAATATCGAACTTACTGGGAGCTGGTTCATTTTGCAGCCCAGCAAAGCTGGATGGATTTTGAGGTCGGCGACCGCCCGTGGCTGGATGAGGAATCCAGCGCGGTCTTTCTGCGCATGCTGGAGAACTCCAGGAGTTATTTGGAATACGGAGGCGGAGGCAGCACGGTTTTGGCCGCAAAGCTGCACAAATCCTTCGTTTCCGTCGATACCGATCAACATTTTCTCGCGGCGGTTCGCAGGAAGATAAGCCATCTTGCTCCCCATCAGCATCTGGTCCACGCGAATATCGGCTGGACCAGACTCTGCGGAGAACCGGCATTCAAATCGCTCGGCGCGCGCCGCCAGAAAAAATGGAAGGCCTATGCCGAACTTCCCTGGAAGTTTGTCGCGCCTGGGTCAATGCCCGACCTGGTGATGGTCGATGGGCGCTTTCGGGTGGCTGCGGCGCTGACCAGTTGCGTTCATCTGGCGCAGACCGCCGAGAGCCGGATCGTGGTGGACGACTATGCCACCAGGCCTCACTACCATGCAATCGAAAACTACGCCCAGCTGGTGGGCATGGCCGGCCGCATGGCGATCTTCCAGCCTCCATCGGCGTCTTCTCCCGGCATTCAGGAAGCAATCGATCACTATTCGCTGGATTGGAGATAGTGGAACCCTGCCGTTCAAACCCGGCGCGGGTGCGGCCGGAACCTGTCGCGAATCTGTGTCCCCATCGATCTCCGCGCAATCGACGCCGCTCGGCAATCTACAATGGAGCACGTGATGAACTGGAATGATCTGATCGAGGAAGTGGCGGCGGTGGGCGCGGGCGGCGGACCAAAAGACGATTTTGCCGATCCCGTGACGGGCGTCGAGTATGATTCGCGTCGGGTGCGGCCGGGTGCGGTTTTTGTGGCCATGAAAGGCGGCTCGACCGACGGCAACCGCTACGTCGAGAAAGCCATTGCCGCCGGAGCGCTGGGCATCATCACCGACTCCGCGCCGAAGTTCGACCATCTACTGGTCTTCGAGCCCGGTCTGCCCGTTCTCGAGGTGGAGCACGGCCGCCGCGCGCTCGCCCAGGCTTCCGCGGCCTTCTTCGGCCACCCGGAGCGGCAACTCGCGGCCACCGGCATCACCGGCACCAACGGAAAAACCACCACCGCCTTCCTCATCGAGGCGCTGCTCCAGGCCGCGGCGCGCAAGACCGTGCTGGTGGGCACCATCGAGTACCATCTCGCTGGCGAAGTGCGGCCTTCAATGCACACCACCCCAGAGTCGCGAGACTTGTTCGAGCTGATGGCCGAAGGCGTCAGCCGCGGCGCCACCGAGCTGGTCACCGAGGTTTCCAGCCACGCCCTCGATCAGGGCCGCGCAACCGGCCTGCGTTTCGATGTGGCCGTCTTCACCAACCTGACCCGCGACCACCTGGACTACCACCAAACGATGGAAAATTATTTTGCCGCCAAACGCCTGCTCTTCGACGGCACGGTTTACCCGGCGCCGCGCGTGGCCATCATCAATGCGCACGACCCGCGCAGCGAGCGGCTGGCCGGGGCCGCTCAGCAGGCGGGGGCCGAAGTGCGGACCTATGGAATCGGCGTGGGCGACTGGCGCGCGGCCCATCACGCGCTCACCCCTTCGGGCGCGGTCATCGACCTCGAAACCCCGGCGGGCGCGGCCAAGGTCGTCTCGCGGCTGGCCGGCGAGGTGAACATTCTCAACCTGCTGGCGGCGCTGGCGGCGGCTCACGCGCGCGGCGTTTCGTTTGATGCTCTCACGGCGGCGGTTCCACGGTTGCAGCCCGTTCCCGGCCGCTTTCAATCCGTCGATGCCGGCCAGCCCTTCACGGTGATCGTCGACTACGCGCACACCGACGACGCGCTGCGCAACCTGACCGTCCTGGCCCGGCAGATGACGGCGCAAACCGGCGGGCGGGTGCTCACGCTCTTTGGCTGCGGCGGCGACCGCGACCGCACCAAGCGCCCCAAGATGGGCCAGGCGGCGGGCAAGGGGAGCGACTTCGTGGTGGCCACCAGCGATAATCCCCGCTCCGAGGAGCCGCTCGCCATTCTGGCCGAGATCGAGCCGGGGCTGAAGTCGAGCCCACTCGGCAATCCGGTTCGCTACACCATCGAGCCGGATCGCGCCGCGGCCATTCGCCTCGTGCTCGCCGAGGCCAAACCGGGCGACGTGGTTTTGCTGGCCGGCAAGGGCCACGAGAAGGAGCAGATTCTCGCCGGGGGCGCGATTCCCTTCGACGACGCGCGGATTGCTCTTTCGGCGCTCGGCGCAATGGGATTCCAACCGGAAGTTGGTGGAGTCGAATGAAGCTCACCCTGGCTGAAGCGGCCATCGGCTCGGGCGCGGTTCTGGAGGCGCCTTCCAGCGTGCCCAACGCGGGTGCGCTCCTCGTCTCCGGCTATTCGATCGACTCGCGCACCGTGGCTGCCGGCGAATTGTTTTTTGCCGTGCGCGGCGAGCGGCTGGATGGGCACGAATTCGTGGCTGCCTCCCTTGAACGTGGCGCCGTGGCCGCTGTGGTTTCGCGCGCGCGCGTGGCCACGCTGCCCGACGCCGCCCTGGCTGTTCCCTTGCTCATCACCGAAGATCCGCTGGCCGCCTTGCAGTCCCTGGCCGCCCATGTCAGGCGCCAGTGGGGCAGCCGCGTTGTGGCCGTCACGGGTTCGGCCGGGAAGACGACCACCAAGGAGGCCATCGCGGCGGCCTTGGGAGGAGCCGGGCTCTGCGTGCTCAAGTCCAGGGGCAATCATAACAACGTCTTCGGCCTGTCTCTCGAGCTGCTGCGCCTGGAGCCGGAGCACCAGATCGCGGTCATCGAGATGGGCACGAACCACCCCGGCGAGATCGCCGCGCTGGCCCGCATCGCCGCGCCCGACTGGGGCGTCATCACCAATGTGGGCACCGCGCACATCGAAAACTTCGCCGACGGCCAGGACGGCATCGCCCGTGCGAAATTCGAGTTGGTGGCCGCGCTGCCTTCAACCGGCGTGGCTTTTCTCAACTGCGACGACCCTTACGTCTCGCAGTTCGGCCGCGGCTTTCCCGGCCGCGTGGTCTATTTTGGCGCCGGCCCCTGCGCCGATCCGCGGATTCTCGAAGTTTCCGAGGATATTTCCGGCCTGCACGTGCAATTTCGCGCCGGAGAACGCACCGGCCAACTGACGCTCAAGCTGCTGGGCGCGCACAACGCCTCGAATGCGCTGGCCGGTCTGGCGGTGGCGCTCGAGGCGGGCGTCGATCTGGATGCGGCCGTCGGGGCGCTCGCCTCGCTCACCGCCGGCGACAAGCGCGGCGAGGTGCTTGAAATCGGCGGCGCGACGATTCTGAACGACTGCTACAACTCCAACCCCGAGGCGCTGCGTTCGATGATCCGCACCCTCGCCGCGCGCCCCGCCGAGGGCCGCCGGATTCTGGTGGCTGGCGAGATGCTCGAAATGGGCGAGCAAGGCCCCGCGCTGCACGCCGCCTGCGGACGCGCAGCAGCCGAGGCCGGCCTCGATCTGGTCGTTGGCGTTCAGGGCAACGCCGAGCACCTGGCAGCCGCCGCGTGCAAGGGCGGAGTGGCCGCGCTGTTTTTGCCCGACGCCGATGCCGCCGGACGCTGGCTCGGTACGAACCTGCAGCCCGGCGACGTGGTGCTGGTCAAGGGCTCGCGCGGCGTACATCTGGAACGGGCCATCGAAGCGCTGATGGATGCGCCTGAGTCGAGCGAAAGTTCATGACAGGTTCGGGGATTCCACAGCCCAAACGCATCCCGGCCTAGTAAAATCAACCTGAACTCCGCCTCATTCCGGCTTGGGAGGCCCTTTGCTCTACTGGCTGCTCTACGAAAAGCTCTATCCGTTCTTTCACCCGTTCCGCATCTTCCGCTATCTCACGTTCCGCACCGCCTTTGCCTCGGGTACGGCGCTGCTGATCGCGCTGCTCATCGGTCCGTGGGTGATTCAGAAGCTGCGCGAATTTCAGATCGGCCAGTACGTCCGCGACGACGGTCCGCAGTCGCACCTGAAGAAGACCGGCACGCCGACCATGGGCGGCGTGCTCATCGTGATCGCCATTCTGCTGCCCACCGTGCTCTGGGCCGACCCCTCCAATCCCTTCATCTGGATCTGCGTCTTTTCCACCCTGGCTTTCGGCGCCATCGGTTTCGCCGACGACTATATCAAAGTCGTCCAGCGGCGCTCGCTGGGCCTGACGGCGCGCGCCAAACTGTTCTGGCAGGGAATGGCCGGAGCGGCCGTCGCGATCGCGCTGGTAGTCCTCGATAAGTTTGGCAAGTTTTCCACGCAGTTAACGGTTCCGTTCATCAAGCAGTGGAGTCCCGATCTGCTCTGGCGCGTGTGGCCCAGCACGCTCCCGCACCTGGGCCTGCTGGCTTTTCTTCCGTTCATCGCTTTTGTGATTTTTGTGCTGATGGGCTCGTCGAACGCGGTGAACCTGACCGACGGGCTGGACGGGCTGGCCATCGGCTGCACCATCATCGCCGCCGGCGCCCTGGCTGTCCTCACCTACGTCAGCGGCCACGTCGTCTTTGCCGACTACCTCGAACTCCAGCGCATGCCCCTGGTGGGCGAGCTGACCGTCTTCTGCGGCTCCATGGTCGGCGCCTCCATCGGCTTTCTCTGGTACAACGCCCATCCGGCGGAGATCTTCATGGGCGATGTCGGTTCGCTGGCCCTGGGAGGGGCCATCGGCACGGTGGCCATCATCATCCGCCAGGAGTTGCTGCTGCCCTTCATCGGCGGTATCTTCATCCTCGAAGCGGCCTCGGTGATCCTCCAGGTGGGCAGCTACAAACTGCGCAACGGAAAGCGTATCTTCAAGATGGCCCCTCTGCATCATCATTTCGAGCAGTTGGGCTGGCACGAATCCAAGGTGATCGTGCGCTTCTGGATCGGCGCCCTGGTGTTTGCATTGTTTGCACTCACCACGCTGAAACTTCGTTGAACAAGCCCCGCCTGGCGTACCGGGCAATGCACAATAAAATGGTTGCTGAAGGCGCGAGGAAAAGACTCGATGTTGGAACTCAAAGCGAAAAAAGTTCTGGTTGTCGGAATGGGGAAATCCGGTCTGGCGGCGGCATTGTTTCTGCGTCATCGCGGCGCTCAGGTCACGGTCTCCGATCTGCGCTCGGCCGAGGCGCTGGCCAAGGACATCCCCGCCCTGCTCGATGAGGGCATCATGGTCGAAACCAGCGGCCACGGCCTGCTCACCTTTCGCCGCCAGGATCTGATCGTCGTCAGCCCCGGCGTGCCGCTCGATACGCCCGAGCTGGTCCAGGCCAAGGCTCTCGGCCGGCCCGTCATTGGCGAACTCGAACTCGCCGCCCGCTTCCTCAAAGGCCATACGCTGGCCGTCACCGGCTCCAACGGCAAGACCACCACCACCACCCTGCTGGGCGAGATTCTTTCAGACGCCGGCCTTCCCACGCTGGTGGGCGGCAACATTGGTGTTCCGGTCGTGGGGCTCATCGAGTCCAGCTCCGACGAGACCTGGTCGGTGCTCGAAGTTTCCAGCTTCCAGCTTGAAAGCACCGTCGAGTTTCATCCCTCCATCGCCGTGATTCTCAACATCACGCCCGACCACCTGGACCGCCACGGCACCTTTGAAAACTATTGCGCGGCCAAGGAGCGCATCTTTGCCCGCCAGACCTCGCAGGACTGCCTGGTGCTCAACGCCGACAACGCCCCCTGCGAAGCCGCTGCAACTCGCTCGGCGGCCACCGTCTACTGGTTCTCCGTCGAGCATCCGGTGCCGCGGGGAGCCTGGCTGGAGCAGGGGTTTGTGGTCTACCGTCCCGCCGCGGATGCGCCCACGGAACGCGTCATGCCATTGGGCGCGATTCCGCTCAAAGGCGAGCACAACGTCGAGAATGTGCTGGCCGCGGTGGTGGCTGCGCGCCTCGTGGGGGTCCCCAGCGACAGGTCTTCGTCGCAGGGGTCACTGGCCGGCGTTTCCGCCGATCAGATCTGCCGCACCGTCGAGAAGTTCCAGGCCGTCGAGCATCGCCTGGAGTACGTGGTGACCCGCAAGGGCGTCGAGTACTACAACGACTCCAAGGCCACCAACGTCGACGCCACCTCCAAGGCCATCGCCGCCTTTTCCGGCGGCATTCACCTCATCCTGGGCGGCAAGGACAAGCACTCCGACTACACTCAGCTCGAAGGCCTGTTGCGCGACCGGGTGCGCGCCGTTTACACCATCGGCTCGGCGGCTGCCAAAATCGAGTCGCACCTGCGCGGCGTGGTCGCCATCCGCTCCTGCGAAACCCTGCAAAGGGCCGTCGCCGCCGCATCCCTGGCCGCGCGACCCGGCGAAGTGGTTTTGCTCGCCCCCGCCTGCTCCAGCTTCGACCAGTTTGAAAACTACGAGCACCGCGGAACCACCTTCAAGCAGCTCGTCAAAGAATTGCCGGACTGACGGGCATGGCGAAACGGATCGGAGGCGACAAATGGCTGTTTTTTACCACCCTGCTGCTGGTCGTGGTGGGGCTGGCGATGGTCTTTTCCGCCTCCGCCGTGGTGGCCGAGGCGCGCTACCACTCGCCCTACACCTTTGTCGGCAAGCAGGCCGCCTGGGCGCTGGCCGGCCTGGTGGTCATGCTGGCTCTGTCGCGGGTCGACTACTCCCTCTATAAATCTCCGCGCTTCCTCTATTCCGCCCTCTGCATCACCATCTTCCTGCTGGTGCTGGTCTTCCTGATGCCCGGCTCCCACAACACCCACCGCTGGATTCGCTTTGGCGACTTTTTCACCTTTCAGCCCTCTGAGATTTCCAAGCCCGTCCTGGTTCTCTTCCTGGCCTGGTTTCTGCACACCCGCCTCGACCGGGTCAACGACTGGAAGCACACCCTGCCGCGCGCCATCCTCCTGCCCCTGCTGCTGATTGCCCTGGTCGATCGCCAGCCCGATCTGGGCACGGCCCTGGTTCTGGCCGGGGTCACGGCCATGATGCTGGTTCTAGCCGGCATCGAGTGGAGGTTTCTGTTTTTCGGCCTCGCCGCGGCGGCGCCCGTGCTCGCCTATCAGCTCTTCAAGGTCGGCTTTCGCCGCGAGCGGATGCTGGTCTTCCTCCATCCCGACTCCGACCCCCAGGGCTACGGCTTCCACATCTACCAGTCGCTGATCGCCGTCGGCACCGGCGGGTTGACCGGCCGAGGCTACATGGAGGGGATGCAAAAGCTCTTCTTCCTGCCCGAGGCGCCCACCGACTTCATCTTCGCCAACATCGCCGAAGAACTGGGCTTCATCGGCTCTATGGCCATCCTGCTGCTCTTTGCGGCCTTCGGCGTGCGCGGCCTGCGGATTGCCTTCCGTTCGCAAGACCCCTTCGGCCGCCTGCTCGCCTTCGGCATCACCATGACCATCGTCCTGCAGGCCTTCTTCAACATCAGCGTGGTCCTCTCGCTTTTGCCCACCAAGGGCATTCCCCTGCCCTTGATCTCCTCCGGCGGCACCTCGATCTTCTTCACCCTGGCCTCCATCGGCGTCCTGCTCAACATCAGCCGGAAGGTGGATTGATGACGACTGGGTGGTGGGCCAGTCACCGAATAGCCGGCCTTCTGCCACCTCCCGATAAGAGTTTGGACGCTCACTTGAATAGGAATTATCATTTATGAGTTGGGTGGTTCTGCCAACCAGGGGGGTAGGTGATGGCGAGCACAAGTTTTGATGATTTCGTCCGACGGCAATCGGAGGCGGTGAAGCTCTCTGAAGAGACGCCTGTCGACTGGCAAGCTCAGAAGGCTGAATGGCTCCGCTATCTCGACAGTCTCTATAGTCAAGTAAATCAATATCTCAAGTCCTATGTAGATGCCGGCGACATTGTCATTGGCTTTCAAACAATCAACTTGAACGAGGAGTATATTGGGCCCTATTCCGCTAGGGAAATGATCATTACTATAGGTGGTAAGGTCATCAAACTTGAGCCAATTGGAACACTCCTTATTGGCTCAAGGGGGAGGGTTGATGCGGTTGGTCCATTGGCGCGGGCACAAATTATTCTGTTGGGCGCCGATATTAACTCCTTATCGCAACTGATTCATGTGTCCGTCAGCATGGGAAGCAAGCCGCCTTCACCCCCTCCATCGAAACCCCGTTCTGATATCAAGTGGACTTGGAAGATAGTGATGCGTCCGCCGAGACGAGAAGTTATCGAGCTAAACAAGGAATCATTTCTGAATCTCTTGATGGAGATTTCGAATGGCTAGAACGTCTGATCTTGAGGGTCAGAGTTTGACTGAGATTGCCGACTACCACAATGATGTGGTCGATTCACTCGCTTTATTCTTGCAACCGATCCACCAACAAGACAGCTCTCGCTTTCTAGGTTATTCCTTAGCTGAGTTCCATGAATTGCTTCTCGGTCGAATTGAAGAGACTGACCTGCGTTCTTCATTGGCGGTTTTAGCCGCAGTAGAAGCGGCATTGCGAATTGATTACTTGCTTCGTGCGACAAAACGACACAAAGACCCACTCTCGAAGGCTTTTAGAACCATATACAGGAAGAAACAAGAGAATGCTCGATTCGACGAGGACTTACTTGATCTTTGGGTCAAATGCTATCCAGAATTAAGGGGACTCATAGGTGAGTTACGGGCTGCGTTGCATTTTCGTCACTGGCTTGCGCATGGACGCTATTGGGAGCGCCCGAAACATGGTAGGTTTGACTACGTTAGCGTTTATACACTTGCGGATATTCTTTTGACAAACTTCCCCTTGTATCGAAACTAACCAAGTGTTCCAGGACTTGATCGGAGACATGGGTACCAAAACATTCAATCAAATATGTTCGTAAGGTAAAAGAAATGTGGTTAAATTGCGTGTACTCATAGCCGGCGGAGGCACCGGCGGCCATATCCTTCCGGCGCTGGCCGTGGCTCGTGAGCTGGTCGCCCGCCACGCGGCTGATGTTCCCTTTGCCGGCGCGTGCGTTTACACACAATTACCGTCTCCAGGCGCACAATCTTTGCAGAAGAGGATGGGCAGCGATGACAAGCAGAAGCCGAGCGCCGAAAGAGGTCGAGCGGGTGAGCGAAAGCTTTGCCTCCGCGCCTGCTCCGTACCGCTCTCTGCCCCCCCCTCCCCTATACCCCCATGGGGTATGATTCTTTTAAAACCATGCAGGTAATTTTTTAGTTACGATACGGAAAACCCAGAGCTTTTAGGTTCTGGCGCTCGAAAGGAACCAGTTTGTCGAACCTGCGCGTACTGATCGCCGGCGGCGGCACCGGAGGCCACATCATCCCGGCGCTGGCCGTGGCCCGTGAACTGGTGGCGCGCTACGCGGCCGAGGTGCTCTTCGTGGGCACGGCGCGCGGCATGGAGAGCCGCCTGGTTCCCGAGGCCGGCTTCAAGCTGAGACTTGTGGAGGTGGGCCAGCTCAACAATGTTTCGCTGGTCACCCGCCTGCGCACGCTCATTCGCCTGCCGGGCAGCATCCACGCCTGCCGCCGGCTGATCCGCGAGTTCCAGCCCTCGGTCGTCTTCGGCGTGGGCGGCTACGCCTCGGGCCCGGCCATGGCCGCAGCCCTGCAACTCAGGATTCCCGCCATGGTCTTCGAGCCCAACGCCGTGCCCGGACTGGCCAACCGCCTGGTGGGCAAGCGCGTCCAGGCCGCCGCTGTCAACTTCGCCTCCGCCGCCCGCTGGTTCCGCTCGGCCGAGGTCACCGGCATTCCCGTCCGCCCGGAGTTTTTCGCCCTCACCGAGCCCGCCGCGCCTCACCTGCTCGTCTTCGGAGGCTCGCAGGGCGCGCGCATTTTTAATCTTCGCCTGCCACAGATCACCTTGTTTCTACTACACGCGGTGCCGGGACTCACGATTCTCCACCAGAGCGGCCAGCGCCACTTTGAGCCCACTCAGGCAGCCTATGCGGCCAGCGGCGCCGATCCGCGGCGCTGGGAGGTCCGGCCTTTTCTCGACGATATGCCCGCCCGCTTTGCCCGCGCCAGCCTGGTGATGGCCCGCAGCGGCGCTTCAACCGTCGCCGAACTGGCTGCCGCCGGCAAGCCTGCCCTGCTGGTGCCCTTCGCCGCCGCGGCCGACGACCACCAGCGGCGCAACGCCGAGGAGATGGTGAAAGCCGGCGCGGCCGCACTGCTCAATGAGTCCGACCTGGAGGTTCCCGGCAAGCTGCTCGGGGTTCTGACCGGCTTGCTCGATCACCCGGAGAGCCTGGCCGCGATGGCCCGAGCGGCCCGCACCCAGGCCCATCCCGGCGCCGCCGCGCGCATCGCCAGCCGCCTGGAAGAACTCGCGCGGAGGTAGATTCCTGGTTTTTCCTGGTCTCAATCCTTGAAAGCCAGCCGCAAAAGGCAACCGCGCGTCCGCGCCCCGCTGTTTCCGCTCCTTCTTACGCCAAGGGTGAAAGGCCGTGAACTCGGGCGGTTGTCCGTTCAGCAAGATTCATCTTCAGAGCAACAAAAAAAGTCCGCCTGCCGAGAGCAGACGGACCTTCCGGGAGGGGAAGCCGCGAGAGTTTACCGGCGTCCGCCGCCGCCATGTCCGCCACCGCCATGGAATCCACCGCCACCGCCGCCGTGGGATCCACCAGCGCTGTAGCCGCGTGCTCCGCCACCACTATAACCGCGACCCCCACCGCTGTAGCCGCGCCCCCCACTGCTGTAG
>Ga0255349_1000230_pt1 | contig 25499 bp, 21 predicted proteins | sample CBST25v15metaG_FD_189947 | JGI IMG/M metagenome (GOLD analysis project Ga0255349, IMG submission 189947) | Peat soil microbial communities from Stordalen Mire, Sweden - C.B.S.T-25.v15 | ecosystem: Environmental > Terrestrial > Soil > Wetlands > Peat | place: Sweden: Norrbotten County, Stordalen...
TGCCATCATCTTGCCTGCGATTTGATCGACCACAAGCGGCTTGCCTTCCACCTTGTCGCGCATGGTGTTGAACGGCTCCTTTGTCGTGCGGTTCTTCACAATCTCGACGGCAAAGAAGAGACCCAGCCCGCGCACATCGCCTACAGATGGATGTTTAGCTTTGAGCGCTTCAAGCTTTTCGCGCACATAGGGCTCAAGTTCAGCCGCGCGCTCCACGAGCTTGAGCCGCTGCATCTCTTCGATGGTGGCTACGGCCGGTCCCAGTGTCATGGGATGCGCTTCATAGGTGTGGCCGTGTGAAAAGTAGTGATCCTCGAAGAAGTCGGCGATCTTGGCGGTGGTGGCGCAGAGGCCGAGCGGCATATAGGCCGAGGTGATGCCCTTCGCGGTGACAAGAATGTCCGGTTTCACATCCCAGTGGTCCAGAGAAAACCATTTGCCGGTGCGGCCCCAGCCGGCCATCACCTCATCGCCGATCATCAACACGCCGTACTTATCGCAGATTTTGCGCAGGCGCGGAAAGTACTCCGGCGGGGGAACCAGCACGCCATTGGTGCCCACTACCGGCTCCACAATGATGGCCGCAACGTCGCTCTCATTGCGGATCATGTGCTCGATGTAGTCGGCGCAGGCGATGTTACAGGCAGGATAAGTGTGCTTGATGGGACAGTCGTAACAGTTCGTCTCCGGCGCAAACACAAACCCCGAGCCTTTGCCGCCCGGCTCCATGGCCCAGCGCCGAGGATCGCCCGTGGCCGCGATGGAACCGATGGTCGAGCCGTGATAAGAACGGTAGCGCGAGATGATCTTGGTCTTGCCTGTATACATGCGCGCAATCTTGAACGCCGCTTCGTTGGCCTCGGTTCCGCTGGTGGCGAAAAAGAATTTATTCAGCCCCTCGGGCAGCACTTCAAGCAGTTTGGCACTTAGCCGGGCGCGCGCGCGCGTAGCGTGTCCGGGGGCCACATAGGCCAGCTCCCGAGCCTGTTCCGCGATCGACTCTATCACCCGCGGATTCTTGTGGCCCAGGTTCACGCACATCAATTGCGATGAAAAGTCGAGATAGCGCTTGCCCGCGCCATCGATAAACCAGCAGCCCTCAGCGTCTGCTACGTGCAGCGGCTTCCAGGTCTTCTGGAACCGCCATGTGCCATAGTTTGTCTGCCGCGTGATGGTGCTGATCTGCTCGGATGTAAGTGCGTCCGATTGGGGAACTTCGCTCATGGATTGCCTCTCCCGGTGGCGGTGCCTCAAGACATCCTATCACTCAGGCTGGCCCTTATGAATTGGCGCCCGCGATGGCCTTCAATCGGTGAAGCTGAATGCGAGCACGGCGGGTGAAGCAGATTGCTTTCAAAAAAAGCGAGGGCGGCGGGCCAGGTAAGGCCGCGCCGCCCTTCTGTTCGTATAGGGTCGCTTCTTCAGATGTGGTCTCGATGGCTCCAGTACCGCGACCGCATGATTGTGTAATGGCCGGAAGGTAGCGCCGGTCTCCTGACCGGCTGTAGCGCGGGCTTCCCAGCCCGCGCTCGCACCCCTCATAGCACCATTTCATCCGGTCAGAGACCTGGCAATCCAACGAGTCCAAGAGCTTGGGCCGGCCACTATCCTCTGTCTTGCTCGTTCATCCTGGCTTATGCTGTGGCCAGGACTTCGGGCTTCGCGACGCTGTTGACCGTCTTCAGGATGCGAGAGACGATCTGGTAAGGATCGGCTTCGGAGTTAGGCCGGCGATCTTCAAGATAGCCCCTGTAACCGTTCTTGATGAAGTTGACGGGCAGGCGGACGGAAGCTCCGCGATCGGAGAGACCATAACTGAACTTGTCAATGGCTTGCGTTTCGTGCTGGCCTGTCAAGCGCAGATGGTTATCCGGGCCGTACACGTCGATGTGCGCCCTGATGTTGTCCTCGAACGCCTTCATGAGGGCTTCCAAATACTCCTTGCCGCCTACGTCACGGAGGTACTTGGTGGAGAAGTTGCAATGCATGCCGGATCCATTCCAGTCGCCCTTGATGGGTTTGCAATACAAAACCAGATCCACTTCGTATTTCTCGCAAAGACGCAACATGAGATAGCGAGCCATCCAGGTGTCATCGGCGGCTTTGGCAGAGCCTTTGGCGAAGATTTGGAATTCCCACTGGCCCTTGGCGACCTCGGCGTTGATGCCTTCATGATTGATTCCGGCGGCAAGGCAGAGTTCCAGGTGTTCTTCGACGATTGTGCGGGCAATGCTGCCCATGTATTTGTAGCCGACGCCACAATAGTATGGGCCCTGGGGAGTGGTCGGGTGGCCGTCTTTCGGGAAGCCGAGTGGACGCCCATCTTTATAGAGGAAATACTCCTGCTCAAGACCTACCCATAAGTCGGGGTCGTTCTCGATCGTGGCGCGATAGTTGGTGGAATGCGGAGTGCCGTCAGGGTGCATAACTTCGCTAAGGACAAGATAGGCGTCCTTGCGGCTTGCATCGGGGTAGAGAGCCACAGGCTTCAGCACGCAGTCGGACTTGCTGCCCTCCGCCTGCATGGTGGAACTGCCGTCAAAGCCCCAAAGGGGTAGATCGGCAAGCGTTGGCGGTTGCTCATAGGACTTGAGTTGAGTTTTGCCGCGCAGTTCAGGAATGGGTTGTCTGCCGTCAAGCCAGATGTATTCGAGTTTGTACTTGGTCATGGATCTCCTTTTAGCGGGAAACATAGAGGTATTCAACGAAATCCTATGGTCTCGCCTATAAGGAATCCATGAAGATTTTGCAGACTTCCAGCGGGGAGAGTTGCGATCAGCGGTGATGAGCTACCAGAATCATCAGCAGCAGGATGGCCACCGGGATGAGGGCCAAACCGCCGTAATACAAGATCTTGCGCGAGAGATGGGATTTCCGCTTTTGCCAATTCCGCAACTCCGCGCGGTCCTCCACTCCCACCTGATCCGGGTGCTCAAGATCCCGCTGAAAATCGTGCGCCTTCGCGTAGCGATTGGTTGGATCCCTCTCCAAGGCTCGATACAGAATTTCCTGCAATTGAGGAGAAATGGACGGGTCGGCAACGCTGGGTGGGATGGGATGATTCAGCAGCCGGTCGTTCATGGCCGCCAGCGGTGACGGGCCAGAGAATGGCAGCTTGCCGGAGAGCATTTCATACAGAATCACTCCCACTGAAAAAATGTCGGACCGGCCATCGCCGCGCTTGCCCTTTACCTGTTCCGGGGAGATGTAGTTAGGGGTGCCGAGCGTTGCGGTGAAGTTGGCGTAAGTCAACCGTCGCGCCGCGGAGTCGCTGGCGATGCCGAAGTCGATCAGCTTGATATTGTCCTGCGCATCGACCATGATGTTTTCCGGTTTCAGGTCGCGGTGCACCACGCCGTTGGCATGGATATATTCCAGTGCGTCCAGAACGCCAATGGCGATGCGGATGGCCCGGTCTTGCGGAATCTTGCCCTCATCCAGAATATTGCGCAGCAACCGGCCTTCGCACCACTCCATGACCATGTAAATGCGGGAGCGCTTCTCATCGCCAAAAACGCGCATCACCTTGGGATGGTTCAGTTTTTCGCCAATTCCAGACTCCCGCTGAAAGCGGTCGAAGAGGATGGGGTCGGCTTCCAGGTCGGGATGAGGAATCTTCAGGGCGACTACGCGGTGATCGCGCAGGTCGATGGCGCGGTAGATCGAGGCCATGCCGCTGCGCGCGACAGGCGCCTCAACGCGGTAGGAATCGATCTGCGAACCAGCTTCCAAGCTGTCGTGGTAACCCATGCTGCGGCCTGCTCCGAGTAACTTGTTTTACTTTATAGGGAAACGGCGGCCGGACAGTAAGGATTCCGTAAGGCTCCCCGGAATCCCGCCAAGGATACATCAGGAAGGCAGCCGGTAAGGCCGGCCGCGATACATCCCCACCTGCTCCACTGAGCGGATGCGGATGACCTGCGCGGTCGTGTTGTCGTTGCCGTCGATCTCGACGGCGCGCGCCACCAATTCACGGGCAATCTCGTCAATGTTCTTGTTCTGGGAGACGATCCTGGAAAGTTCCGCTTCCCTCAATTCGTCATGAAGGCCATCGGAGCAAAGAACCAGCACGTCGCCTGGCTGCAATGTGATGGCCGTGGTGTCGGGGGCGATGAACATTTCCGGCCCCAGCGACCGGAGCAGCACGTGGCGGGAATCCGACTCAGCCATCTCACTGGCGGAGATAAGGCCCATTTTTCGCTGCTCGTTCACCCAGGTGTGGTCCTGGGTGATTTGTTTGGCCTTGCCGTTGCGGACCAGGTAACAGCGGGAGTCCCCCACATGAGAGACGACGGCCTGGTCGTAGCGGATTGCGCAGGACACCAGGGTTGTGGCCATCTTCCTGCCCCGGTATTCAGGGGCCAGGGTGCAATCGTGAACAGCGGCGTTGGCGTGCTGGATCAGCCGCGGAAGCAGGCTGATGAGCATGGTGCCCGCCTGGGCGCTGGCGAACTCTTCGGTCATCACGGAAATCGCAGTTGCCGAGGCAACCTCGCCCAGATCCATGCCGCCGACCCCGTCGGCAACCGCGAACAGATAACCGTGGGTCCGGGCCTGTTGGCGCGAAGCCGGGATGAACGATCCCATCGCGTCTTCATTGTTGGTGCGAACCTTGCCGAAATCGCTTGCCTGGCCGAACTGTACTTCCAACATGGGCGCCGCCGCCTGAAGCATCTGCCGCAGTCCGGCGGGAAAGATGCTTCTGAGTGATTGTTCAACATCGCTTTCAAAAACGCCACCTGCGCGGTCTCGTTAGCCTAAATCCGCGAAGGACCGGGAACGATTCCTCCAGGCTGGCCCCCAGGCGGGCCCACAGGCGGACATAGGTCAGTACGTGTTGTTGAGGTTCATTTCGGGTTCCCCATCCGGATTCATGCCGGCAGGCCGAGTAAGTTACCTAAATCCTAGAACCTGCGCAATAAAGATGAAATGAGGATTCTGAAACGAGCGGCCGTCCGGCGATGGGTTCGAAACACCTGATACATGGCCGAGCGGCCACGCACTTGCTGAATTCCAAAAAAGTTGCGCGGCGGGTTTTGAACTGACCTGCTGGCCGTTGCCCATCCGGACGTGGCGCCTGACCGGTAAATTCCGAGTTGGCGGTCGTACACCGTGAATGCGGTCGGGCGCCAATAGGGTCGTCGCAATGGCTTCAGCACTCGCTGGATTGCCGTCAGGCTCCCCAGCGCAGGGCAATTGCATTTGAAATTTGAGCGAGGAATGAAGGGTACGGGATTTCGATATCAGGCGAATCATCGTTGTTTTGAAAGGGCACGGCTTTAGCCGTGCCGCAAAACAGCCAGAGGACTTATGGGCTTCAGCCCCTGAGGGATGATTTGAGAATCTTCAATACATCCCTCGGCGGCTAAAGCCGGCAATATTGGCCCTGAAATCGGCACGGCTAAAGCCGTGCCCTTTCAAAACAATCCAAATGCGATTGCCCTGCTCCCCACCGTCTCTTCGATTGAATCTCTTCTTGCAGAGGTTGTTGCACTTAGAGTATCGTCTGGCGGAGGGGCGATCTAGAGTATCGTCCCTCCAACTTCCCCTTTTCCCCCCCAACCGCACTCTGAAACTGGAACCGCTGGATACACGTTCGGCCAGCCCGGAGAGCCCAACCCAAGGAGGTTCTTGTGAGAATTCCTCGTCTTTTCGTCTGTGTCGCCCTCGTTGCGGCATTCTCTGCGGTCGTGTCCGCTCAGCAGGCGCCAACCGGCTATCACAGCGTGGCTTGTATAAAGGTCAAAGCCGAAAACAACACTGGATTTCGCGAATGGGCTGCCGGCGACCTCCACAAGCTGGCGCAATCCCGCGTCGATAGCGGTGCATTTTCCTCCTGGATGCTGCTGAGATCCGTTATACCCTCGGGAGCATCGGCCGAGTGCGACTTTCTCATCGTATCGATGTATCCCGGGATTCCGCCGCACCCCATGGGACTGGACGAACTCGATGCTGCCTTGAAGAAAGCCGGGATCGCGATGACCGGTCAGCAATACGTCGATCGCCGCAACTCCCTCACCACCCTGATCTCAAGCGATCTGTTCCAGAATATTGCCTTTGTCGGAGCCTCCAAAAAGGGCGATTATTTCGTCGTGAACTACATGAAGGCCACGAACCTTTACGACTACGTCGCCTGGGAGAAGAAGACCTGGATGCCGGTCGCCGAGGCCATGGCCAAGGAGGGCACTCGATCTGGCTGGTCGCTGAATACGATGGTCTACCCCGGCGGCACTGATGTGAAGTTCAATGCCGTAACAGTGGATGTCTATCCTACCTGGGATTCCATCTTCAATAGCGAGTCTAATTTCTACGAGCTGTGGAGGAAGGTCCATCCAGATATGGAGGTAGGCACCACGTTTGAGCAATACGACAAGCTGCGCCATCAGGGTGACGTCGATATCTTTGTGTTGCTGGATACCGTCACATCAAGCAAGTAGCTTCTTACTTGTCACAGATGAATACGGGCGTTTCGCCTTCCGCGGGTGGCTGCGGAACGCCCGTGTCCCCTCTCCGAGACCGCAATCCGAATCAAGGGACACGCAGCCTGACTGCGGCGGACGACCTAATTGTGTCTGGATGGTCGCCTGCTCGGAAGTTACGGTGTTGCTAACATCGCTTCGACCAACGGTCAAGAAACCTGAGATCAAAAAACGTGGCCAGTTTCCTCGCCATTCCTGAAAACTCGGCTAGGTTTTGGCCGCCAGCGACAGGGCACGCCCGCGCATGATCGCTGAAGCGGCGTGAGGAATCCATCAGTGCCTGTTAAAATTCCTCTAAACATCCCCGAGCTGACACACCAGGGGTATTTCAACTGGAACCACGACCCAGGATGCGGGATCAGGCGCGGGACGACTGATGGAAATCGAGGCGCCGGGCGCAAACCCCGCCCGGTTTCTGTTCCCTTCTGCGAAGAGTCATGATTCCCAATCGCCGAGTTTTCCTCGAGGACTGCCGGAATCGAGAGGTTGGTAGCTGGTTGGCTGGAACCTACATCCCGGCGCGTACTGCCTTCAGCGCCATACGTTCGCGTGGCTCTGGATTGCGTGTGCTTTTGTTTACGCTGGAGTGTGCGCTCGGCATTGTGGCTGTGATTCTTGTGTCCGCTTTTGCGCATTGGTCCGGATGGCTTCTGCCGGTAGCGTTGCTGCTTTACCTGTTGATCGTGGTTCCCACTGCCCTGCTGTGCGGATTCTGGCAGGCGGCCATTGTTTCTCTCTCAGCGGTTTTGGCGCATGGCTATTTAACTGCGCGGCAGCCTCAATTCAACCCCGCGGCAGATGCTGCCAATTCAGTTACGCTGATGGTCTTCGTGCTGGTGGCGCTTTTGGTCAGCAGGCTTTCTGCGCGCGTTACCGGGCACGCGCGGGAAGCCGAATCCAGGGGCGGTCAGATGCACGACCTGTATGAGTTCACCCGGCGCACACTGCAGATGAATCTCCACGTTGAGCCGGGACCCCAGTTGGCCGAACTGGTCCACGAAATCTTCGCGCTGGAGGCCGTGGCTGTGTTCGACGCCGACCTGCACGATGTGTATCAGGCTGGGTATTGGAGCGTGGACCCGCAGGAAATAGCCCAGAACATCTACTACTTCGAGACCTCCGACGACGATCCGGAAACTGGATTGGGACGGCGCGTTGTCCGCCTCGGCACCGTGCCGGTCGGCAGCCTGGTGGTGCGCGGCGAGACCAGCCCTCTTACCAACAACGCCATCGCCTCGCTGATTGCCATTACCTTCGACCGCTACAGGGCCTTCGCCAATGAGAGCCGCATCGAGACCGAACGGCGCACTGAGCAGCTTCGCGCAACCGTGCTCGACAGCCTTGCCCACGCATACAAGACGCCGCTCACCGCAATCCGCGCCGCCAGCACAGGCTTGGGAGAGATGGGCCACCTGTCGGCGGGACAGGCGGATCTGGTTGCGCTGATCGATGAACAGGCCGGCCTGCTGGGCGACTTGACCACCCGCTTGCTGACCACTGCCCGCCTCGACGCTGGCGAGGTCGCCATCCACGCCACGCCGGTTGGTGTTGGGACGCTGATTGAAGAGGTTGTGGCCAGTCTCAGGGATCGGTTGGCAAGCATGAAGGTTTCCATCGATCTGAAAGACGACAACCTGGTGGTCTGCTGCGACCGCCAGTTGATGGTCATGCTGCTCACCCAGTACATTGACAACGCTTGCAAATACTCCATCTTCGGCACCAGGATCACCATCCGCGTCGTCCACGCGAACGCGGAGGCGATTTTCTCCGTGCATAGCTACGGTCCCGTGATTCCCATGGAGGATCGGGAGCGCATCTTCGACCGCTACTATCGTTCCTCGACCCACTCCAACCGCGCCTCGGGCACCGGAATCGGCCTTTCCGTGGCCAAGCGAGCCGCGCTGATTCATGGCGGCTATGTTTGGGTTACCAGCGAAGAGAATGAGGGAACCACATTCTTTGCGGCCATTCCAGCCCCCGTGCTGAAGAGGTGTTCCTGATGAAGCTGCCCGCCATTCGCATTCTTATCGTCGACGACGAATCGGCCATCCGCCGTGCTCTGCGGCCTCCGCTGCTTGAACTCGGCTTTCAGGTTGCCGAGGCCTCGCGCGGTGAAGAGGCGCTGCAAATGCTCCGCGCCGCTGTTTACGATGTCGTCTTGCTCGATGTGAACATGCCGGGCATTGGCGGCGTGGAGACACTGCGCCGCATTCGTGCCTTTGCTCCCAGGCTGCCCATCCTCATGCTCACCGTCCGCGACCAGGAAGAAGACAAGGTCCTGGCCCTCGACTCGGGAGCCGACGACTATGTCACCAAGCCCTTCAGCACCAGGGAACTCATCGCGCGCATTCGCGCCGCGGTCCGCCGCGTCAAGGCTCCGGTCCGCGCTGAAGACGCACCCATCGAGATCGGCGAGATTCGTCTCGAGCCGGTAAAGCGTGTCGTGACAAAAAGCGGCCGCCCGATGCACCTGACCCGCAAGGAATTCGATATCCTGCACTGCCTGATGAGCCGCGCCGGACGGGTGGTGACCTACGCCAAGCTGCTGGCTGCCGTGTGGGGCGCCGATTGCCGCGAAGAGGTCGAGTACCTGCGCACCTTCGTCCGGCAACTGCGCAAGAAGATTGAAGACGATCCCTCGAATCCCGTTTATTTGCTCACAGATGTGTATGTGGGCTACCGCTTTGCCGATGCGCAGATGTTTCAGGAGGAGATAGCGGCCACGGACGGTGCGGTTGAGGAGGGCGGCCTCGTCACGGAGACGGAAGTTATTGAGAATCATAAGGATGGCGGTTTCCGATGAAGAACTTGCGTTTGCGCGCCACTCGCTCGGCATGGCTCCGGCACTGTTTTCAGGCCGACATCGAAGCACAATTCTGCGCTTGAAATGCGCCGTCGGTGTTAAAGCGGGAAGTGTAGCCGGTCGATGAATTCCTCGGAGGGTGCCATGCGGAAGACGGGTGGAGAGTAAGAAGTATCGGTAATCGGTCCCTACCAATCCCAACTCAAGCGTAAAGTGTGCCCACTCTTCGGTGACCTTCGCAAGGCGCGGAGAGTGGTTCTGTCTGCTGAGATTTCAGGCCCTTCTAACTGGTCTATAGGCTCTCCACCAGCCAGCACATGCAGCGCAGCCTGAATGCAGCGGCGGTCCGGCGGCAGGACGACTATCAATTCAAGCGTCTGGGTTCCTGGTATGACGACATGGTCTAGCGCCTCGTGATTTTCCGGGAACGAATCGTGCAGGTCATAGGACCACTTCACCGTCTTATCGTGACCGCTGAATATTGCTTCAGGAAATCGCTTCCGAATCTCAACGACCTTTCCGGATGAAAGCACCTGGTCAGATGCGGCGACTGGCTTTCCATCCACATTGAAATTGTCCATATTTCCGTCCGCGTAGATGCTGCGGCACCAAATCTCCGGAATGCTTCCGTAATTGACTCGTATCCGCTGCTCACGCTCAAGATTTGCGAGGTGCCCCTCATGATCCCGGAGGGTTAGCGTCTTCTTAAGCGCAACGGTTGTAAACTGCGGTCCCGAGGTTTTGTAGATAAGGGAGCCACTTGCAAAATTCCACGGAGAGGGCAAGAAGCGTCAGGGCACGACTGAAGTCGTGCCCTGACACTTTTTGCAGTCTCAATGGAATTTTGCAAGTGGCTCAGCATTCATGCGAACGATCCTTAGCCTGAGGAATGTGCCCGAATTCTAGCACCCTCTACTCGTCGTAATGCAGCAGGCTGAAGACGTCGTACTCCTTGAATCGCTCGCGGCCCTTCAGGAAGTCAAGCTCCACGGCGAAGGCCAGCCCGGCGATCTCTCCGCCCAGTTGCTTCACCAGCTTCACGGTGGCCTCCATGGTGCCCCCGGTGGCCAGCAGGTCGTCCACCAGCAACACGCGCTGTCCCGGCTGAATCGCGTCCAGATGAATCTCCAGGCTGTCGGAGCCGTACTCCAGGTCATAGGTCACGCGGGCCACCGGAGCAGGCAATTTGCGCGGCTTGCGCACCGGCACAAACCCGGCGTTCAGCCGGTAAGCCAGCGCCGGCCCAAAGATGAATCCCCGCGCCTCGATGCCCAGCACCAGGTCGATCTTGCGCGCAATGTAGTGCGCCGCCAGCGCATCGATCATTTGCGCAAAGCCGGTCTTATCCTTCAGCAAGGTGGTGATGTCGTAAAACAGAATGCCGGGCTTGGGAAAATCGGGCACCGTCCGCACCAGGGACTTCAAGGCTTCCACATTGATGGGCTTCGCACTGCTGATCGCGCTTGTTTCTTCGGGCATTCGTCTGTTCCTTCCAGATTGAGGCTTGATGAATTCAGGGGAAGGGAACAGGCGAGTATGCGGTTCGGCTTCCCTGTAGATTATAGCTGCGCGGGGGTCAGAGATCAGGGGTCAGGGATCAGGGCCTTGAGAGCAACTGCGGGTTGAACTGGAATACCAACGTCTCGCTGGGAGGAGGTGGCTGAAAGCTAGCAGATAGAAGTTGCCATAGGAGACTCGGGGCTCTTTCTGATCCCTGATCTCTGATCCCTGACCCCTGCCTTCACCACGCCCCATCAATCCTGAACGAATCCAGATCGGCAGCCTCGCTATCGTCTAAATAGTGCTCGACCAGGTGGTCGACGCGGCTGCCGCGCGGTCCGCGGCGCAGGCTGGCGCGCAACTCGGCCAGCTCGGCCTCCTCGCCATGCGCAACCACCTCCACATCGCCGTCCTCGGTGTTGCGCACCCATCCGCGCAGGTCAAGCTCGCTGGCCTCCCGGTGTACATACCACCGGAAGCCCACCCCCTGCACGCGGCCTTGAATCAGAAAATGAAGAACCATCGTTGGCAACCATCGCCAGTTTTGCAGATTGGCGCACCATGCGCAACTGGCGAACTCGCCCCGGCCCTCTCGGCCCACGACGCGCTACACTGAACTTCATCTACACTGGAGAGCATGGTCTTCGTCCTCGACAACTACGATTCGTTCACCTACAACCTCGTGCAGTATCTGGGAGAACTGGGCGCCGAGGTCGAGGTCTATCGCAACGACGAGCTTACGGTGGAGCAGGTCGAGGCGCTGCACCCGGAGCGCATCCTGCTCTCGCCCGGCCCCTGCACGCCGCATGAAGCCGGCATTCTCGTTCCACTTATCCGCCACATGGCCGGCAAAGCGCCCATTCTTGGCGTCTGCCTGGGTCATCAGGCCATCGGCGAGGCATTCGGCGGCCGCGTGGTGCGCGCGCGACAACTCATGCACGGCAAGACCAGCCCCGTGGACCACGACGGCAAGGGCATCTTCGCCGGCCTGCCCACGCCGCTCACTTGCACTCGCTATCATTCGCTGATCGTCGAGCAGGACTCGCTCCCCGCCGACCTGATCGTCACCGCCCGCACCCCGGAGGCCAACGGCGCTGGCAAAGCTGGCGGATCGGTGATCATGGGCCTGCGCCATCGCACACTCGCCGTCGAGGGCGTGCAGTTCCATCCCGAGAGCGTTTTAACAGACGGCGGCCATCAGATGATCCGCAACTTCCTGAGCATGTAGGGCAGCTCGAAGGGTAGCTTGGCTTGCGGAGGCTGCAGGCCAGGGGATTGATCCCTTGCATAAAGCTGGATTTGCAGATAATTACCTTCCATTGCCGCACAATGTACAAGAGGCAGGAATGGGCAAAGTGATCGAGCAGTGTCGGGAATGGGACCGGTCCGTACCCGAACACCCCACCCCCTCCCCCCAAAAACCGCGCTTTTTTAAGCGGCGTTTCTCATGCAAGGCGTTTAGAATAAACAGCTTAAGCAATCACCCCTGTGTACTTATCGGTAAACAAGACCCCCGATTTTCGGCCCGAAAATGCTCAAAAACAGGGCAAATTAGCCTCATTTGGAGCCGAATTCGCCCAGAATTGCCAATAGGTCTGTTGAGTCTCCCACCGGCGTTGCCGACCCACGGAGGCATGAAACTGTGTCCGGTGTTGCCTCCGCTAACTTGCTAACTCGCCATCCCCGCTTCAGCGGGGGCTAACTCGCTGCTCGTTTGCCCAAACACGCTGTTTCCGTTTCGATTGTTGAACTTGCAGCACAATCGGAATCTTGTTTCTTATCAGCCCGTCAGATATGCTTTTGGGGAACTCCCTCATCATGAACCTCGCCGTGGCAACCCGCATTTGGACCTTATTGGTAGCTCTGTTTTGCACGCCCTTGCTGTGCGCCCAGACCGCTCCACCATCCCAACCTCCCGCGGCGGAAGCCGGCCCCATCGCCATCATCCCCCTCGATAGCACCCACCCCGATCTGGCGGCCAAGGTCACAGGCGCGCTTGAAGTCACGCAGGGCAAGGCCATCATCGTCGCCAGCGGCTCCATCACCTCCGGCGCGGAGACCACGCAGGTCACGTTGCCCCATCGCGGCCTTTTGCGCGTCTGCGCCTCCACCACCGTCAAGCTTGCCGTCGACGCAAGCGTTCCCGCCGGCGAGGCTCCCGGCCTGCTGATGGCAATGGATCACGGCGCACTCGAAGCCAGCTTCGCCACAAGCAGCAACTCAGACATTCTTCTAACTCCCGACTTTCGCATCCTCATCGCCGGTCCCGGTGCGGCAGAGGTGAAGGTCCGCCTCGGCCAGCACGGCGACACCTGCGTCGACAACGCCGGAGTGAATGCGCCCTATGTTTTGGTTTCAAGCGTCTTTGACGGCGGCGACTATCGCGTCCAGCCCGGCCAGCGCGTCATGTTTCAGCACGGCAGCCTGAAGGAAGTGGTGGACCAGGAAAAAGAACCCTGCGGCTGCCCGCCACCCGTCCCCGCCCAAAGCAATGAGTTTCCGCTGGCGCAGAGCGAGGGCCTTGCGCCGCTGCCCGCCACAGCTCCAGCCACAACCAAGACTGGCGAGGCACAGCCCCAGCCGATTCCGCCACTGGTCTACAAGGCGGAGGAGCACGCGCCCACGCCGGTTCCGGCCGAGCAGTCCACCGCAACGCCGCCTGCCACTGCCGCGGCGAATCCGCCTGCGCCAAAGAAAAAGACAGGCTTCATCGCGGGTATCAGCCGGTTCTTCCGCCGCATCTTCGGCGCGGAGTGAAAAAACAGGGAACAGGGATTAGGGAATAGGGAAAAGGAAAAGAACCCGGCCAACTTCTACCCTCAACCTGCGCAACCTCCTAGATACGAGCGCAACTGTTGGCCGCCCGCACAAATGAAGGACTGTTCCCTAATCCCTATTCCCTAATCCCTATTCCCTATTCCCTAGTCCCTATTCCCTCGTCTCACATCTCCCGCGCCCGCTCAATCGCCCGAATCACCGCCTGCGCCTTGTTGATCGATTCCTGGTGCTCCAGCTCCGGCACGGAATCAGCCACAATCCCCGCACCGGACTGCACATAGCCTTTGCCGCCGATGGCCAGCATCGACCGAATAGCAATGCAGGAGTCCAGATTGCCCGAGAAATCCGCGTAGAGCACCGCGCCGCCGTAAGTTCCACGCCGTGTCGGCTCCAGCTCCTCAATAATCTCCATCGCCCGCACCTTGGGCGCGCCCGAAAGCGTGCCGGCAGGGAAGCAGGCGCGCAGGGCATCGACGGCGGTCAACTCCGGCTTGAGCCGCCCCTCGATGGTGCTGACTATATGCATGACGTGCGAGTACCGCTCGACGAACATCAACCGGTCCACCTTGACGGACCCAAACTGGCTCACTCGGCCCACGTCGTTGCGGCCCAGGTCCACCAGCATCACGTGCTCGGCGCGCTCCTTCTCGTCGTGGAGCATCTCGTCGGCCATCGCCTCGTCTTCCTCTTCAGTAGCCCCGCGAGGGCGGGTTCCGGCAATCGGCCGGTACTCCACCTTGCCCTTGTTCACGCGCACCAGCAGCTCCGGCGACGATCCGGCCAGCTCCACTACTGTGGTTGGTTTTAGTTTCTTGGACGAGTGCTTCGCCTGGTCCGGCAGGCCGCCCAGCGGACCCTCCGGCGCAAAGCGCAGGAAGTACATATAGGGGCTGGGGTTCACGGTGCGCAGCGCACGATAGACCTGGAAGCTGTCGGCCTCCGGCTCCACGTCAAACCGTTGCGAGATGACCGCTTGGAAAATGTCGCCCGCGCCAATGTACTCCTTGGTGCGCGCAACGGCTGCCAGGTAATCCTTCTTCGCCGTCCGGTATTTCACCTTCAGCTTGCCCTTGGCCTGTGGGCCCGACGGCAGCTTGGGCAGCGGCTGCCCGAGCCGCGCCTCCAGCTTGTCCAGCCGCTTAACCGCCTTTTCGTAAGCGTCAGATGGTTTGTGCTTTGTCACGTCGGCCGTCACCACCAGCCAGATCTCCTTGCGCACATGGTCGAACGCCAGCACCTCGTCGAAGAACAGCAGGCAGGCGTCGGGAACGCCCAACTCGTCCTTGGCCTTTTCCGGCAAGCGTTCAATCTGGCGCACCGCGTCATAGGAGAAAAACCCCACCGCGCCGGCGCTAAACGGAGGCAGCCCCGGCAGCCGGGCCGGCTTGTGGCCAGAGAGCGCCCGCCGCAACACGGCAAAGATGTCGTCCTCCGTCTGCACGACTTTTCTGCCCTCGGTGATGGTAATTTCGCGCCCGCGCGCAACAATCCGCTTGAACGGAGCCAGTCCGATGAACGTGTAGCGCCCCACCTGCTCGCCGTTCTCAACCGACTCCAGCATGAAACACTCCCGCTCCGGCCACGCCGCCCGCAAGAATGCCGAAACCGGGGTTTCCAGGTCGGCGGCCAGCGTGCGGCAAACGGGGACAAGCGTGTGCTCTTTGGCGAGCGCAAGAAACTCTTTGCGGCTGGGCAGGACGGGATGAATGGAGGCTTTCACTCGCTCAGTGTAATTGCTTTGGAGCTTGAACCAAGAATCTGGCGCCGTCGAATCTGTTCCCAAGGTGGCCCGATGCGTACAATACGTAATTGCGGGCCAGGGAAGCCGAGCCTGACTATTTCATGGGTTCCCGCGTCCATCGCGGACCGCCGGCAGGCAATCGGAATTGGAGAGGTTTATGGCAGGAGTAACCCCGACTATGACTTTGGACCAGGAGATCAATCCCTGGGAGGCGCAAAGCGCGCGGTTCGATTTTGCGGCGCGCAAGCTGAACCTGGATGAAGGCCTGTGGAAGATGCTCCGCACCCCCACGCGCGAAGTCATCGTGCATTTCCCCGTAACCATGGATACGGGCAAGATCGATATGTTCACAGGCTTCCGGGTGCAACATTCGATCGCCCGCGGCCCCGGCAAGGGCGGCATCCGCTACTCGCCGGACGTAACCCTGGACGAAGTACGCGCGCTGGCCAGTTGGATGACCTGGAAGTGCGCGGTGGTCAATATCCCCTTTGGCGGCGCCAAGGGCGGCGTCATCTGCGACCCCAAGAAGATGAGCCAGGGCGAGCTGGAGCGCATGACCCGCCGCTACACGTCCGAGATTATTGATTTCATCGGGCCGGAGAAGGACGTTCCCGCGCCCGACGTCAACACCAACGAGCAGACCATGGCATGGATCATGGACACCTACTCGATGCACATGGGCCACACCGTCACCAGCGTGGTCACCGGCAAGCCGCTGAACATCGGCGGTTCGCGCGGGCGCATCGAGGCCACCGGACGCGGCGTCATGCTGGCCTGCGACGAGAGCCTGCGCTATCTGAATATGCCCATCGACGGCTGTCGCGTTGTGATTCAGGGCTTCGGCAACGTCGGCTCCAACGCCGCGCGCCTCATGACCGAGCGCGGTTACAAGATCGTGGGCGTGGCCGAGCTGGATGGCGGCCTGTCCAATCCGAGTGGCATCGACATTCACCAACTGGTCGAGTACAAGTACCGCAACGGCACCACCCTTGGATTCCGCGGCGCCGAGGCCACGCCCAGCGATGAACTGCTGGTGATGGATTGCGACATTCTTATCCCCGCCGCCACTGAGAACGTGATCACCAGCCGCAATGCCGACGCCATCAAGGCGCGCATCGTTGTCGAGGGCGCCAACGGTCCCACCACCGCGGTGGCCGATGACATTCTCGCCGAGAAGCGCATCTTCATCGTGCCCGACATTCTGGCCAACGCCGGCGGCGTGACGGCCAGTTATTTTGAGTGGGTGCAGGACCGCCAGGGCTACTTCTGGAAGGAAGCCATCGTCAACGAGCAACTGGAAACCATCCTGCGCGACAGCTTCGACGATGTGGTCCGCTACGCTGAAGCGCACAACGTGAACAACCGCATCGCCGCCTACATGCTGGCCATCGACCGCGTATCGTTCACCATCCGCCAGCGCGGCATCTACGCATAGTTCGTGCTTTGGAAGGGCGTGGCTTTAGCCACGCCTTTCACTCAAACGAAAAGGGAATCCCTCGTCCCACTTCTACAGTGCAATAATGGAGCTAAGCCGGAGGCGCCTCTTCCGGCTCCGCGCAACCCGCATGAACCTGCCCAACTCCATCACGATGAGCCGGATCGTCATGATCCCGCTGCTGCTGTGGATCCTTTCGCCGCACTTTACGTGGCTGGGGTCCAACGGCGAGCAGGAGATTGCCGCATCGGTCTTGTTTGTGCTGGCTTCGATTACCGACGGCCTCGACGGCTACCTGGCCCGCAAACGCAAGCAGATCACCACCATCGGCATGTTGCTTGACCCCATCGCCGACAAGATCATGGTCACCGGCGCGCTGATCGCCCTGGTGGCCTATAACCCCCAGGTGGTAAAAGTCTGGATCGTGGTGGTCATCATCGGCCGCGAGTTCCTCATCTCAGGGCTGCGCGCCATCGCCTCGTCTGAAGGTTTTACCATCCAGGCCAGCGACCTGGGCAAGCTCAAGACAGTCGTCCAGATTGTGTCGGTGGTTTCCGCCATTCTGGCCCATCATTGGTTTCAGTGGCAGATCGGCGTCGTGATTATTCCCGTCAAGTGGATGGCCATCGCGGCCATGTACTTCACCGTGCTGGTGTCCACCATCTCCGCCATCGACTACTTTGTGGGCTTCTGGAAGCAGATCGACCACGCCTCAAAGGATCGCCGCAAGAAGTCGTTTGTGCTTACCCGGCGCAAGTCGGCGAGTACGCCTTAAGCTGCTTCGCTCATTTACAAATTGAAATAGAAGACGGGAGCCATCGATGCCGGGACAACTCGTGGACCTTTGTCTAAAATTTGCCAAAATCGATCGGAAGAGAGTCTGACTTTTTCTCTTCTTCTTGTTCCGGCTTTGCCTCAAACTCAATGAGGCCGAACGTGTTCGGTCCGGTCCTTGTAAAAATTCGGCGATCCTTCACGTATCCGCCAAGCGAACCACTCAGAGAAACGCGACTTTGTTTATCTAGTGGTTTCCCTATGAATTCCAGGATCGTCGAAATGTGTTGGGGACTGCCTTCGCGCTTCAGAAACACTTGAACCTGAGCAAGCGCACTTCCGGGCCGGAGCTCCCTTTGGGAATTCTGCGCCTGGTCTTCTTTGGGGAGGAGTTTGAAGGAATCCTGGACGGCCTGTGCATACACGCGAGCGTCCCTTAGTTGCTGTTCGAGCCTGTCTATTTCGGCGAGCTTGCGGTCAATCAGTTTTTGAAGGCTTTCTCGTGCTCCCATTTTCCATCCCTCTTTCCATAATGTACACGTGATGGGGAAGATGGGCAAGAATTGAATTTTAGTAACCAAGCCGTCTTGAATCTAGCAATCAAGGCGTCACGAATGTTGATACAATTCATGCGGAGAGGGCCCAATGGCTGAGAATGAACTGTTTCATCTAGGGTATATCGTCGATCAACTCGAACGGTCTAAGGCTGTTCACGCCAATGGGGCGGAAATTTGGGATGCTCGAACTCTTTTTGCAGTTTTGGGATATTCCGATTGGACGAATTTTAAAGCCGTCATTCAAAAGGCAATGACGGCTTGCGACAATTCCGGTGTTTTTTCTGCAAACCATTTCCGTGAGTTCACGGACATGGTTGGGATCGGAAGCGGGGCAAAGAGAAAGATTGAAAACTGCCACCTTTCACGGTACGCCTGCTACCTGATTGCCATGAACGGCTCCTCAGAGAAGCCGGAGATTGCGACCGCACAGACATATTTTGCTGCGCAGACACTTCGATCTGAGGCTGAACAGGCGTTGACAGAAGAGCAGCGTCGCCTGATGCTCCGTGACCGCGTAAAGGGAGCAAATATCAAGCTCGGCGGAGCAGCTAAGGAAGCCGGCGTCCAAAGCCAGAACTTTGGGATCTTCTAGGACGCGGGATATAAAGGTCTTTATGGCGGGATTGGAGTAAAGGCTATAAAAGAAAGAAAGGGGATCGGAGCAAAAGAGGAACTACTGGATTGCATCGGCCGTGCGGAGCTCGCTGCAAATGAGTTCCGGATTACTCAGACTGAAGAGAAACTTCGCATCGGCCAAATTCGCGGCGAACAGAATGCAATCAACACTCACCACGAAGTCGGCAAGAAGGTTCGGAAAGCGATTAAAGATATTGGCGCAACCATGCCTGAGAATCTACCTGCAGAGTCTTCGATTAAGAGGCTTGCGGCAACTGAAGCGAAGGCGGGCAAGAAGCGGCTAAGACCGAAGAGCGAAGGTTGAAAAGGAAAAATTCGACGTGCTGTTCGGTCGCCTGATGAAAGCATTCCCGGCAACGGCGAAGATCATAACCCCGAAGTGGGAGACTGATGAGCTTCGCGCCCCGAAACTGGCGCTGTGAGCTCCTGGTATTGAATCCCTTGCGGGCGCCCGAAGACCGTGCTTCCGATAGTTCAGAAGCCACATATCTTCGCAAAAGAGAAAAGCCCCGGCCATGGCCGGGGCTTTTTGCCTCAAAGGATGCGAGGGGCAGGTTGCTATGCCAGCGCAGGAACCGCTTCAGGCATGCGGAGGACCGGTGGTCCAACGGGCGCCGTCATCTGCGCCGGAACCGCCGCCGCGGGCTGCGCATGACCCGAGCGGGTCAAGCGGTGGACGAAGTGGTAGGGCGGCCACGGACCGGAGACCTGCATCTGGCACTCCCGCATCATGGCGCTGGTGGTCGAAAACTTGTTCTGGTAGCGCTCCACGCACTTGCGGTCGATCAGGTGCGCAATGTCCAGAACCATCTTGCCGCTTTCGGTGAGACGGCAACTCACTTCTTCATCCAGAGGCATAAAGAGCCGGTGCATCTGGAAGCTCACCGCCCGGGCACGTGTCTGCCGCTCCCTGGTGCGGGCCGCGTTCTCTCGCAGATTGCTCAGATACTCCCGGCCTACGCCTTCGGCCGGTTGATGTTTATCGGTCTCCCGGCCACAGCAGTCGTCCACGAAGATCTTCAGGTGCATTTCGGTCTTGCCGCGCAGCTTGTCGATGTTGCCAAGAAACTGCCGCTGGTTGGAGCGAATCGACTTGCGCAGAGTTTCGTCGTCGTTGAAGACGGTCCCAAACCGGAAGGGCAGCACCGTCGAATGCTGAAAGCAGTCGGCGATCACCCGTGCGTGATCCACGCCGGATTTCTGGTTCAGGGTCTCCGCGGGGTTGTGTTCGCTCACGATCACGGCCAGGTCGCTGGCGGGATAAAGAAAGACCTGGTTGCCGCTCACTCCGACGACAGATTCCATCGGAACAGGTTTGCGATGACGTGCCAATTCAGGAAATGCTTGCTTTTCACCGATGCAGTAGGCATACCATGCCATGACGAGACACTCCGATTGCGTGCGCTGGTAAGCGCCGCTCGTTGGTAAAACTTAGTGAACTTGGGATTAACTGCATAGTTGGCGAGGTGCCGGGCCATATTGAGCAGACCCGGGTGAACTATGCCGAATACTAGCCCTTTGAAAAGACGGCTGGCAATGATTCAAATCACTAAGTCGGGAAAAGGTAGCAAAATCAATCGAGTTCCTATTCATGCAATTGATAAAGCTATTGACACCATGAATACAAGTTTCATTTTGGACAGCCAGATCCGCTCGGAATATGCAATGCATTCACGCCGAAGCAAGGAGCTGCATCGATTGCCTGCAATGGAGGAACTTCTTTGAATGGCATAAACTCAAACCCTTCAGCGATGCCCTCCAGCTTTGGGCCTTACGGCAGCACCCGCCGGATGTGCAGATAGAGGATTACGTTCACGAGAATCGACACGGCCAGCAGGGCCAAGGCAAAGAACGCGAATGTAGTCACCTTGGTACCCACGGTCTTCAGATCTTCGAGAAGTTCCTGTTGCTCCAGCGTATTGCGGTCCGTAGCTTCGCGGACCATCTCCAACTGGTCCTCGACCCGTTTCAGCGACGTGTTCTGCTCGACGATCTGATTGCGCAGATCGCGATGCTGCGTCTGAAGCTCGGCCAGGCCGTCCTCCAGGGGCTCAAGATTCACCGGTGGCGGCGGCGGGTGCGGTTGCGGGTGCTGAGTCAGGACATTCGAGACGGCTGTCCCGATGTTTCCGTCCAGCAGAGGCAACAGCTTGTGGACAAACGGCAGCGCCAATTTCAGGGCATTGGCCGCCCACTGCAGGCTGGGGGGCAGTTCCCCCAGAGAGGGCGGGGTCGTATTGGCCAGCGCGCGCCCTGGCGGCGGAGGCGTCGCACCCAGACGCTGGGAATCGTCCTGAACCCCCATCAGCGAAGATGGGCTGCCGGTTCCAATCGGCAACGGGGACCCAACAGCGCGCGGTTGCAGGTCGCCGGGGGTCGGCGCGCGCCGGCCTTGGCCGTTCGGTCCCTTGAATCCAAAACCCTCTGAATCGTTCATGCCTTCCTTCTCCCTCCACTATATAAGGGATTGCCGCATCCTATAAGATTTCAGCCTCTTGGGTGAAATTCGCTGCGCTTCGCGCGTCCAGCAGCGAATGCCGGAGCCGGTGTGCCGTGCCTGAAGCCGTTCCCCTCGGAACCCCCCAGGCGCCCCCAAACGAAGTAGAAGCGCATCCGCAGGCAAAGGCTGAAGCGGTCTGTTATGAACAACCGCGAGGTCCGTGATCGCGTATCCTCGTAGCCAGGAGAAATGAGTGAATCCCGTTCTTGCCCGTTCGCTGCGCAGCCTGCAACGTAACATCCTGGCTGGCATCATCACCATCGGACCGCTGTTCGTTACCTACCTGATCTTCAGCTTCCTTCTGGGCATCCTGGCCAAAGCGGGTTTGCCCGTGGTGTGGCTCCTGGCCGCCATCTTCCCTGGGGATTGGCTCGCCCAGCCGTGGTTGCAGTCCGTGATGGCTGTCGTGTTGACCCTGGTGGTGCTTTTCGTGGTGGGTCGCGTCACCTCGCAGGTGGTGGGCCGTCAGGCGTTCAAGCTCTTTGAGGCCGCGCTTGACCGGCTGCCCTTTGTCGCAAAAGTCTACACGTCCGTGCGCCAGCTTCTTGACAGCATGATGGCCAAGAATGAATCCAGCCAACGCGTGGTGCTGGTCGACTTTCCCATCCCCGGCCAGAAGAGCATTGGCTTCCTTACCCGCACGATGACCGACGAAACCACCGGCGAACTGCTGGCTGCGGTTCTGCTGCCCAATTCCATCAACCCGACCTCTGCCTTTTTGCAGATCCTTCCCATCGACCGGGTCACCGAAACCGACATGAACATGGAGCAAGCCATGAGCATGTTGATGACCGGCGGCGCCGTCGGCCCGGATAAAATCCGGTTCACCAAGCCTGCGCTCCCAGCGCCTGAGGACCCTACGCCGCCTGCGCCCTCGGCTTGACCTTGGCGAGGGATTTGTTCTTCGCCGCAACCCAAATATCGTGATCCATCTGCAACCCAAGCAAGAGCTGTGCGGAAGTGCCAAAGTAGGCGCTGAGCCGCATGGCGGTATCCGCCGTAATCGACCGCTTGCCGCGCACCAGGTCGTTTACCCGCGGCGCGGAGACGTGCAGATCCTTGGCCAGCCGGTAGCTGGAGAGCCCTAGCGGCTCCATGAACTCTGTCTTGAGAATATCGCCGGGATGAATCGAGTATGCGAAAGGGATCTTCTTCATGGCGTCTCCTCGCTGACCGGTTCCTCCACCGCCAACTCCTCGCCCGCGTGCCCGCTTTCCTCCGTGATCTTGCGCAGGCTTACGTGCTCGAAGCGGGCCCAGATCAGGCCCACCGGCACGATGCTCAGGAAGGTGACCAGCAGCAGGGTAGCGGCGCAGGCGGTGGATGCCTCCGGCGAAGCGCCAAAGAAGCTGGCCATTGCAGCGGCCACAAATCCAATCTGCGAAAACCACCCCAAAATAGGCAGTTGAAACACGCTGGCAGTACCGCTGACGGCCAGCAGCAGGATGCACTTGGGAAGGTCCATCGCAGTCAGCGGCGGACTCGCTGTGAAGGCCCGCATCGTTTCCAGGTAGGCCAGCGTGATCAGCATCCACATGGTCAGCGAGAGCGTCGCGGCAATGGCGAAATCAGAGAACGACCGTATCGTGTCCAACCCGGCGCGGAAGGCGCGGATTCTGTTGCCTACGGCTGCCCCAAGCTTTTTTGAGATGAGCCCAAACGCGCCCTCCATGAACGAGGCGACCATGCCGCCGGCCAGCCGCACGGCCACCAGAAACAGACCAGCCAGAAGCGTGATCGCCAGTCCGCCGTAGCCGGCCTTCTTCAGCTCCTCAGGATGCGGCAAAGCGCCCGGCTGGCCGAACCAGACGGTGAACAGAATGACGGAAGAGATAATCAGCGCCATGGCGCCGAAGTCGAAGAGCCGCTCAACAATATAAACAGCGATCTGGGTGCTCAGCGGCAGGGCCGTCCTTTTCGAGACCAGGTAAGGCCGCACCGGGTCCGCGACCCGGCCAATCAGCGCCACCGCCGTAAAGCCGATTACCTGCGCCCCCAGCAGCGAGAACAGCGGGACCTTCTTGTTGTGCCTCATCAGCAAGGCCCAGCGCACCGCGCGAAAAACGTAGCCTACATAGATGCAGCCGACGGCAATGCCGATCTTGCGCCAGTCCGCGAGCGCCAGTTGTGCGCGGAAGACGCGAAAGTCGAAGTGAATCTTGTCGCGTCCCCAAAACAACAGCGCCGCCAGCGCCAGCACCACCACCAAGCCCACAATCCATTGCTTCTTCTTCAAGCGTTCTCCGTTCTGAATCCTTCCACAGCTCTCAAGTCTAGTTTCTCATCCTTGAATGAACGCGGAATGAAGCCTAGCGGGAACCCTTTTCTCCGGCTGAGGATGCAACCACCTGTTTCGCCTGCGCCTCGCGAGCCAGCACGCGGCGATTGAACTCGTGAATCACCCGCGCCACGTAAGCCTGCGTCTCCCGGTAAGGCGGAATGCCGCGATACTTGTCCACCGCCAACGGGCCGGCGTTGTAGGCGGCCAGCGCCAGCGCCAGGTTGTCGTGGTAGTGGGTGAGCAGGGAATCGAGATAAACCGATCCGCCGCGCACATTCTCTTCGGGCTTGAAGCTGTCTTCCACGCCCAGAGTGGCGGCTGTTGAGGGCATCAGCTGCATCAGCCCCCGGGCGCCGGCGTGGCTGACCGCGCGGGCGTTGCCGCCGCTCTCAGCTTTTACCAGGCTGGCCAGCAGGTCCACATCCAGGTTGTGCTCCTGGCCGGCTTTCGCCAGCATCTCGCCCAGGTCGGCCTCGCTGAGCCTGGCCCCCGTGCCGGCCTCAGGCCTGGGAGCCTTATCCTCAGGCCTTGCAGCCTGCAAGGTCGAAGCAGGCTCCGCCGCAGAGCCCGCCAGCGAAGGCGGATTGGGAACCCTCTCCACTGCGGCAACCTCCCGCGGCGCGAGTTCGATGTAGTTGTCTTCACCCGCGCTCAGGTAGAGCCGGACGCGGCCCTCGACCTCCGCGTGGTGGTCGCACTGCATCTCAAACCCGTTGCGCAAGGTTACCTGCTCAGCTGCCCGCGCGGCCGGAGCAAGCGCCGCAAAAACCGCCGCCAGGCAAGCCGCCGTAATGAATAATCTTGTGCGCATTCCCAACTTCACTTCCCCATCCTAATCATTCAGTGACACTTTCGCAGCAGAAACCTTTGCCACGGCAGCTTCCAACACTTGAGCCACGCCGTCCTCGTCGTTGGGCGGCGCCTGTTTCCAGCCGCGCATTTTGGCCATCGTCCGCAACTCGGCGGCCGCATTGCCCATCATCACGCCCTGTCCGGCCCACTCCAGCATGTCCACGTCGTTCCAGTTGTCGCCAATGGCCATGGTCTCCTTGCGATCCACGCCCAGCCGGGCAGCAAGTCTTTTCAGCGCCCAACCCTTTGAAACCCCAGGCGGCAACAGGTCCAGAATCGACAGATCGCGGCCCAGGTACTCAGTCCTCATGCACTCGCAACTGCCGCTCCACTCGCTGGCCTTGAGCGCCTGCTCGGCCTTTCTCATCTTGTCCAGATGCCCAGTCACCATGCCTTGAATGGGGTCCTCGCCATCGGCGAGCGCCAGTTCCAGCGGCTTCACCACCTCAATGGCGTTGCGGTTGGCCTCCACCCAAAGCGCGATCCTTCCCTGCGCCTTTTCCAGCTCCTCGAGCACCAGCTCGCCGCGCCCCAGCTTGTCAAAGGTAAAAACCAGCACTCCAAACGGCCTGAGCAGCCCGCACAGCCCTCGCGCCACCCGCGCCTCCATTTGGCACCGGTCGATCCGCTCGCCGCCCAGGGTTCGGGTCACTGCACCATTGGACGTCATAAGCGGCGTATCCGCTCGCAAGCCGAGCCCCTCAAGCAGCGGAGCCGTGTAAGCCGTGCGCCGCCCCGTGGCAATCGCGACAGTGATTCCGGCGTCCTGTGCGGCTTTGAGAGCCCGTGCGGTTCGCCGGCTCATCTCCTGCGCAAACGTCGGCAGCAGCGTTCCATCCATGTCAATTGCCACTAGCCGAACCGGAGGGTGCATGACAATAGTCTACCGGGCCACCTGCGGTGGGGCAGCCGGCGCTTGCGCGCCACGGATGCAGCCTGCGGGAAATCCGCCCAAGAACAGAGGGATGGGATATCGTTCAGATATGGAGCGAATTTGCAGTCACTGCCACGCCGAACTGAGCTTGAAGGTAGTCGCGGACTGGTGTCCCGCCTGCGGTGGCGCATTGATTGAGCGTTCAAGCCCGCCCGCACCCGGCCAGCCCGCCGCCCCGCCGCCTGAAGTCGATCATCGCGGCATCGTCCTGCCCCGCCGACACGCTCTG
>Ga0255349_1000233_pt1 | contig 25446 bp, 27 predicted proteins | sample CBST25v15metaG_FD_189947 | JGI IMG/M metagenome (GOLD analysis project Ga0255349, IMG submission 189947) | Peat soil microbial communities from Stordalen Mire, Sweden - C.B.S.T-25.v15 | ecosystem: Environmental > Terrestrial > Soil > Wetlands > Peat | place: Sweden: Norrbotten County, Stordalen...
GATCGCCCAGTGCGATGCGCACATGGAGGACGGAGTCCTGATTTTGCTCACTCAGGGCGCCGGGGGCGCACTGCTCGGCGAAAAGAATGACCGGCTGTCCGGGAACGGGTATATCGCTCATGCCTGAGCCTCACTTACAAGACAGAACCAAAGCTTTCCGGTGAAGCGCAATCTGGTGCGGCAACGGCTCAAGCTCCCGAAAAAGGCTTTTGACGGCGCCGAAGGAAACCCTTCCGCGACAGTCCATCCCGTTCATGCACCAAGCGCTCATGCCGGTGATCGTGGCCGTTATGCGGCTTCTTCTGGCCTCCGCTCAGCGTCTTGCTTCCGGCCAGTAGAGCCAGCTAACTTAAGAACATAGAAAAGAAAGCCCGGAGAGTGAGTAAACTTTAGCACGGAAATATCCCGTGTGAACAAAGCGGCAGTCTGCGACAGCCTTTTTCTTGCGCGGGATGCAGGCGGCTTGCCGCTGATTGTGGTGAGAAACGAGCTTCCGGCGGCTCTGGTATAACCAGACACGGATGCACCCGAGGCTGGATTCTATCGGCAAGGTCAATCCGTCCGTGCGGCACGGATTCGATTGCCCGATTGCCGGGCCGCCAAGGCTGCTGAACCAGGGGAGGAGACAAGGTGCGGTTGCTTTCGATCGGCGAGATTCTCTGGGACGTATTCGGCAAATCCGAGATTTTGGGCGGAGCCCCTCTGAACTTTTCCGTTGCGGCGCAGAAGCTGGGCCACCAGGTTGCGCTGGTCACGGCTGTAGGGGATGATCGGCGTGGGCGCCGCGCCCTCGATTCGATGCGCGCGTTCGGGCTGTCAGCGGACTTTGTACAGGTGCTTGCCGGAAAGAACACCGGCACCGCGCAAGTCACGATGGACGATGCCGGAAATGCCAGCTACTTCATCGAGCGTCCGGCGGCGTTCGATCCGATTCAACTGGACAATGCGCGCCTTTCGGCGATCCAGGCCCTGCGCCCCGCATGGCTTTACTTTGGGACTCTCGCCCAAACCAATCCCGCCAGCGAGGAAATGCTGCATCGGATACTCGGCCGGCTTCCGGGCGTCCAGTGCTTCTATGACATGAACCTGCGGGAAGGCCACTGGAATCTGCCGCTGGTCGAGCGCCTTTCGGGCCTGGCGTCGATCGTGAAGCTGAACGAGACAGAGGCGGAGACGCTGTTTCGCCTCACGCACGCCGGCGAGGCATTTTCCCTGGAGCAGTTCTGCCGATCCTGGTCGTCGACTTACGGCGTGGAAAACCTCTGCGTCACCCTGGGCAGCGAGGGCTGCGCCATTTTCATGGACAACAGGCTCGTTCGCTTCGCTGGCTTCAAGGTGACGGTCGCCGATACGGTTGGAGCGGGCGATGCATTCGCGGCCGCTTTTCTGCATGGCTACGGACGCCGCTGGCCGATGGCCGGCATTGCATCGTTCGCCAATGGATTGGGGGCGCTGGTCGCAAGCCGCCCCGGCGCCACTCCCGCCTGGACCCTGGACGAGTGCCGCCAACTGGAGCGCGGCGGGGAAAAATCTCCGTGCGCATGAAGGCTGCGCGCGGGGATGGACTTATTTTCAGCGTTTTTTGGGCAAGTTTCTACAAGCTGTTTCATCACCTGCATCTGCTTCCGTTGGACGACGTATCCAGGGTCTAAAGCCCAGATTTTACTGCTCTTTTCGGCACGACTGAAGTCGCGCCCTGACACAGGATCTGGGTATGAGGCAGCTTGTAAAGAAAAGAGCGGGAAAAGCGAGCCTCGTCACTGGCCAGCGAGCCGCAGCCGGTGCGCTGGCTTGTGGGCCAGGCAGTGGAGCCGCGAGGAAAACGGGGCCGCATAGGAGCGGGTGACGTGGAGCCTGTCCATCGCGATATAGCGGGTGCGCAGCCCGTCGATGGTCGGAGGCAGTTGGTCGGGAAGGCGATTGCGGTCCACGTAGACGACCAGCACCGCCTGTTTCGGGTTGTCCAGGCTCTGCCCTACGCCGACGCCGAAGAAGGCCGGGTACTGGCTCATCAGGCCGGCGGCGATCTGGTTTTTGACGGCTTCGGCTTGGGCGAGCGCCGCGGACGGCAGTGCGACCGCGCCCGAGTCGAAGGGCGTGCGCGGCGCCGAGCCAGACTCCACGGCGCGAAGCGTGGCGGGAATCGGCACCGTGCGCACGCCGTCCACTATGGCCGGCAGGTTGACTGTCCGGTTCGGGTCTGTGTAGAAAATCACCGCGGGCTCGCCGGGATGGTCGCTGCTCTTGCCCGCGGTCACAGCCAGGATTCCCGCCGCCGGGTTCAACAGCATACGGGCCTGCCCGAGCGCCTGCTGGGCGCGCGCAGTCTCCGCGGCGCTGAGGGTGAGCGCCTGCGCCGCGGCAATCGTGCTGTCGCCGTAGCTCAGGCAACTGACCGCATGGTCGGCCCCGCCCACAAATGTGTATGGCCCGCCGCCCAACTGCGCCGCCAGCTCACTCAGCACGCCGGTTGCCGGATTGGCGACAGCCTGACTGACTCCGGAGGCGTCCGTGCCGCCGGCGAAGAGCAGCCCCACCGGCTCGGCGTTGTCGGCATCGACAAGCAGCGCGCCCGAGTCGCCCGCGTCGCTGAACTGGTTGCCACGGACGCCAAACTGGCGGGTAAAGGTCTTGGTGAGGTACGGCTTCGTCTCTGCGCAGTCAAAAAAATAATCGACCTTCACATCCAGGTCGACGGCGGAAATTCCACCACAGGTCAATCCCGTCGTTCGTCCGCTCTTGGCCACTTTCTGATCGAGCCAGGCGCTCTCGCCTCGTCCGCCGGTCGAGCTGATGCCGGGAGGCGCGGCGGCCAGCGTGCCGTCTGGCTGCTTGCCGCCCAGTTCCAGAATGCTGCCCGCCGGGTCCATAGCGCGCGAGGCGACCTGCGCAATCGCCGCGTCCGCGTTGGTCTGTTTTGAGTCGAGCGGCAGCCATGCGGTCAAAAAAGCCACCGGGGCAATGGAAGACGCCGATTCCGAGGCCGCGCTGTCTCCAAACGGCGTGCAATTGTTGTCGATCAGCCCCGGCTGCACAATGGCGTCGCCCACGCTTGCCAGGTCGCTCCGGGCCAGCACGTGGTTGTTGCTCAGCACGTACTCGCGCTTGCCGGCGTCCTGGACCAGCGCGCCCAGCGTTCCGCTGCAGCAGTCCACGATTTGATCGCCGCGGGTGTCGTAGTTCGCGTTGTTGCCTCCCGAGCTGCCCAGCACGACCGACTCCGGCATGGGGGTCTGATGCGTGGCGGCGTTGCTGGAAATCCCGGCGGTGTTGAGCAGTACCGCGACCGATTCCTTTGAAGACGAGGCGTCCACCGTGCCCACCACATAGGTTGCGCTCGTGGTCTGCACCGTGGCCGGAGCCGTATAGGTAACCGTGCATGAAGTGAATGCCCGGCTGCCGCGCAGGCAACGGACTGCGCTCAGCGAACCGGACGGGCTTCCGCTTTGGCCTCCGGCCTGTCCGGCTGGCGAGCCTGAAAGCTCGAAGCGAATCCCGGCCGAGCCACCCGCCTCGGCCAGAAAGCCGGTGATGGCCACGCTTCCATGCGCGCCCACGGCGACGTTCTCCGGCGTGAGAGGCTGCAGGAATCCCGGCGTCACCGTCAGCGCGGAACTGGTGCGAACGCTGGGGTTGGCCGTCAAAGCCGCGGTCACCACCACCTCGGCGCGGTCGGCGGTCAGGTAACTGGGCGGCGTGTACTGCCCGCTGGCGCTGATGGTCCCCGGCCCGCTGGCTGCATCCCCGCCGGAGACCGACCATGCGACCCGTGCCGCGCCTCCGCTGGTCAGAGTGGCCGTAAATTGCTCGACCGGGCTGCCGGATTTGGACGCATTGCAGCCGGTACAGTTGGTGTCGATGGAGCCGGAATGGGGAGCGATTGACAGAACGGAATTGCCGGAACTTGCCGTGCCTGACCCGCCGCCGCAACCTGCCAATACGAGCAGCGCCGGGACCAGAAGCATCGGAAAGATTCTTGAAAGCTGCCGCATGAAAAGAGCCTGTGGGTATTCTATCGACTTTCGCCATGGAGAAAGAGAAGCAGAGAACCGGCAGGAAGATACGCCTGAATGCTATTGCGAACAAAGGCTTCACGGTCACGGCCTGTATCTGGGCAGTTTGATTTGCGTAAGTGGCTGCAAAACTGAATTCAAATCCGGAAACTCCGCGCGGAGCCTTGAATGCCAGTCGCGACGGCAACTTGTATCGGCAAACACTCGTAGTCACGGGGGATTCAAGAACGTGCTCCGGCTCGTGTAGGATAAGCCGTGGACTTGTTTCTTTTGGGCGCTGAAGACTCTCTCAGGAGTGAGTGCTGATTCTGGGATCAGTGCCACAAGGCAAACAATGCCATGACTTTGGAGTTAATTGCGTTTTAAGGACAAAATCCATGAAGAGTCTTGCGGTTTTGACGAGTGGAGGAGATGCTCCGGGGATGAATGCCGCGATTCGGGCCGTAGTGCGGACCGGGCTGGCTCACGGGCTCACTGTGTGGGGGGTCAATCAGGGCTACTCGGGGTTGATTGAAGGCAACTTCAAGCGGCTCGGGGCGCGCGATGTGGGCAGTATCATTCAGCGCGGCGGCACGGTGCTTGGCTCCGCCAGATGTCCTGAGTTTCAGACGGAAGAAGGGCGTGAACTGGCCATTCGCAGACTGCGCGGAGCGGGAATCCAAGGCCTGATCGTCATTGGAGGCAATGGCTCGCAGACCGGCGCCAATGCGCTGAACCAGATGGGATTTCCCGTCGTAGGTGTGGCGTCGACGATCGATAACGATCTCTTTGGGTCGGATGTGACGATCGGGGTGGATACGGCCCTCAACGTGGCCTTGAGCGCAATCGACAATCTGAAGGTGACGGCATCGTCGCACCGCCGCGCCCTGCTGGTCGAGGTCATGGGAAGGAAATGCGGCTATCTGGCTCTGATGGCAGGGATTGCGGGCGGAGCTGAGGCCATCGTGCTGCCGGAGGTGGAAGTCATTCCCGAGCAGCTTGCCGAACGCATCCAGGATGGGTATGAACGGGGGAAGCCCCATGCGATTGTCGTCGTTGCGGAAGGGGCCAAGTACAACGCGGAAGGTTTGTGCCAGTACTTCAAGGAGCATGGCTTGCTGCTGGGCTATGAATTCCGCTCGACGGTCCTTGGCTATGTGCAACGAGGCGCCGTGCCCACCTGCGCGGACAGGCTGCTGGGCACAAGACTGGGCTCGGAGGCCGCAGAACAATTGTTCGCTGGCAATACCGGCGTATTGGTTGGCATCATCCGCGGCGAGTTGGCTACCACCCCGCTCGATGAGGTCGTTCAAGGCCAAAAGCCGTTGGACCCGTGGTTTTTGAAGGCCGCGGACATATTGGCGCGCTGAAAAGGCTGCGAAGCTGGCCGGGTGGAATCACCGGTCAGCAAGAAGCCGGTTTCGGGGTACTCTTATGGCCGGGCGTTTGCAGTCGTCCGGAGCGAGGCACCCAGCGCGGAGAACGAGCCTCCCGCGTCCGCCCGCTCATCGCTTGGAGAAACGGATGTGATGAGCGGATTATGGCGCGCACATCCTATTCCGAACCTTGCGTTGCCGGTCCGGCGCGTTTTCTCTTCGAGACTCTCGCTGAGAACTGGAATTCTCCGGCGCTGCGTGCGTCTGAGGGTCTAAGCCGTTCTACTTTGGCGAGGCCGGCGTGAATCCTTCGCGTCTCTGGCCGGGTTCCGGCTTTGGCTTCGGTTTGGGCGCCTTCTTGACTTCTTTTCTGCCTTTATCTTTGCTTCCCATGTATGCAAGTGTGCCATAAAGGGGAGGTGCAGGGAAAGGGCAAGGCGGGATTTGGCTGCGTACAACCGGTAGCGGGAGGCGGATAGCTGCCGTGTCGAAGCTGCAGAGTTGTCCTCAAGAGTCTTCTCCAATCCAAGAATGAACCTGAATGGTGGGTTTGAGGCGGGCAGCTTCAGACGTCTTCTTTTTGTGGTCTTTTCATATAAGTCTCGTAATTGTATTGGCGGTGAAAATGCGGGATTCGGCTTTATTGAATTCCAAGGTTTGTGGGAAGGGCGGAAAACAGCATGATCGTTTTCCGGGCTTTCCATCAACCATCATTTCCACGGTCCAGTTCCACTGCGCTCTGAGGTTCATGCCGATTTTTTATCTGCTCGAACTTGGCGCTTTTGGCCTGTTGTATCCGCTGTGCGGCCTCGGTGTCGCTGCTGGATGCGGCCGCGCATTTGAGCGCGCCGATCGAGAGTCCTGGGTGCGGGAACTGCTACGGACGGTCGGGCGAGAGCAGCTTCTCAAGCGGTGTTTGCCACTGCTAGTCAAGGCGGCGATTACGGCCCTTGGCGTCGATCAGGACTTCGGCCTGGGCCAAGGGCCGGTGGTAGTTGGCGCAGGTTGCAGAGGTGGCCGTTGGACAGAGCCGCCAGCCGCTCGAACTCCGGCTTGCCGCAAACCTCGAACTTGCGCTTGAGGATGTGGCGTGTGACCGAGCCGCTGAGCCGTTCGTGCGCGTCGTCGACCGAGGCCAGCAGTTCCACGTCAGTCAAGGTGTAACAGCGCTGGAAACGGGGCGCGGCGAGGGCTTGGGCGCGACCCGTCCGACCTTGATATAGCTGCCTATCAGTCGTGTTGCCTGCGCCCGGCTGAAGCCGGTCAGGCGCTCGATATAAGCCAGCAAAAGCCCTTTGCCGCGCCGCCTCTGAAGCGGGTATTCGTGATGGCAAAGCAACCGTTCCACCCATTTATAGAGTTCAGGCGGCTTGAATCGACAAACCACACACTGTCAGAGGCCGTAAGAAATGCCTCAATCTCAACCAAACTCAACTTCTCTGCTCCAAGCAAGCTGATCATCCGTCCTCAGCTTGCCCTCTCAGACTACTTCAGGTTCATCTTGCGTTGAAATCAAATTCCCCGCTCTGGATCATCTTGCGTTGGACAAGAGTCCGGGTTGACCCCAACCGTGCCAGTTGATAGACTGGATTTGCGGGGTGGAGCAGTCCGGTAGCTCGTTGGGCTCATAACCCAAAGGTCGCTGGTTCAAATCCAGCCCCCGCAACCATCCGAATTTGCGTAAAGGCTCCGTCAGAGCTATCGCTTTCAATTCCAAGCAGATGCCAGCTTCCCTCGGCGACGTAGTGCGGCTTCCCGTCTCCGCTCTGCGGGATCATTCTGATCTCAGATACATGATTTAGTAGCTCGCTCCGAGCCTCAACAGGCTTCCTGGCCAGCAGTGTGCGGAGATCTCCAAGCCGCCGCGTAATGAAGCTCCGAATCTCCGTCATGTGAGCATCGACCGAGTCGGACCCGCCAGCGAGAAGCTGGTCGGTAATCTCGCGCAGTTGCTGCTCCCGCTCATGAATCGCCGCGACGAGAAACGCCGACGGTCCGGTTGCCGCTGCAGTCTCGGCCAGCCGCTTCAATTCCCCTTCGAGCTTCTGCCGGCGCTCACGCATCTGCGCCATCTGATTCGAGAGGTTAGCGAATGCGTCCTTCAGATGGGTTCCGAACTCGTTCAGGACATAGTCGATGGCCTCGGGCTTCAAAACCTGGTTCTGCAACTCATCCAGCAATTTCTCTTCGATCCAATCACGCCGGATCAACATCCCGTTGGAGCAGGCGCCTCGATTGAAGTGCTGCGAGCAGCCGTATTGCGGATAGTGCCCGTAAGAGCTGTATCCGGTGATGATGATCAGATTCCCGCCGCACTCGCCGCACTTCAGGAGGCCGCTCAGTAGATAGGGGCTGGTAACCGAACGCGGTATCAGCCCCTTCTTTGCGCCGCTGTACATGGCCATCATTCGTTTCTGCCGTTCCTGAACGCGCTGCCAAAGCTCATCGCTGACGATCTGAAGTTCCGGATGAGCCACAATGCGCCATTCGCTCTCCGGTCTCGCACGCCGGACGCGCTTGTTCGTGCCCGGCACCTTCACGAAGCGGGAACTGTTCCAGATCACCTTCCCCACGTAGAGATCGCGCCGCAGCATCTCCCGGATGCAGGTAGGGCACCACGTCGCATATTTCTTTCCGCTGCGCGGTCTCGGAGAAGGAACGCATTCGCGGTTCAGGGTTTTCGCAATCGTCTTGAGCGATTGTCCGTTAGCCGACATCTCGAAGATGCGGCGGACGACCTTCGCTTCGTTCTCATTGATGACGAGTTGCTTTCCCGTGGCGCCATCCACTGGAGCGGAATCGTAGCCGTAGCAGCGCCCGCCTGCATGTTGGCCTCGCAGTACCAGTCCTTCCAAGCCGCGATGGGTTTTCTTGGCGAGTTCCTTCACGTAGAGACTGTCCACCATCCCGTGAACCGTCACGAGCACCTGTGCCTGCTCGTTGTCGGAATCGATCCCCTGGCTTACTGCAATCAGGCGGATACCGGCGAAGTTGAGACGTTCAAAGATGCTAAGTGCATCTTTAGTGTTCCGCGCCAGACGGCTGCTGTCGTCGAGCAGGATGATGTCGAAGGGACGTGCGGGCGAAAGGGCCCCATTCAACAAACGCCCCAGACCGGGGCGGTCCGCGCCGACGCCGCTCAATGCTTCGTCGGTATAGATATGTTCTTCGAGGAAGAGAAAACCGTGAGACTGCGCGTATTCGCGGCAGATCCGAAGCTGGTCGTCAATCGAGAGCGGGCTCTGGAGATCGCTGGAGTAGCGGGCATAGGCGGCGCAACGTAAGGTCATGATTTCTCACCCTCCTTGTTGGAACGTACCTCTGAGCCTCCAGTGACCGCAAGTCTATTTTTCTGCTCGATTTCGGCCAGGTATTCCTCCACCAGCGCGGGGATGATGACGTTGTCCAGCCAAGACTTGAGGGCTGGATTCAGTTTGATGGGATGGCTCCTGGCGCCTCCTCGCGCAGCGGTTCCGGACCGCTTCTCCAGCGCTGGTCCGGTATCGCTTTTGGCATGCCTGGTCCCCACGCATTTCCCTCAACTTGGGCGATCTCAGGGAGAAGCGTAGAGCCGACAGCCAATAGAAAAAGTGGAAGAATTTTCCACGCAGTATCCAAAATGGACAACTCAGGGAGATGCCGCAATATGGATAAAGCGGACGAGTACAGACCGGTCGACAGCCTGCGAATTCGTGTGTCGTCGATCATTTCTTACCAAGAAGTAGTAAGATATGCTCCAGGGAGACGCAACCATGCCCGAAGTTCAGAAAGTGAGTATCGCATTGACCGGCGAGCAGGTCGGCGCGCTCAAAGCCGCTGTCGATACCGGCGAATATGCCACCACCAGCGAAATCGTCCGTGAAGCGATCCGTGACTGGCAGTTCAAGCGCGAACTGCGCCAGGAGGACATCAGGCAGCTACGGCAACTATGGGATGAGGGCAAAGCCAGCGGACCCGCCAGAAAGGTCGATTTCGACAAGGTGAAACGCGAGGGCCGGAAGCGGCTGGCGAAAGCGAGAGAAGCGCAATCTCATGCTCGTTGAACTTCTGTGGACTCCTCAGGCTGAGGAAGACCTGCTCGACATCTACTACTTCATCGCCCTCGACAATCCAGAAGCGGCAGATCGAATCCTCGCCGGGTTGCAGTCCAGAGTGGAAATGCTCGCTCGTAATCCGCGCCTTTGCCAGCGCAGGCCGGATATTCGACCCTCGACACGCGTTCTTGTCGAGGGGCCATATCTGGTTCTCTATGAAACTCATCCAGACACCGACGAAGGCCCGATTAATGCCGTTGAAATCGTCAGGATCGTCGATGGCCGCCGAAACCTAAAGAATCTGTTCTGAAATAGGCACTACGTCAGGTGTTCCGAGCTGGACAGCACCTGCACCTTGCCAAGAACCTTCAATTCCACGATCTCAACGTTTGGCTGACGTCCTCGCACATAGGCGACCACTTCCTCAATGCTGAGCGCGGCGATCATCTCCGTGGAGATGGTCGCCGCGATTCCGTCCTCTGCATCTCTTCTTCCCTTAAGTTCAAACAACAGGGCCTTTTGCGGTCGTGACTGATCCGGCGAAGGGAAGATATCCCGATCTCTGCTCTTAGCCATAGCAAACTCCGTGTTCCGTAATGGCGCGGCGCTTGATTCCCAATCATAGCGAATCAGGTTTCGCTTGCAGGATACCTTGGCTTGGAAGCGTCGATCCCTACAAGATGGTGTTCGAATAACACCTCTGCTGTGCAGCACAGTAGTACCATTGATTGCGGTGGCCAAAAGGGATCACATTCCTTCCCGGCGCACCGGCAAGACCCCACTTGGAGCGAAAGTGTTCTCCTACTATACCCAGGAAGAACGTCGGCTACTGGAGAAGGCGGCGAAATTGGAACGCCGCAGCCTCAGCAGCTTTGTCGCCCTCGCCTCTATCGAGCGCGCACAGCGGATCATTGCCGGAAAGTAAGCGCCTTTGCAGTGGTCACCTTACTTCCGTTCTCGTAATACTACCATTATGCAGTGTTACCTCCATGAGACCTCCACTGTCGTCCTGCAAATCTGCGACCGCTGACCGGAATCTTCATATGGCTGCGGTGGCATAGATCTCCTCTTGTCCTGCGTGTTCTCTCAGACACCGCGAGAGAAGTGCAGGCTGCGCCCGGCGGCTAGCAGGATTCTGCTTCGTCTGCCATGCCAGTTCTTTTCTGACCAACCTGGCGAGTGGCCCAGCAGACGCCCTGCGGGTTTCGGCTCCCCCTGAAGGTCCCACCGAAAAAGCATCCCGCCCGCCTTGGGAGCAGCCATCCCTCGCGCCCTCCGGGTGTGTGTCCTGAGAGATCACTCCGGGACCACAAAGGAGATCAAAGCGATGCAAGCACAAACTGCAATTCAGAACCGGTTCATCAACACGATCACACACGGCGACTGCATCAAGATCATGCATGAGATGCCTGCAAACAGCGTCGATTTCATTCTGACCGATCCGCCGTATCTCGTGAACTATCGCGACCGCAACGGACGTAGTATTCAGAATGACGTGAATGCCGACTGGCTCAAGCCAGCCATGGCGGAAGCGTATCGCGTGCTCAGGCAGGATCGGGTTGCTGTCATGTACTATGGCTGGAGCCGCGTGGATGCCTTCTTCGAAGCGTGGCGCAGCGCAGGTTTTCAGCCGGTTGGACACATCGTATTTCGCAAGAGCTATAGCTCAAAGAGCAGGTTCCTTCGTTATCAGCATGAGCAGGCATTTCTACTCGCAAAGGGTAGACCGCCACTGCCGAAGCAGCCGCTTATGGATGTGATGGATATGCCGTACAGCGGCAACAAGCTGCATCCCACACAGAAACCTGCTCCGGTGCTGGCACAGCTGATTCGCAGCTTCTCTCTTTCAGGCGACAGCGTACTTGATCCGTTTGCAGGTAGCGGCTCCACATGCGCGGCAGCGCTGCTGACGGGTCGCAGGTACATCGGCATAGAACTCGACGATGTTTATTTCACTGAAGCCAGTGCGCGGCTAGCGCGTGTAAGAGAGAGGATCGCCGCGAAGAAGCGGTTCTCTCAGGTGCTCATTCCCACCATGAGATGAGCGTGACCGCGCGCCCGCCGCGCCTCAAGGCGATCGCTCTCCTGAGTTGTGATTTCTGCCGCCTTGACCCGCACCGTGCCCGCGGATTCTTTGCCTGACATGGTGGGAATGAGCATATCCGCGCGGTTCGCGCGGTGAATTCAACGCGTTCCGCATATCACCAAGCCCTGTTCCGTTTCGCCCATCGCTTCGTTTACAAGGTGTCCATTTTGGACACTCAGTGGAAAATTCTTCCACTTTTTCCTGCCTGCATTTGCCCTACCTTCACCCCATGACGTTGCTGCCGGGGGTATCCACTCGCCGGGAAGCAAATGAAAGGAGTCTGTCCAATGAAAGTAGTCTTTCCCATCCAACGGCCCAGCCTCCGGTGGCTGTACCCACGCTCCCGGAGATGGGCCATCCCTTCCCTAATGTTCCTTGCGGCACTGCCGGTCTACGCACAATCGTCCGGCAGCGATCCGTGGGACAACGCGGTGAACGTATTGAAGACCGCGTTTACCGGCACCATCGCCACCGGCCTCTCGCTGGTCGCCATTGTTATCGGCGGCCTGATGTTCGCCTACGGAGAGGGTCAGGCGAAAAAGACCATCGCCGGGATCGTTTTCGGCGTGGGCATGGCGATCGGCGCGGTGAACTTCATGAGCTGGCTTTTCCCGTCGTAGTTCTCTGGCGGCTGGACACAACCACAACAGAACACGCTCGATAGGCAGAGAGGAGATGTGCATGGCAGAGGGCGGTTTCCGTCAGAACAAAGTTTATAAGGCGATGAACCGCCCGCTGACCATTCTGGGTGCGGAACGCAGGCTGTTCTTTGTCGCGCTGATTACGGGCGGCGCCATCTTCTCGCTCATGCACTCGCTGGTCGGCGGTATCGGCTTTTTCGTCGTGGGCGTGATTGTCGCTCGGATCGCTACGAAGCACGATGTCGAGATTCTGCGCGTCCTCATGAACTCAACGAAATTCCGCAGGCGGTACGACCCGCTGAAGTGGGAACCCACAGAAATCACCATCAGGAATCACAATGCACAGAATTGATGCCATCACGAAGGATTGGAAAGAGGCTGGTTCGTTTCCCGCACAGGTGAACCTGTACGGGTTTTGGGACGAGCACTGCTTTCTGACGAAATCGGGCGACCTCGGGTCAGTTCTCAAGATCGGCGGGGTCGATTACGAGAGCCTGGACCATGCTGGACGTGATTATGCAGTAAAACGCCTGGAAGCCGCGCTCCGCTCGGTGGACGAGCGGACGCGTCTCTATCAGATTCTGTTCAAACGCAACCGGCCCGCGATCCCGCACACGGAATATGAAAACCCGCTGGTGCAGGCATCCGTGGGACAACGCGCCGCGTTCCTTCAGTCGAAGGCCGACCGGCTGTATTCCATCGAGATTTATTGGGTCGTGATGATCGACGGCAGCTACCAGAAGACCGGGCTGCTGCACGCCATCGCGCAGTTGCCGAAACAGCCACGCTCGTCGCTGCGCGACTTGCACGCCCTGTTCTCCGGCAGCAAAGAGCGCACGCTGATCTATGAACTGATCGAGCGCGACCGGCTGCGCCTGCAGCAGAAGGTCAACAGTTTGAGTGGGCAGCTTAACGACCTTACCGCGGTCGAGCTGCCAGGGGCGGAGGAGACTTTGCGCATACTGCGCCGTCTCGTAAACTTCCGCCCCTCGAAGTTTCAGAATGCGCGGCTCTACGGAGCGCGCCATCTCGACTGGCAGGTTTGCGACTCGGAACTGGAGGCGCACCGCGGGTATTTGCGCGTGGATGACGATTACCTCCGCGTCCTGACTCTGAAAGAACTGCCCAGCGAGACACGGCCACTGATCCTCAATGGCCTGCTCGACATCCCAGCTAACTTCCATGTCGTCACCGAATGGCATCCGGTCGATAACGCCAAGGCGCGGAAAGAAATCGCTTCGCGCCGCCGGCATCACCATAATTCCAAGACCAGCTTTGTCTCGAATCTCCAGGACCGGCAGAACACCGGGCCGCGCGACGAACTGGTGGACGATTCCAAAGGGGCCGCCGTTGCCGAACTGGGCGCAGCACTGACCGCGCTGGGCATGGAGGGCAAGAACTTCGGCGAGTTCACGCTGTCGGTGGTGGTCTATGACGAAGATCGCGCAAAGGTGGAGTACGCGGTCGCGGAGTTTCACAAACTCTTCACGCAACATGATGGCCTGCTCTACGAGGAACGCTACAACCTGCTCAATGCCTTCTTTGCCACGATCCCAGGCAATCGGCAATTCAATCTGCGCAAGCAGTGGGCGCTCAATTCCAATTACGCGGACCTGTCGTTCCTGTTCACCGTCGATAGCGGCAACCAGTGGAACCCTCATCTCGAACGCGAGTACCTGGCCGTGCTCGAATCGACGCACGGCACGCCATATTTTTTGAACCTGCACTCGGGCGACGTGGCCCACACACTCATCCTCGGGATGCCGGGCTCTGGCAAATCCTTCCTCACAGTTTTTCTTCTGCAATCGGTGCAAAAGTACGGGCCGCTGGTGTTCATCTTCGATCTTGGTGGCAGCTACCAAGCACTGACACTCAGCTTCGGAGGAACCTATCTCAACGTCGGCCTCAAGAACCCGGGCTTCACCATCAACCCGTTCGCACTTGAGCCAACGCATGAGAATTTGAATTTCCTGTACCTCTTCCTGCGCGTGTTGATCGAAGGCGGTGGACGCTACGAGCTGACGACGGGCGATGAAAAGGCGCTCTACGCTGCGCTGGAGCGCATGTACAAGCTCCCCCGCGAGATCAGGACGCTGACCAACTTCGCGTCCATCCTCGGGCCGTTGGGAGAACGGCTGCACCGCTGGACCCAGGCCGGCCAGTTCGGCTACCTCTTCGACAACGCAGAGGACACTCTCACGTTATCGCGCTTCCAGACCTTCAACTTCGATGGCTGGTCGGATTACCCGGACATCCTGGAGCCACTGCTCTTCTACGTGTTGCAGCGGGCGTCCTCGGAGATTGAAAAACCCGCAAACACCGCGACATTCAAGCTATTCGCCATCGACGAGGCGTGGATCTTCCTGAAGAACAAGACCATTCGCGATTGGATTTTGCGAGCTGAAAAAACGTGGAGAAAAAAGAACGCGGTGATGATCCTGGCCACGCAATCGGTGGTAGAACTCGCAGCCTCCGAAATGCTGCATGTCGTGAATGAGTCCTGCCCGACCAGAATATTTCTCTCGAACCCGAACATCGACCGCAATCTGTACGCCGAAGTTTTCCAGTTAAAGGACACCCAGCTTGAACTGCTGGAGTCGCTTGTACCCAAGCGCGAGTTGCTACTCATGCAGCCCGGCGCCACCAAAAAGTTGGTGCTCGAAGTCGATGCGCTCGGCTACTGGATAGCCACCAACAACTCTCGCGACAACCTGCGCAAGCAGGATTACTTCGCCCGCTTCGGGCCGGAGCAAGGCTTGATCCGGCTCGCCCACGATTACCCAAATCCACTCAACAACACGAGGTGAACCGATGAACCGCTCTCCTATCCTCCCGCTGGTGCTGGGCCTGGTTGCGACTGTCGCACACGGTCAGCAGCAGGCCCGCACCGTCAAATACCACGCGAACGACATCGTGAGCGTGCGCGCGAAGATGCGCTACACCACGCTGATTCAACTGCCATCCACGGAAAAGATTCTGGAGGTCGCCACGGGCGACAAGGATTTCTGGATCATCGACGCCATCGGGAATTACTGCTTCCTTCACCCGGCGAAGGAAGGCATCCACTCCAACCTGAACCTCATAACCGACAAGGGCACGGTGTATTCGTTCACGTTGGATGACGTCGAGTCAGCCGATCCCGACCTGAAGGTCGTTATCGAGCCGTCCGACCCGTCCTCGTTGGCCGCCGCCAATGGTGTCACCAAGCTTGTGTCGGCCGGTGAAGTCGATTCGGCGCGCGCCCAGGCGCAGCTTGCACAACAGCACGCAGCTGTTGCCGTCGAAGAGTTCCGAGCCGAGTACCCCACCCAGGCGTTGAAGTTCGACTACAGCTTCCACAATGAGCCGCCCTTCGATGTTTCCGCGATCTACCACGATGACAAATTCACCTACATCAAGTCGTCGGCTGTTGAGAAGTTCAGTATCTACGAGCTGAAGGACGGCAAGCCCGATCTCATCACGTTTCAGTTGAAGGATGGCACTTACGTCATCCCCACGGTTGTAGATCACGGCTACCTCGAAATCGGCAAGCACAAGCTCGACTTTCAACGGAAGGCTCAAAGGTGATCCGATGCCAGACGACAAAGCAACTACCGAAATGGAAACACCCGCGGTTTCGCAGGAGGCGCAATCGCCGAGCGCGCAGGTCCGCGACAAGCGCGTCCGGCCCGAAGGCGTGGTACCCAAACAGGCGCAAGGGTACGTCGTGGCCGGACTCGCGGTGCTCATCCTGATGGCTGTCATGTTTTCAAAGAACCATGCCAAGCCCGCCGCGAAAGAGCCCGCGTCCAGCCCGCTTGCCGCATCCACGGACATGAACCAGCGGAAGATTCAGGAATTGGAACAGGACCTGAGCGCGGACCAGCGCCAGAGTCAGCAGCAGGCCCGAAACAATAACGCCACTGCTTCCACCATGAGTACGTCCGCCGCCAACCCTTCCACCATGCAAGCGGGCGCTGGCGCGTCTCCTGCCACGCAATTGCCGCCGCCTGCCACGGAACCGTCCCGCGATCCGGTCGCCGATGCGGAGAAGACGCTGATATTCAAAGCCCGTTTTGCCTCTAACCTCGTCTCCGCCGATGGTGGCGCTACGCGCTCATCGGCGGAATCCACCGGCCCCAGTGACAATGCCCCGGCCCGCTCAGCGAGCCTGCCGCAAGCCGCTACCACCGCAACTGACAAGAAGCGCGCGCCGGAGGTAAACGTCAACTCAGCGCACGGTCAACCTTTCGTAGTCTTCGAGGGAACTACCGTCGACACCGTACTGGTCAACCGGCTGGACGGGGAGTTTGCCGGGCCGCTGAAGGTGATGGTGACGAACCCCATTTATAGCCAGGACCGCCAGCACCTGCTCATCCCCGAGGGCACGTTCATCCTCGGTGACGTGCAGAAGGTCTCTGGCCTTGGGGCAAAGCGTCTCGCCGTCACGTTTCATCGCCTGCTAATGCCGGATGGCTATTCCGTCGATCTCGACCAGTTCCACGGTCTCGATCAAGCCGGAGCCACCGGGCTCAAGGATAAGGTCAACAACCATTATGTCGAGATCTTCGGCGCGTCGATTGCGCTGGGTGTCATTGCCGGAGCAGCCCAAGCAAGCAATAACAATGCCGGCTACAACCAGTCCGGCACAGAAGCATATAAGTCCGGCATCGCTTCCAGTCTTTCGCAGTCGAGCGCGAACGTGCTCGACCGTTTCATCAACATTCCACCAACGATCACCATCCGTGAAGGCCACCGGATCAAAGTCTATATCACCCAGGACATGCTTCTGCCCGCGTATGAGAACCACGATATGCCGGGGGTGATGTGATGCGCTTTGCTTCGCTCGCGCTTCTTGCGCTTGTGCTCGGCTGCGCCTCTCCCTCGCGCCCGCCGAAGCCATCGCCATATCACTATGGCGCAGTAACCGATGCACGTCGCGCTGACAAACAACCTCTATCGCACGGCCGCTGACGCGCCGCGCTCACCTTTCGTAAAAGGAGAAACTCCATGCATAGCAGACTCGCATCTTCTCTCGTCGCCCTTGCCGCACTGCTCGCGCCTGCCGCGCAGGCGCAGTTCGGCAGCGGCATCGTCTACGACCCTACCCAGAGTGCCCATGCCATCCAGCAGATCGAGCAGGGCTCGCAGCTTTACACGACCGCCGTCGCCACACGCAATCAGATCGTCACCATGTACAACCTGGCCTACCAGATGTCGCAGTTGCCGCAGAATCTGGGCGCGCGCTATCGGGCCGACTGGTCGCAGTGGACCAGCCTGCAAGCGCCGCCGAATACCTATGGCAACACCTCCGCATTAGTGAACGCGCTCAACTACGGCGCGTTCGTTAATGCGCAGCAGGGGTACAAGAGCGCCTACGTACAGGCCCAGAGCTATCCGTCCGGTAATTACTCCTCGCTCGATTCGAGGACCCAGGCCACGGTCGCCAATCAGTACGCCACGTCGGAGCTCGCACAGACGACCACGACGAATACGCTTTCCACTCTGGGGACCATCCGCACCGACGAGCAGGCGTTCGCAACCAAGCTCTCCAACCTCGATACAGACACGTTTTCGACCGATTCCAGCCAGCAGACAGAGGCTGCGCTGCTCGGCAAGATCAACTCGGCGACACTGCTGCAGATTCACTCGCAGCAGGACACCAATCAACTCCTCATGACCTCTATCCAGCAACAGCTTGTCGCGCAGAAGCAGCAGATAGACGCGCAGAACCGGGCCATCAACAACGCGATCTACTTCCAGCAGAACTTCTCGAACGTGATGCAGCAGACAACGAGTGGCATCTCCAATGCGATGCAGTCCATTTCTCTCAGCCCCACGGGAAGGTAGGCCATGTCCCAGAGCTATTTCACCTTTCTATCGCAGGCCATCAATGACCTGCTGACCACCAGGAGCGCGGCGATTGAGGCCACGGGACTCGACATCTTCCGTGGCCTGGCCGTAATCCTTATTGTCTGGTTCGGCGTGAAATCCGCCCTGTCCGCCGCGCAGGGGCACGGCGGCGGGTTTCACTTCGCCAAGTTCGCCGACCTGATCCTGATGATTGCCTTTGGCCTGGGGATGCTGACTTACTATTCCTCGCCGATTCCCGGTGTCGGTTATAGCTTTAGCGATCTCATCACCAAAGAGGCCATACAACTCTCCGCACAGATTCAGGCTGACAATACGCAGCAGATCGTCGATGCCATTACCGCCGCCGAGCAGCAGTTGGGTGCACCTCCGGGCATCTTCAGCTTCTCCGAAGACCTGACTTGGATGATCGCAAGCCTCGCACTGATGATCATGCAGGCGTTTGTCTTCGCGGTTATCGCCTACGGCTATGTTGCGACAGCTGTCTGTGTGCTCATTGGCCCCATCTTCATTCCCTGGTTCATTGTGCCCAAGCTCGACTGGCTGTTCTGGGGATGGTTCAAGGCGTTCATCGGCTTCAGCTTCTACCAGGTTGTGGCCTCGGCCTTCGTCTTCATCTTCTCGAAAGTCGTTGTCGGGATGTTCGGTGTGATCGGAACCCTCTCACTCTCGAACATCGTGACACTGCTGCCCGCATTGCTCACACTGGCCTTCGTCTGCATCTACGGCCTCCACAAGATACCTGAACTGACAGGCGCGATCCTCAGTGGACGCGCCGGAACATGGGTCGATCTCTCGGGGAAATAACGCTATGACAAAAACATCGTTCTCAACCACCGATGCCGGGCACAGGTTCCTGGAACTCTATGCCGAGCCGGTCGTCACCAACACCTACCTGAAGGTAGCGGTGTTGGTTTTGTCCATCGTCGCGCTCGCGTTGCTTGCGCTTCTCTACCGCGCCCAGACCGCTGCCTTGCGGTTGAAGCCGCTCGTCATCTCGGTCTCGGACATCGGCCGCGGGCAGGTCGTGAACTATGCCGACTTCTCGAAAGTCCCCGTCGAGCGCGTCAGCAAATACTATCTGGCGCGCTGGGCTCAGCTTTATTACGGGCGCAATCACGCTACGTTACAGCGTGACTTTGCCGAGTCCCTGAATTTCTTCTCGAACGAGCTGCAATCCGCAACCCTGGCGCGCGTCACCAAAGCCAAAACCCTGGAGACGTTCCTGCTCGATCCCAGCGCGCCGAACGTCGACATCGAAATCAAGGCCGTGGTGCTGGACGATACGCGGCAGGCCCCGTATCGCGCCCACATCGAATTCGAGAAGGTCTTCTATTCACCTGGCGATCAGCAGGAGCAGAGCCGTGAACGCTGGACCGCGAACGTCGTCTATGGCTTCCGCGACGAGGTGCCCAACGCCATGCTGCTTACCAACCCACTCGGCCTCGTGATCAGCTACGTCCACGAAGATCAGGCATTCGGGAGCTAGATGTCATGCAACCAAAGAAGCCCATTCTGCTTTACTGCGCCGATGCCGAGTTGTTATCCGCAACAGCTTTTGCGCTGCGCCTGCATCCCTACGAGGTCATTGCCATCGAAGCTTGTGCGGACGCCACGCTGCTCGCTGGAGGTTCAGGCGCGGTGTTCGCTTGCTGCGTGCTCATCCATGCGCAGCAGGGTGACCTTGCCGGGCGTCTGGTCCATCGCATTCTCGAAGTCGCGGGCCACATGCCCCTGCTGCTGGTGGACCGCGTTGGCGATCTCGCACCCGTCCGCTATGCGGACATGGTGCTATACGGCCGCAACACTTCCATGCAACACATACTCGGCGCGCTTCAGACACTCTGCGCACGTAAGCGTGGGCCACAACCCCGGAGCGCTGCATGAAGTATCTCTCTGTATGCTCGGGCATCGAAGCGGTCTCGGTGGCGTGGCAGCCGCTGGGGTGGGAACCAGCGATGTTCGCCGAGATTGACCCCTTTTGTTGCTGGCTCTTGCGCTCGCGCTACCGCGCATCGCGGCCCATCTTCATGCCGAGTCCGCATGACGCGGCTTCACGCAAAGAGGCAAAGCAGCGCACAGCGGCTATTCGCAACATCGTTGCTCTGCCCGCCGATGGCGCTGTCATCAACGCCGGCGATTTCACCAGGATTGGAAAACAGGATGTGGGAACAATCGACCTTCTGGCCGGAGGAACACCTTGCCAGTCTTTCTCCATCGCAGGGTTACGAGCCGGACTGGATGACCCGCGTGGCAACCTCACCATCGAGTTTGCTCGACTTGCTGATCGACTCAGGCCCCTATGGTTGGTGTGGGAGAACGTCCCCGGTGTCCTGTCGATTGACGACGGACGGACGTTTGGAGCCTTCCTCGGGCTCCTGGTCCAACTCGGGTATGGGGTCGCCTACCGCGTACTTGACGCTCAATTTTTCGGAGTACCCCAACGACGGCGTCGCGTCTTCGTTGTCGGATATCTTGGAGACTGGCGAGTTGCCGCAGCGATATTTCTTGAGTGGCACGGCCTGTCGGGGTATCCTCCGCCGCGCCGAGAAGCGCGGAAAGACGTTGCCCCTACCATTAGCGCACGCACTCATGGCGGTGGTGGCCTCGGAACAGACTTCGATCTCGACGGCGGCCTGATCCAGCAGTTAGCATTCGGCGGGAACAACACCTCGGGTCCCATCGACGTGGCAACAGCCGCCAATGCATGCGCCAGCGCGTCAGGCCGCATGGACTTCGAGACCGAAACATTCATCGCGCATTCGCTTTCCGCCGACGGCTTCGATGCCAGCGAAGATGGCACCGGGCGTGGTGTGCCGCTGGTCGCGGGGACAATGAGCACGCGGTATGGAGATTCTTCCGGCCGGGATCTCTCCGATAGTTCTGCTCTGCTACCCGTAGCCTTCAACCTGCGTGGGCGCGATGGCGGGGCCATGCCGGAATCGGCAGATGCCGCCAGTGTACGCTCTGCATCCGGGGGCAGCAGCAATAGCTATGTCGCGTTTTCCGCGAAGGACTATGGAGCAGACGTAGATGAGATCGCGCCCACGCTACGCGGAATGGGACATGAGAGCAGTCATGCCAATGGCGGCGGACAAGTAGCTGTCGCCTTCACCCTGCATGGCAGCGACGGCACCGCGAGTACAGCTACGCCGACCGACGTCGCGGGAAGCGTTCGCACGAAACCTCCAGGCAGCATCGAGAACAGTTCGACGACAATCGCGCAGCAGGGGATGGCCGTGCGGCGCCTGACGCCACGCGAGTGCGAGCGGCTGCAGGGATTCCCCGACGATTACACTCTCGTCGAGTATCGCGGCAAGCTGGCAGCCGATGGTCCGCGCTACCGCGCTCTCGGCAATTCGATGGCAGTCCCGGTCATGCGCTGGATCGGACAACGCATCGCGGCGGTCCACGAAATCGTCTCGCGGAGGTCCTCGTGAGCAGGCAAGTACGAACACGAGCAATGCTGGCGCGTACCTCCCAACAAGTGCGCGCAGGCGGGTCTATACCTGCCCTCGCCGATCCGTCGCGGAGGATGTGCAACTGGTCTTCGATTACGTCGCACAGGTACAGGCCCATCGCACGGCGGGACGCCGAGAACGATGCGAAGCACTGGAACGCGCGGTCCACCCGCTCTCTGCTTCTACAGCCGGAAGCATGGCAAACGACAGGTTATGGTTCCGTCGCCACGTGGCTCGATCGGCATCGTTATATAGGCGCCCTTCAGACAAGTGTTTACCTAGAGCGCCAATTCTCCCGTATTTTCCCTGCTCACCCTCGGTCACTCGCTCGGTGCTTATCCCGCGCCCGGCGGCACGGCGCGTCTCTGCTTCGGCTTCGCCGCCCTGCGGATTTCGGCTTTCAAAAAATCTTGTGTGCGACGAACGCAAAAAGATTTTCTGAACCTTCCGAAAAAGACGCCGCTTGGCCTTGGGAGCGGGGCACACTCCCACCCCACCACACACAAATCGTGTGTTGGGGACCCCGGGATCTCGCGTCGCTTCGCGCAAGAGTGTCCCGAGGGTAATCCGGGCAAATTCAAACAGGAGAAAAGCAATGGCACTCTACACCAACACCGTCACTCTGAAAGGCTACCTGGGTAAGAACGCCGAGAACATCGCCACCAAACAACAGCGGACCTTCACTGTTCTGTCGCTCGCCACCAAGTCCGGCTACAAGGACAAGCAGACCGGCCAGTGGATGAACCACACCGAGTGGCATCGCATTGTCGCCTTCGGCAAGTCCGCCGACTACGCGAAAGGCCTGAAGAAAGGCGACTACGTGGAGATCGAAGGCGAGTTGCGCTCGACCGAGTACGACGCTCAGGTCGGCGATGGCAAGAAGAAGACCACGGTCAAGCGCCGTGGTTGGGAGATTCGCGCCAGCATCGTTCGCAAGCTGGTGCAGCCCGAGAGCTCACGCGAAGATAACCTCGACGCCGAGCCGATCACCGAGGAGGACGCGGCTTAGGCCGCGTTCTCCTCTCAGGAGGTGCAACCATGAATCTTTTCGAGAACACCATCAAGCTACGCGGCTTCCTCGGCAAGGATGCCGAAGCGCCCTCTTCGGACGGCATCACCGATGATGCTTTCGCCGTGCTCACACTGTGCGTGGAGTCCGGCGTCTGGTGGCGGCCCAGCAATGAATGGCTCTCCAAGACGGCGTGGTATCGCGTGGTTTGCCCAGGACCGTTCTTCTGCGGCTTCACGCGCGGCATGAAGCAAGGCGAGTACGTCGAGATCGATGGACAAATCGCGATTCAGCGGTACGCTTCGCTGAACCTTACGAATCCAGTTTATGAGATCCACGCAACTCAGATTCGCAGACTGGAGATTCCGACCGTCGGCGTCATTGAGGAATACCACGGCTAATGCTCCGCTTGCTCCTTTTCGCGGAGAGGCTACGGCCTCTCCACTCTCTTTCTGAACACGCCGCGCTTTTGTCGCGGCAGAGAGGATATCGATGATCGCAAATGCCGCATTCGTTGCCACGCTGATCTTTCTCGCATTGGGTTTCGGCCTGATGCGCGAACTGCATTTCCTGGTTCCGTGGCGCAGCCTCATCCTGCACAGCTATCTCCAGAGCATCGCGCTCTATTGCGCTCTTCTCTTCTCTAATCTTCTCGGCCTGACCATCTGGATCGAGCGCAAGTTCTTCCTGCGCGACACGGGCCGCAAACTCAGACACCTCGATCAGGAGATTCACAGTGGACACTCAGAACTCTCAGAAGAAATCACCGCGCAGTTCGGCCAGGAGTAAACAGGAGTCGGCTGGGATTCCGGCGCCGCCGCATCGGGGCGGGTTCGGCGATCCCGACGACGAATACATGGACCGTTCCATTGACCACGTGGCCCGCGTCCGCGCGGCACGGGAGGCCGCTCAACGCGCGATGGAGTCGTTCGGCGATGTCTCCGAATACGACGTCACCATCCTTCAGGGGCAGCTGAAAGTGGAGCCTGCCACCCCATCGCAGGTGCCACTCGACTTTGAGAATCAGCAGCAGGAGACAGCCTGATGCGACTCGACCTTCCCCATGAACCTCCCCGCAGGCGTGACCCGGAGGCTCCGCGCCCGGCGCCTCCGTTGGCGCCTTCGCCCATCGAACTGAGGCGTGAGGCGCTCGCTGCCCGCGCCGCCGACCGTCATGCGATGCCCAAAGCGCCGCAAAATCGTCCGCCACGCGATCTTTCCCGCGAACCGGAATCTGAAAAACGTGCGACTTCTCCGGACCGTCCAATGGACCAGCGTCCCCGCAGGCAGACGATCGCGCCGCAAGCTATAGGTCTCTCGTTGCGAGAGGAAGAACGCAAGGTCCTCACCGAAGTGGGACGCTTCCGGGTGATTGCGACTCGCGATCTTGCCGAGACGGTTTATGGCAATCGGCACGCCCGCATGGAGCGGGATCTGGCCTTTCTGCGCGAAAAGGGACTTATCCGTGTCGATACAGTCAATGCCCGCCGTGATGGGCGCGGCGGCAGAGTCGATCGGATCGAAGTGGTAACACTCACCAAAGACGGCCAGTCGCTCGCTCGCGTGTCTGGCGAATTGCCTCGGGACCAAAAACTCTACGCCGGTCTGGTCAAACCGCGCGAGGTGGAACATGATGCGCAGATTTACCGTGCTTACCGCAAAGAGGCGGAGCGTGTCGAGGGGAAGGGCGGCACGAACCTGCGTGTTCAGCTTGACTTTGAATTGAAGTCACAGGTTCAGAAAGCCATCTATGCCGAGCGGAAAGCAGATCCCCAGCGTGGCATGGCGGAGATCAAACAACAAGTTGCCGAGAAATTCGAGTTGCCATTCGTCGATGGCAGGATTCAGATCCCCGACGCGCGAATTGAATACGACCATCCCCAGAGAGACGACCGGGACATGGATCAAGGCTCCCGCACTGGCCACGAGGACATCGAGGTTCTGACCGCTGCCTACCGGCCCGGCCACCTCCGCAACAAGGCGCAGGCGGGCTTCCATGTTTACGCGTCGTCTTCCGACCGCGCCACGCTTACCTCGAAAATCGAATACGACCATCACTTGATGGAAAACATTCTGGAGCTGTAACCGTGACCATCGACCCAATCCCCGCTCTCGAATCGCTCGGCTACACCGACCGCGAGGCCGCGTTTCTGTACTTAGCCGGCACCCACTCCGGCTATTTTCTCCGCCGCCAGTTCGATTACTTTACCGACCGCAACAAAGGGTCTATCGTCATGCGGTTTCTGGAAAAAGCCCGCACTGCCGGGCATATCGAATCCCTGGATTACAAACAGGGCTGGCACGTGTACCACATTTCCTCGCGGACGATTTATCGTCTGCTCGGCGATCCAGAGTCGCAACGGCGCCGCAGGAAGGGCGACGCCCAGGTGCGCGCCTGGCTGATGGCGCTCGATTACGTCCTTGAAAACGAGGGCGACCGATACCTGGGGTCCGACGAGGAACGGCTCCGCTTCTTTGCAGACATTCGCGGCATTTCACCGGAGCTTTTTACCGGCGACGACGAAAAACTATATCCCTTGCTGGCGTCGTTTCCTATTTCGCTGGCGGACCGCAGGCAGCCAGCGCGCTCGGCTGTGCGCGTTGCCTTCATCGATGAGGGGCTGGCTACCACTGAAAAATTTCTTCGGTTTCTCTCTGCGGCCGACCCGTTGCTGCGCGCTCTCGGAAACTTCGAGGTGATCTATGTGTCGGTTTCGGACTCCCACTTTGAGGAAGCTAAAACGGCCTTTTGGAAAAGATTTTCCGATAATCCGCATTGCAGTCCGAAGCTCTTTGACGACGATTCACGCGAGGTTGCACTGCAACCTCGCGTCATTCTCCAACCGCGGTTCACCACGCTGCTACTCGGATACAGCTACCCCATACTCCAGCGAAGTGAGGTAAGGGGTTCCGAGAGGGTTCGTATCTGAGGACGGAAGGAGGATATAACCGATGCTTTTACATGCACATAGTGGCATAGCTCGAAAGATACCGGGT